>Ga0209254_10006469_pt1 | contig 10806 bp, 9 predicted proteins | sample FrelakmetDIP11DI_FD_187148 | JGI IMG/M metagenome (GOLD analysis project Ga0209254, IMG submission 187148) | Freshwater lake sediment microbial communities from the University of Notre Dame, USA, for methane emissions studies - DIP11 DI (SPAdes)... | ecosystem: Environmental > Aquatic >... | reverse complement strand
GGCCTTTTAGGACAGCGATCAAAACCAGAGCATGTTCAGAAGATGAAGGAGCACGGGATTCTTCCCATTGACCTCGTGACTGTCAATCTTTATCCCTTTGAAGCGACAGTTGCCAAGGAGGATTGCAGTCTTGAGGATGCCATTGAAAATATCGATATCGGCGGACCCACCATGCTCCGTTCGGCGGCCAAGAATTATCCGGATGTGACCGTTTTGGTGGATCCGGCGGATTATGATTTAGTCCTCTTCGAGCTGAAAGAGAGGGGGGAGATTTCTTCCGAAACCAATTTTCGATTGGCGAAAAAGGTTTTTCAGCATACAGCCCGATATGATGGCGCCATTTCCAATTATCTCGGTCAGATCGAAAAGGGAAAGAAGGCCTATGAATTTCCGGAGACCTTCACGTTCCAGGTGAAGAAGGCACAGGAATTACGCTATGGGGAGAACCCCCACCAGAAAGCGGCCTTCTACCGGGAATACTTGTTGACAGAACCATCCGTTTCAAATGCAATCCAGCTCCAGGGCAAAGAATTATCCTACAACAATATCCTCGACCTCGATTCCGCCTATGAAACGGTTAAAGAATTTGAGGAGCGGGCCGTCGTCATCATCAAGCATAATAACCCCTGCGGGGCGGCCACCTCTTTAACGAGTTTGTCCGATGCTTATCGAAAAGCAAGGGACTGTGATCCGGTTTCTGCCTTTGGCGGAATTGTCGGCTTCAACCGTCCGGTCGATCAGGAAACAGCCCGGGAGATGCGGGACATCTTTCTCGAAGCAATCATCGCTCCCGGTTTTGATCCGGAGGCGTTGGAGATTCTAAAGGCTAAAAAGGATCTCCGGATTCTTCAAACACCTCCTCTTGCTTCCTTTGCCAGTCAGAAGGGATTCGATCTCAGAAAGGTCGTCGGCGGACTTCTGGTTCAAGACCGGGACCTCGGAAAAGTTCCGATGGATCAATGGAGGGTGGTGACGAAGAGAAAACCGACGGAAGAAGAGAAAAGAGCGATGGCTTTCGGCTGGAAGATCGCCAAGCATGTCAAATCGAACGCCATCGTCCTTGTCCGGGAGGACCGAACGATTGGAATCGGGGCAGGTCAGATGAGCCGTGTGGATTCCACCCGGCTGGCAGTGATGAAGGCCAAATCTCCGACAAAAGGAACGGTTTTAGCCTCGGATGCAATGTTTCCATTCAGGGATGGAGTGGATACAGGAGCCGAAGCAGGTGCTTCAGCCATCATCCAACCCGGTGGTTCGATTCGGGATGATGAAGTGATTGCGGCGGCCGATGAATATAACATCGCCATGGTTTTTACAGGGATGAGACACTTCCGGCACTAAAAAGTTCTAAGTGACTAAAGTGACTAAAATGCCTAAAGTTTCAAAATTCATTTAACTTTAGTCACGTTAGCTCACTTTAAACTTTAGGCACTTTCAGTATATTGAATACGAGGTTCGAATGAAAGTACTGGTGGTGGGCGGCGGGGGCAGGGAGCATGCCCTGGTATGGAAGATCGGACAGAGCTCAAAAGTATCGAAGATCTACTGTGCTCCAGGCAATGCAGGCATTTCCGAACAGGCAACCATTGTTCCCATCAAGGCGAATGACTTGAAGGGCCTTCTCGATTTTGCACTGAAAGAAAAGGTTGATCTCACCGTAGTCGGACCCGAAGAGCCGCTCACCAGAGGCATTGTCGATCTCTTCGAGTCAAAAGGACTTTCCATTTTCGGAGCGAGCCAGAAAGCTGCGGAACTCGAAGGAAGCAAAGCCTTTGCCAAGGAGATGATGAAGAAGTACCACCTTCCCACTGCCTCCTATGGAGTTTTTGAGGATCGGCGGGAGGCCATTGACTATATTCGCAAACAAGGCGCCCCCATCGTGGTGAAGGCTGACGGCCTGGCCGCAGGCAAAGGGGTGATCCTCTGTAAAACAGTGGAAGAAGCCATCGGGGCTATCGATCAGATGATGGTGGAGAGGGTGTTCGGGGAGGCAGGCCATCGGGTTGTGATCGAGGAATATCTGGTGGGGGAGGAGGCTTCTTATCTCGCCTTTACGGACGGAAAAACGATCCTTCCTCTGGCATCCTCCCAGGACCATAAGGCGATTTTTGATGGGGATGAAGGGCCCAATACAGGAGGAATGGGAGCCTATTCTCCTGCACCCGTGGTGACGGACGAAGTCAATGAAAAGATCGTTGAGAAGATTTTAAGACCGATCATTCAGGGAATGGGAGAAGAGGGAAGACCTTACAAAGGCGTCATCTATGCCGGCCTGATGATTCATAACGGTCATCCAAAAGTATTGGAATTCAATGCCCGCTTCGGAGACCCCGAGACTCAGCCGGTCCTGATGCGGATGAAGGGAGATATCGTGCCCATCCTTGAGGCCTGTATCAGCGGAAATCTCTCCCGATGCAAAATCGAATGGGAGAACATGGCTTCGGTCTGTGTGGTCATGGCTTCGAAGGGATATCCGGGAGATTACGAGAAGGGAAAAGTGATCGAGGGCTTCAAAGAGACTTCTCGAATGGAGAACATCTTCGTCTTCCATGCCGGCACGGCATTAGCCGAAGGCAAGAGGGTCACAAATGGAGGAAGGGTTTTGGGCGTAACGGGTTTGGGAGAGAATATTCCTAAGGCAATCGAAAGAACCTATCAGGCAGTCAAAAAGATTTCCTGGGAAGGAGTTCATTACCGGACAGATATTGGTCAAAAGGCGCTGTGCTGGCTCCGACAAAGATGCAGAGAGCATAGGGCATAGAGCATAGCGTTGGGGTGAGGGCGGCAAATTTACTTTTTTTGTCATTCCTGCAAAAGCAGGAATCCAGATATGGATTCCCGTTTCCACGCCTGCGCGCTGAAGCGCTCCGGCGCGCAAGCACGGGAATGACAGAATTGTTATGAGAGCTGGAGGCCAAAAAAGCATGTACAAAATCGCAGTGGTCCCTGGAGACGGAACCGGTCCCGAAGTCGTGGCAGAGGGATTGAAGGTTCTGAAAGTAGTCTCTGAAAAGTTCAATTTCAAATACCAACTGGTCCATTATGATTTAGGTGGAGATCGTTACCTAAAGACCGGAGAGGTTCTTCCGGATTCGATTTTGGAAGAGTTGAAGAAGGTGGACGTCATTTATCTCGGAGCGATCGGACATCCAGATGTGAAACCAGGAATCCTTGAGAAGGGAATTTTACTGAAGACCCGTTTTGTATTGGATCAGTATATCAACCTGAGACCTGTCAAACTTTATCCGGGAGTCGATACGCCTCTAAAAGATAAAAGACCCGAAGATATTGATTTCATTGTCGTGAGAGAGAATACGGAGGGGGCCTATTTGGGTGCAGGAGGGTTTCACAAAAAAGGCACGCCTGACGAGATTGCGATTCAGGAGGCGATTCATACCCGGAAAGGCGTGGAACGGTGCATCCGTTATGCGTTTGAATACTGCCGGAAGAGGAACAAAAAGAAAAAGGTCACCCTCTGCGGAAAGACGAATGTTCTCACCTATGCCTTCGATCTCTGGGAGAGGACTTTTAAAGAAGTGGCCAAGGAGTACGAAGATATTGAGGCCGATTATGCCCATGTGGATGCCATCTGTATGTGGATGGTGAAGAACCCGGAATGGTTCGATGTGATTGTGACGGATAATATGTTCGGAGACATCATCACCGATCTGGGAGCGATGATTCAGGGCGGATTGGGAATTGCGGCGGGCGGAAATATTAACCCCGAAGGCGTTTCGATGTTTGAGCCTATGGGAGGCTCCGCCCCAAAATATACGGGGAAGGGGGTCGTCAGTCCTCTGGCGGCCATTGGGGCCTGCCAGATGATGCTCGAAAACCTCGGAGAAGAAAAAGCCGCGCAGAAAGTCGAAGAGGCTATCATGAAGGTTGTCAGAAATGATGTGAAGAGCCTGACCGCCGGCAAAATGGGATATTCCACCTCGGATGTGGGAGATCTGGTGTTGAAATATCTCACCGAATAAATTTCGGATTGCGGATTGCAGATTGCGGAATTAAACTTTATTGATTTTAAATGAAAATTCCGAAATCCGATTTCCGGGCGAAGCATTCCGCAGGAATCAATCCGCACTTGAAGGGGAGGTTACCATGGAATGGGGAATGAAGAATCGTTTGGCACAGTTGGTTCAGTCCGATGGCCATTGTCTCTTTTTACCGATTGATCATGGCTATTTTCAAGGTCCCACTCGAAAACTGGAAAAGCCCGGAGAGACGATCAAACCCTTGCTTCCCTACTGTGATGCCCTCTTTGTGACAAGAGGCGTTCTCCGTGCTTCTATCGATCCCGAAAATACGAAACCCATCATCCTCAGAGTTTCAGGCGGGACGAGCATGGTTGGAAAAGATCTCTCGGACGAGGGTCTCACGACCTCTATGGAGGAAGCCATTCGTCTCAATGTGGCGGCAGTAGGCATCTCAATCTTTGTCGGGAGCGAGCATGAGAAAGAGAACCTTCTCAATCTTGCCAGACTGGTGGATGAGGGAGAGAAATATGGCATCCCTGTGATGGCTGTGACAGCGGTAGGGAAGGAGTTAGAAAAAAGAGACGCCCGTTACCTTGCATTGAGCAGCCGAATTGCTGCCGAATTAGGGGCAAGGATTGTGAAGACGTACTGGTGCGAGAACTTTGATAAGGTGGTCAATGGCTGTCCTGTTCCCGTGGTCATGGCCGGAGGGCCAAAAGTCGATACGGATCTGGAGGTCTTCGAGTTTGTCCATGATGGCATGGAGAAGGGCGCCATCGGAGTCAATCTTGGAAGGAACGTCTGGCAAAATGAGCATCCAGTGGCAATGATCAAAGCCTTGCGCGCCATTATCCATAAGAAAGCGACTGTGAAAGAAGCAAACGAAATATTTGAGAAGGAGAGAAGGAAGACATTGGTTCGGAGTAGTTAGTTCGCCCCGATAGAATTGGGGCAGGTAGTTCGGAGTTTTTTATTAAGTCTTCGAACTCTGAACTCCGAACTCATAATTTATTTTTGGATAAACCATGCGAGTGGCGATGTATTACAACAACAGGGAAGTGAGGCTGGAGGAAATGCCCATTCCAACCATAGGCCCTGGTGAATTGTTGGTCAAAGTTTTAGCCAGCGGTATCTGTGGCAGTGATGTGATGGAGTGGTACCGGGTCAAAAAAGCGCCTCGTGTTCTTGGACATGAGATTGCAGGAGAGATTGTTGAAGTTGGAGAAGGGGTGGATCAATACAGAATTGGTGATAGGGTTTATGTCTCCCACCATGTCCCCTGCAATACCTGTCACTACTGCCTGAATGGTTATCACACGGTTTGTGATACCCTTCGGACGACTAACTTTGATCCGGGAGGTTTTGCGGAATATATCCGTGTCCCCAAGATCAATGTGGATTGGGGCACATTTATACTGCCCGAAGCGGTTTCTTTTGAGGAGGGGGTTTTCATTGAGCCTTTGGCCTGTGTTCTCCGGGGACAGAGATTGGCAAAGCTTAGACCCAGCCAAAGCGTCTTTGTTATCGGGAGTGGAATTTCGGGAGTTCTTCATATCGCACTGGCAAAGGCATCAGGTGCAGGGAGGGTGATTGCGTCCGATATCAATGAATATCGATTGAAATCAGCGAAACGGTTCGGAGCGGATGAGGCCCTCTCTGGAGAAGAGGTGAGTCCTGAAAGGATTCGGGGGATCAATCATGGACGGTTGGTTGATCTGGTGGTTGTCTGTGCCGGAAGCCTCTCGGCTTACAAACAAGGACTCGTAACCGTTAACAGGGGAGGAACTGTTTTATGTTTTGGACTCCTTCAACCCGGAATCGATATTTCTTTTCCATTTTTCGATTTCTGGAACGACGGGATTACCCTTCTTCCTACCTATGGAGGAGCCCCCACCGATATTGTCCAGGCCATCGAATTGACACGGGCTCATCGTTTACCCCTCAAAGAGATGATCACCCACAGACTTCCATTGGCCGAAACAGGTCTCGGGTTTAAACTTGTTATGGATGCGAAAGAGTCCATCAAAATCATCATCGAACCACATCAATAATTAATTTGACAGGATAATGATTTTTTGATAGGAATTTGGTAACACACAATGATCTTCCTCTGTTAAGAGGACTAAGGAGTAAAATGAGAATGGAAGAAAAAGTGCTTGTGAAAAAGGACATAGAGGATATTTTTTCAGGTTTTGAAAAACGCCAGGATGAGAAATTGAAGGGACTTGAGGTACGGATAGATCAAAAAATAACAGGCCTTGAGGATCGGATGGATCAAAAAATGACGGGACTTGAGGTGCGGATAGACCAAAAGATGACTGGCCTTGAGGTACGGATAGATCAGAAAATGACAGGCCTTGAGGAGCGAATGGATCAAAAAATGACAACCCTTGAGGTACGGGTCATCGATCAATTTCATATCATCTCTGAAGGGTTGATGGATCAAATAAAGCTTTTGGCAGAGGGACATGACGGGGTTATTGACCGGCTAAACGGGATTGATAAACGTTTTGACCACATGGAAAAGGAAAGTGAACGTCAACATTTAGAAACCCGCGCCCTTGTAAAACTTTCCTTTTCTGAGCTGGATAGGCGACTCACTGATTTAGAGTCCCAAATGAAAGAAATGCAGGAATGGAGAAAACAGGTTGGTTCAAGATTGACAATATAGTTATTCTCCTGCCTTATCTCACATCCATGTCTCAAAATTTTCTTCCAATTCAAAAAGAGTATCTCCAAAAAGCCTGGGGACGTTCAATTCGGGAACTTGAGGAGTCACTTCCTGCCCGATATGATAAAAATTGTTTTCACTTTCAGGCGTTCGGAGAGCCCTGTGAAATCCATCCACAGGAGATCATTCTTGGTGGCGAACCCCTTCGCAGTGCAGAAGGGGTTCTTATTGCCATGTATGCGAGCTTTGTTACGAACGAGCCGGTTCAACTTAAACCTTTGAAGTCCTTCAAACAATTTCCCGGAGGGATGGGTTATCAGGGAGCGTTTGCCATGAATGCCGAGAAGGTTCTCCATCCTCATGTCATTGCCATCGAGAAACGAAAAGAAGAGATAATACTAAGGTTTTCCGGCCATCCTAATGCGGATGCTCCAAGGTGCGATTTTTCTTTTACCCTCTATCCTCTGCCCCGGGTACCCCTGTATTATATTTTCAATCTACCCGATGAAGAGTTTCCGGCAAGAGTAACCTGCCTTTTCCCCTCCAATGCAGATCACTTTTTACCTGTGGCTGGCCTGGCAGATGTGGCCGAATACACCGCCAGAAAGATCATCCAATTGATCACCGAAATAAAGAGTTAAAGAAAACTTGTAAGGGTGGCGGTATTTTTTTAAAAAGCCCTACCTGAATTGCACCTACAAGTCGTTAGAACTTCCGAATAAGGTTGATTGAATATTTTCGAAATAAACAAAAAAGGCAGAGCCAAACGATCCTGCTTTCGTCTTTGACAATTGAATATGAATCATTTTTGAACTGAAATCTGTAAAGTAATAGGTTATAAAAAACCGTGAAGTGGGATTATAGATAGCGCACTTTTTCCACAGCGGAGGAAACAACATATACCCTTATGTTGTTGCTTTTGGGATCTGCTGGAAAGATAAAAAAACCTTGTCGCTTCAGATCGTAACCCAAGGTTGACCCAACTAACATTTCACCATCTACAAAAGTAACTTCCACTTTTCGACCGGAAGCCTTTTCTCCTTCAATATATTTCTTTCGCTCTTTATATAGGGAGTTCCCGATGAAATCCTGAACCATGAAAATGGCCTTCAGGTCATTCATATATACTCCAATTGCCCCGCCAGAGGGGTTATTATCATCTGGAATAAGATGAAAGCGTTCCTTTTTCGGGAAAAAATTTTGAGTAAAACCCTTAATTAATCTACCATCGATATATCTTACAACAACTTTAACCTTTTCCATCTCCACTCCAAATTTCAATTATAGTTGACTTCATAAACTATGGAAAATCTCCTCAAATTCGAATCGGCCACGGAAATCCAGTTTCTTTAATTCGACTCCGGCAACCTGACTATTCCTAATGCCTGGAACCCGTGGTTTTCTGTCTTACGATTACACGTGGTTTGGCTTTATCGACAATGTTAATTTTTGGTAATATATTAATGAGCAATTTCAATGCCAAAAGGGATTGGATGCTTAAACCGATTGATTTTTATAGATTTATTTGAATATTGAAATTTTAATATAGGGGAAATTGTGACCTTTTTTGTCTCAAAGAATAAATATTTATTGATTCATGATCAGCTTAGTGGACCATAAGCGATTTCGATTTGAAATGTTGGATTACGAAGCAAGGTCTAAAAATCAAGACTTCAGGAAGTTATTCTTTTTTTCCAAAATCCAGCCGACCCAAAGTCCAATTTGAGGTTAACACCTACTCTGTAATGGCGAGATGATCATGGAGTTGATGATTACCGAAGGAAGAACTAAACTGCTGCGCGGTAGAAACAAAGGTTGGTGCGAAGCACCGTTTTTTTAATTGATACCCGTTCAATTTGGTGTTAAAATGCTTGCGTTGCTAAGTTTTTGCAACTTGTAAGGGAAGTTCCCCGATTGAAACCCCATAGGATAATCTTTCTTATTCGCGCAGCGGCTCTGTTCTTCATGCGTCAATCCAAAATTGAATCAACACCGTGAATTCACATGTTTTCAACTTTATCACAACTTCGGATTGACGCTTATTTGAAATAAAAAATAAACAAGAAAGGCAGGGTCAATTTGGCCCTCCCTTTTCCCTCCTCTAATTAAATATGGATTTATTGTTTAAACACCCTTCCGTGTTATAGAAAACGTAAAGGGCGAAAAAATTCTAACAATTTTTTCGTCCATCGTGACTTGAATGAAAAAAATATCTTCGGTATCAAATTCTTTACCAAGAATATTTTCCCCCCATCGCATAATAGATTCTTGGGTTACTCTTGCAGAGTTCTTTCTCCTTTCGGGGAGAATCCCGATTATCTGGTATCCTCCTCTTGGGTCAAGCCAATAGAATTCATAGGCTACCATGCTCTTACTCTCCCTTTAATAAATATAGAGAAAAATTTGGTATAAAATAACAATAACACTGATAGCAGTTATCCCCAATATAATGGGTATAACCAATCGGAATTTACTGTGAAGGCATAATAGAGTTAAAGGGAAAGAAACAATAAGAAATTTCCAAACCCAAAATCTATCCCCATAGAGTTGGATGACGGAGCGAACAACAGGATTAATCTCCCATCCGCCATCATCCAGAATCATCATTGTGAATAATGCATCCAGAACATTTAACCCCACAGCCAAAGTAATTAGGATAAGTAATCCCAAATGATAACGGTCTACATAACCACCTCTTTTTTGTTCCTCTTTTCTTCGGAATGTGTTTCTTCGCCCCCAAAGAGTAAACCGGCTTATACCAGGAGTGGACTGTTTTCTTCTATCTTTCAGTGTCCGTGTTTCAAATTCTTTCAAATAGAGACTCCTCTATGATTGATCAAAGAATCACTTCATAAAATGAAGCAATTCTGATACCAACTTATCACATGCATTATAAGTTATTGTTTCTATATTGTTTTTACAAAAAATGGGTATTTTAACATATATCTAAAAATGGAAAAGATTTTCATAAAAATCCAAATTTCTTTCCCAAAATATGTGAAAGGACCCCTTACTTCTTATTGATTTCATCTGAAATATTGCATCCTGGAGGGAAACTTGAAAATCGCTCTTTCAGAAATCGATGCAATAATTTTCTGATTATCTGAAAAATTAAGTTTCGGCTACAGATAGCCTTGTTTTTTTAGGTTGATCATGAGGATGGAGATTGCGGCAGGAGTGACCCCTGAGATTCTGGAGGCCTGACCGAGGGTCATGGGCCTGATTTTAATGAGTTTCTCCGACACTTCTGTGGAGAGGCCGATGATCGAATAAAAATCAAAATTCTCAGGAAAGTTCACCTCCTCCAGTTTTTTAAATCGCTCGATCAGTTCCATCTGCCTCTTGATATAGCCGTCATATTTGACCTGAATCTCGACCTGTTCGCACACCTCTTTTTTAAGAGTTTTAAGTTCCTGATCAAATTCGAAGAGATGTTCAAAATGAATTTCAGGCCTTTTCAATAATTCCCGGAGGGAAGCTTCTTTCTTCAGGGGAGTGCATCCCCAACGATGGAGGATTTCATTGTTTTCCCTTGTGGGGGTGACTTTCGACTCTGAAATTCTAAGAAGGGTCTTTTCGATTGCAGACTTTTTCTCTAAAAAGATCCGATAATCCTCTTCTTTTACCCCGTTAGAAATAATGCCCCGCTGCTCTGCGGCGGGGTTTAATGCCCCGCCTGCGTGGCCGGAGCCACTTCGGCGCGGCGAAGGCCCGCTGGAATTTCTAACGGGGTTTACCAAGCCGATTTGATAGCCTATTTCTCTCAACCTCAGATCGGCATTATCTTCTCTTAAATGGAGACGATATTCTGCCCTGGAGGTAAACATTCGGTATGGCTCCGAGGTCCCTTTTGTAACCAGGTCATCGATCAATACACCGATGTAAGCATCGGAGCGTTTTAGGATCAGGGGTTCCTTTCCCTGGATAGAGAGGGCCGCATTGATTCCTGCAACTAGTCCCTGGGCGGCGGCTTCCTCATAGCCGGAGGTGCCGTTGATCTGTCCGGCATGAAAGAGTCCACTGATCTTTTTTGTTTCGAGGGTGGGTTTTAGTTCTGTCGGATCGATAAAGTCGTATTCAATGGCATAACCCGGCCTGACGATCTCCACATTTTCAAGGCCCTGGATCGATCTCAGCATCTTTATTTGGATATCG
>Ga0209254_10006468_pt1 | contig 10806 bp, 10 predicted proteins | sample FrelakmetDIP11DI_FD_187148 | JGI IMG/M metagenome (GOLD analysis project Ga0209254, IMG submission 187148) | Freshwater lake sediment microbial communities from the University of Notre Dame, USA, for methane emissions studies - DIP11 DI (SPAdes)... | ecosystem: Environmental > Aquatic >... | reverse complement strand
CAGATGAAATGCCGGATGCCGCCAATCGCATGATGGATCAGCACCCACGTATACCCGAACAGGACGACGCGACCCGGCCAGGTGTTGAGATACGCGCTCACCGTCTGAAACGCCTCGGGACCCGACGCCGCCGCCACGAGCCAGATCGCCAGGATGATCGTGCCGAAGTAGAGCGCCGCCCCCGTGATGCGATGGAGAATCGACATCACCATGTTGATGAGCGGACGGTAGATCTGCAGGTGCGGAGACAGTGGGCGGTCGATTTTCGCGCCGCGTCCCGTCGTGACTTCCGGCATGAAGGCCCCCGGGTCTATTAATCGCCTCGCCTTCTAGCCCGCCGGGAACGCTGCCGCAATTTGCCAGACGGGCGCACAGGTCCAGCTTGCCTGCGCTTGGTGCGCTTAATCCGGCGTCAGCTTGGTTGAACTTTAGTCGCAACAGCGTCGATTGACTTAACGAGGCAGCACAACCCAGGCATCGAAATCGAGAATGACCCCATCTGCGTACTCGCCGCTCTCCTTCTTGAGCGGAAACGCCGAGCAATCCTGGTTCTTGACCGCCACCAGCCGGATGCGCAGTGCGCCGACATCCGTGCGCCCGGGGATCTCCGCTTTCTCGAGGATTTCAGACCAGGCATAGACGGTATCGTCGGCAAACAGCGGTGCAACGTGGCGGCCACCGTTGATGGCTGCAAGATGGAAGGCGTTGTTGAGACCGTTGAACGACAGCGCGCGCGCCAGCGAAATCACGACGCCCCCATAGATGATCCGCTTGCCGAACCGTCCCTTGGCCTCCGTGTGCTGGTTGAAGTGGACCTTGGCCGTGTTCTGATAAAGGCGCGTCGCCATCTGGTGCTCCGCCTCCTCGATCGTCATGCCGTCTACATGATCGATCTTCTCGCCGGCCTCGTAATCGCCCCATCGATAGGGGCTGCCGGCGAGCGCCAAGTCATACGCAGCCGAATCGATTGGCGGAACAGCGGAGCCGAGTTCAGAGGGATCGATCCGGTCTGGCAGTTTCGGCACGACCGCTTCGCCGACCGGCGCGTTCTTGTCCCGCTTGCGCACCATCACCCAGCGAATGTACTCCAGAACGATCTCACCCTTCTGGTTCCGTCCGGTGGAGCGCACGTAGACTGTGCCGGTCTCCTTGTTGGAATTCTCTTTCAGCCCGATCACTTCCGAGACCGTCGACAGCGTATCGCCCGGGTAGGCGGGCTTGAGAAACCGGCCGCCCGCGTAGCCGAGGTTGGCAATCGCGTTGAGAGAGATATCCGGCACCGTCTTCCCGAATACGACGTGAAAGGTCAGGAGATCGTCGAGTGGTGCCCGGGGATACCCGATGGCGCGTGCGAACTGGTCGGATGAGGTGACGGCGAACCGCGGTCCGTAAAGGCTCATGTAAACGGCCGCATCACCCTCGGTCACCGTTCGTGGGGTGGCGTGGGTCAGGATCTGACCGAACTTGTAGTCCTCAAAGAAATTGCCGGGATTCGTTTTGGTCGTCGTCATCGCGCGCGCCCTTGTCTCGGAACGTGGAAACGGTCGGAAAATCTGGATTTCCTGACGCGATTAGAGCGTCAGGCCGGGGCTGTCCATTGCCAAAGCCGCTTCGTCAGCCGTCGGGCGGCGCGCGCAAGCGTCGCAGCATGGCTAGAACCAGTCATCGATCTCACGCACGGCATGAGCAATGGCGGCCGTCCGGCGCGCCATGACGAGATGAAGCCTTTCGACCATCTTGCCTTCGACGGTGATGACGCCTTTGTGCGAATTGGCTGGTTGCGCAAACGCATCGATGATCTTCCGCGACCATTCGACCTCCTCGTCTGTCGGCGTGAAAACGTCGTTACAAGGTCCCACCTGCGAAGGATGGATGAGTGTCTTGCCATCCATTCCCATCGTGCGGCCGTGTTCGCACTCCTTACGGAAGCCCTCTTCGTCTTTGAAGTCGTTGTAGACGCCATCGATGATGTCGAGACCGAAGGCACGCGCCGCAACGATCGTCAGCGCTAGCCACGGCACGATCGCAAACCGGTTGTCGAGCGCGCGGGCCCGCGATTCCTTCAAAAGGTCGTTCGTACCCAGGACGAAACATTCCAGCCGGTTTTCAGGGTCCATCGCAACAGCAGCGATTTCGCGCGCATAGAGAATGGCCTGCGGCGTCTCCATCATCGCCCAGATGCGGGTCCGTTCCGGCGCGTTGACCGACTTCAGGATCTTGGCGGCACTGATGATGTCACCCGGGTGGGCGACCTTCGGAATCAAGATGGCGTCGGGTGCGGCCTCCGCCGCTGCGAGCAGGTCGGCCGTTCCCCAGACTGTCTCCAGCGCGTTTGTGCGGATGACCAGTTCCCGCCGTCCGTAACCGCCCTCTCTGACGGCCGAGCAGACCCGATCGCGCGCGTCGACTTTGGCTTCGGGGGCGACGGAATCCTCAAGATCGAGAATCACCGCGTCTGCTGGCAGCGACTTGGCCTTTTCGAGTGCCCGTTCGTTCGCGCCGGGCATGTAGAGGACGCTGCGGCGAGGGCGGATGTTGGCTTTCATGAGCACGTCCGGACGTTGATTGTGCGGTGCAACAATACGTCAAGCCGCCGCTGTTCACAAACCGTCATTGGGCGAATACCGTTGGTTATCCGGGAGGATTTGCGCGTGGCCACCATCCTTGTCTTGTCGTCGTTCGTGGCACGCGGGCACGTTGGACTGCGGGCAATGCTCCCCGCTATGGAGCGGCTGGGCCACGATGTCATGGCATTGCCGACCGTGATCCTGTCCAGCCACGCCGCTTTCCCCCATGTCGCCGGCACGCCGGTGTCGATCGACGTCCTGGAGGCCATGGCCGGCGCCCTGGAAGCGAACGGCTGGTTGTCGGGCGTTCAATTCGTGGTTACGGGCTATCTCCCCACCCCGGCCCATGTCACGTTCGCAGCCGCCTTGGTCGATCGCGTCAGGCAGCGCGCCCCCGGTGTGCAATTTGTCTGCGACCCCGTCCTCGGCGACGAACCGAAGGGCATCTACGTATCAGAGGAAACTGCGGCCGCGATCCGGCGCGAATTGATCCCCCGCGCCAGCCTTGCGACACCCAACCGTTTCGAACTGGGCTGGCTGACTGGCCAATCCGTCACTTGCGTCGTGAGCGCCGTTGCCGCCGCCCGGGCCCTGGGATGCGATGCGGTCCTTGCCACGTCCATCCCGCATACCGAAGACCGTCTGGCCACGGTGCTCGTGGACGGTTCGGCAGCCATATTCACATCCGTAGACGTGCGCGCCTCGGTTCCCTCCGGCACTGGCGACTACCTGACAGGCCTCTTCGTGGCGGAAAGCGCCGCCGGCCGATCGGGCACCGAGGCCCTCGCGATTGCCGGAGCTTTTCTCGAAGCGGCTCTCACCGCCAGCGGTCAGCGGGACGACCTTTGTCTGACAGAAGTTTACGGCGCCCGGCCCGCTCCTTTGCCCGTGCATCACCTGCCGGCCAACCCTTGCGAACCTTGATGCTTGACATTTACGCAGCGCAATAGAAAACGCGACGATGATGCTTGTCGCGCGGCCCCCGCGCCAAACACGAGAAGCCTGCTAATGTCCTCATTTCCCGAGATCCTGACCGACCGGTTCCGTCGCTTCAAGCACCGCATCTACTTCCCCAACGCCGACCAGTACGAGGAACTGGCGACCTACGGTCAAAGCCCGGAGATTATGATGGTCTCCTGCTGCGACAGCCGTGTGGACCCGGAGACCGTCTTCAATGCGATGCCGGGCGAGCTGTTCGTCGTCCGCAACGTCGCCAACCTCATACCTCCCTACGAAACGGGCGGCATGTATCACGGCGTCAGCGCGAGCATCGAATTCGCCGTTCTCAATCTTCGCGTGAAGCATATTGTCGTTCTTGGGCACTCCGAGTGCGGAGGGATCAAGGCCGCCCTGGATCAATCCGCCATGATTCAGACAGAAGCCATGTTCATCTCAAAATGGATGTCGATGCTGGACGAGGCTCGCCTGTCGGTCCTGGCCTCCAACCAGGCCGCCACGTCTGCTCAGAAGATCCATGCTTTGGAACAGGAAGGCATCAAGGCTTCCCTAAAGAATCTCCGGACGTTCCCGTTCGTTCGAGAGCGCGAGGATAGAGGCAAGCTGAACCTGCATGGCGCCCACTTCAACATCAGGACGGGGACACTTTCGATCCTGAACCATTCCCGAGGCGAGTTCTTTCCGCTCTGATCGCGCGGTCACTCAACCCGCTGGCTGCGCCGGCCCCTGTGCGCCCCGCACGGCCGGCAGGATCTTTTCGGTGATGCTGCGGGGCGTCAGCGGACCGACGTGCTTGTAGGCGATCTGCCCCCGGCCATCGACCACGAACGTCTCCGGCATGCCGTAAACGCCCCACTCGATGGCGCCTCGCCCCTTCCGATCGACGCCAAGAGCAGCGAACGGATTGCCATATCGTCCCAGGAAACGCAGAGCGTTTTCAGCTTCGTCCTTGTAGTTGACGCCATAAAGCTGAAGGTTCGGCTCCTTTGCCAGCTCGACGAGGAGAGGGTGCTCCTCGACGCAGGGGGCGCACCAGGAGGCCCAGAAGTTGACCACCGTGACTTTCCCCTTCGCAAGGTCGGCCGACGTAAACCCGGGCACGGCTCCGCCGCTGGCATTAAGTCCGTCCAGCGCGGGAAACTCCGTCGCCGGAACCGGTTTCCCGATCAGGGCCGATGGCAGCTTCGAAGGGTCACCGGATTTCAGCGCGAACTGGAACATGATCGCGACGCCGATGAAGATCACGAGCGGGATGAACACCCACGTGCGGCCACTGCGGCCCTCTGCAACGCCGTCCACTTGCTCGCTCATCTGCCCTGGTCTCCCTCGCGGCTCACCCGCGACCGCCGCGCCACACCTCGCGATTCCAGATCCTCCAGCCGGCTCCTGATCCGCCGGCCCTCCCAGACGAGCCAGCCGATCAGCAGCGCCAGAACGGCCACGTAAATTCCATACGAGGCCCAGATGAATGCCGCGTGAGGTCCTAGATCCATGCCCCTCACCCCGCCGCCGCTGCCGAGACGCTGCGCGCGCGGTCCACCTCCGCCATCGTCAGGGACTTCAGCCTCCGGCGCAGAATTTCGTTTCGCATGCCCTTCATGTGAAGCGCGAAGAACAGGAGCGAGAAGCCCAAGGCGCTGATGAGGAGAGGCCAGAGCAGGTCCGAATGGATCGTCGGTCCGTCCATGCGGATCACACTTGCCGGCTGATGCAGCGTGTTCCACCAGTCGACCGAAAATTTGATGATCGGCAGGATCGTCACGCCAACGAGCCCGAGCACCGCACACAGCTTGCCCGCCATCGCCTCGTCGTCGACCGCCGACCGCAGCGCCATGAGGCCGAAGTAAAGAAAGAGCAGGATCAGCATCGACGTGAGCCGCGCGTCCCATACCCAATAGGTGCCCCACATGGGCTTGCCCCAGAGGGACCCGGTGGCGAGCGCCAGGAACGTGAACGCAGCTCCGATCGGAGCTGCCGCTTTTGCCGAAACGTCGGCGAGCGGATGGCGGAAGACGAGATAGCCGAAACTTGAAATCGCGATCAGCGCATACCCCATCATGCCGAGCCAGGCGGCCGGCACGTGGATGAACATGATCTTGACCGTCTGCCCCTGCTGGTAATCCTCCGGTGCAACGAAGAACGCCAGATACATGGCATAGACGATCAGCGCTGCCGCTGCCCCCGCGAACCACGGCATGAGCGTCCCGGAAAGCTGCATGAACCGGGTTGGATTCGCGAGCTTCTGGGTCAGGGTCTGCCGGGGTGCGGCGTCGGTCTGTGTCATGGCGCTGACTTAAGGGTTTCGTGCCTCGCACGCAACGAGGCGGACCTTGGAACACTATGATGTGTCATTGTGTCTGGAAGCGGATGGCCGCCGCCGCCGCAAAGGGTCCGACGACGAGCGAAAACAGCGAGATTGCCGCCAGGATCAGGAACGATGCCTGGAACCCCGACGGACCACCGGTTGCCGCTGAAATCGCTGCGATCCCGAATATCAGGGTCGGGATGTAGAGCGGCAGAACGAGCAGGGCAAGCAGCAGCCCCCCGCGACGGGCCCGCAACGTCAAGGCGGCTCCGGCAGACCCCAGAAAGCTGATGGCTGGTGTGCCCGCAAGCATGGTCGCGACCAGCGCGGGATAGGCGCGAAGCTCAAGATTGAGCAGAAGCCCGAGTACGGGAGCCAGAAGCGCCAGCGGTATACCTGTCGAAATCCAGTGCGCCAGCGCCTTCGCCGCCGCCGCGAGCTCCAGCGGCAGCTCTCCCGTTGCCATCACCTCCAGCGAACCGTCCTCGTCATCCGCCTCGAAAATTCGCGGCAGCGACAGCAATGCCGACAACAGCAATGCAATCCACAATACGCCGGGAGCGATCCGCGAAAGCAGATTGAGATCAGGCCCGAGCCCCAGCGGCATCATCGTCACGACGATGAGATAAAAACCAAGCGCGGTCCCCAACGCACCGCCTTCACGCGCCTGCAGGAGGAGATCACGCTTCAGAAGAGTCCAGAACGTCGTCATGCGGCGGCACTCCGCATGACGAGTTCAAGCCGCCGCTCTGATGCGAGCCCCAGCGGAATGTGCGTCGCGGCCAGAACCAGCCCTCCGCCCGCCGCATGCTGCGCAACCTGCCGTGCCAGCAGCTGAACCGAGGCCGCATCCAGAGACACCGTGGGCTCATCGAGGAGCCACAACGGGCGCGCTGTCGCGACGAGCCGCGCAAGACACGCCCGCCGCTTCTGCCCCGCCGAGAGATACCCAGCCGGAATCATCGCAAGCGAATCCAGATCGAATGCGGCGAGCGCCTCGTCGATCGCTGCGCCGTCCACAGAGCTGCCACCGAGATATTCGGCCCAGAAGCGGAGATTTTCTTCCACCGTGAGCGACGGCTTCAGTGCATTCAGATGACCGATGTAATGAGCCTGCTGCGCGACATCCTTGTCAGGATCGCCGCCCTCAAGCCCGATCGAGCCTCCAGCAGCTCCGATCAGCCCGGCCACTGTCCGGATCAGCGTCGTCTTTCCAGCGCCGTTCGGGCCGATTAGAACCAGCGCCTCGCCCGCATCGACACGGAACGACACGCCATCAAGTATGCGCCGCGAGCCGCGCTCCACGACGAGATTTTCGACTGACAGGCGCACGAACGATTTTTCCGTCGAAGGTCGGCCTTCGCATTGCACTAAAGAGAGGCGGATTGCCGCAAAATCGCACGCCTGCGGTGGCTGGTTCTCTCTGATATGCGCCTATATAAAAGGCTCGCCTATGATTTCGCCAGCGCAAAAAACGAGAGCGGCCCGCGGCCGGAATGGCATCGCAACCTGCCGCCCGAAGTTATGGCGAGACCCGGCACCGTGAGGCCTCACGGCCCGATCGTTGAAATTCGAGCTACCGAGGAGATCTTCATTGAGCGCCGTCACCGCCCCTCTTTCCCTCGACAGCTTCAAGTGCCGCCGGACTCTCACCGCCGGTGGACAGTCCTACACCTACTACTCGCTTCCCGAAGCGGAGAAGAACGGGCTGCCGGGGCTTTCACGGCTGCCCTTCTCCATGAAGGTGCTGATTGAAAACCTGCTGCGATCGGAAGACGGACGCACGGTCACGAAACAGGACATCATCGACGCCGTGAAGTGGCTCGACGACAAGGGAAAGGCGGGCAAGGAAATCGGCTTCCGCCCTGCGCGCGTGCTGATGCAGGACTTCACCGGCGTCCCCGCGGTCGTGGACCTCGCGGCCATGCGCGACGGCATGCTTGAACTGGGCGGCGACCCGAAGAAGATCAACCCGCTGGTGCCCGTCGATCTCGTCATCGACCACTCGGTGATCGTCGACGAGTTCGGTACGCCCAAGGCGATGCAGCAGAACGTGGAGCTCGAATACGAACGCAATGGCGAGCGCTACAAATTCCTCAAGTGGGGCCAGGGCGCATTCCAGAACTTCCGCGTCGTCCCGCCCGGCACCGGCATCTGCCACCAGGTGAACCTTGAATATCTGGCGCAGGTCGTCTGGACTGCGCCCGCAGCGGATGGTTCCATCCTCGCCTATCCCGACACCCTCGTCGGAACCGACAGCCACACGACGATGGTCAACGGCCTCGCCGTTCTCGGCTGGGGCGTGGGTGGCATCGAGGCGGAAGCGGCCATGCTCGGCCAGCCGCAGTCCATGCTTCTGCCCGAAGTCATCGGCTTCAAGCTCACCGGCCGTTTGAAGGAAGGCGTCACCGCCACCGACCTCGTCCTCACCGTCACGCAGATGCTGCGCAAGCTTGGCGTCGTGAACAAGTTCGTGGAGTTCTACGGCCCCGGCCTCGACAACATGACGCTCGCCGACCGCGCAACGATAGCCAACATGGCCCCCGAATACGGCGCAACCTGCGGCTTCTTCCCCGTCGACAAGGAAACGCTGAACTACCTGGAACTCTCCGGCCGCTCCAAGGAGCGCATTGCGCTGGTCGAAGCCTTCACCAAGGCGCAGGGCCTCTATCGCGAATCCGGCTCGCCCGATCCCGAGTTTACAGCCACGCTCGCACTCGACCTTGGCGATGTGGAGCCCTCGCTTGCTGGACCGAAACGCCCCGAAGGCCGCGTCGCACTCAGCGCCGCGAAGGCGGGCTTCCTTGCCGCTCTCGACACCGAATACAAGAAGCCCGGAGAAGCCGCCAAGCGCGTGCCGGTCTCGGGTGAAAACTTCGACCTCGGCCATGGCGACGTCGTGATCGCGGCGATTACGAGCTGCACCAACACGTCGAACCCGAGCGTCCTTATCGGCGCGGGCCTTCTCGCCCGCAACGCGGTCGCCAAGGGTCTGAAGCCCGCACCGTGGGTCAAAACCTCGCTCGCGCCGGGATCGCAGGTCGTCGCCGCCTATCTCGAAAAGTCGGGCCTGCAGAAGTCGCTCGACGCCATTGGCTTCAACATCGTCGGCTTCGGCTGCACCACCTGCATCGGAAACTCCGGCCCGCTGCCCGGTCCGATCTCCAAGACCATCAACGAGAACGGCCTCGTCGCCGCCGCCGTCCTTTCCGGCAACCGCAACTTCGAAGGCCGCGTTTCGCCCGACGTGCAGGCGAACTACCTCGCCTCGCCGCCGCTCGTCGTCGCCTACGCGCTCGCCGGCACCATGCAGAAGGACCTTTCGTCGGAGCCGCTCGGAACCGGCAAGGACGGCACGCCCGTGTTCCTCAAGGACATCTGGCCGACGAACAAGGAAATCCAGGACTTCATCGCTCAGAACATCACCCGCGAAATGTTCGAGAGCCGCTACGCCGCCGTCTTCCAGGGTGACAAGAACTGGCAGGGCATCGCGACCGGCGAAGGGCTGACCTTCACGTGGGACGACAAATCCACCTACGTGCAGAACCCGCCCTACTTCACCGGCATCAAGCCCGGCGCGACGGGCGTGGGTGACATCGTCGGCGCTCGCATCCTCGGCCTCTTCGGCGACAAGATCACGACCGACCACATCTCGCCCGCCGGCTCCATCAAGGCCGCGAGCCCCGCCGGCCGCTACCTTTTGGAGAACGGCGTCAGCCAAGCCGACTTCAACCAGTACGGCACGCGCCGCGGCAACCACGAAGTCATGATGCGCGGCACCTTCGCCAACATCCGCATCAAGAACCACATGGTGAAGGACGCGAACGGCAACGTGAAGGAAGGCGGCCTCACGGTTCACTATCCTTCGGCTGAGCAGATGGCGATCTACGACGCCGCCATGCGCTATAAGGCCGAGAACGTGCCGCTCGTCGTGTTCGCAGGCGTCGAATACGGCAATGGCTCATCGCGCGACTGGGCGGCGAAAGGTACCAACCTGCTCGGCGTGAAGGCCGTCATCGCGCAAAGCTACGAGCGCATCCACCGCTCCAACCTCGTCGGCATGGGCGTGGTGCCCTTCGTATTCGAGGAGGGCACGTCGTGGCAGACGCTGGGCCTGAAAGGCGACGAAACCGTCACCATCCGCGGTCTCGCCGGCGTGAAGCCGCGTCAGCGCATGATCTGCGAGATCACCGACGCCAAGGGCAACAAGGTCGCAATCCCCGTCATCTGCCGCATCGATACGCTGGATGAGATCGAATACTTCAAGAACGGGGGGATCTTGCCTTACGTGCTCAGGAACTTGGCGGCTTAGCGGAGGCATCAATCGGGAAAAACCCGATGATTACGATCCAGCCAGACTAGAAAGAATACGTCGCGAACGAAGAATCCGTGAAGTCGCGCTTTATCGTTGGCATAAAGTTCATAGAACGGTATGTCGTCACTTACCTCTGGCTTATTGAAGCCACCCGTCTTGACGGGCCCGGCGTGCGGGCGGCACTTCGGGCTGCCTGCCCGACCTTTTCCAATTATCTGGTTTGCAGTTTGTTCGCGCAATAAATCAATCGTCTTTGAAAAGGCCTTGAGTTCCTTATCCTTCCATTCGGACCAACACTCAGCCTTTCGCTGATAATAGCGCAGGCTAATAGATACATTTGGCCCGACGTGGGGCGCCAAATCTGCAGGCAGTTCAATTTTTTAAAGGCACTTCCGCGGGCGCTTCACCCGTTACGATCTGTAACGGTTCGTCAGCCATTCTTCAAACGAGCCTTATAGAAAGCCATCATCGTTTCTTTGCGAATCGGTGTGTCACATTTAGCTTCCAGTGGTAGATCACCTCGAGCTTCACGCCAGGGTAGATCTAGGTGAGTCATGCTTTCAAGTTGCTTTGCGCTGTATATTCCATAGGAAGCATATACCGCTTCCAAAAGCTGAGTTGTTTTTTTCGGAAACTCAGGCGTCTTATTGACAACAGGCAAG
>Ga0209254_10006467_pt1 | contig 10807 bp, 8 predicted proteins | sample FrelakmetDIP11DI_FD_187148 | JGI IMG/M metagenome (GOLD analysis project Ga0209254, IMG submission 187148) | Freshwater lake sediment microbial communities from the University of Notre Dame, USA, for methane emissions studies - DIP11 DI (SPAdes)... | ecosystem: Environmental > Aquatic >... | reverse complement strand
ATCGAAAGCCCTGGAGCAGGCCTCCGGCGATGAGCATGAGGATGGCCATCGTGGCCCAAAGTCCTCTGCCGAAGAGCCAGGTCCGGGCCGCCGGGCTTTTATTTTCTTTCATGATCCCGGCGCGGAACCCGGCGATTCTGCTTCGCATCCCGGCGGCGACTTCGGGAGGGAGGTCGTCGGACAAGGCGGCCTTCAGGATGTTATCCAAGTTTTCCGCGGAGCGCGTTTTTTGTTTCATGACGCCTTCTCCTTGCCTCCCTTTTCGAATCCCGGTCTGCGGCCGGGCCGATAGCCCGCCAGCCGGCGGGCCAAGGCCGCTCTGCCCCGCATGACGTGGATCCGGGCGGTGGACTTCGAGCAGCCCATCGCCAGGGCGATCTCTTCGTAGGATTGTTCTTCGATGATCCGCAACAGGACGGCCGCGGCCTGCCGCTTGGGCAGGCGGCCGACGGCCGCGAGGACCGCCGTCCGCAGCTCCCGGCCCTCCGAGTTTTTTGACTCCTCCCCGGCCGAATTGTCCGCCAGATTGTCGGTGAGCCCGGAGACCTCTCTGCGGAGGCGGCGCCGGCTTTTGCGCAAAGCATCCAGGGCTTGCGTGGCCGCGATCCGGAGAATAAGCGCCTGGGGGTTCGGATGCCGGGCCACCGTATGACGCTTTTTCCAGATGATGGTAAGGGCGTCCTGGAGCGCGTCCTCGGCCGCATGTCTCTCCCGGACGATCCTCCAGATCGAGCGCATCATCCGAGCCTCCACCGGCCTGACGAGAGCGTCGTAATCGAACTCCGGACGTCCCAAAGCGGCCTCCCTGCCGGATCCAATGTAGGACAGGGAGGCCGGGAAATCAACTCCGGTCGGGACGGACCGACTCTCCGTATCGGGTTTCAAGCTTCGACGGGCGTGACCACCATGATGACGAAATCGAGGATATGGCGGACGGCCTGTTCGTTGTTTCCGGCTTTCATCTCGGAAAGGGCGGACTCGAGGAACCGGGCGCAGACTTTGATTGCGGCGTTCATCCCTTCACGGGCCGAGGAGGGGGATTCAAGCTCCTCCGGAAGTTGCCAGGCCGTTCCGTTCGCGACGAGCTTGTAGGACAGCCCGAGATACTGGCGGATCTTGTCGGAAAACAGGTGCTTCTCGGCAAATGCCCCCTTGACCCATTCGATCCGGGATTTATACTCCGCGGCGTATTCCTTCTGGGGCAGGATTGCCAGGGAGGCGTCCAAGACCTCGACAAGGACTTTGTCAATTCCGTCGGGGCTGAAATTCGGGTCCAGAATATAGGCCCGGGCCTTAGTGATCGTCGCTTCGGGGCCCGATTCCGACGCCCGGAGGGCGGGAACGGCAGCACAGAGCAGAAGCCCGAGGCCGAGAAGGATGATCGATCGATGCGTTTTCATGATAAGCTCCTAATCTTAAAGTGGGAGGTTTTTTCGCCTCCACCCAGTAACCGTCGGGAAGCCTTTCGATGTTTACAAAATAATAAATAGTGCCAGAGATGCTTTTCCCCTTTTTCCCTTAGTAAAAAATAGTGCCAGAGATGCTTTTCCCCATTAAATTCGACAAAAAAGGGGAAAAGCATCTCTGGCACCAATTGATAGCCGGGCGGCCATTTGTGATAAAATGACTGGCCGACGATGAACCCGCCTCATGCTTTCGGGGGACCTACCATGAACCGATCTCGCTTTCCTTGGATTTCCTCGGTTTTAGCCGTTTTGGTCGCCCTGGCCGCCTCCTGCGGCCCCAAAACCCCGGACCGGGATTACCCCATCAGGCCCGTGGCCTTCACCGACGTCCGCTTCACCGACAGCTTCTGGCTGCCCCGGCTCGAGGTCAACCACAAGATCACGGTTCCGCACATCTTCAGCGAATCCGAGAAGACCGGCCGGGTCAAGAACTTCGAGATCGCCGGCGGCGCGGTCCAGGGCCAGTTCTGCTCGGCCTACCCCTTCGACGACTCGGACGTCTACAAGGCCATCGAAGCGGCCGCATACTCCTTGGCGCTCTTCCCCGACCCGGAGATCGAAAAGAAGATCGATGGGATCATCGCCAAGATCGCCCAGGCCCAGGAGCCCGACGGCTACCTCTACACCATGCGCACCATCAGCCCCAAGAAGCCGAAGGTGGACTGGGCCGGCCCGGAGAGATGGTCGAACCTCTCTATGAGCCACGAGCTCTACAATCTCGGGCACCTCTTCGAAGCGGCCGTCGCCTGGAAGCAGGCCACGGGCAAGTCGAACCTTCTCAACATCGCGAAAAAGAGCTTCAACTTGATTGATACCGTCTTCGGTCCCGGCCGCCGCCGCGACGTTCCCGGCCACCAGGTGATCGAGATCGGCCTGGCCAAGCTTTTCCGCCTGACCGGCAACAAGAAATATCTCGACCTGGCCAAGTTCTTCCTGGACGAGCGCGGCCGGCCCGAGGGCCACAAGCTCTACGGCGAGTACAGCCAGGACCACAAGCCCGTGACAGAGCAGACCGAGGCCGTGGGCCATGCCGTCCGGGCGACCTACATGTATTCGGGCATGGCCGATGTGGCGGCTCTCACCGGCGACCTGGCCTATATCCAGGCCGTGGACCGCATCTGGGAAGACGTGGCCGGGAGCAAGATGTATATCACCGGCGGCATCGGCGCCTCGGGCGATATCGAGGGCTTCGGCCCCCCCTTTGACCTGCCCAACGACACGGCCTATTGCGAAACGTGCGCGGCCATCGGCCACGCCCTGTGGAACCACCGCATGTTCCTGCTCCACGGCGACGCCCGCTATATCGACGTCCTGGAACGGATCCTGTACAACGGCCTCCTGTCCGGCGTCTCGCTCAGCGGCGACCGGTTCTTCTATCCCAACCCGCTCGAGTCCTTCGGCCAGCACGGCCGGACACCCTGGTTCTCCTGCGCCTGCTGTCCAGCCAATGTGGCCCGCCTCGTCCCCTCGATCCCGGGCTACGTCTACGGCGAGACGGACGACGCCCTGTACGTGAACCTCTTCGTCCAGAGCATGGCCGAATTCAAGATCGGCGACGACCCGGTCGGAATCCGGCAGGAAACGGCCTATCCCTGGGCCGGCGAGGTCAAGATCATCCTGAACCCCGAAGAATCGGAGGAATTCTCGGTCTTCGTCAGGATCCCCGGCTGGGCTTCGGGACATCCCGTTCCGACCGGCCTCTATTCCTACCTCGACAGCGGGGGAGAGCCGGTCGCCCTGACGGTGAACGGCGAGGCGGTGAGCATTGTCCCCGAGAAGGGCTATGTCCGCCTCCAGCGAGCCTGGAAGAAGGGCGACGTCATCAAGCTCTCACTGCCCATGCCTGTGCGCAGGGTTGCTGCGGATCCTCGGGTCAAGGCCGACGCGGAACGGATCGCCCTGGAGCGGGGGCCCTTCGTCTATTGCGCCGAAGGGATCGACAATAAAAGCGCGGTGAACAACATCGTCCTTCCGGACACGGCCGCCCTGCAGGCCGTGACACGGAGAGACCTCCTCGAGGGGGTCATCGTCCTCCAGGGCAAGGCGGATGCCCTGTTCGAAGGCAAGGGCGGAAAGCGCGCCGCCAAGACTGAGCAGGATTTCCAGGCCGTTCCTTATTACGCCTGGGCCAACCGCGGACCTTCAAAAATGCAGGTTTGGCTCGCCCGCACGCCGTCCGTCGCCAGGTCCCTGCCGCTCCCGACCATCGCTTCGAAAGGCAAGGTCACCGCTTCCGGCATTCGCACGACCGTCGGCGTCAACGACCAGTGGGAGCCCGGGAATTCCGGCGACCAAGCCCGGCCCGTCCTCCACTGGTGGCCAAGCAAAGGCACGGCCGAATGGGTCGAGCTCGAACTCGAAAAACCGGAAACCGTATCCGCGGTCGAAGTCTATTGGTACGACGACACGGGGCAGGGCGGGTGCCGGCCGCCCCAGTCCTGGCGCCTTCTCTACAAGGACGCCGGCGCTTGGAAGCCCGTGATGGGCGCAGGGCTGTTCGGCATGGCCAAGGACCGCTACAACCGCGTCGCGTTCAAGCCCGTGAGGACTGCCGGACTGCGTCTCGAGCTCCAGCTTCAGAAGGATTTTTCCGCGGGCCTTCTCGAATGGAAGGTCAGATAGAAGCGAGGCCGAGATGACAAGCGCGAAGTTCAGCCTGGGGCTTGATTTCGGGACGAATTCGGTCAGGGCCCTGATCGTCCGCCTCCACGACGGGCGGGAGATCGCCGCGGCTGTCCACAACTACGAGACCGGCCGCGAAGGGATCATCCTCGACGCGAAGGACCCCAACCTGGCCCGCCAGAACCCGGCCGACTACATCCGGGGTACCGAAGCCGTGACCAAGGCCGTCCTCCGCAAGGCCAAGGCCGTCAAGGGCTTCCGTCCCGAGGGCGTTGTGGGCATCGGCGTCGACACCACAGGCTCGACACCCGTTCCCGTGGACGGACGGGGCACGGCCCTAGCCCTCCACAAGGAATTCAAGAAGAATCCCAACGCCCAGGCCTGGCTGTGGAAAGACCACACCGGGCACGCCGAAGCGGCGGAGATCACCGCCCTGGCCGGCCGGGACCATCCCGAATACCTGGCCAAGTGCGGCGGGACCTATTCCTCGGAATGGTTCTTCAGCAAGATCCTCCATTGCCTGCGCGTCGACCCCAAGGTCTTCGAAGCGGCGGCGAGCTGGGTGGAATGCTGCGATTACATCCCCGCCTTTCTGACCGGGACCGAGGATCCTTCTGTCATGAAGCGCAGCCGCTGCGCGGCGGGGCACAAGGCCATGTTCAACGATGCCTGGGGCGGCCTGCCCGCGGAGGATTTCCTGTCGAAGCTCGACCCCCGCCTGGGAGGTCTTCGCCGCCGCTTGTATTCAAAGACCTTCACGGCCGATGTCGAGGCCGGCCGGCTCACCCCGGAATGGGCCCGCCGCCTCGGGCTTCCGGCGGGAATCCCTGTCGCCGTGGGCGCCTTTGACGCCCACCTGGGGGCCATCGGAGCGGGCGTCGGCGCCGGCAAGCTGGTCAAGATCATCGGGACCAGCACCTGCGACGTCGCGGTCTGGCCGGCGACCGAGCCGCTGGCCGACATTCCGGGACTGTGCGGCATCGTCGACGGCTCGGTCCTGCCCGGATATTTCGGGCTCGAAGCCGGCCAGTCGGCTGTGGGCGACATCTTCAACTGGTTCATCTCGTCGCTCCGGCCGGGCGGGCCCGCTCTCGGCTCGCACGACAGCCTATCGCGCCTGGCCGCCAAGCTTCGCCCCGGCCAGTCGGGCCTCCTGGCCCTGGACTGGAACAACGGCAACCGCACTATTCTCGTGGACCAAAGGCTGACCGGCCTCCTCCTGGGCCAGACGCTCCACACCCGACCCGAGGAGATCTACCGGGCGCTCATCGAAGCCACGGCCTTCGGCGCCCTGACCATCATCAACCGGTTCGAAGCCTACGGCGTGAAGGTGCGGGAGATCATCAACTGCGGCGGAATCGCCGAGAAGAACAGCCTGCTCATGCAGATCTACGCCGACGTCACGGGCCGGGAGATGGCGGTGGCCCGCTCGGTCCAGACCTGCGCCCTGGGCGCGGCCCTGGCCGGAGCCGTGGCCGCCGGGCCCGAGCGGGGCGGATGGGCCGACTTCGGCCAGGCCCAGCGGGCCGCCTGCGGAGTGAAGCCCGCGGTCTTCAAGCCCAAGCCGGAGAACCACGCGGTGTACCAGGAGCTCTACCGGCTGTACGCCCAGCTGCACGACGGCTTCGGCACGAAGTCGTGGACCGGGTCGATGGCCAATGTCATGAAGGACCTGCTGGTCCTCCGCGACCGGCAGCGGGGAGCGCGCTGATGCTCGAAGCCCTCAAGGAAAAAGTCTGGAAAGCCAATCTGGACCTGGTCCGGTTTGGGCTCGTCACCCTGACCTTCGGCAACGTGAGCGGGTTCGACCGGGACAAGGGGCTGGCCGCCATCAAGCCCAGCGGGCTGGCCTATGACGAGATGAAGCCCGAGGATATGGTGCTCATCGACCTCGAGGGCCGCGTGGCCGAAGGCCGTCTCAGTCCCTCCACGGACACGCCCAGCCACCTCCGGCTCTACAAGGCTTTCCCGGGAGTCGGCGGCGTGGCCCACTGCCACAGCGATTGGGCCACGGCCTTCGCGGAGGCGCGCCGCGGCATCCCCTGCCTGGGAACGACCCACGCCGATCATTTCAACGGTCCTGTCCCGGCGACCCGGCTCCTGACCGCGGCCGAAGTGAGAGAGGACTATGAAGGCCATACGGGCGACGTGATCGTGGAGCGATTCGCCCGCCTCGACCCCCAAGCCATGCCCGCCGTGCTCGTGGCCGGTCACGGGCCGTTCGCCTGGGGAGCCGGGCCGGCCGAGGCCGTGGCCAACAGCCTGGCCCTGGAAAAAACGGCCAAGACGGCCTGGCTGGCCTTGCGGCTCAATCCCCGGGTGAAATCCATTCCCGCCTATCTTCTGCGCAAGCATTTCGAGCGGAAGCACGGTCCGCGAGCCTATTACGGACAGGGCCGGAACACGAATAAACCCTAGAACACGAAGAGGAGACCTGACATGAACAATATCCCTCATGTCCACCTGGGCCTGGTGGCCGTCAGCCGGGACTGTTTTCCGATCGAGCTGTCCCGCCGGCGCAGGTCGAAGCTCTTTCTGGAGTGCCGGGCGCTCAAGCTTCTGGTGACCGAGATCCCGACCATCGTCGAGAACGAGAAGGACGCGCTCAAGGCCGTTCAGGATTGCCGGAAGGCCGGAGTGAATGCTCTGGTGGTCTTCCTGGGTAACTTCGGTCCTGAGGGGCCGGAAACCATGCTGGCTCAGAAATTCGGCGGCCCGGCGATGTTCGCGGCCGCGGCCGAGGAGTCGGCCAAGGACCTCGTCCAGGGGCGCGGGGACGCCTATTGCGGGATGCTGAGCGCGTCCTACAACCTGGGCCTGCGCCGCCTGCGGCCGTACATCCCCGAGTACCCGGTCGGGACGGCGGCCGAAGCGGCCGGGATGATCGCCGATTTCGTGCCGGCCGCCCGTATCCTGCTCGCGCTGAAAAAGCTCAAGATCTTCGCCTTCGGTCCCCGGCCCCAGGATTTCCTGGCGTGCAACGCCCCCATCCAGCCGCTCTATGACCTAGGAGTCGAAGTCATGGAGAACAGCGAGCTCGACCTGTACGACATCTTCCTCCGGGCCAAGGGCGACGCGCGGACGAAGTCGATCGCCGCAGACATGGCCAAGGAGCTCGGCCGGGGCAACGCCTACCCCGAGCTGCTCGACAAGCTGGCCCAATACGAAGCGGCCCTGATGAAGTTCTACGAGCACAACCTGGGGGCTTCCGAGTTCGGCGTCTTCGCCAACAAGTGCTGGCCGTCCTTCGAAAGCTATTTCAGGTTCGTGCCCTGCTACGTCAACTCCCGGCTGGCCTCGCGGGGGATCCCCGTCGCCTGCGAAGTGGACATCTACGGCGCGCTGAGCGAATACATGGCCCTCTGCGCCACGGAGCTGCCGACGACCCTCCTCGACGTCAACAACACCGTCCCGGCGGACATGGTCAAGGCCTCCCGGGCCAAGCTCAAGGGCTACAAGCCCACCGACCTGTTCATGGGCTTTCACTGCGGCAATACGCCCTCGTCCTGCCTGGTGGGCGCCGGGCTGAAGTACCAGCTCATCATGAACCGGCTGCTCGAGCGCGGCGGCAAGCCGGACATCACCCGGGGCACCCTCGAGGGGCGCCTCCGGCCCGGGGACATCACCCTCTTCCGCCTGCAGTCCACGGCCGAGGGGCTCCTGAGGGCGTATATCGCCGAGGGCCGGGTGCTGGACATCGAGCCGCGGTCCTTCGGCGGCATCGGCCTCATCGGGGTCAAGGAGATGGGGCGCTTCTACCGGCATGTCCTGATCGAGAAGCGTTTCCCTCACCACACCGCCCTCGCCTTTCGTCGCGCCGGCCGGGCGTTGTTCTCGGCGGCGCGGATGCTGGGCCTGGCCGACGGCGAGGTGTACTTCAACCGGCCGGCCGGAATGCCCTATCCTTCGGAGAATCCGTTCTGAATGAAATGAACAAGGTCATCGAGCACGAGCGCGTCGTCAGGAATTTCCTCAATCCTCTGGAGCTCAAGGCCATCCGCTGGATGATCCGGCGCCTTCCCTCCTGGATCAATTCCGACATGATGACCATCCTCGGGATCGTGAGCGCTGTCATGGTCTGCGTCAGCTACTGGCTCTGCCGCTTCAGCCCGCTCTGGCTGTGGGTGGCCAGCTTCAGCCTGGTCGTCCATTGGGTGGGCGATTCCCTAGACGGCAACATCGCCCGGGCCCGCAAGCGGCTGCGGCCGCACTACGGCTTTTTTATCGACCACACCGCGGACACGCTGGCCATCGTCCTGGTCTTCGTCGGCATCGGCCTGTCGCCTTATGCCCGGCTGTGGGCGGCCCTGCTCGCCCTGATCAGCTATCTGTGCATGTCCATCATGGTCTATCTCCGGACCATCACCGAGGGCGTGTTCGAGTTCACCTTCGGGAAGGTCGGACCGACGGAGATGCGGCTCGTGACCATCCTCATGAACGCCGGGCTGTTCTTCTTCGAGAATCCCCGCTTTCAGCTGCCCTGGGGGCTCGGCCGGGTCACTTACCTCGATATCTTCGGCCTCGTCATTGCGGCCGTTTTTTTCGCGACGTTCGCGGTGTCGATGCTCAAGTACGGGATCATCTACGCCCGGCAGGATGCCGAGCGATTGAGAAAGACGCATGCGCCCGGGCGGGGCGTCCGGCGCGGCCGATGAGCCTGCCGGCCCAAGGCCCGGGCGGAAGGGGAACGACCATGTGGAGAACGGGATTTGTAGTGGCTATGACGGCCGGCCTGCTGGTCCAGGCATCATTGCTCCGGGCGGCCAAGCCCGAGGTCTTCAAGACCTCCCAGGGCGACCTCGAGATCACCCCCCTCAAGCACGCCTCCCTGATGCTGGCCTGGAAGGGAATGGTGATCCAGGTGGACCCGGTGGGCGATTCGACCGACTACGGCTCCCTGCCCAAAGCGAGGCTCGTCCTCATCACCCACGCCCATTCCGACCACCTGGACCCGGCGGCCGCGGCCCGGGTGACGGCGGCCGGGACCGAGGTCATCCTGACCGAGAAAGGCCGGGACAAGCTTGCGGGGACGGTCATGAAGAACGGCGAGACGCGCACGGTGGACGGGATCCGCATCGAAGCCGTGCCCGCCTATAACCTCGTCCATATGAGGAGCCCGAACATGCCGTTCCATCCCCGGGGCGAGGGCAACGGCTATGTCCTGACCTTCGGCGATGTCCGCGTCTATGTCGCCGGGGATACGGAGAACATCCCCGAGATGAAGGACTTGAAGGATATCGACGTCGCCTTCCTGCCCATGAACCTGCCCTATACCATGACCCCGGAGATGGCGGCCGATGCGGCGAGGTCCTTCCGGCCGAAGGTCGTCTATCCCTATCACTATCGCGGGACCGACCCTCAAAAGCTGGCGGACCTCCTCAAGGGGGAAAAGGGGATCGAGGTCCGGATCCGCGAATTCTACTGAGGCCGGACGCGGCCCGGCCCGGCCTGAGACCATTTCTTCCAGAGCTCCGGCACCCGGAGCATCTTGATGAACACCCCGCCCACGACCGACCGCGCCTGGAAGCCGACCTTCTTTCCGTCAACCGTCCCGTACCAATCGGTCAGCGGGATCCGGCTGGGCGATTCGTGGGCGAAAGCGAAAACCGGGCCCGCGATCGATTCGAAATCACGGGCCTCCCGGGCCAGGGAGGCCGACCAGACCGTCCAGTCGAGCTTGGTGTAGTCCTTGCGGCTGTCCAGGGGCAACCCGTACCGGTTCTGCTTTTGGAGATAGAAGCGGACTTCGGTCTCCGCGACCTTGGCCGGGAACAGGTTCAACCCCAGGATCGCGTCCCAGACGAGGTTATATTTCTGGCTCCAGGTTTCCGGCTTGTCGAAGGCCAGGCGGGTGTGGTCTCCGTCGCCGGCCATGACCATCCATTTGCGGACGAAGTCCTCGGCCGTCTTCCGGAAGGAGCGGGCTTCCTTGTCCAGGCCCGACATCCGGCACAGCTCGGCGTAGGCGCCCAGGGCGAGGATCGCTTTGAGCGACAGGTTGACGTTGTGGGCCAGGTGGCCGGCGAAATCGTCGGTGCACAGCTGGTTCTCCGGGTCGAGCCCTTTATCCTTGAGAAAGCCCGCCCACTTCCGGACCGACGGCCAGTAGCGCTGGGCAAAGGCCGCGTTGCCGTCCATCCGGGCCACGGCCAGGAGGAGGAGGATCATGTTGCCGCTCTCCTCGACGGGCATCTGGTCTTGCTCGGAGACCTCGCCTCCGCCGTACACCTGTCCGTTGGCTTGGGGGTAGGTCCCGAGGTCATGCGGGGCGAAGGGGAACTTCCAGCGGGAAAGGAGGGAATACTCGAGCACGGGGCGCAGGGAGGCCTTGGCCAGATCGGCGCTGAAAAGCAGAAGCTGGGGTGAAGCGGGATAAATGACGTCCACCGTGGCGATGCAGCCGTTGCTGAAGTTCTCCTTGGGAAAGAGGAGGGGCGTCCCGTCCACGTCCGCGGCCAGCTTTTGGGCAGCCAGTCCCTGGCGATAGGCGAGCGCGGCCAGGGAGGCATAGCGTTCGCCGCCGGCCGCGGTCAGGTCCGCAACGAGCTCCCGGTCGAAATCGGCGCAGCGGGCCGCCAGGGCTTCGTAATCGCGGGCCGCCAGGAGGAGCAGGTCCGCGGCTTCGGCGCCGTTCCGCCGCCAATAGGGCCGGAGGGCCCGCTGGAAATATTGAATGGAATACTGGTCGTCGTAGGCGATGATCGCCCGGCGCTCGACCG
>Ga0209254_10006466_pt1 | contig 10807 bp, 8 predicted proteins | sample FrelakmetDIP11DI_FD_187148 | JGI IMG/M metagenome (GOLD analysis project Ga0209254, IMG submission 187148) | Freshwater lake sediment microbial communities from the University of Notre Dame, USA, for methane emissions studies - DIP11 DI (SPAdes)... | ecosystem: Environmental > Aquatic >... | reverse complement strand
TAAATCCATTTGGGGTAAGAATAGATATTCCACATCTCCCAAAAGAAACCACAAATAAGAGATCCAATTGCAAGGGAGATTACCGGCTGCCAATTTTTGTCTTCACTAAAAATTAAAATAGAAGAAAATCCGGCTTTGGAGTTAAATGGTTCAATAAGTAAAAATACAGTAATCCAAACAAACGGATAAAATATATCCGGCCATTTAAGTATAGCGATGAGAAGAAAAATTCCCATGGAGAAAAATATCAGAAGAGTCTTTGAGCTTGGTTTTAGACGGATCGGCAAATTAATTTTCTTGACCCAACCAAACGTTGAAACCAATTCTGCGGAACCAAATACGGCTGGAATCACTGTGGAAAAGCTGAGTGATGCCAGCAACGCATACTCAATAGTAGTAAAATTTTCTTTGCCGACATATTGCCAGTTGTTCAAATGAGAATTGAATAATTCAAAAAGCCACCAGCTTGGTGCAGAGATTAGAAATAATCCGAGATATTTTTTAGGTGATCGAAGGAGAAGGGAAGAACCGCACCTTTTTTTTACTATGGCATCTATAGTTAGACAGTAACCAAGCCAAAGAGGGAAAAAGCCCCAATGCGTTCTGAATCCATCAAGAAACCAGTTCAAATACCAAAAAATGATAATGAGAGTTATTCCAAGCCAGCCATGAAAAGCGAAACTCTGCATCGAAAATAATCTTATCATCGTTATGATGACTTACTTTTTAACTTATGTTTCCAGTTTGAAAATGGATTTGTAACGAGATTCGCATTTCTAAAACGACGATCGTGTGTAACCTCTTCACCAACCCAATCCGGAATCTTAAATTCCTGATTGATACTTTGCAGTTCTATCTCTGCTAGCTTTAGCCCTTTATTTTCACCCCTGAAAATATCAACCTCCCAGATGCACCCGTCAAATTTAATTTTGTACCGGTTCTTCTCTATGATAGGTTTTTTGCAAAGGCTCTTAAGCAAATACTCAGCATCGCTTTTTGATAAGTTATATTCAAATTCAACTCCAGCGATTCCTTTTTTCTTGCCTTTGATAGTAAGCTTACCTTTTTCACCCTCTAATCTGATCCTAACAGTTCTTGATGCTTCTGTGGACAAATAACCTTGCTTATATGAAATTCCTTTGTGGCCAGCCAACCAATCAGAAGATTTGACAAGAAATTTTCGTTCGATCTCTAATCTTTTTGAGTTTCTATTTTCTAATTTAGCTGACATTTAAAAATTATTAAAATTAAGTTTTGGATTCTTCTTCTACATAAGCTTTTCGCAGCTCAACCGGTTTAGTTTGTTTTTTTCGCATTTTTAGATTTAACATCTCAACAAAAACCGAGAAAGCCATTGCAAAATAAATGTAACCTCTGGGTATATGCTGATCAAAACCTTCGGCAATTAAAGTAACTCCGATTAAAAGAAGAAAACTTAGCGCAAGCATTTTTATTGTTGGATGATCTTCCACAAAGTCGCTGATCTTTCCTGAAAACCACATCATAAAAATTACAGCAATAACAACAGCTACGACCATGACCATTAACTTATCAACCATACCTACGGCTGTTATAACTGAGTCTAGCGAGAATACAATATCAAGCAGCATAATCTGAATGATCACAGCTTTAAATGATGGATAAGTTTTTGCAGATGATTCTCCTTCCTCACCTTCCAACTTATCGTGAATTTCATGAGTACTTTTTGCCAGAAGAAATAAACCGCCAAAGATAAGTATTAAATCTCTCCAAGAAATCTCTTGACTCACAACGCTGAATAGGGGATTTGTTAACCGCATGATCCACGTAAGCGAAAAGAGCAATGCTATTCTGGTGATCATCGCAAGTGCGAGACCAATAATTCTGGCACTTTTTCTCTTTTCAACAGGTAACTTTCCAGCGAGAATGGAAATGAAAATTATATTATCTATGCCTAATACAATTTCCAATACAGTTAAGGTTAGCAGCGCAATTAGGTACTGAGGTTCGAGAATCCACTCCAATTTATTTCTCCGTTAAAAGTTTCAGTGAAAAAATTTTCTAAAAAGAATTGATGTATTATGACCGCCAAAACCAAAGGCGTTACTGAGTGCAACATTCACTTCCCTCTTTTGCGGTTTGTTGAATGTATAATTCAAGTCACATTCTGGATCTGGGCTTGTAAAATTAATTGTAGGCGGAACAATACCATTTGTAATTGCTAAAATCGATGCAATAGCTTCAACTGCACCGGCAGCACCAAGTAAATGTCCCGTCATACTTTTAGTTGAAGAAAGATTCATCTTCATAGCATGTTTTCCGAAAACTTTTTTAATTGCTTTAGTCTCACCAATATCACCTAAGGGAGTTGATGTTCCATGCATGTTCACATAGTCAACATCAACAGCATCGATATCTGAATTTCGAATAGCCATTTCCATTGCTAAAACCGCACCCGCTCCATCGGGATGAGGTGCAGTAATATGATAAGCATCCGCGGATAATCCAACTCCAATAATTTCTGCATAAATCTTTGCACTTCTATTAAGTGCGTGTTCCAAATCTTCTAAGATTAATGCACCGCCGCCCTCACCCATTACGAATCCATCACGAGTTGAGTCGAAGGGTCTGCTTGCGGTTTCTGGAGTATCATTTCTTACTGATAATGCACGAGAAGCATTGAAGCCACCGATTCCAACTTCATTAATAGAAGCTTCACTTCCGCCGGTTACCATTACATCAGCTATTCCTTCTTTGATCATAAAGTATGCGTCAATCATATTGTTATTGGCAGTTGCACAAGCAGAGACTACGCAATAGTTTGGTCCTCTAAATCCATATTGAATTGAAATATAACCGGATGCAATATCCGGAATCATCATCGGAATGAAGAAGGGGGAAATCCTACCGGGACCTTGAGTGTGATTAATTATTGATTGCTGATAAAAGGTTTGTATTCCTCCGATTCCGCTTCCAAAGATTACACCAATTTTAGCTTTTTCTGAATCAGACAAATTTGCTATATCAATTCCGCTATCAGTAATAGCTTGAGAAGCTGCCGATAAAGCATATTGTGCATAGGGATCTAACCGTTTGACAGTCTTTTTATCTATATACTGAGACGGATCAAAACCCTTAAGCTCACATGCAAATTTTGAATCGAGCTTTGAAGTATCAAAGCTTGCAATAGTTGCGGCACCGCTTTTCGAGTTCATCATCGCATCCCAAAATTCCTGCACGCTTAAACCAATTGGTGTAAGTGCTCCCATTCCGGTTACAACAACTCTTCGTCTTTTTGATGTCATCTATTTTCCTTGATTATTATTCAAATTTAATTTTTGAGGTGATAAATATAATCTATTAGCTAAATAAATCGCTAACTATTTTTATCTGAGGTCAATTCATCAATTTCACCTTCAGTTAGGCGATATACGGTCCATTCATCCATTGGAACAGCTCCCATACTTTTATAAAAATCTATTGCTGGAGTATTCCAATTAAGAACGCTCCATTCAACTCGTCCGCAATTTCTTTCCTTAGCTATCTTAATCAACTCAAGAAATAATTTTTTCCCAATACCTTTCCCGCGCATCTCTGGTTGAACGAACAAATCTTCCAAATATATTCCAGGTTTACCGACAAATGTTGAGTAGTTATGGAAGAAAAGTGCGAAACCGACAGGCTGGTTTTCATATTCAGCAATTAATGCTTCGGCATATTTTTTTTTACCAAATAAATTCTCTTTAACTAATTCTTCGTTATTGACTACAGTATGAGATAATTTTTCATACACGGAAAGTTCTTTAATCAATTTTAAAATGATTTTGGAATCTTCTATTTCTGCAGACCGAATTTTAATTTTTTCTGAATTCTTTTTCATTCTTTCATTTACTCGCTTTGGACTTCTTTTTGGATAATAATTGATCTATAAACAATGCTATTGTTGCGAAAATATAACCAAAAGCTGATCCGATAATTGCTCCTCCAATAATATCGCTTGGATAATGTAATCCCAAATAAACCCTTGAGAGTGCAATTAATGAAGCAGTAATGAATAAGATCCACTTGAACTTTGGAAAGAGACGGGTAAAGAACATTGCTGCGGCGAAATTATTCAATGCATGGTTTGAAGGAAAGGAGTAAGTTCCATTACACCCGAGAGGAGTAATAACATCTGTCAATGCATTACATGGACGTATTCTTTGGAAAATTTCCTTAATAACTTTATGCCCAAGCTGATCGGTAGCCACAATTAGTAAAATAACTAATACTACAGCTATTTTTCCTCTTAGTCCGCCTTTCTTAAATACGATACCTAATAGGATAATGTAAGCAATGTACCAGTTATTCACATTAGTGAGTATGGAAAAAAACTTATCAAGAACAGGTGTTGATAAACTATGGTTAAATAGGTAAAAAACAGCCAGGTCTAAGGAGTAAAAAAAGTCTAACATTAAATAAAATCTTTAATAATGGTTAGAAATCTAAGAAAATCGCCTCTCTAATCATAAAAAAATGAGACACTTCCTCATAACTCCTGGTATGTTATTTGAATTATAATTTGAACAGACTTTTACAACTATAAAATGGTTTATATATGGCGTTCGATATATTTTCAAATGAAAGCGTAACATCCTCACAAAAAACCTATGAGAGGTTGAGAAAACGGACAGAAAGTTTTCTTCTAACTCCCCTTAAAATAATATCGCTGCTGATTGCAGTATCAGGATTATTTGCAATGATGTTTGAGGTTCGATATTTCTCTCAATTTTCATTTGAGGTTTATTTCACAAGATTACTAGCCACATTAATTGCATTCACTGTTCTTCTAATGTCAAATTCATCTTTCGGGAAGCGGTACCCAGTATATCTTGTTCACGTTTTATTGATTACAATAATTGTATCATCCGGATACATGATTTATTTAATTCCTTCAACACTTGTTATTAACTCCCAAATTGTAGGATTAATGATTTTTACTTCTGCATTATTTTTAAGCTGGGAAGTTAAGAATCAGATAATCGTAGCAATATATTATAATGTTGTTTTTGCATTCGCAATAATAGTTAATGATAAGAGCATATATTTCCTGCCCAATATGTATGAATCTGTGATGTTTGTATTGTTCTTGAGTATTCTATCGGTGATAGGAAGCGCTATTAATTTTAAGCTGAGGTTACAAGCTGCTAACAATGCTGCACAGGTTGCTGCTTCAGAAAGAAAATTTAGAACAATATTTAACAATTCGGCTGAAGGAATATTTCAATCAACTTTAGATGGTAAATTTATTATCGCTAACCCTGCCATGGCAAAAATGTTGGGATACTCTAATTTATCCGAACTGCTTGAAGTGAATATTCCGCAGCAGTTATTCAAATCCCCTGAAGATAGAGCCAAGCTTATAGATCAAATTTTAAGCGAGGGTATAGTCAAAGATTATCAATTAACCCTGAAGAAAAAAAATGGCGAAGATATTATTGTAATTCTTAATGATAAAATATACCATGATCAAGAGGATAACAGCACTTGCCTTGAAGGTAGTATACGTGACATAACTCAGCATGTTATTCTTTCGGAAAAAAAAATAATTGCAGAAAAGAAGCTGCGTGAAGAAAAAAAGAGAGCTGATTTGCTTGCAGATGAAGCAATGCAGCTGAGTCTGGCAAAGAGTCAGTTCTTGGCATACTTAGGTCATGAAATACGTACACCGATAAATGGAATCATCTCGTATCTGCGATTGATTGAGGATGAATATTACGAAACTGCGGAAGAAATGAAGGAATTTATTTCCAATGCAAGAGGTGCTGGCGAATCTCTGGTTGAACTTCTAAATTCAATACTTGATTTAACTAAGATTGAATCAGGAAGAATGGAATTATATGAGGTGGATTTTAACTTTAATGATATCATAGAACAGGCAATATCAATTAACTTGAGCAAAATCCGTGAGAAAGGATTGTATATATCAAAAGAAGTGGATTCCAAAATTCCAAATTTAATTCGCGGTGATGCAACCCGTATTAAACAAATATTTGTTAATCTGATCAGCAATGCGATTAAGTTTACCGAGAAGGGAAAAGTTGAAATATATTCGCGTCTTGAAAGCATCACAGATAACTCTTATGTAATTATGTCATCGGTCAGAGATACCGGAATCGGAATACCTGAGCAGAAAGTTGAATCGTTATTCAAGCCATTTAGTCAGCTTGATGCATCGCACTCATCAAAATACGGCGGTACGGGTCTCGGATTAACGATATGCAAAGAATTCGTAACCATGATGGGTGGTAAGATCGGTGTGGAAAGCAAAGAGAATGCTGGATCAACATTCTACTTCACCATAAATGTTTCTGTAAAAAATGAGAGTACTCTTGTACAAGAAACCAAATCCGATGACAAGCTGACTCTAAAAAATTATGAGACAATCGGAGAATTACCAAATGATAATAGTCTCAAAGAAACAAGAAAGAATTTCAATATTCTTGTTGTTGAAGATAATGTAGTAAATCAAAAAGTGATTTTAAGATTGCTGAATGAGCTAGGATTTAATACAGAATCTGTTAATAATGGAAAAGAAGCCGTTGAACGGGTGGCTAAAGGAAATCTTAGTGCAGTCCTGATGGATATTCAAATGCCCGAAATGGATGGATTGGAGGCAACTGAAATCATTAGGAGGCAAAACGATATGCAGAGCAAAATACCAATCATCGCTATCACTGCGCATGCTTTGCGCGGTGACAAAGAAAATTGTCTAAATGCCGGCATGAATGATTACGTCACAAAACCAATTAATAGCAAGCAGCTTGCAAATGTTTTGGATTCGTGGTTAAATATTGAGAAAGGTTTGAAAGAAAAGACACATGATAAGGTAAAATCTCCTGATGGTTTTTTTGATGTTCAACGTTTCAATGAAATGAGTCTGGGCGATATTGCTTTTCAAAGAGAACTGCTGATGGATTACTTTGAAGACCTAGATCAGCGGCTGAACAAATTGGAAGACTTCTTTGAGAATAAAGAATTAGATAAGGTAATCAAGGAAGTGCATACTATTAAGGGTTCGAGCTTTTCACTTGGAGCAAATAAAATCGGAGAGGAAGCTCTCGGAATAGAATTATCCGGTAAAAGCAACGATTGGGAATCAATAGGTCAGCGGCTTCAAACACTTAAAGTTGCATTCGGACAAACTAAGGAAGTGGTGAAGCATTTGCTCTAAGTAGATGTAGAGCAATATATAACTCCCAAGCCCTCGATCTGAGGGCTTTTTATTTTTAACGATATGTTTTTCTATTTATTATAGTAGTCGTCACTGAAAAGACATCTAACATAAAGGAATAAAATAGTTGCTTAACTATTTGTACGTTTTATTGGGAGAAGATCAATATTTGTTACTTTTTTAAGTTTTGATAAAAGCGTATTAAGATCGAAAAATCGTTGACCTTATTTTCAAAATAGATACTGATAAATTTTTCGAAGTGATTTTATTCTGCAACAACCTTAGAACAGCTTTACGAGTCTAGGATTTATACCTTCTCACCTTATTGACTTTAAGTAGAGATTATCTAGTGACATGTCCCAAGCATTATTGCTGTTTAAAACAAAAAAGCCGGCAGATAAACCACCGGCTGTAAAATTAAATTAAATAATAAACTAAAACTCGATTTTCTTATTGGTCTTGGTAGCGTAATCGTAAACTAAAACGCTTGCAACAAAGATTGACGAATAAGTACCGATTACAATTCCGAAAAACAATGTGAACGCAAAAGCTCTCAAAACTTCACCACCGAAAATAAGAATTACAAGTATTGATAGTAATGTTGCTCCGCCAGTCAAAACTGTTCTGCTCATAGTTTTATTCAAGCTCATATTCATTAGCTGGTAAAGAGGCATTACCTTATGAATCTTCATATTTTCGCGAACTCTATCGAAAACAACAACAGTATCATTAATTGAATAGCCGATAAGTGTTAGAAATGCTGCCACAATAGCCAGATCAATTTTCAAATTCAGCCCAGGAATGAGTCCATAGAGAATGGAATAAAGTCCAAGTGTAATAAGCACATCATGGAAGAGTGCGAGAACTGCTGTGAATGCAAATATAAATTTAAATCTAAATGCCAGATATAGTAGTATTACAAGAAGTGAAAGGAAGATAGCAATTACTGCATCTTGTTTTAACTCTTTTCCTACCTTTGGACCAATCTGATCTTCCTTTAAAACTTGGAACGGATTATCTCTCATTTTTTCGCGGATATTCTCTTTAATCCACTGGGCAATACCAATTGAAACAATCACCTCAGTGTTAGTTGGTTCTTCAGAAACTTTACTGGTTTGGAAACCAGCATCAGTCAATTTATCCAAAATTATTTTTGTAGTATCGGGATTAGGGAACGAATAAGTAACTGACTTACTTGTTGAATCCACAATACTTCGCTGTATTCCTGGTAGCACATTTTCAATCTGAGTGTCAATATTCTGGATAACTTTCGCATAAATATCAGGCGGAATATTTTGCAATTCGGTATTTATCAAAATTTGATTATCACCGCCGTAAGTTTTCAGTTCAATATTTCCCAATCCAATATTTTGAATCTGATTTCTCACTGTACCAATGTTTACAGGTTTTTCAAATTGTAAAACGATTTCTGATCCACCATTAAAGTCGGTCCCGAATTCCAATCCGCGAAATATTATATTAATAACTCCTAATAAGAATATAGAACCAGAGATTATGTAAAAAATCTTTCGTTTGCCAATGAAATCAACGTTTAAGTTTTGAAATATTCTCATCTATGTAATGTCTCCTTAAATCCTTTTATTTACTTGTAAGCCTCTGGCTTAACCGAGTGATATTTTTAATCCTTTAGCAACCATGAAATTTAAAATTAACCTGCAGATAACTAATGCACTAAATAAGCTGGTTACAATTCCAATCATTAACGTCAATGCAAAACCTTGAACTGGGCCGGTGCCAAACTGATAGAGAATTAATCCAGTAAAAAATGTTGTGATGTTTGAATCAATAATTGCCGCTAAAGCTTTAGAAAATCCGCTGTCAACCGAAGCTTTTAAGGTTTTTCCGGTTCCAAGTTCTTCCCTCATTCTTTCAAATATTAGAACGTTTGCATCAACTGCCATTCCTATTGAAAGAATTATTCCCGCAATACCGGGCAAAGTTAAAGTAGCTCCAAAACCTGCCAATACACCTAATGATATAAGAATAGTAAAAATTAAAGTAGCTGCAGCAACCATTCCTGCTCTTGCATAAATAAACATCATAAACAGGCCAACCATAAAAAAACCAATTATTGCAGAAGTAAAACCACTCTGAACCGAATCTTGTCCGAGAGAAGGACCAACAGTTCTTTTTTCGATGATATCAACCGGAGCGGGAAGAGCACCTGCTTTTAATACAATCTGCAAAAGTTTTGCTTCATCCATGTCTGCCATTCCTTCAATCTGAGATCTACCGCCGGGAATCTTACCACGAACAACAGGCGCAGAAAAAGCAACTCCGTCTAACATGATCGCAATTCTTTTTCCAACATTTGCGCCTGTGATGCGAGCCCATTCGGTAGCGCCTTCGCTGTTCATTTCCATGCTGACGATTGGAGAAGAGGTATTCGGGTCAATATTCGCTTGAGCATCTGTAATTACGCCGCCTGTTAATTCTGGATTTTTGTTTACCAGGTACATCATATAAATATTTTCACCTTTATCAACACCAACCGGTTTAGCTGAATAAACAAATTCAACATTATTCGGCATTACTTTTTGAACATCTTCGCGGTTAAGGTATTGTGTTAATAAACTTTTTTGACCTTCCCGTACATATGCATCTGCAGATTGACCTTGGGGATCCATCATTGCAACCGCAAAGAAAGGATGTTCTTTCTTAAATTCTTCTTCAGATAATTGTTTTTGCTGACTTGTATCAGCTGCAATTAATGATGTGTCCTTGGCTTCAGTTTTTGCAGTTGTTGTGGTATCAGTTTTAGTTGTGTCCTCAAGATTTTTTCCGGCGAGTACATTATCAATTTTTTGCATTAGAGAAACGGTGAATTCGGGTTCTTTGAGAATTCTGAATTCGAGAAGAGCAGTACCTTGTAAAAGATTTTTGGCCTCTTCCTCGTTAGCAACACCCGGAAGTTCAACAATTATTCTTCTGCTGCCTTGTCTCTGTATAGATGGCTCCGATACTCCATATTGGTCAACACGATTTCTAATAATTTCTATTGCACGGCTGACAGCATCTTCTGAATCTTCTATCAATCTTTTAATAATATCGGCATCATCTTCTCGAATCGTTCCGAAGTAACGGCTTAATCTAATTTGGCGCTGTTCAAATTTTCTACCAACTATATCAACAACGGATTCATCAGATAAAGCTGCTTCTTTTTCCGCTTCTGCTAAAACTTTTTTGAAAGCATCATCAGGATTTTTCGCTAATTTTTCCAGCAGCTTTGCAGTATTAACCTCCAAAACAACACGCATTCCGCCCTGCAAATCTAAGCCAAGCTTAATTCTTTTTTGCCTTGCCTCTGCAATTGATGGATCTGAAACTTTTATGCTGTCCTCAATAGCAACTAGCTTTTTCTGAAGATCTTGCTTTGTAATTTCAGGATAAGTCCTTTTTATATCCTCTTGTTTTTTGGTAACGGTTTCGGCTATCTGTTTAGTGTTGCTGTAATCCTTATAGGTGGGGTAGAGGAGATAAACACTTAAAACTATAGCAGCAAGAATAATAATGAATCTAAATCTAAATTCTTTCATATGGAAATCTTGTTAAGTTGATTTTTTAAAATAAGGCCAACAAAATTATCAGTATAGG
>Ga0209254_10006465_pt1 | contig 10807 bp, 11 predicted proteins | sample FrelakmetDIP11DI_FD_187148 | JGI IMG/M metagenome (GOLD analysis project Ga0209254, IMG submission 187148) | Freshwater lake sediment microbial communities from the University of Notre Dame, USA, for methane emissions studies - DIP11 DI (SPAdes)... | ecosystem: Environmental > Aquatic >... | reverse complement strand
GCCGAGAACTACGGCGAACGCTACGTGGTCAATCCCGAAAAGCAGTGGAACAAACATCCCTTGCTGGAAGCGGCCATCGCCTACATGCGCGTGCCGAAGAATCTCAGCTTTGAAGTAACGATCTATTCCGAAGCGCCCGGCGGCGCCTCGACCGGCACGTCGGCGGCGGTGACGGTGGCGTTGATCGGCGCACTCGATTCGTTGACGCCGGGGCGCATGACACCGCACGAAGTAGCGCTCGCCGCGCAGCGCATCGAGACCGAGATGCTGCACCAACAGTGCGGCATTCAAGATCAACTGTGTGCCGCCTATGGCGGCATCAACTACATCGAGATGTATCAGTACCCGCACGCCTCGGTATCGCCCATCGTCGTGCCCAATTCGATCTGGTGGGAATTAGAACGGCGGCTGGTGTTGATCTATCTGGGCAAGTCGCACCAATCGTCGTCGGTGCACGAGATGGTCATTCGCGGGCTGGAAAATGCCGGACCTGATTGTCAGCAGCTGCAGGATTTGCGCGGCACAGCGCCGCGCTCGCGTGATGCGCTGTACGCCGGGGACTTTGCGGCGTTAGGACAAGCGATGACGGACAACACCGAAGCGCAGCGCCGCTTGCATTCAGCGCTGATCAGTCCTGAGCATCAACGCGTCCTCGACATCGCACGGGAACACGACGCATTGGGCTGGAAGGTTAACGGCGCAGGCGGCGATGGCGGCTCGGTGACGATCCTGTGCGGCGACGTCTCGCAGGCCAAGCGCGCCATGATCCGCGAGATCGAGCAGGAGAATGCGCTATTCAAGAATATTCCGTTGTATTTGAGCCGCTATGGCTTGCGCGTGTGGAAGCAAGAGTGTCCATCGTAAGCAAACACATGGCCCACCTCGAAGATTGAATTCGCGGTGGGCCATGTGTCCCCAGTCCATTTGGGTTTGAGCAGCCTGCGGTTCGCCTTCTACCTTTACTCACTCCCCGAATTAGATCCGGCGTGATTCAGGTATTCGCTGATTAACCTCGCACTGCACTACCGGACGCGTCAGCCTCGAAAAACCGACTTACGCTGGGCCAGTCGATCGTTGATCAGCTTCTGCACGGCCCCGCGCACTTGATCGGTCAGCTGCGAAACGAGCATCAGGTTCTGATCGGCCTTGGGACCGTAACCGTCCATCGGAATTGGCTCCCCAATGTCGATGGACCACTTGGTCGGCATCGGAATAACCCCCAGCAGCCCCAGCCACGGGAACGTCGGCGTGATCGGGAAATACGGGAAGCCGATTATCTTGGCGATCAAATCGGACTTGGCCAGTGACATATACGTTTCTTCCGCGCCGACGACGGCCACCGGCAAGATAGGCGTCTGAGTTTTCAAGGCCATGCGGATGAATCCTCCTCGCCCGAAGCGCACCAGCTGGTACCGATCTTTGTACAGTTTACCGACGCCCTTGATACCTTCTGGAAACACCGAGACCAACTCATCGTTTTCTAGCAAACGGATGCCGTTGTCTTCCGTCGCCGTGACTTGCCCGCACTTCACAAATAGGGGTGAAACAAACGGCAAGGTGGGGAACCACGAAGCGAACATGGTGCGCACCAGCCGATTATTGGGGTGCTCCAGCCGGATCGCCGAGGCTAACATCGCGCCATCGAACGGCAGCTGCCCGGAGTGATTCACGACGAACAAAGCGCGGCCTGTGCCGGGCACCCGCTCAAGCCCCGTGGTCGTGACGCGCCAGTACTTGCGATACAGAAATTCAAAGAACGGCGCCACCGCTTCCAGCACTTCAAGATCCATGCCCCATTCATCGGTTTCATATTCGCCATGCAGGCGGCGCTGCAGGGTATTGGCCTGAAACTGTGCCGTCTGATTGGCGATGAACCAGGCGCCTTTCCAGGTGTCAATATCCAGCAGGTCGCCGGCCACCGAGCGAATCTTTTCAAAATTCGTTTTGCCGACAATGCCCTGCGCGGCCTCGATCAGGCCCTGCGCGCCGGGAATCTGCGGCGGCGAAAAAGCCGGACTGAGCTCTTTCAACCGGTTGATGAGATCATTCAACTCCTGCACCAATTGCTGCTGAAGCTGGTCAACCGGAGATTCCTGCTCACTCGCCGCGGCCACACTGGAGCCGTTGGGTTCGGGCATCGTCTTCTCAACGGACGGTTCAGGAGGGGAAACGCTGATTTCTGCGATTGACGCAAGCGCTTTCTTGACTTTGCCCTCACCATCGCCGCTGGGAGCTTTCAACTCGACCGGGACCGCTCCAGCCGATCGAGTGCGGGTGCGACGCCGGGTGATTTTCTTCGGCTCGGTCATTGGCTCTTCTCCTCATACAGGTTGTTGTCGGCAGATTCTGCGACAATATCGGCTTCGGGCCTGCCGCGCGGCTGAGGCCGGGATGGGCCGCCGCTGGTCACTTGTTGCCGAATGTTCTTGCGGCGCTCGATGACCGCTCGCAAGCGTTCTTCTTCGGCTTCCTGCGGTGTCAGGGCCGGCGTTTCTGCTATATGCTTGCGCAGTGCAGCAAATTCACGCACGGCATCCTCCGCCAGATAAGCCGGCTTGAATTCCAGATCGTCACGCATCCGCTGCAGATCGCCGACGCAGGAATAACGGAAGTAATCAAAATCTATTGGCGTGAACTGCGACCCCAGGAACGATTCGCCCAGGTAGGCGATCGGGTGGAAGACGGGCACCGCAAATTTGCCCGCCAGACCCGTCAACTTGGACAACGGCATCGCGCCCTGCGCAGCGATGTTGTAGGTGCCGGGCACATCGTAGATGGTGGCATATACCAGCGCATTGACAACATCCTCTTCGTGGACTATCTGCACCACAGGATCGAAGCCCAACAACATGGGCGCCGTATCATCGCGCAAGAATTGCACGAGCGGCGAATCCACGGTCGGGCCAAGAATGTGCGCAAAGCGCAACACCGTCAGCTGGACTTCCGGCGATTGGCTGCGGAACCCCGTGCAGAAGTTCTCGATCTCAATCAGATCGCGCAGCGCCCCAAAGTTGCGTTTGGCATTCAACGGATGGTCCTCGCGCAAGAACGCAGAATTGCCAGGCTGCGCTCCGTAAATCAAGGTGCTGCTCTTCAGGATGACGCGCTTGACGCCGGCTTCGGCGCAAGCGCTGAGCACCTTCATGGTGCCCATGACGTTGAATTCAAACGCCGTTTCGCTGGGCCGCTTGCTGTCTAAGAACGCGAGATGAACGTAGGTATGGACTTTTTCTTCTTTGAGCAATTCCACCAGCAGGGTATTGCGCATGTCGGCTTGAATGAAGTCGATCCCGCTACCTTGCTGTGGTGGTTTGGTATCCAACCCGATCACGTGCAGATCGGGTTCGGTCAGCAGGCGTTCGGCGACGCGCCCGCCCCAATAACCGGCAACGCCATCGACAAGAACGACACGTTTTTCAATCATAGAGAAGTCTCCTGCTTCAGAATTAGGTCTTGCAGTCCTTTGGTTTTCAACAATACGGGGTACTGCTGATACAGCGGCTCCACAGCGGGTACGAGGCGCAACACCTTGATCACCGGCCCCGTCGCCTGAATCTGCCGCCGCGCCAGTGCCGACGCTAGATTCACCCGTCCCGACCAAAATTCGTGCGCCAGATCGCCCGTCATCGACATGACCACCTCGGGCTGCAGATCACACGGGCCGCAATGGACGTCGACGTATGCGCCAAATTGCGTGGGGACACCGCGAGCATCGATCGTGATCTGCGCCTCAGGGTCGGTATAGCGCAGTTGAATCACCGTTTCTGCTCTAGCGACTGTGGGGCCAATATTGGGATCGCGCGCGGCACGTTGGAGCAATTCGCCGACCGTGTCGTAGAACTGCTGGCTGTCCTTGAACACGCTCATATTCATCTCTCTACAGGTAGAACGAGGCTGTGCGCTTATCTTACCCTAAATCGCACGGTCTGTACAGTACTGCCGCGGCGCGTTATGGAGGAATCGCCACGATAGGACGCGGAAAAATCTAACAAACATTTTATGCAGACCCTATTGACTTTCATGACGCACTGTGTTATTATAATGACGCAGCGCGCAAAAGTCAAGCGTCTGCTAAACCGAAAACGAAAACTCAATCCCTTTCAGAGGAGGATCTATCATGGAAAACGTCGTCGAACAAGTCAAGCCGGAAATCGAGAAAGCGAAAGATGCCACGGTCGAAGAGACCAACAAGCTTCAGGAAGCATTGCATCGTGTGATGCTGGCCGCCGTGGGCACCGTCGGCCTGGTGCAGGATGAAGTGGAGCACTTCGTCAACAAGGCAGTCGAGCGCGGCGAGATTGCGGAGAAGGAAGCCCGCAAGACGGTGCACGATGTTACTGAGAAGCGCAAGGGCGCCGAGAAGGGAGTTGACAAGCGCTTCGAAGATATGCTGCTCAAGTTGAACATCCCCACCAAGACCGACCTCACTGCGTTGAATGAGAAGATCGCGGATCTCACTAAAAAAGTTGAGTCGCTGAAGAATTAAGTCGTACAAGTTCGCGTGGAGCGCGGGTCATAATCTGGGTTCCAGAAACAGGAGAGGGTGACGCATTGTGTCACTCTCTCTTGTTCGTTGTATAATAAATGGCACGAGGTGAAACCAATGCCGCTCATTAAACGCTACGCCAATCGCAAACTGTACGACACCGAATCGAAACGTTACATTACACTCGACGGCATTGCCGAGATGATCCGGCAGCAGCAGGATGTCAAGGTCGTCGATCACGAAACGGGTGAAGACATCACGGCCCTGACCCAGGCACAAATCATCTTTGAGCAGGAGCGCAAACTGCGCAGCGGCATCCCGCGCACCGTGTTTACCAACATCATCCAGACCAGCAGCGACACACTCAGTCAGGTCTGGCATGCTTTGATCCCGCCCGAGGAATTGAAGAAAGCCGTTGATGTCGAAATCGAAAAACGCGTGCAGGTGTTGATGAAGGCCGGTCAGATGAGCGACGACGACGGCCTGCGTATGCTGGATTTGCTCTTGATACCCCCGACCCCGGCGCCTGAACCTGAAGCCGGCAAGCCCGATCGAACTGCACCGCTCAGCGGCCTGGAGAAACTCCTCAAACAGCGCGCGCCCAGTCAAGAGCAGTTGGAGCAACTTGGCAAACAGGTCGAAGCGCTCACCGCGGAAGTGGAAAGGCTGACCAAGTTAAAACTGCCGCGACCACCCAAACCGCCATCCACGCCAAACTGACGGAGGGCACCAGGCGCAGGGCTGGCCACCCGGCGGCAACAACTCGACGCAAACCATAACTCACAAATCTCCCAATGCAGCACAAGTCAGATTCGTGATATATCTACGCTAGGCGTAGAACGATTCAGCATATCCTTCAGACAAGTGCCACAGCCGTGATCAAAATAACCGGAACAACTCGTCAAACGTTCAACTTCCCGGCCGAGATGGTGACCGCCGGCGGTTTCTATCGCGATTTCAGCCACATTCTCCGCTACTTACCGCATATTCACCTGGTCAAGGCGTATGGTCCGGACCAGTTCCGTGTGATGTATCACACCCTGGAACTCAGCATGTACCGCGTGCGGATTTACTGCGACCTCCAAGTAAAGTACGACGAGGCCACCCGGACGCTGCACGTGACCCCGCTGCTGAACAAGCCGCCAGTGAAGGCTGAGGCCACAGTCCACTCGCTTACGGCGCAAGGCTATTTCACCAGTCAGTCCGTCTTTTGGCCGCGCGCTGACCACTGCTCAGTCGACTATCGGCTAAGCCTGGAAGCACGGCTGCCCAAACCGCTCGGCTTGATGCTAATGCCGAACAAAGTCATCGAGCAGATTGCCGGCAGCATCACCGACTGGCGCATTCACGAGATTGCCGGCGGATTCATCAAGCGCTCGGTACAGGGGTATCTGGAACAGGCGACAGAAGAGGTAGGTGGAAGTCCAGTCGTTCATTTAGCGCGGCCAGAATGGCGTCCCGTTGTTGCTGCGCCGCCAGCTCGCCGCGCTCGATGAGAAATTGAGCGCGGCCGAAATTGAGTGAGTTGAAGCCGGCCAGCGCCGGTTGAATCAGACAATCAGCCGACTCCAGCCCCCCGCCCGATCGCTGGATCAGCGTCTCAAGGGCCATCGCCCCAAAGCGGAAAGGGCCAATCCGCCGCCGCAGATGCGGCTGCATCAAATCCACCCCAATCACATAGTCCGCGCCCAGAGCGCGGACTTGCTTTCCGGGCAAGTTGCACGACACGCCACCATCCCCCAGCAGCAGGCCGTCGCGTTCCACCGGTTCGATGAATCCCGGCACCGCACAACTGGCGTGCACGGCAGTGGCAACTCGTCCCTCCTGAAGGACTACTGGTTCTCCGCTTAAGAGATTGGTAGCCACGACAACAAAGGGAATCTTCAACTGCTGAAAATCCAAATCGCCGATCAGTTCGACCAGGAATCGTTCCAGCTTCTTGAAACTGAGAAAACCGCGCCGGGGCCACACTGGCCGCGCAACACGCCGCCAGCCAATCTTCTGAGCGAGTTCATTCATCTCTTCCAGTGGAATACCGGCGCAGAACGCCGCCCCAATGATCGAGCCGGCACTCACGCCGGCGACACAGTCGATCGGGATGTCTTCACGGGCCAGCACGTTCAGCACACCAATATGTGCGGGGCCGCGCGAGACACCGCCACTCAAGGCCAGACCAATACGCGGGTAATGGGAATTGTCCATGGGATTCGCGAGTGAACGAGGAAGTCAAGGACGCGATACCGTGCATCCTTGTTGTTGCAGTCTACGGTCCAGCAACGCCGATCGGTGGGCGGACCTTCGCGCCCGCCTTCTCCGACACGCAGCTCATGGCATACTCGGCCAGTGCGGCGATGGTGAGACTGGGATTGACGCCGGGATTCGCCGGCATGATCGAGCCATCGACGATAAACAAGCCGGGATAGTTGTGTATCTCACAGTTCAGATCGATCACGCCATCCTGATCGCTTACGCCAAACGGGGCGCCGCCCAAAATGTGAGCCGTCATCGGGATGTTGAGCAAACCCTCATTCAGCGATCCCGCCGGAATGCCGTTGGTCTTGCTGGCAAACTGCCGCGTCACTTGATGGCCGATAGCGATCTTGCCTGGAATGGCGTGATCGCCATCGGGCCGGGAAACCAGGTTCTTGCGCCATGCGGTGAAGATGCTGCGCCCCAACCTCAAGCGGATGCGATTGTCTTCGGTCTGCATGACCAGAATGATCGTAGTGCGCTGCGCCCAGCCCGACAAGACATGCGTCAAAGCAAAATCGCGCGGGCGCGAAATGACCTGCACCGCCGTCTTATAGAACCGCGCCATGCCCCGCCCGCCGGTTTCGATCAGTGGACCGGTCAGGAAGCGCATCAAGCCCGATCCGGCCGGATAACGCACGGGCTCGATCGTGGTGACTTCATCCGCGTGGAAAATTGACGTGATGGCGATGCCTTCCGAATAATTAGTTTTCAGTGATCGCGCGGACGAACCGAGCAGTGCTTCGCTGTTGGTGCGGACCATGTTACCCAATTGCTGCGAGATCTTCGGCAGCGACCGCGTGAGATCGCGACAGCGGAACAGCAAGCGGAGCGTACCCAACGCGCCCGCCGAGAAGATCACGTTGCGGGCGCGCACCACTCGATCGGCGTTGCTGAGCCACGCGGTAGTGCGACGATAGACAGCTTCATAGCGGGCGCCATCGGGTTGATTGGGAGGCAGCGGGCGCACATCGCGCACTTCGGTTTCCGGCCAAACTTGCGTACCCCACTTCTCGGCCAGATACAGATAATTTTTGACGAGTGTGTTCTTAGAGCCGTAACGACAGCCCACCATACAACCGCCGCAATGGGTGCACCCGGTGCGATCGGGTCCTTCACCGCCGAAGTAAGGATCGGGCACCGTCTTGCCTGCTGCGCCAAAAAAAGCGCCGACGTTAGTGGGCTGAAAGGTTCCTTGCATGTTGAGCTCGGCGGCGATGTCCTGCATGACAAAATCGGCCGGCCACAAACACGGATTGGGATTGACGCCGAGCATGCGTTTGGCCGTGATGTAGTGTGGCATGAGGATGGCCTTCCAGTCGGCCAGGTGCGACCAGGCGGGCGCCGCAAACAATTTGTCGCTGGGTACCATCAGCACGTTGGCATAACCGAGACTTCCGCCTCCCACGCCGCTCCCATGCAGCACGAACACGTCACGAAACGGGCTGATTTGCAGAATGCCAAAGCAGCGCAGCACAGGAAACCACACATACTTAAAAACGTTCCAGGTGGTCTTGGCAAAATCGGAATCGCCAAAGCGCTTGCCGCGTTCCAGCACCAGAACGCGATAGCCTTTCTCCGTCAAGCGCAGCGCAGATACGCTGCCGCCAAACCCCGAACCGACAATTACATAGTCAAAGCATTCCGGTATGGACTTCGCCATCATTCCTCTCCAGCGGAAATCAGAACCAGTGGAGCAAGTGAGCCGCTTGCCCCGCCAAGTTCCATTATTCGATTTCCTTCATCATGTGATAGATGAGATCGGTAGCCGACACGACGGCCATCGGCTTCTGCTTGCCGTTTTCCTGACGCACCACCACCACGCGATGAATGTGATGATCCAGCAGCAGATTTGCCACGGTGCCCAGCAGATCCTCGGGAGCCACCGTAACAACATCGCGGGTCATGTACTTGCCCGCCACCAGGCGCTGCCAGTCGTCGCTGTCCAGGTAGCCGCGCAGCACATCGTTGCGCGTGATGATGCCCGCCAGATAACCGTCGGGCTCGGTGACAACCAGGCAGCTGATGTCGTTGTCCACCATCTTGGTCACAACTTCGACCAGGGGCGTATCTGGAAAACAGCACTGACAACCAAAGCGCTTGGCTTCGAGGACGGTGCGGCCCTGTTTCATGAAGGTCTCCTGAATCAACGTGGATGAATTGCCAATACACCTGCCCAAAGTGTACTCCATCGTGAAACAGATTACAAGCGTTGGCCCTCACGCAAAAAGCGCGCCGATGATCATATCTCAGACCAGCGGCGCGCCTAGCGTACCCTCGTGGATGTGCCTTGTTGAACCTGCCTCAGAAATCAACGCTTCTACCCGAGTAGGCATACTCGAAAAGCCGCCGCAGCTCGTCGGAATCCGGTATGCGCAGATTCGTGGCGATCTGGGTGTCCATCTCGGCTCGCGCCACCAGCTCCGGCAGGGCCTGTTCGAAGGCTGCTTCCTCCTGCCCCAATTCACGCAGCGTCAACGGTTGCTGCAGGGTGCGCGCCAGATCGCGGATGACGTTGACCAGATTCGCCGCTCCAATTCGCTCATCGCCCGCCGGCAGGCCCAAAGCCTGAGCGAGATCGGCATAGCGGCTCCCGCCGCCGTTGACATTGAACTCGATGGTGTAGGGCAGGAACAAGGCTACGGCGCGCCCATGCGGGACACGGAACAAAGCCCCCAGCGCATGCCCCATACAGTGTGCCAGCGTCGCCTGCGAATTGCCGAAGCCGATGCCGCCAATGGTTGCCGCATTGTGCATGCGCTCGCGCGCTTCCCGATCGGCGCCGTCGGCATACGCACGCGGTAGATACCTGAAGATGAGCCGCACGGCGTGCAGACACAACGCGTCAGAGAAGTCGTTGCGCCAGGTGCTCTGGTAACTCTCGATCGATTGGGTTAGCGCGTCGAGGCCGGTGTCAGCCGTGATCGACGGCGGCAGCGATGCGACCAAGGCCGGATCGATGATGGCGTAATCGGGCAGCAGGCCGCGCGTGCCCATACCCACTTTGCGCTGCTCCTCCATATCGGTCAGTACGGCGTACCACGTGGCCTCTGACCCTGTGCCCGAAGTGGTCGGGATGGCAATTAGCCTGGCTTTCTCGCGCAGCGTGTAGTGATCAAAAGGATTAACGCTCGCCGGATCGATCCCCGGATTCTCATACAGCAGCCAGGCGGCTTTGGCCGCATCCACGCACGATCCACCGCCGAGGCCGATGATCCAATCGGGCTGGTGTTGGTCCAGGGCGCCGGCACAGCGCTGAACCATTTGCAGCGTCGGCTCCGGCTCAACTTCATCGAATATCGTGTGCGCTAATCCAGCCGCCGTGAGCTGATCGATGACCAGCTGCGCCAGGCCGAGCTGCACGATATTTCGATCGGTGATGATAAAGGCATGGCGGCCGCTGAGCTGGGCCAGATGATAGAGCGCCTCATCTCCAAAAACAACGTGCGGGCTGTCAAAATACCACATCGGCGTACCCTCCCTGATCGACAAAGGGACACCTCGACGCCGCGTGTCCCTTTGGGCAGGCACAGCTCTGTCCTTAAGCCGGCCACTCGGTGGCGATGCGCGTCGCGCACAAGACTAATTCGGTGGCCGCCTTGGGCGCTTTCATGATCTTGAGCATGTTGCCCTTCAACTTGAGTTGCCGCGTGACCATGCCCTGAATGGGATCGAGTTTCTTGTCGACCACTTTGCGCCAGACTGGATACGTGGCCTCGATGGTGAACTCGGGCGTCTTGGCCGAAGCCGCGGCGGCGCGATAGGCGCCGCGGCATTCACCGTGCCATAGATCAACGTAGAGATACACTTCACCAGGCTCGCCGGGCATACCGGTCACGACCCAATAGAAATCACCTTCCCACGCCTTGGCCGCGTCACGATAGCCGTCGCTCTTGCCCAACTCTTCTTTCAGCGCCGTCATCCACTCTTCAGATGCAAACTTGATACCCATGCTGGCCTCCTGTGCCGTCGATGTTGTACCCATTGTATAACCGCCTGCGCCGCGAGGCAAGTGGCAATTTGATCTTTACGGCAGGCGATCATACAATGGCGTTGCCATACAATGGCGTT
>Ga0209254_10006464_pt1 | contig 10809 bp, 4 predicted proteins | sample FrelakmetDIP11DI_FD_187148 | JGI IMG/M metagenome (GOLD analysis project Ga0209254, IMG submission 187148) | Freshwater lake sediment microbial communities from the University of Notre Dame, USA, for methane emissions studies - DIP11 DI (SPAdes)... | ecosystem: Environmental > Aquatic >... | reverse complement strand
CTGTTCCAGTTTTTCAGAGAGTTTCATCAGCCTTTCATTTCAACCTTGTCACGCTTAAGCATAGTGTATCCATTCTGCCTTGTCAATAAATGAAGTATCGCAGGAACCCTATTTCCCTCTTTGTATCCTCACCTCTACCAGGTGTTCTTCGCGGTCGTCAATAAGGGGAATAGCCCTGTCGTGTCGCAAAACGCCATCGACGGTCACGCTCGTCTGGTCTTCACCCTCTCGCCCCTGCAGGACGCTTATATGATAGATGGTTTCCCGGTATCGGTAATGCACCTTGAACATCTCCCAATCCGGAGGGAGGCACGGCTCGAAATACAGTTTGTCTGCTTCAAGCCGGAGCCCCAGCAGCGACTCCACGATAAGCCGATACATCCATGCGGCCGATCCCGTGTACCATGTCCATCCACCACGGCCACTGTGTGGTGAGACCGCATATACATCGGCTGCGACAACATATGGTTCTACTTTGTAGGTTTCAATTTCCTCGATCGATCTCCCGTGGTTTACGGGGTTGATTATTGTCAGCAGTTCCCATGCTCGCCGTCTGTCGCCCAATGCAGCAAATGCCATCGCTGCCCAGATTGCCCCATGAGTGTACTGCCCGCCATTTTCCCGAACCCCAGGGACGTAGCCCTTGATATAGCCGGGATCCAAATTTGACTTATCAAAGGGCGGGGCCAAGAGCTGGACCAGCTTATGGTCCCGTCGCACAAGGTGCTTTTCAACTGCGTCCATTGCCATGCGCGAACGTTCGGCATCCCCGGCACCGGAGAGAACTGACCAGCTTTGAGCAATGGAATCAATCCGGCATTCTGTATTACTTGCTGAACCGAGTGGTGAACCATCATCAAAGTAAGCGCGGAGGTACCACTCACCATCCCAGCCATGCTGTTCAATATTCCGGCGCAGTTCGCCTGCCTCCTGCCGGCATTGTTGGGCAAAGGGCTGGTCATCATGCAGACGTGCAACCTCAGCGAACCGCATGAGCACATCAAAGAGGAAGAATGCGAGCCAGACACTTTCGCCCTTGCCGTTCTTGCCCACCATGTTCATACCGTCGTTCCAGTCACCGGAACCGATGAGCGGCAGGCCATGCTCGCCTGTGCGGTCCATGCCCCTCGTGATGGCTCGCACGCAATGATCGTATAAACTGGCCGCTTCTGCAGATCTGCCGGGCAGATCATAATAGGAGTCTTCATCGGGGTTGACGGGACGGCCCTTGATGAAGTGGATGGGTTCATCCAATACCCCTGTATCCCCGGTGCTCAGAACGTAACGACATGTAGCCAACGGCAGCCAGAGGAAATCGTCAGAGCAATGGGTGCGCACGCCCCGGCCTGAGGTCGGATGCCACCAATGTTGGACATCGCCCTCCAAAAACTGACGGGAGGCACAGAGGAGCAGGTGGTCACGCATAAGGTGTGGCTCGGCGTGGATGAGCGCCATCACATCCTGCAGCTGGTCGCGAAAACCGATGGCTCCTCCGGACTGATAGTAACCGCTGCGCCCCCAAAGACGGCATGCCAGAGTCTGGTATAAGAGCCAGCCATTGGCAAGGATGTTCATGGACGGATCGGGTGTCTCTACCTGAACTGCTCCGAGAGTATGGTTCCATTGCTGCCATACCTCTTCAAGGGCGACCCGTGCCGCAGCAGATCCCCAAAAACGGTGTATCAGGTTACCGGCATCATTGGCGTCTTGTCCAGCGCCCAGAGTGAAGACGATCTCACGCTCTTCCCCGTCGGCGAGCTCGAAGGCCACTTGCAGTACTCCACATGGATCCAAGGCAGCTCCTACCTTACCGGAAAGCCGCGACCGGGTCATTGCGGCAGGGTTACGAAGGGTGCCGTTGCGCCCAAGAAATTCAGTACGGTCACCGCTCACGGTCCGAGTTCCATCGTCTACGTTGAAAAATGCAATCCGGTTGCCAAATTCAGCACTGTATGGGTTACGCGCAAATATGGCGCCGCTCTGAGGATCAACCTCGGTGACTACGTGCATAACCGATTTTGGCCTCAAATCTCCCAGCACCCATTCCACGTATCCGGTGGCAGAGAGTCGCCGTGACCGTCCAGACCGGTTGCGTACCTTCAACACCGTGAACTTAACGGGCTCTTCCAGGGCCACGTATACCCACACCTCTGTGTTAATCCCTCGTTCAGTGTGCTCAAAGACGCTGTAGCCAAATCCGTGGCGTGTCACGTAAGGCGTTGCTCCACGGCTGGGTAACGGCATGGGGGACCAGAAATGACCGCGCTCTTCATCGCGCATGTAAAAAGCTTCTCCGCTCGAATCGCTGACGGGATCGTTGTACCAGGGGGTAAGGCGCAATTCGTGGGCATTTTCGCTCCAGGTATATGCAAGGCCGCTCTCTGAGACAACGGTTCCGAAGTGCGGGTTGGCCAGCACATTCACCCACGGCGCCGGTGTCACCTGTCCGCGGGCAGTGGAAATCACGTACTCGCGGCCATCAGGGGTGAATCCTCCGAGCCCGTTAGAAAATATTAGATCCTGGCGAGGCAGCGCTGCTTCGGCCGGAGGGTCGGGGCGATGAGTTCGGCTCGTTATCAGGGCCGGAACTGTCCCTTCTGCAGGAATCCGCCGGTTTATCTGCTCCGAGAGCGTTCCCCTCGTGTCAATGATTATGGCGCGAGCGACTGCCTGGAATAGGACACGGTCCTCCTTGGATATCTGGTCAGCTTGTCTTACGAAGATACCGCCCGGTCTATCTGTTAAGTTGGCCTCAACACCTGCCGCAATGAGCCCCATGATCTGCTCCTGGAGAGGTTGCCGGTAACCGGCATGATCTTCGTTCCAGATCACCATATCCACTGCCAGTCCCTTGAGGCGCCAGTAAGCGTGGGCCTGGATGAGTTGGCGTACAAGATTAATATTAGCCTGATCTTCAATCTGGAGTAGAACAATGGGGAGATCGCCGGAAATGGAGTAACCCCAGAGACCCGACTGGCGTCGTCTGTTCTTGACGAGGATGCCCGGGGCGGCACGCAACGAGGAATTGGCGTATATGACCGAGGCGGCAAGACGTCCATAGAGTTGCGCATCAGCTTCTGTGGCATTAATCTGCCGCAGGAGCACCTGGCTGTGAGTCCACGCCAGATCAAAGACGCGATCGGCAAGACGCCGGTCCTGATATTTCTCCACAAGGCGTAAGGCGATGTCTCTTGTTTCGCCCATACCGGTGACAATATTGATTGTTGCCGATTTTTCCGGATCCAAGGTTATTTGGTATCGGATGGCCACAATTGGATCGAGCACCGGACCTTCACTACACGAGAGTGCAGATAAACTGTTCATTGCTTCGGGGTCACTCATGGTGTTGCCACGGCCAACGAAGCGCAGACGGTCAGTCTCGTAAGAGATTTCCCCGATATCCGCACCGTGCACGGCCATCAAGTGAAACATCCACGGCGCCTGCTCATCGAGGGAACGGGGCCGGCGGGTACAGAAGATAGCCTGTCTGTGACGTATAATCTCGGTCTGAACAAAGAGATTGCTGAAGGCCGGATGCAACGCGTCCGCATCGGGCGCTGCAAGAACGACTTCGGCATAGCTCGTTACATCGATCGTTCTACGTGTCCGGGCGCGGTTGGTGATGGTGATCCGGCGAAGCTCGATATCGTCTTCAGGTGAAACGGCAATTTCAGTATGGGTATCAAAGTCTTCATCCCGACGGCGAAACTCAGCCCGTCCTTCTGAGAAAATTGCTTCATAATGCTTCGATGGTTTGAGGGCCGGCTGATATGCCGTTGACCAGAAAATCCCGCTTGCTATGTCACGGATGTAACAGAACGTGCCCCAATTGTCGCAGGTGGTGTCTTCGCGCCAACGTGTCACTGCCATATCCTTCCAGCGACTATATCCGCCGCCGGCGTTTGTGATCATCACATGGTATCTACCGTTCGACAGCAACTGTACTTCCGGCATGGGTGTGTCAGGGCTGTTATAGACACGTACCGGCATCTCCTTTATGTCACTTAAAGCTGCGTGCACCTCGGAAAGCTCCACGGTGTGTGAATAGAATGCCGTGGCCTTTGGCACCCGTTCCTGAAGAAGCAGCATAGTCGCCTGAAACAAGAGGTCCGACTTGAATCGCCTCTGCATGGGACGGTCCAGCAGCAGATAGGCCAGAGAGAGGAGGCTCATGCCCTGGTGATGGACCATAAAGGATCGTACTACGGCGCTCGATTGCCCGCGGGGCAGACGGGTCGGGGTATAGTCGATGGCTTCATAGAAACCATACTTCCCTTCAACACCGAGACGACCAAGTTCCTGAAGATTCAGGCATGCCTCTTCGGGCGCCACCATGAGGGCCAGCGCCGAGGCATAGGGGGCAATGACCAGGTCCTCGGCAAGCCCCCGCTTGAGGCCCAGGCCGGGCACGCCAAAGGCACGATACTGGTAATTGAGATGAACGTCAATCGTGTTATAGCCCGATTCCGAAATACCCCATGGCACCCCGCGTTTTTTTCCATACTCGATCTGTCTTGCCACAGCGGCCTTGCAGGTTTGGTCAAGGAGCGTGTTTTCGTAGGTCGGCATCACCAAAAGCGGCATCAGGTATTCGAACATGGAGCCACTCCAGGAAAGGAGAATCGGCTCTCCGCCGGCAGTGGTGAGCAGGCGCCCAAGGGCAAACCAGTTCTCCTGCGGCAGCTGTCCCTGGGCAATGGCGACGAAACTGGAGAGCCTTGCCTCTGAAGCCAGTAAATCATAGTAGCTTGCGTCCTGACGGCCTTCGTCAACGTTGTAACCGATGGCCAGCAGGTGACGGTTCTTGTCAAAGAGGAAGTCATATTCCATGGAGGCAAGGTCACCGCATTGCTTTGCAAGCCCTTCGCTAGCGGCAATTCTTGCCACAGCGCGACTGCCTCCCTCCATGATAACCCCTTTCAGTTCATCAAGCCCTTTGCGCTCCTCTGGTGTTTTGTCAGGCCCGTACTGATCATTGATGAACGGCAGCAACTCGTCGTTAAGGCTGGCCATTTGGCGAAGCGTCAGGATCTGGTTAAGGTAGGGGATGTCGCTCAGCACCTTCGAAGAAAGTGGTAGCCCCATCCAGGGAGCGAGAAACATCAGTTCATTTAGACCAGCCTGGCATTGCCCGGCAAAGGCACGCACCCACCAGGCGGCCTGACCCTCGGGGGGAGCATCAAACGCATGGATCACTTCCCGGGCAAACGTTGCAAGTTTATCTAGGCTCTCCTTTACACCTTCAAGTGTAATTGGCCGTGCCACACAGACAGATTCCAGCGCTGTTTGTAAATGGGCGAGCCCGATGGGAGGGGTTTCTCCCGCCCCATCCATAAGGATTCTCAACGTGTCGGTGAGGCCGTCAAATATTCGGTCTCCCACTATCTTCTCATCGGGGAGTGCCGTGAGTCCTGCCCGCAAAGTCAACAGATGGGCCGAGAGGTTCCCGCTATCCACCGTTGAAATATACATGGGCAACAGCGGTTTCAGGCCTTCAGTGTCATACCAGTTGTAGAAGTGGCCCCGGTGACGTTCCAGGGACTCCATTGTCCGAAAAGCATTGTCGGTCCGTTCCATGAGTTGTCCCATAGAAATGTAACCGAAGTCCCAGGCGGACAAATTCGCGAGAAGGGCAAGCCCCATGTTTGTCGGTGAGGTGCGGTGCGCAACGACAGAGATGGGATCTTCCTGATAGTTATCGGGTGGTAGCCAATGATCCTGGGGGCCGACAAAGGCCTCGAAGAAGGCCCATGTTTTCCGGGAAATCTTCCTCAGAAAGATGTTCTGATCAACGGTAAGCCTTGCTGTGCGCTGACTGAGGGGCCGGCTGATCCACCAGGTGATTATGGGGGAGGCAAACCAGAGGCTTAAGATTGGTAAGGCTGTAGCCAAAACAACCGGCACTGAAAGCGCGAGATAGCATGCTGTGGCAATGGCAATGACCGGGGCAATCCACATGGTCCGAAACGATTCGGCGAGATCCGTACGGCTATTTCGATCAGCGTCGCCCGACGGGTTCCATTCGAGAAGACGCTTTTCAGTGACCAGCATCCGCCACGTGGTTCGCAGAATAGCGTCAGTACTGAAAAATGCCTCGTAGGGCAGGCAAAGGAGGGTGAATACGGTCTGGGCAAGACACCCGCCAATGGAGCGCATCGTAGCAGCGAGGTGCTGACCGATGAGCACATCACTGGGCTTTTGAAAAAGATCCACAAGAGCGGTAATCAATGGAGGGACCAGGATAATCCCGATCACCGACAAGGTCCATAACCATGGCGACGACAGAGCTGTCCAGCCAAGAAGCAAAAGGAGCGTTAACGCTAAAGGCGTGAGGCTGCGTCGAAGGTTATCAAAGATTTTCCACCGGGAAAGCAGGGAGAGGGGGTTCTTCCGAAAGCGCGCATCCTGGCCGGGAACACCCGGCAGTAACCATCGTATAATCTGCCAATCCCCGCGAATCCAACGGCGCCGGCGACTCACATCGGCGCTGTATCGGGATGGGTATTCTTCATATAATTGCACATCGCTTATGAGCCCTGAGCGCGCATAGCAGCCTTCGATTAGATCGTGGCTCAAAATCCGGTTCTCAGGGAAACGTCCCTTGAGCACCTGCTCGAATGCGTCAACCTCATAGATGCCCTTGCCAATAAATGAGCCTTCTCCAAACAAGTCCTGGTAAACATCAGAGACAACCCGTGTGTAGGGATCAATACCCGGATCACTCCCCCACATGCGAGCGTATCTGGACCGATTGGTACCGGGCAGACTCACTGCCACCCGTGGCTGAAGGATACCGTATCCGGCAGAGATGCGTTCCTTGCTTTCGTCATAGCAAGAACGGTTCAACGGGTGCGCCATGGCTCCTGCAAGCTGCCACGCTGAATCACGGGGCAGTTGTGTATCCGTGTCAAGGGTGATGACATATTTTACTTTCGATAATAATTCGGTGTTCCCTACGATTAAAGAAAAATTGGCCTTTGAGCCGCCACGGAGAAGGGAATTCAATGCCGCAAGCTTCCCCCGCTTCCGTTCATAGCCCATCCAAATACGTTCCTCTGCATTCCATTGGCGCGGGCGATGAAAAAGGAAGAATGCGTCGCCTCTTGAATCCCCGTACTTTTCATTCAACTCTTCGATTCTCTGCCGGGCCAGCAATGACAACACTTCATCATCGGGAAGTTTTTCCTCGTTACCGTCACGAAAATCAGTGAGCAGGCCAAAGCGCAGGTTTTCGTCCCGATTTGCCAGAAATCGGACTTCCAGGGCATCCACCAGACGCTCTATATTCTCAGCGCTTGTAAGCATTGTTGGAACAACAGCCAGGGTAAGCTCATCGGGCGGAATTCCTTTGGAAAAATCCATTCGCGGCAGCGGATGAGGCGTGGCAAGACGCGTTGCAATCCAGTTCACCAAGGCTATTGCTAGCTGGCTTACGGATAAAAGTGAGAGTACGCCAAGTGTCCACAACAGAAAACCACGTAACCCATTGAAACGAGCTACTGCCAGTAACCCCCCGCCTAAGATCGCCGTAATCAATACGATAGTGCCGAGATAGAGGAGCAAAGGGAACCGCCGGCCCACTTTTTGAAGGGTCTCCAGGACAGATAATCGAACTTCCGCAAGCCGCTCAAGGTCTGCCAACCCTTTATCGATAAGGTAGAAGCCCACATGTGCCACACGATCGTCGCCATTTTTCAGAGCCCCAGCATTCTCGGCAAGTCGGATCGCCTTACGGGCCACCTCGCTTTCGGATAGCCGGCTTTTTTTTGCTATCTTCTCCACTACGTGACGGTATCGATCGCGGGTAATAAAATCCATTGTGCCGTACACCCTGCAAGGGTCTTCACGAAGGGTCTCTTCGACAACACTCATGGTCTCGACGAATTCGCGCCAGTCCGTGGCGCCCAGAAAACGGAGGCCGCCGATGCTGTTGCTTATGGAAAGCTGATCAGCGGCTTGTTGCTGGTTCTCCGATTGCACCAACTGTTCAATCGTCAGGAATGATTCGGAAAGCTGCTGCTCAATCCAGGTGAGCGGTAATGCCAGGGCGGGCCCCTGCCCCTGCAAACGACGTGTAAGCTCCGCAACAAAGGAGCTCACCATGGGGGGGCTTGACCGTGCCATGTCGGCAATTACCAGGATCAGGCTTTTCGGGTCCTTTTCAGCAGTCTCTGTTATCTGGTCTGCCCAATAATCGGCATGATTTCGGTCGATCCTGTCTGTAGCTATCCGCGTTGCGACGCGCCGGAGATTCTCAATCAACGCCAGACGCAGCATGATGGGGATTGCCCATAGTTCGCCCAACTGCAATACAGTGACCGTTTGATAGGCTGCTACAAAACTACTTAAGTTCTCAGGATCCACCCGGCCATCGCCGTGAGAGATAATCTCCAGCGCAATGTCATATACTCGGGGAAGTCCCACTGACGGGCCCTTTTTCAAGCGGGGCAGCCCCCTGCTGTAACCCTTCGGCAAATGTCTCTTGGCTGTACGAATTTGTTCTTCGATGAGATAGAAGTTGTCGAGCAGCCATTCCCCGGCCGGCGTAATCCTCCGGTTTGCCTTGACAGCCTCTATCAGCAAATCACGGACTTCAAGGAGGACACCTTCGTTTTCAGCCAACCTCGTGAGCAGGTGCTCCGAACCGTGGCCCGGGCTCAACGTGTGGGAAACCGCAAGGGTCTTGCCATGCTGCTCCATTTGAGAGGCGCTGAACAGTTCCGATCGCAATGGTGGCTCTTCACCAACGTATTTTTGTGACAGGTTGCTTCCACGGAGGCCAATCCACACATGACGAAGGTTCCCAAGAATTGTATTACTCTTTATTTTCACGTTTTAGGTCTCCTTTTGAGAAATGAAGCCTCAACGAATCAGATTGCAAGTAGTTTGGTGGTTGTGGAATGCCCCTGTTCAACGCTTCCGGGGCATGATAGAAGTTCCCAATTGTTCTTTGTTTGTGGTGGGGCGAAGATTCAAGCACAAGAAAGCCCTACCCTTGGAAAACGGGTTGCTTAAAACATGTTACAAAAAAATGAGTGAGGCTCAGGGAGCCTCACTCGGCAAATTAGAGTTTTTTTACGTTAACTGCCTTAGGGCCTTTCGGTCCCTTTTCGGCATCAAAGCTGACCTTGTCGCCCTCGGCAAGTGACTTAAATCCAGTACCCTGAATATCTCCGTGGTGGACAAAAAGATCAGTGCCGTCTTCACCTGTAATAAAACCAAAACCCTTCGAATCATTGAACCACTTCACTGTTCCTGTTGCCATGCCTTTTACCTCCATCTGTTTGGATTAAAGCCTCAGAAGAGTTCTTTTGCTATCAACAAAATAGCCACAAAGCACAAAGTCTTTGCGGCTATTTCTCTTTGCATACAAAAACTTCTGACAACTCTATTATCATTATTATTGCACCTAAAAGAAGAAAAAGCAACCATTATTCCTGTATTCCTGCAACCTAACGTGTAAAAGTTGGCTCTTCTCTCGTCGCTATACGCTGAATGTTCAACAAGCCTTCACTGTCCAGTAAAAAGGGTACGCAGTATTTCGGAAACAACTCCCTTGTGTTCTGCCATGATGACTTTGATCTGCCTCTCCTTGCCGGTAATGAGACTACCCAGGGCACTGCCGTCCATATCGAGCATGCAACCGAGGAGCCTGGGAGCATGTAACTGCAAAAGGTTTTCAATGTGCCGGTAAAAACGCTGTGCGCCATCGTTGGAAATGAGAAGCAACCGGGAAACCCTTTCGCCGCTGGGGAGGCCTCTTCCTTCCCGAAGGTGGTCAATCCCCCTCTTTTCCCTTGCCAGCTTATGGGAGATTGCCTCCAACCCACACCGAATCTGGCTGTTAAGGTTGGCCCTCTGGAGTATCTTTTTCAAGGGATCGCCCATGGTGATCATGGGGACAGAAAGATCGCCGTCGGACGAGAGTTGGACAGTGCGGGCCATCAGGACCTGACAAATGTCTCCGGCAGTGCCGTCAGCCTCTAACTCTCTGGGCAACCTCATTCCCGAAAGGTTCATCATGTCTCCCTCGTTCTCAACAAACCCATCATAGTCACACTGGGGTCCTTCCACACAGGGTTCGGCTGCCCTAAAGTCTTTCAGGAAATGAAGAGATTATTTGTGGAAAAATTAGGGTTGGGCAATATTTATTTACGAATAATCGAAGTCTCACGTTGGCTCGTAGATTGGCCGTAACGTGTACTGCTTTTTAAGGACGCTGAGCCTGCCTTTTTCCACGAGGCTCTTGACCATTCTCGAAACCGTCTCCCTTGAACAGCCGCAGGCGCTTGCTATCTCAACCTGGGTAGGACCGTTCTCAATAATAATGCGGTCTTTGATCTTCGCGCCGGATTTTTCGCCGATTTCCATGAGGTATTTCAGGATGCGGCCTTCAACGCCAAGGAAGGCGAAACTTTTCAGCTTTTCGTTTGCAGCCCTCAGCCTTTTCGAAAGTTCTTTTATCATGCTCAGGGCAAAGGCCTGGTTTTCCATGAGAAGCCTCATGAAGTCGCCCCTCCTGATCATCAGAAGGTCACTCTGCTCGAGGGTCATGACGTTTGCAAATCCTGAAAGCTCCTCGAAGAGGGACAACTCCCCGAAAAATCCGTCTTTGCCGATGATGTCCAGAATATACTCCCTGCCATCCTCATCGTACAGGGAAATCTTGACGCGACCCTTGAGAACAATGTAAAGAGTATCCCGTTTTTCACCTTCTTCAAAGACCATGTAGCCTTTGCTGAACGTCTTCGCTATAGCGATTCTCGCCACCATTTCAAGCTCTTGGTCACTCAAAGTAGAAAAAAAGCT
>Ga0209254_10006461_pt1 | contig 10809 bp, 8 predicted proteins | sample FrelakmetDIP11DI_FD_187148 | JGI IMG/M metagenome (GOLD analysis project Ga0209254, IMG submission 187148) | Freshwater lake sediment microbial communities from the University of Notre Dame, USA, for methane emissions studies - DIP11 DI (SPAdes)... | ecosystem: Environmental > Aquatic >... | reverse complement strand
CAGAATTCGCACCACAGAGCATGGAAGTGGCCACTATGATGAAGACGAGATAAGCAGCCTCAGGCTTGAGAACCGGAGCATTACTCTAAAAAAGGACATCTTTGCCAAGCACAGACCGACCGCGTTTTCGCTGCCCGGGAAAAGAAGCATTCAATACAATTCTCTTTGGTTCGACCTCACCCGAGCTGATAACCGTGTGCTAGATGAGGAACTGTCCGAGAATTACCTCTATGTCGATACCCTCAGCAAAAACAGCTCCTTTGTGCTGGACAAGAACCAGACAGTCTACAAGTCTGAAGCGCAGTTCAGCGATGGCCTGGCCCGCATAAATTACCAGAAGCAGAGTCCCGGCAGCAAGAAGGTGACAAAACTCATAAGTGAGGACTATCACGGCAGCTTCAAGGTTATGGAATCCGTTGATTCTTATGGTGATAGCGTAAAATATGCCAAATCCGCCACGGGGAAAGGATTTGTCGCATCTGATGTGAGGCCGAGCACTAACCAAAAATCATACGAATACGGTAGCGGCTACTATAATTCTGAAGAAATGTCGCAGCAAGATCTTCTTACAAAGAGCACGAAGATGTTGTACGCGCCCCTTTATCAGACGGCTGGATCACAAGATCTCGGCTATTTTATTCCATGGAAGGAGGGCATGTGGACCAAAGACCCTGAGAAAGGGCTTTTCATAGGCCAAGAGATCAGATACGCTTCATTCATCAATAAGGATGCGGGGATGATGCAATCAAGGTTATCGTCCCTGGCCGAGTTTAATGGGACTATGGACATCAAATTGGTTTCGGGACATAGCCCCAAGAACGAGACACGACGCCTGGAGCAAATCATGGTAGGTAACTTTAAAACAGACACAGCCTTCAGCGTTTACACCAATCCTATGCACCTAAACGCCCATGTTTATGTCACCAAAGAAGCGATTGTAGAGAATGAAAAGGAGGTCTTATTCCTCATCAATATAACCAACGACGGCAATCAGCTTCTTAAACCCTTAATCGTCACTGATTGCATGCCAGAAGGCCTAATCTTCATCAATTCCAGTCTCCGGCCAGAGGTAAAAGGCCAAATTGTCACTTGGAAGGTCCCTGCACTGGATATCAGCAGGACAATGACCATTAGATTAAGAGCGAAATTCAAGGGCGATAAGCAATGGTACTATAATGAAGTCAACGTAAAAGGCACCTATAAGAATTCAACCGTTCAGGCCAATAATTCCACATTCTTCCAGGCCTTGTATGAGCCGCTTCCTTGCTGCAACGGACAGTCGGATCAAAGGCTCAATATCACGAAAGTATTCAGCGTCTCCAAGATGAGAGGGGATTGGGGCGATTGGTCACCTGCTCCATGCTTTGGAGCCTCCTCTCGGGTCACAGACTGCTTCAATGAAAGCAAAGACTATTACGACTATCTGGAAAGATTCGCAGCGTCGTGCAAATGCGTAGCACCTTACGATATCCCATAAACTATAAGGAGTTCTATCTTTTGCTTTTTCTGGGGGATGATATCCATCTCCTCGGTCCATGGCATTCAGAGAGGCCGATTTCATCCCGTATCTGACCCTGATGCTATTCCATCTTGTGTTTTCAAGTCTCCTCTCTCTTCAAGTTCGAGTCTTGGAAACATCAATCAATTCCTGGCACAATCAATTCTTGGCATAATCAAGCCCTGGCATGATCAAGCTCTGAGATCATCAAGCCTTGTCACTTTCGAAAGAAGCAATTATCAGTTCAGCTCGTATTGGTCAATGGCATCCATTAATGGATAATCATCTTCATCTAAGCCAATCGAATGAGGACGATCGCTAATACCATCCCCATTGCTATCCAACATTCTGCTATCGGACCAGTAGTTTCCAAGGTGATTCCTGAAGCTCTTTCCGTGGTATTTATATTGAAGAGTCTCATCAGAACTCCAAATATTGGAGGATATAAAAGAATGAATGTCATTTCCATTATTGGAGAAGCTGTTCATGAAAATCCGATTTTTGCTGGACTCCTGAGGATACACGCCTTCATCCAAAAAGAGACCTTCGTTATTCTCACTGAAGTTGTTCTGGAAAAGAACATTCAAGCTTGAGTTTTCCAGTCTTATGCCCTGACGGCAATTGCTCATCACATTGCCAGAAATGTTGCTCTGCAACGAATTGTAGAGGCCGATACCTACATCCTTATTTCGTGCAATGTTTTTAATCAATTGATTCTCCTGAGAATTCCAAAGCTCAATTCCGCGATTGTTCCCCAAAGCGGTGTTGAATGCGAGGCGGTTCTTTGTAGATCGTTCCAGCTTTATGCCCTCATCATTGCCATAGACCCGGTTTTCCTCTAAGGCATTAATGCTGGAGGATGATATGAAAATCCCCAAGCTGCAATCATGGATCGAATTTTTGGATAAATTATTGTCCTTGGTTTTGGAAAGCATTATTCCCGCCCGACAGCTGCCGATCTCATTGCCTGAAAGCATATTCTTGCTGGAAAAGTTGATATAGATGCCTTGACCGGATATCCTGCTTATATCGTTTTCGTGGAGTGTTGTATTATACGCATCCTGGATCAATATTCCCGCATCCTGCAAAGAAATCAGGTTTTTAAAGAGAATATTGTCTTTGCAGGAATCTGATAGCTCCAATCCTTTTGGATTTCGATGAAGGATATTTTGCCTTAAAAGGTTCTTGCTTGAATTGGTAAGCAGGATGCCATGGTCACTGTTATCGCTGGCCAAATTTCTCGTAAGATTATTGCCAAAGCTATCTTCTAAATACACACCGCTTCCTACAGGCATATTGCAGAATCTGTTGTTGTTGATATTGTTATTGTCTGAGGCAATAAGATGGATTCCATATTGCTTATTGTCATCGGCATTGTTGTCCTCAAAGAGATTATCATGGGAGTAGAAAAGAGTTATTCCACTTCCGTCGTTCTTTGAGAGATCATTTCCTCGGATAACGTTCTTAGACGAATCCCAGAGATAGATGGCATAATCATTTTTGTAGGCAGTGTTGTTCGAGATCTCATTTGAGTGGGATAGGTAGGGGTAGATCCCGTAGTCGTTATTGATGGCAGTGTTGTTTCTCACCATATTATTCCTTGCCTCTGATAGCACTATGCCGTAATCATTGGTTATTAAGAGGTTTCCTACAACGGTATTGCCTTGAGACCTGAATAGCTTTATGCCCTGACCGAGATTCTCGCTGGCGTTGTTGTAAGTAAGGTAATTGCTATTGGACGAAATGAGCAGGATGCCCACCTGGTTGTTTTCATCGACCTCGTTGCCGGTGAGATTATTTCCCGTTGAGGAGAAGAGAATTATTCCGCCCAAGTAATTATCATCCACATCATTGAAAGCAATGGTATTATTTGATGATGCCAAATGTATACCGATGCCATTTCCTCGAACCAAGTTGTGCAGGATCTGATTATTCTGGGATTGAATCTCTATTCCTGACATCGCCCATCCTTTTGCACCCTCCAGGATGAGCCCCTCCAGCCTTGTCTCATCGGCCAGGATCGTAACGACATTGCCGCGATCGCCTGCATCTATTATCGGACTTTTCCCGCCCAATGATATTCCCCTGATGACAAGTCTCTTGGTCACATTTAAGCTTTCATTATAAATGCCGGACTGAATTTCGATAGTGTCTCCTGGAGATGCTGCATCGATGGCCGCCTGAATGCTTTCGCCAGGTTGAACAGAAATGACGGATGCCTGCACAAGTATGCAAAGCAAAAAGCCTGCCACCATAAAGGTTCCGGCTCCGGCTCTCGAAAGGCCAATGCCTCTTAGTCGCATGAGCATTCCTCTAACCCTCGCTTTGATTCTCGTTCCAAGTGATCAATGGATATCGGTCCATGCTGGATCCCCCGGGAATGGAAAGGCTTTTGTTGCATATTCCACCATATCCGACGTCATCGCAATCCAATTCTCGCATAATCGAGTCGCTGTAATGGTTGCCAACCGTCCCATCATCCCATTGGTTGGTGCCGGAGGACTCATCATAGGCATCAAAGTTGGAATTATTGGAGAGATTATTGCGAAAAATCATATTTTTCTTGCTGTAATAATTGAAATGAATGCCGTTTTGGTTTCCATGAACATGGTTACCCCTCATTATATTATCCTCGCAAAATTCCAAAAAGATCCCTTTGGAGTTTCCAGCTAATTCATTTCTCTCAATAATATTGCCGAAGGCGTCTCGCAATTGAATACCACCAATATGATTATTAATGATGCTATTATTTTTTATGGTATTATTCTTTGACTTCTCCTCCAGACAGATACCATCCTTATTTTTGCTGACAATGTTTTGCATGACAACATTATCGAATGAGGCAAGCAGCTCAATACCATCATTGCTGTTGTTGATGGCCGCATTTTCCTGGATACGGTTATAGCTGCAATCCTCCAGCTCTATCCCTGCCTCACCATTTCGCTCTGCAATATTTCCTTTGATGGTATTGCTCAACGAATCCTCCAGCTCAATTCCTACCGCACCATTTTTGCGAAGATTATTTTTTATCAAAGTGTTATTGCAGGAGTCTTTAATCTCGATTCCGCAATAGTCATTGTCAAAGGCGATATTATCAGCCAGAATATTATCGTTCGATTGCACTTCAATACCACTATTCGATGAATTTGTGGCATTGAAGCCTGTGATTATTATGCCGTTGGCCGATAGAATTATGGCGCTGGCATCGCCACATGCATCGATGACCGGGTACCCAATCCCTCTGAGCACAATCGCCTTTGCTACCTCCAAATTCTCTCTATACAAACCAGGCTGGACTTCCACTGTATCGCCGGGAAGAGCAGAATCAATGGCATCCTGAATTGCCTGACCCGAAGACACAGAAAAGGTCGAGCTCTGAGATAGAGCCATGCTGGCGATCATTGCCATAAATATTGCTGAGATTGTCCTTCTGCAAAAAATGATTCGCATAAATGTCCACCCTCACCCACTCATATTCCCACGATCATTCTTATAGTTTTTAAACGGATGCATCAGCGGATGCCAGTCCCAATCCGATCCTACAGGATAGGGCTTGTCCCAAATCCCTATTCTTTGACCATTTTCCGCTGAACGGTCGCTCCAGAAGTTGCCCAAATAGTGGGTTGATATGTTTCCTGCATAATTATAAATAATCATTGACGTCGAATTCCAGGCATTTGACGATGCCACAGAGGAGACGCTTCGTTTATTATTCCTAAAATCGTTTAGATAGATTTCATTGCCGCTAGAGCCTTGGACATAGATTCCACATCGGTTCTCACCGAGGATGTTTTGCATTAAATCGTTTCCATTAGAGTTCTGGAAGATCCTTATGCCCTCATAGTTGTTGATGAGGATATTTCTTCTTACATCGTTATTGATTGAACTCAACAGGAATATTCCATAGTAATTTCCCGAAATGTTATTTTCTTCAAGGATATTGTCGCAGGAGCTGCTGACGAATAAGCCAGCACGATCGATATGGCTAATGCTATTATTGCGGATAGTATTATTTTTCGAATTCTGAAGAAAGATTCCTCCTTTGCACTCCTCTATCAAATTATCCTCAATCAGAGAATCCGCGGTTTTGTACAGAAGCACGCTCATGGTATTTCTCTCCAGATGAAGACCTCTCACGGTAATGTTACTACAGTTCAGGCAATAAACCAAAGCGGCATTGGTTGTGGAGTCGATGACCTTATCGGATGCATTCATGATGTAATAAATGGGCTTTCCTTCAGCGAGATTGCTTGTATCGATGTCGTTATAGCTATCAACATCCTTAAAAAACATCGCCTGAAAGCTGGCTTTATTGTCGAAAAACGAGTTGTTTCTGAGCATATTGTGGCTCGAATTGACTATATCCATGCCAATGGAGTTGTCGCTGGCAATATTGTCCCTTAAGACGTTGCCGCAAGAGAGGATTTTTATTCCAGAATCCGGCGAGTTTAAGGCTCGAAAACCCTCCAGAGAGATTTTATCAGCCCATAAAACAATCGCACTCCTGCGGCCGCCTGCATCCACTACCGGGTGGTGCCTCCCCTTTAAAGTCAACGATTTGGTTATATTCACGTTTTCATAGTACGTTGCGTTGGCTACATTGATCGTATCTCCTGGAGACGCCGCGTCAATTGCGTCCTGTATTCTATTGAATTCTTCCTCAGGTCCCACATCGATGGTTGCTGCATTAGCTGCACAGAGCATCAAGTGGATAATAATATAGGCCGCACCTGCAGAATTCAATCCCGGCCAAATTAGAGGCATCAAGCATCTCTCTTAATCGATTTTAGATCATCCTGGAGGCCCTGCGACATCTTGGCCCCGGTCAGATTTGCTTTTGTGAGTGAGAGAAGCGTGAACTGATCATACTCTATTCTCTCCAGGTTGGCCCCGCTCAAATCCACACCCGTCATCTCCACTCGATCCAAGGAGGCATCCCTCAGATCGCTATTTTTCATATTGGCGTTGGTTAAGAACACACTAACAAACTTGGAATTGCGAAGTGATGCTCCAGAGAGGTCGACACCTCTCAGATCAAGCTCACGAAGATTGACCCTGTTGAGCTTGGCGTTCTTGAGGATCGATCCCACTAAAAGGGCCATATTCAGATCGGAATCGGATAGATCAGCCCCGGTGAGGTTTGCTCTGGTCATATCCGCATAAGGTAGCTTGGCGGAGTTCAGGCTGGTGTCAACCAGTGTGGCCTCGGTTAGGTCTGCATAGGCCATATTTGCCCAATTCATATTTGCCCCGGTTAGATCTGTCCTCATAAGATAGGCGCGTGTGAAGTCTGCATCGCTGAGGTCCGAGCCGCTAAGGTTGGTATCGTAAAGCTCCGCTCTGGAGAATTGCCCTCGCGACAAATAGCCTCCGCTCATGTCCGCCCAACTCACATGAGCGCCGATCAGATTGGCGCTGGTAAGATATATTCCCCTCAGAATCGCTCCGCTTAGGTCGGCTCGAAAAAGCCTGGCGTCCGTCAAATCAGCATCTGAAAGATCCGCATCCGAAAGATCGGCCTCAGTGAAATCTGCTTTCACCAAACGGGCACGACAGAGATTTATTCCGGACATTTTAGCACGATCAAGGCTTGCGCCAGTAAGATCGGATCCCTCCATATAGGCTCCGGTAAGATCAGCTCCATTGAGATCCGAACCCACTAGTTTTGCTCCCTTGAGCTTCGAATCCTTCAGCCAGGCAGATCTCAGGTAGGTGCCGTTCAGATTCGATAAATTGAGGCTGGAACTCCGCAGATCCGACTGATTCAAATGCGCTTTGCTCAAATTCATCCCGGATAGATCCATATTGCTCAGATTTGCCCGATCCGTAATCATGCTATCAATATTAGCCGATCCTGCTGCCAGGACGCAGCCTGCAATTAATGCCCCTATTGCCAGGCCAAACAGCCAATTTAATTTCATCGCTCCTCCATGGCTCCAACCTAATCTTATTTATTATTAAGTTACAGATGACATTTTAAGTTTCTGGTGATACTTGAGCTTTGACATTCCAATAGATACTATCCCCCATCTAGTCCATCCTCCACTTGGGATTGATCGAGTCGAGGTATTTGAAGTCCTCAAAGCTGTATGGCGCTGTGTAATAATATTGGTCGTCAGTCATGACTCCATAATAGCTATCCACTGCTAACCAAGAATTGGGATGATCCTTGTCTTCAACAGCGATCCATAGGTGTCCCTGGGAATCAAATCCACTTGGATCGTAGATATACATCGTTTTATATCCGAAGCTTTCGTAAATATCATGCAGCTTCTGCGATCCGTCATAGCATAATCCAAGAGGAGTAACCGGAAACATCTGATATCTTTCTATGGTTTTTATGAAATCTTTATTATTTGTTTTCTCGTAGCTCCGATTGATCTTAACCGCTTCCGAGGACAGCACTTGTACGGGTCCGGATTTGGCGGTTGGCGGAGTCATCCACAGATCGGCCAACCTCGGAGCGGCTCCATTAGGCGTAAGATATGCTTCTTTTCCGTCTGCAAACTTGACGACTACATACGATTCTCTAGGCTCGGCATCAAATCCATGAGTAGCAAGAAAGAATGCCAGATCCTTCACCGTGATCCCGATATCTTCATAAGTGGAAAGCAAAAGCCATAGATCATTTTCCTGGGTTGCATGACAAGAGGAGAAAGCTAGGAATAGAAATATCAGAACAAAAACCGAGGCTCTCGTCAATCCAGCATCACCGATATCTACGGCAGAACTTGCTATTTTCTTTTATTATGTAGACTGCCAATCTATAAAGATTTATTGATTATGTTCGCCACACCAAGATAAGTGAAAAGAATTAGCAAAGTAGTGTGCCATTGAGCCGGAGTATCGGATATCTCAATGACATATGAATCGGGCTAAATAACCAAGACCAACAAATTAAACTAAGAGTGTAAAAGAGATCAAAAATTTGCCCAATTGAGCTGTCCTTTTCAGAACAGCCCAGTCAGAAAGTACAGGGGCACCAAGAACATCACTATGAAACCAATAACCATCAAAACAACTGCCAGCCCGTTTCCTCCTCCCATAAAGATCCTCCTGATTCTTGTCCTAGCTACTGCTTGTAGCAGGTAATATTAAATCCTATCGGATGCCCCCAATTGAGGTTTATGCATTGCTTGATGCCGAGCTTTCCATCGATCGAGCGTCCATAAAGCCAATACATTTAACTATCTTCGCAGGATAGATTTCTTTTGTGCGATCCATCCAGAAAAGCGGCTCTAAGGGGCAAGGGAGTAAGCTGGACAGAGCCAGAGCAACAGGCGCCAGATATCTGCTTTTAAGGCCGGCCGGTTACCCCTTAAAGAGCATTTTCCAGGAGCATCCAACTGTTGCCGACCCTAGGCTCTTTGAGCTTTATGCCCGCGAGCAATGGTATGGCGAAGCGGTGACGCCCGGATGTTATCTATTCGACCGCAGGCTCTATCCGGATTTCGCTTTCAAGGTGGTGAAGGTCCATCCCAAAAACTCGGTGGTAGGGTCCGAGACGGCCATCAAAGTAGAGCGTCAAGCCGAGCCCAAGAAAGTGGAGTACGATGTCCGATTCGAGGATGTCGTAGGCCAGAACATGGCGAAGCGAAAAGTCAAGATCGTGGAGAAATTCCTGCAAAACCCGGAAAAGTTCGGCCGCTGGGCACCGCGAAATATCCTTTTTTACGGAGTCTCGGGAACGGGCAAGACCATGATCGCCAAAGCGCTGGCATCGGAGGCCAATGCCCCCATGCTCCCGGTAAAGGCCACCAGCCTCATAGGAGAATTCGTGGGCGAAGGTGCCCGGCAGATCCACAGCCTCTACGAGAGGGCGGAGCAAATGGCTCCTTGCATAATTTTCATAGACGAGCTGGACGCCATCGCTCTGGACAGACGCTATCAAGACCTGCGCGGAGATGTCTCAGAGATCGTCAACTCTCTGCTTACTGAAATGGACGGGATTTGTCGCAGAAACGGAGTATGCACCATTGCGGCAACCAATCAGATCGAAGTTCTGGACAGCTCGGTTCGCTCCCGCTTTGAGGAAGAGATCGAGTTTACGTTGCCAAACATGCAAGAAAGGCTCACCATTCTGGAGAAAAATGCATCGACTCTTCCCATGGAGCTAAAAGATGTGCGACTGCAGGAAATTGCCAAGCTTACAGATGGCTTTTCCGGCCGCGATTTGGTGGAGAAGGTGCTGAAATCGGCTCTTCACCATGCCATCATGGAAGACAGCCCCATTACCCAGAAGCATCTGGAAGAGACCATTCCCAAGGCCAGGAAAGAATACCGCCAGCCGCCCAAAGAGATGTTTACCTGAAGAGTTTCCTGCAAGAATGAGCAATCAAAATCGTTGATGAACCAAAGGAAGCCCTTTTGTACTTATAAATGAACTATTGTCCCGACCGACCATGTGGCAGGAGATTTTAAACAAGTTCAAGAGATTCCCGGCTCAGGAGAAGGTCATCCGCCTTATCCTGCAAAGGGGCTTTCAGGTAAACGACCGAGGTCGCGTGGTATCCGGCGAGATTGAGATTCCCCACGCCCAAATCGCCAAGGAGCTGGATGTGGATCGAAGGGTAGTAGACACCACGGCCATGGCCATTCGCGAGGACGTGGCCCTCTGGAAGGTCTTCAAGAATGTGCGCTCCATGACCTTTTTAGGAGATGTAGCGCCTGTGTTGGGATTGGGCGTCATCGAGATCACGCCCATCGACGCCGCTAAGACAGGCTTGCTGGGAGACGTGGCCAGCGCCGTGGCGCGCTACGGTCTATCCATCCGCCAGGCGGTATCTGACGATCCTTATTTTGTGGAAAGTCCCAAGCTCACCATCATCACCGAGGGCAAGGTGCCGGGGGAGCTGATGCAGATGCTTATGGGGATCGAAGGCGTGCGAAGGGTAACGGTGTATTGAAAGCCCAAAAAAGTTATGGAGAATAGAGAGATTTCCATTTAGGAGGAGCTAATCATCTCTCTCGTGCAGCAGGAATGCGGATCCTCCGAAAGCCTGAAATTCAATTTTTCCAGCAGCGCCTTTGTTTCACCATGCCCGTGCAGCAGCACTTCGGACAGATCCTCCGGCTCATCGATGTCGCACCCTGCCCGGAAGGACTCGAAAACTGTGACTTCCAGCCCTGCTTCTCGGGCGAAGGCCAGATGCCGAGGAAAGCTCAGCCCCTGATAGCAGGTCCGAAATGCCGGGCTTCGGATGAGGATCATATTGGTTCCCCCGCCGCGTCCTGGACAGAGGACAACATCGCCCTCGCAATTGAGAATCCCGACCACATTCTTCTCCGTCAAAAGGGCCAGATCGGCCATG
>Ga0209254_10006460_pt1 | contig 10810 bp, 4 predicted proteins | sample FrelakmetDIP11DI_FD_187148 | JGI IMG/M metagenome (GOLD analysis project Ga0209254, IMG submission 187148) | Freshwater lake sediment microbial communities from the University of Notre Dame, USA, for methane emissions studies - DIP11 DI (SPAdes)... | ecosystem: Environmental > Aquatic >... | reverse complement strand
CTGGTTTTGCAGAGGGCTCTGAGTAGTCTTAGGTTCTACCCCTGCTCTCGGGCAATTAGCATAAGTGTCATATCATCAAATTGCTGAGCATGACCGATCCAATCATTCACCTCTAATAATATGGATTCGTGCGTCTCCTTAACAGGTTTTCCGAAATGCTTAAGTAATATTTCCTGTAATCTCTCCTGGCCAAAGTTTTGTTCATTGTCGTTTAAAGCATCGGTCACACCATCGGTATAGAGCACCAAAATATCACCTTGCTCGAAATAAATTTTTTGCTGAATCCAGGTTGTACCTTCCTCCACTCCCAATGGTATCCCGGTACGAGTTAATTCCTCAATGGACCGATCCTTTGCCCGGACCAGGTAAGCAGGATGATGACCTGCATTGCAATAAATGAACTCGCCAGTTTTTGGATCGAGGATGCCATAAAAGAGGGTGACAAATAACCCCCCGTGGGTATCTGCCAGGATACGCCGGTTTGTCATTTCCATTGCTTTCTCAGGCGCATCCGGATAATCCAGCGCATAAGTCCGCCATAGAGAACGGCTTAAAGCCATAAATAATGCTGCACTGGTCCCTTTATCGGTCACATCCGCGATCGATATTCCGATTTTATTGACAGCGGAGAGGGTTATGTAATCATAAAAATCACCAGATGTTTCACCGGCAGGTTTAAGTGAGGCTGCCAGACACCAACCAGGTAAGTCTGGTAGAGCTTCTGGTAATAAACTTTCCTGCACCTGGCGGGCTTTTTTCAGGTCTTTGGTCATCTTCTCATGGTCAAGTGTCTGAGCATATGTGTGAGATCGGACCATTTGTAATTTATTCTGGGCGATTAATGGATAATGACCTAATCTAATCTCGTCATATACCATCAGCGCCTCCCGTAACAGAACCTGCGCTTGTTCCATATCCGCAGGTGCTCCCCTCCTGATATGCAGATCAGCCCATAATAACAACAATCTTGAGGCTGATGCGCGGAATCCTGCTCGGACTTCCAATGCATATAACTTTTCGATGATTTTCATCGCCATCTGCCAATCATGCTTTGCGATGGCGATCTCTGCTTCAGATTCTCCCTGATATAACTCATCCCAGGGTGAAGGTCGGTTTTCGGCCGCGCTGCGGGCTCTTCCAAGCCACTCTTGGGCCTCTTCTAACCGTCCCTGCCTTGCTCTCAATGTCGACATACGCGGAAAAACCCAAATGTTCTCTTCGGAATCATCCTGATCGATGATCCTGACCGCATCCAATAGTAATGACTCAGTTTCAGACAAATCATCCAGTTCACCCCACCTGTTTTTCTCCATCAGGTAGTAGCTTAAATTATTAATCATGCTTATTTCAGCTTCCAGGTTCTTCAGCTCACGCCAAGAGTGCAGCAATTCCCGAAAAATGGAAATAGCTGCTTCCCAGTCCCCTCGGTATCCAACCAAAGCACCTCGAATGAATTTAACTGACAGGTGCATCGGACTGGAGTCGGATATTCTTTCCACCAGCTCATCCAACCTGGGTAACTGGGCTTCAACTTCCTTGTACCGGCCTGGAGAAAATAAACAGCTGATATAACTCACCAGGCCAATGATTTCTTCTGAAACTACGCCGCGCATCCTGCCTTGTTCAGAGGATTTGTAGAAGTGATCCAGGGCAGCCTGGTTATCCATCAACCAGGTCCTTATCATGGTGCCCAGGTTTTGATGAGCGCGCATACTCACCTGCATAAAACCGTTAGCCTCTGCCAGGTCAATCGATTTGCGTAATGCCTCGAGAGATTCTTCCGCTGATACACCTGCCAGGATTCCCAGTGTCGCCAGAGCATCAGCCTGTACATAGGTAGCTCCTAACTGTTCAGCCAATGACAGCGCTTGTCGGCATAGGGGAAGGGCTTTGTCGGACATACCATTGAAGTGATAAGCCCGGGCAGCTTCATGCATAAGGCTTGCTTTACCTATGCTATCCGGGCTTTCTTTTACCAGTTCCAGACCATCCAGGCATGTTCTTAGTCCTGCCGGGCGGTTCCCGGAATACCAAAGTATTCGCCCCACCCTGCCATATAAGCGGGCTAAATTATCACTGTCCCCAATCGAACTATAGATATTGATGCTTGTATGCATCGCTTGTAATGATTCTTCAAAACGGCTTTGCCGGTAAATCGCTTCGCCGAGTCCCAAATATAACCTGGCAACTTCAGAATCTGTGCAACAGGCCAGGCTCAAGGCACGCTTATATAGAATCTCAGCTTCTCGATTTGCGTAGGCTGCCAGGGCTTCATCACCTGCGAGTAAAAAATAATACAGGGCGCGCGCATCCTGCCCGGCTTCCTGAAAATGATATCCAAGAATTGCTGCCAATTCTTTATGGCGATCTGGGTAGATGCTTTCTATGGCATCCCCGACGGCTAAATGTAATCTTTTTCGGTCGCTATCTAAAAGGGAGGCATAAGCAGCATCCAGCACCAGGTTGTGCTGGAAATGGTATTCCAGATCAGGCTCCACGGTTGCCACCCGGATCAATCCTGCTGATTCCAAAATACCCAGGTCACTGAAAAGGGTCATCCGATACTCCTTTGCATGACTTCTGAGAGTACGTTGATCGGGAAGGTCCTTCCGATGACAGATGCAACCAACAAGGTATAGCGAGCCTTTGCTGGGAGGCGATCTATACGCGCCAGCAGCAATCCGTTCAGGTTATCAGGGATGTCGCGGTCTGAAATTTCTTGCTGTGCGATCCAGGTACCATCTTGAAGTAAGATGACTCCCCGCTCGATTAACATGCGGATTACCTCTTCCATAAAGAATGGATTCCCCTCCGCTTTTTTCAAGATTAAATCCCGCACCCGTTCCGGTAAGGATTCGATTTCTAATAGGTTAGCCACGAGTGAACGGCTATCCTTCTCGGATAGGGCATCCAGGGTGATATCCGTCAGGCTTCCACCCAGGAGCTCGCGGGCAGCATTGACCAGCTTCCATCCGGCAGTCTCATGTTCAGGTCTTGTCACCAGGCAGAACATGATGGGCATACGCAAGACCAGGGGTAGTAACCTGGTGAAGAGTTCGACCGACGAACCATCAGCCCAGTGCAGGTCTTCCAGAACCAGGATGAGTGGGGATTCTTGCGTGGATGCCTCTAATAGACGTTGCATTGCATTCAGGTATTTCGTTTGTAGCACCTGTGGGTCGGTGATTTTTGCCCGTTCCAAGGCTTCGCCTTCTAATTTGAGTGAAAGCAGGTGACCCAAGTATGGATATACTTCCATCATCTGCTCTCCAAGTAGTTTGCGTATACGGTCCACCAAGGCAGCATGGATCTCGGGCTCATCACAGCCCACACTCATCCCCAGCATGCCCAATAGAATATTGATCAATAATTGGTATGCAAATCCCTGCCCATAAGAAGTGCACCTAGCAATTACCCACTGCGCAGGCGCTAGCTTTCCTGCTACAGGCTTGACTGTGTATAGATCTTTTCCTTCTTCAGCTTTTCTTTGCCATTCCTGGATCAAACGGGTTTTCCCAAGACCTGGCTCTCCAATGATTAATACGGCTCGCCCCAGACCTAACTGGACCGTATCACATAAGTTTAACAAAGTTGCCAGCTCGCTATCCCGCCCGACCATGCGACTCTCAAGGTCTGCAAACCCACGTGTCCGTCCGAGGATTGCCCTGGCGGTTTTCACCTGGTAAACCCGAATTTCCTCGCTCATACCTTTTACTTCGAGTAACCCAAGGTCTTCACAATCGAAGTATGGCGCGATGTAGCGGTAAGTATTCCCGGTTATAAGCACACTCATAGCTGGTCCTGAAAACTTAATACGGGAGGTCAGATTCACCGTGCCTCCCGAGGCGGTGAACTCAAACCTGAAGTCATCGCCAAGCGGTCCAATCACCACCGGTCCAGTGTTGATGCAAACCCGCACCGCGAAATCGACATGATGAGCTTCTTCGATCTCCCTGGAATATTGATTCATCAGATCGATGATCTCCAACCCTGTCCGAACTCCCCGTTGAGGGTCATCTTCATGGGCGATTGGAGCCCCAAAGAAAGCAAGCAGTGAATCTCCCAATAATCGCACAATCGTACCCTCATATTTGTAGATAATCGGGGCTATGCGATCGAAGGCATTATTCATCCCCTCCATCCAGGTTTCTAGATCGAGCTGGTCAGCTAATCTGGTTGAGCCGACCACATCCACGATCAGCGTGGTGATGGTACGTTTTTCCCCCAACGATCCAGAAGGGTGCTTAGTTTTTTCCATGGATGAGGTGCGTATCTTTTGGAGCAGGGTCCCTGGGGCAACCGCAGTCAGCCGGCTCAAACGGTAAACATCCGCCGGGGTTTGTTCCAGGACGGGCTGCCCACATGCCATGCAGAATCTTGCCCCGGGTGCCAGCTCGGTCTGACAGTTTGCACAGTGGCGTTCCAACGCTAGCCCACAGTTCAAGCAAAAGCGGGCTTTCTCGGGATTATCGGTCTGGCAACGGGGACAGTACATGGTCCATTGCTCCTGTAAGGAAAGCGAGAGGGTTGTGATCGTACCTCACCAACTTAACGATACTCATAATTCTATCATTTATTACAACCCCTATTATCTTGTTCGGTTTGATTGCTTTTTGTGAAGTAGAACCAATCCGTAGCGGCGTAAAGTGCTATTGCAGATTCGTTTTCAGCGAATTCCACCCCTGCGCCCGTGATGCCGATCTATCTCGAATCCACAATCCCTGAATCTCTTCACAGCGCATATAAATCCAATCTTCCGTAGCGGCGCAGGGGATGATACTCGAAATAATCCTGACCAAATTTCGCCCCTGCGCCCCTACTCAAGCTTCCATGTTATATCTGGGTCATTGGGTGCCATCGTGCGTGCATATAAAGCCTCTGTATCCTTCCGGATTAATAACATGCTAAAGTTAGATCATCCACCCATCTGGCAAAGAAATTATTATGACCATATTATCAGAAACCAAAATGACTTTGATAATATCTGGAATTATATTGAGCAAAATCCAATAAAATGGGATGAAGATCGATTTTCTCCTAAGGCTTTCCCAGTTTGCGATTTACCGAAACAAGCTTAATATGAATGATTTCCTGTAGGGGCGGTGGGGTGTTATCTCGAATCCACTATCCCCAATTCTCACAAATAAGGTCAAAATCGGTTATAATCATCACCTTCGAAATACTGTGATAATTTCAACCTAAATAATGTAAGGAGCAATCCATGCGAAGTGTGAAACTGGTAAATCATAAAATGCTGCCAAGATTGATATTGACAGCCTCCCGTTTAGTTCTTCTTTTGTTAATAATATTAATAGGAACCATACCTGCCGGAAATTCCGTGCTGGCAGCCACCTCGGTACAGCCAGCAGGCGTCGCTCAGGTGGATAGCAATGCCTGGTACGATGGGGGTATCCAATATTCCATCATCACCAACTGCGTCAGCATCATCCAGGGTGCGCCTTACCAGGAGTATGGTGCCGGCACATATGTCGGCTTTTTGGCCGATCCAGATGCAGCGCTTCCAGCCCCGAACACCACTTACTATATGCATGTGGTTGTGGCAGGGTTGGGCAACGCCTGTAGCGGGATGCGCGCTTACATCGATTTGGGTCTGCCACCCAATACAAGCCTAGCGATAGATAATACCAACAAGGTATATTGCTTTTATAATGGCCTACCGATAGACCCCCCCTCCGAATGTCCACAGGTGCTGCCAGCCTCCGCCTACAATCCCGGGTTTTACGAAATCCCCTCCCCGGATAGTGCACATGCATACACTTGGCCGATCCCGCAGGGCAGTTTTCTCGAGATCCAGATCCCTGTGCAAACCAGCACTCAACTAACCAATAGCGCGATGGTGGGAAGAGTGTGGATGCTGGATGGGAACGACAGCCCCTGGCTGCAACCGCAGCAGGGTGTTTATGTCTTCAACAACCAGCCCTCCATTCTATATCCAAGCCCATCTACCACGAGTATTAAGGACACCACTGCCCACTCAGAGGCTTATTTGTACACGCGTGGCTTGGGTGGCGATGGTTATTTCGACCTGGGTACTGACACATCCTACGGCCTTGTCCACGAGCTGGTCACCATCCCTGCTGGCGGTAACGCCTTCCTTGCCTGGGATGATTGGGGTCCTCCCTCGCTGACACCCGATACTCTCTATCACTGGCGCTTCACCTTCACCCCAAGCAGTGGTTATACTGTCGTTGGCGCTGACCAGACTTTCCGAACTTTACCGACTGGGGCTGCGGTGGTTGGCTCAGGAATGACCGGAAGCTGCACCGAAGCTGCGCTGCTCTCTGCGCTCGCAACTGGGATGCCTAATATCTCGTTTGCTTGCGGACCCTTACCAGCCACGATCACTCTGACCGCTGCCATCTCGATTGGATCCAATATAACCATTAACGGTGGCAACCTGGTCACCCTGACTGCCGGGGGCTCCAATCACTTCGATGTTCAGTCAGGTGCGCACCTTTCCTTGACCAAGATTGCGCTAAATGATGGATTTTCTGCCACTTGCGGGGGATCTATTCACGTTTTGGCTGGCGGGCAACTCATACTAGATAAAACCAGCTTCAACAACAATAACGCTTATGATAGCGGTGGAGCGGTATGTGTCGAAGCGACCGGGTCTGCAGATATTCATTCCTCCACGTTTACCAACAATCATTCGATGGGGGGTGGAGCTGTGTTTAATGGCGGTACACTGTTAATAGACTACAGCAGGTTCACGACCAACTCCTCAGGCTCTATGGGTGGCGCGCTGCAGAATTATGGTACTGGCACGATATATGATACTTCTTTTGTCCAGAATACGGCAGCGATTAATGGCGGCGGGATTGATGCTGGCGGTGTGTTGAACATAACTAGGGGTACCTTTATCAGCAATACCACCGGCATTCGTGGCGGTGGGATCAACGTATATGGCGGCAATCTGACCGTGACCGAAAGCAGTTTTATCACCAACCACTCCTCCGGCTACGGTGGCGGCATCGCCAATGATGCCAGCAATGTGTGGATAGAGAGAAGCGAGTTCAGTGGCAACACCGCTGTCTCCGTGGGCGGGGGTCTGCGCAGTAACGGCGCTACAACTATCTACAGTAGCACATTCTCAGGCAACCATTCCGATGGCACCGGTGGAGGCATCGATAACAGCGACCCCTCCAACCCATCCGCTAACCTATCACTGTTTAATACTACCCTGTTTGGCAACAGCGCTGGGACAGATGGTGGCAATCTCTACCTGGGCAGCCTCTCCAGCGCCAATGTGACCCTCTTGAATACCATGATCGCATCAGGGACACCGAGTAATTGTGATAAAGCGGTTACCTCTCTGGGCTATAACCTGGAAAACACTAACTCCTGTGGGTTAGTTGCTGCCAGTGACCTGGCGAACACGAACCCACGTCTGCTGCCACTTCAGGACAATGGTGGAGCGACGCGCACGCACGCCCTCCTTCCAAATAGCCCGGCAGTGGATGCCGCAACCAATGCTGGTTGCCCGGCGACTGACCAACGCGGTATTTCCCGACCGCTCGACGGCAACAATGATGGATCATTTATCTGCGACATTGGAGCATACGAGCTGGTCTTTGGTACAATCTTTCCCCAATACCTTCCGCTGTTAGTCCGGTAACCGGATTGAGTGACCTATATATAGGAGAGCAATTAAAGGGATAGATCTATACCCCAAGAAACAATAATTGTTTTTAATGTTTCAGTAGGGGCTGGTCGCGACCAGCCCCTACGATTAATTCTATCCGCATTCCCCCTTCCTGTCATAAAGATACAGCCGTGGCTTACGAAAAGAGGTATTTCGCTTTCATGTTGCAATAAATGATAACGAGGCGGGGCACAGCGTCATTGTGCCCCGACTGTCATTTCTTTATCAAGTTATCTTCAATCCCCGCTAATTTCTTCGCCAGGTCTTGTTTAAGCTCAAGGTCCATCTGCCGTTGGATCTGGATGCGCTGAGCCTGGGGTGAACCCGCCCCATGCAATGACTCAGTCAGGTAGCCCACTGCGTTTCGCCCCAGTGTCATGTTCTCGATCAGCCTCAGCATGCGCATGCGGTTCTCGGTGGGCACATCCTGCTTTCCCTTCAGATACTTCTCTAGCTGCGGACCGATCTCCACATGGCGATAATCAGCCTCCGAGGGTAACGTCACCAGCAAGCCACCCGCCAGGTCCTGTGCCAGGCGTGCCATCTCGTAAGTGATGCGGGTCACCGATTGCTTACACACATTCGCCAGCAGTTCATCACACAGGTATGCCCCCGACTGCGTGGCGTGGCTTTGGTACGAGGCGGCGATACCCGTGGCATAGATGGTCTCATTGAGGTGGGTCATCTCCACCAGCTTGTCGCGAATGTGAGATGCCCGTTCCACCCCGTTATACTCTGCGATGGTCGCGGCTGCCCCGATGAGCACATCTCCCACACCGCTTTTGCAGACATAGCTGCGCCGGTGGAAGGCGGTGAAGCGTTCCACCAGCATGGCACAAAAATCAACCTCCCCATCCATGAAGATCTGTTCATTGGGAATGAAGGCATCCTCGAAGATGACCAGGGCTTCTTGCCCGCTGAACATTGCATTTCCCGCCTCGATCTCACCTTCCAGGAGGCGCGTGTCGCACGATTGCCTGCCCAGCACATAGGTGATCCCATCTGCATCCACCGGTAAGGCACCGGCAATGGCGTAGTCTGCCTCTTCTGGACGAAGGCGCAGGGTCGGCATCACGATCAGCCAATGGGAGTTGATCGCACCCGTCTGGTGAGCTTTGGCACCGCGGAGGTAAACTCCGTCCTTCGTGCGCTTGCTTACGTGCACATACATATCCGGGTCCGCTTGCTGGGAGGGCGCTTTGCTACGGTCACCCTTCACGTCAGTCATCGCCCCGCCGATAACATAATTCTGGCATTGCATCTCTGTGATGAAGGATAGCAGCCGCGCATGGTAGGGTGTACCATGCATCCCATCGATCTCGTAGGTCACCGAGTAGAGTGCATTCAGTGCGTCCATCCCTACACAGCGTTGAAAACAGGTACCAGTGAGCTGTCCCAGCCTGCGCTGCATCTTGTTCTGCCAAACAACCTCTTCCGCACTCGTAGCAATGTGTAAAAAGCGGTTGACGTGTTCACCGGTGAAGGGGGATGGCACTGTCGCCAGGTCTGGAGCCTGCATTGCCAGGTCATAGGTCTTCGCCATGGCATTGATCGAGGGACGGATCATGGGGTGGTCGACAGGCTCGTTCACCTGCTCTCCCATCAGAAAGACCTTCAGATTGCGTCCACGCAGGCTCTCGATATAATCTTCACCACTTACGATTTTTGGTCGGCTCATCGAATACCTACCTCTCGATTGGGTGGAAACCAGGCAATTAATTTAAAGCTTGTCTCATTTACAAAACCCAAAGGCTCCGATTTTATTAATCTGCAGTGATTTGCCTTAAATTTCATTACTAAATTACTAACCAACTGTATTATAAGTTTATATATCAGGATGACACACTCAAATCTCAAGGCTATTAGTTCACTGTTCAACGCCCGCCTCCGACGAGCCTTCCCGCCTCAGACGATTTCCCCCCGAAAGTATTCACAAAACATGAATGCAAGCCGAACCAACAAACATATAGGATCAGGTAAATGCGTAGGGGAAGGGTCACGAATCCACATTCCCAAGTTCATCCCATACGTCCATGTAGCAAACCGGCGTAGGAGCGCATGGGAGTTTTTCTAAATCCACAAACTCGTAATTCTCCCATGCGCTTATTGAAATCACACTGCTGCCTTATCGTTGCGCCAGCGGTAGGAACTGGTTGTACTCTGGGATGGTGACCACTACCACGATATAAACCGGCGTGTACAGGCCACCAGGATCAGAGAAGGTGAGTAAAGCCTTATGGGTGCCAAAGTCTCGCCCGGTGAGGCTGGTTGAGACCGTGATATCCTGCGGAGCAATGCCCGAGCTCGCACTCAGTTGCACCCAAGGTTCGCTGGAACTGACATTCCAGGCAAGCGGGTTCCCCAAGTTCAAGTTGTCCAGGTAAATCGTGGCGCTGGAGATCCCCAGGTTCGGCTGAAGGAACACCAGGTCAGGTCCAGCCATCAGGGCATCGGGCTGCGGGGGTAGGTCATTGGGCGTGTCAACGACGGTGACGATCACCTGGCCGATAACTTGCTGCCCCTGACCGTCATTGGCAACGAGGTTGACCTCGTGCAAGCCAAGGCTCAGGCTGGCAGTGCTCAGAACGGAGCCAGTCGACAGTAACCCGTCGCGGTCTGACCACCATTCCAGATTCTCGCCGTCTAATGTGCCCAGCTCATAATCGTACACATTTCCGATCAGGCTAACCGTCTGATCGCTTGCGATGGTCAGATCCAAAGTGGGGGTAGTGATCTCACCGCTTGGGAGGTGGTTGGGGATGAAGAAGAGCCCGTCAGAAGTATCCGTGGAGGTATGCAGACCATCGCTGGCTGAAACCCGGAACAGCGCCATATCGCTGCCAGGCAGGTTGACCTGGTCAATAGTCACCTGGCTTCCAGTGACGTACTGGGCGACTGGCTCCCAGGAATTGCCGTTATCCGCGCTATAGTCGACATTGAAGGTTAATGGATCGCCTTCTTCGTCGCTGGCGGTCCAGCTCACGGTGATGCTCTCTTCACCAAATACCTCGCCTCCATTCGGAAATAAGACCTGAACGGCAGGCAAAGTTATGCCAGCGTCGACATGATAGAGGACACTTCTTGGACCTTCTACCTCCAGGCTGGCTATGCCCGGGGTGTATGGCAGCAGGAGGGAGATATATG
>Ga0209254_10006459_pt1 | contig 10811 bp, 10 predicted proteins | sample FrelakmetDIP11DI_FD_187148 | JGI IMG/M metagenome (GOLD analysis project Ga0209254, IMG submission 187148) | Freshwater lake sediment microbial communities from the University of Notre Dame, USA, for methane emissions studies - DIP11 DI (SPAdes)... | ecosystem: Environmental > Aquatic >... | reverse complement strand
GCTTCCCTCTTCGTGGCTACGTTGTTGAGCGCCCTCACGTAGGCTTTCGCTGAAGCCTCGAGCACGTCGATCGAGACCGCCTGCCCCGCATAGCGTTTGCCGTCGACCTCCACGACCACCCGCACTTCTCCCAGGGAGTCCTTACCCGAGGTTATGGAGCGCACCTGGTAGTCCATCAGCCTGCCCGTCACACCAACAGCGTCGTCGATGGCTAGGAAGATCGATTCCACCGATCCTCCGGAGAAGGCCTTGCCCGCTCGCTGCTCGCCTTGCTTGAGTATGCCGACCTGGCTGGAGGATATGATGTCGGTGCCCGTCGAGACATACACGTGCTCGAGCGAGTACACGTCCTCGCGCTCGCGGAGCTCCTCCCCTACCAGGGCTTCCAGATCGGCCGTGGTGACTTCCTTCTTCTTGTCGGCCGTCTCCTTGAAGCGGCGGAAGACTTCGTCCAACTCGGCCCCGTCCAGATGGATGCCTATTTCGGCCAGATGTGAACGCAGCGCGTGGCGGCCGGAGTGCTTACCCAGGACGATTTCGGAGTCGGCAAGTCCGATGTCCCGGGCGTGCATGATCTCGTAGGTGGTGCGCTCCTTCAGCACCCCATCCTGGTGGATCCCGGATTCATGTGCGAACGCGTTCTTGCCCACAACCGCCTTGTTGGCCTGCACCATGTGCCCCGTGAAGCTCGAGACCATGCGGCTGGTGCGGGCGATCTCGGTGGTCACGATGTTGACCGGTCGCTGGGTGATATCCCGGCGGGTGATCAGGGCCATGGCGATCTCCTCCAGGGCGGCGTTCCCCGCCCTCTCGCCCAGGCCGTTCACCGCGACCTCCACCTGGGTGGCGCCTCTCTCCACCGCGGCCAAGGAATTCGCGACGGCCAGCCCCAGATCGTTGTGGCAATGGACGCTCAATACCACGTTCTCCAGACCCGGTACCTTCTCGTACAACTGGTCCATGAGCGCCGCGTACTCGGTGGGCAGAGCGTAGCCCACCGTGTCGGGCACGTTGATGGTCGTGGCCCCTGCCTCGATGGCGGTCGCCAGCACCTCGGCCAGGAAATCCACATCCGAGCGGGTGGCGTCCATGGCCGAGAACTCTACATCGTCCGGGCAGAGGGATACGCACAACTCCACCATCTCCTGTGCCAGGCGGATCACTTCCGCGCGACTCACGCGCATCTGATGCTCCAGATGGATGTCGGAGGTCGACACGAACGTGTGGATACGCGGGCGCTCGGCGTCTTTGATGGCCTCCCAACACGTGCGGATATCGCTCTCGGTGCAACGGGCCAGGCCGCAGATGACGGCGCCCTTCACCTCGCGGGCGATCGTCTGCACTGCAGCGAAATCTCCGGGGCTGCTGGCCGGGAAGCCGGCTTCGATCACATCGACGCCCAGGCGCACCAGCTGATGGGCGATCTCCAGCTTCTCCGACGCGTTCAGGCTGCTGCCCGGAGACTGCTCGCCGTCGCGCAGGGTCGTGTCGAAGAAGACGACGGGTACTCCTATGTTGCGGCGACTCGTGGACATGGTCCTACCTCCTGGCTCTACTGAAGATGATAGCTGCTGAGATGCCGGATGGCGCCGGCTTCGCGAGTATCTCCCCCTAACGGGGGAGCAGGAGGAGGAGGCCGAGAACGAGAGCGCGGCGAGCAGCGCCGGCCGGCGCACTGGACCGGCGGTCGACGCGGTTAGCCTGGAATCCTGTTCTGCTCTTCATGGCAATCGAGTTTAGCAGGAGGTGCCGAGAAAAGGTACACTCGCGGCTCGCACCCGGGGGGAGCTATGGCGCAGAAATTGCAGGGAAAGCAGGTATGTCTGACGGCACTCGCCGCCGATGATCTGGGACCATTGGCGCAACTCCTGCAGGCTCCGGCCGTTGCGAGGTGGTGGGGCGCCTATGATGAGGATCGGCTGCGTCGAGAGCTCTTGGATGACCCCGCAGCGGAGGCCTTCGCCGTGGAGGCAGAGGGCCGGCTGGTCGGCGTAGTGGACTTCCGCGAGCAGCAGGACCCCGACTACCACAACGCCGCTCTGGACATCTCGATAGGGGCGCCATATCAGAGACGAGGCCTGGGGTCCGACGCTTTTCGGACTCTCATCGCCTACCTCGTGGACGAGCGCGGGCACCACCGCCTCACGGTCGACCCCGCTGCCGATAATCTCGAGGCGATACGCTTCTATCACAAGCTCGGTTTCGAGCGAGTAGGGGTCATGCGATGCTACGAGCGCCTGCCCGGTGGAGGCTGGCGCGATGGGCTGCTGATGGAGTTCATCGTGTGCGATAGTGAGCCCCAACCAAACGTGCCCGAGCGAGAGGAGTAGACCCAGTTGGACCATCAAGCAGACGCGAGCGAGACGCCGGCGATCCCCACTTTGGCAGCCGTGTGCGGCCTCTTCTGCGAGGCCTGCAGTATCTACATCGCCAGCCGGGAAGATCCTGAGAGACTGGCGCTCCTGGCAGCGCGCTTCGGGCAGAGCGAGGAGGAAACGTACTGTGAGGGTTGCCGAGCCGGGAAGCGCATGGCCTACTGCCGTTCGTGCACCATGTTCGTTTGCGCCTCTGAGCGAGGCCTCGCCTTCTGCAGCGAGTGCGTGGAGTATCCCTGCAAGGACCTACTCGCCTTCGGCGCAGAGCGTCCACACCGGGCCGATATCGAGAAGGACCTCGAGCAGATCGGGCAGATCGGGGCCGAGGCCTGGATGGACGAGATGCGCCGCCGGTACACGTGCCCCGAGTGCGGTACGATCAACTCCGCGTACGATCTGAAGTGTCGCCGGTGCGGGCACGAACCAGGCAACGCCTTCGTGGATGAGCACCGCGAGGCCATCGTCGAACGGCTCTCCCAGCTTTGAGACACTAAACGCCCCGGCTTGCGGCATGGGCCGACCCGACGATAGACTCACCGGGGAAGTAACTAGGCACTCACGTCGTCGCCCACACGACCTCTTGCGAGGAGGCCTCCTATGCCGAAGGAATACCCGAAGTTTACCGCCGCGGCCGTCCAGGTCGCTCCCGAATACCGCGACAAGCCTGTCTACTTCGACTCCGTGGCCACGCTGAACAATGCCGTCGGCCGCATCAACGAGGCGGCCTCCAACGGGGCCACTCTGATCGTCTTCCCCGAGCTTCACATCCCGGGATACTGCCACTTCGCCATCGATCTGACCAAGGGACCTGAGTACACCGGCATCTGGGCGGAATACCTGCGGCACGGCATCGAGGTGCCGAGCGAAGAGACCGACCTGCTCTGCAAAGCCGCCCGGCAGGCGAATGCGAACGTCGTGATCGGCATCAACGAGCGGGACAAGAGGTACGGAGGGCGGCAGTACAACTCCATCCTCTACATCAGCAACCGGGGTGAGATCCTGGGGGTCCACCGCAAGATCAACATCACCGTCCAGGAGCTGATGATCCACACTCGCGGCGACGGCGGCCAGAACCTCCGCGTCCACGCTATGGATTTCGGCAAGGTCAGCGGCCTGATCTGCGGGGAGCACGATCAGCCGCTGCTCAAGCAGTACTACATCGTCCAGGGGACCCAGGTGAATTGCTCCCTGTGGCCCGGCTACCTGGGCGGAGCCGAAGAGCTGCCCTGGGTGACGCCGGCCATGACCACGGCGATGGCTGTATCCGGTGCCTGTTGGTGCGTGCTCGCCGCCAACTACATCCCGCCCGAGAAGCGGCCCAAAGATTTCTATCCCAACACCGATTTCTATCAGAGCTTCGGGGGTAGCGCGATCATCAACCCGTTTGGGGAGGTAGCTGCCGGACCGGTTCGCGACCAGGAGACCATCGTCTACGCCGACATCGACCTCAAGCTGAACGAGATGGCCCGGGGAATCATCAACATCACCGGTCTCTACAGCCGGTGGGACATCCTCAGCCTGCTGGTGCGGGAGAACGAGTACGAGCCTACAGTGCCCATGGAGTCGCTGGAGGCCGGCTCGCCCCGAGCGCAGGACCTGGACCTCAAGGAAGGAGCTTCATTTGGCGCGGCGGGGACGGCTTCGGAAGCGGATGAGCTCACCGAACTGCGCAAGCGGGTCTCCGAACTCGAGAGGAAGCTCGGTTTGCTGGAGCCCCGTGGACAGTAGAAGGACCGATCTGAAAGATGTGGGCCGTGCGCTTCTTTGACGCCCACTGCGACACCATTGGCAAGATCCTGGAGGACAAGGCGGACTTCACCCGGACCGGCGATGACGCCGTCGAATTGGGCGATGGCGCACACGGGGGCGACCGACCCGGCACCGGCAGACTCCACGTCACCCTGCCTGGTCTGCGTGCCGCCGGCGTGTGCGCCCAGGTTTTCGCCAGCTGGGTTTGGAGCGAGAAGCATCGGGGACGCGAGCTCGAGGTGGGTCTGGAGAAGGTCGAGGCCGTCCGGCGTCTGTGCGAGGAACACCCGGCCGATCTCTTCCTTGCTCTGACGGGTGCGGAGGTGTCCGGAGCATGTGAGAGATCCGGGCCGGCCCAGTCGGGCATGCAAGTGACGCGGGGCGGGGTGTCCGAGCCGGGCCTGTCCGTGACGAAAACCGCCATCATAGCCAGCTTGGAGGGAGCGGACCCGCTCCAAGGCGACGTGGACAATCTCGCCGTGTTCTACCAAGCGGGAGTGCGGCTTCTCACGCTTGCATGGGGTGACAACGCGTTCTGCGGCTCGACATACGGTCCCGGGACCGGTCTTACCGTCCGGGGCGAGGAGCTCGTGGCGGCCTGCGAGGACTTGCGCGTGTTGGTCGATGTCTCCCACTCGTCCGATCAGGCCTTCGCCGACATCTGCCCGGTCGCCACCCGGCCCTTCATCGCCAGCCATAGCAACTGCCGGGCGCTCTGTCCCAGTCCCCGCAATCTCACCGACGAGATGATACGGGCGCTGGCGGACCGCGGAGGCGTGGTCGGCATCACCCTTGCTCCGGGTTTCCTTTCGAGGAGTTTCCTAAAGGAGGAGCGTCCCCTGAGCGAAGCCTTCTTTCGCGCTATCGCGGCCGGGACCGAGTCGTTCGAGGAGGCCGTCAGGAAGAGCTCCATGGCCACCGCGCAGATCCCCCGTCCGCCCCTCGAGCTGATCGTCGACCACGTGCGGTGGGCCATGAACGTCGGCGGGGAGGACGCCGTGGGCCTGGGTGGGGACCTCGACGGCATCGATGCTCTCCCGCTGGGTCTCGAAGGAGTGGCGGATTATCCACGCATTGCGGAGTTGTTGACGGAAGCAGGCCTGACCGCCGCCCAGGTGGATAAGGTCTGTCACGGCAACTTCGTCCGGGTCTTCCGAGAAACCCTAGCCTGATATCACGCGTCAACGGCATACGGACCGTCCAAGACCGAGAAGGAAACCCCCTTCACACGCAGAAGACCTGACCTGGACCGGCGCACCCAATCACCCGGGGATCGCATGGAGAACGTGATCGTCATCGGTACTCTCGCCGCTCTGGCGCTGGCTTCCGAGTGGTGGCTGAGAAGACACAATCGGACCGCCGGCCGCCGCGCCTGAATCATCTGGAGAACGAGCCCTCCGCGTACGATGGGAGCCGCCTCGCCGAGGGGCTGTCGCCAACCTACAACGAGCGCGAGTTGACGACCCGGTCGCGGCCCGGCCATATCAAGCGTCTCAGCCTTCCCAGCGACCGCCTTTCCCCGTAGCCGAGGATCAGCAGTACGCCGACCAGAAGGATGATCTTCTGCATAAGCGGCATCGGCGTCCAATGGTAGGCGACCCGCTGCTCGATGATCGCTCGCAGCGGGATGCGGTCCGGCAGACTGGCCAGCCACCCTTCCCCCGAATCGGACACGAACGAGGTAGCCGAATCTTCCAGGTCCGTCGCCTGCTTGCCCGGCCAGTCCACCCATACGTGATCGAAGGAATAGCGCATGGTGTATGGCATTCCCTTGGCTTCGAGGATGCTGGCCGTCAGGATCGCCTCAGCCTGGCAATCACCGGCCCGATCCCGCAACACCTCGGCCACCGTGGGGAAGTACCAGGGCAACCCGTACACGGTCCAGGCCGGCTTGAAGGCCACGAAATCCGAGGCGAACTGCTCGATGGTCGCGTAGTCAGAGGGCAGACCGGCTCCGACGGCAGACGCGGCCTGGGCGTCCACCGGCGGATTCCTCAGCCTCTCCACCGAGCTCGCGAAGGGGCGCGGATCGGGATACACGACTGCTCCGATCCAGACCACGATGGCGACCGCCATGAGAAGCCGCCTGACTACTCCCCAGCCCAGGTTACGACGTCTGCGCCCGCTGGGCGTCGTAGCGAGGGTGGGCGCGCCTTCCGGCGCGCCCACCCTTCCAAGGCCCAGTCTCCGCAAACCGCCTGTCGGCCAAAGGCCGGCCACGCCGCCGTCAGTCCTCCGGCCCCGGTCCGTAGGCGTCCAGCTTGACCGTATCGGAGACGACGTAGTCCATCTCGGTACAGGCGGCGATATCCTCGGGCGTATGGCCTCGAGCCACTTCTTCCAGCACGAACCCCTTGTCGGGATAGCGGCGGAATACAGCCCGTTCGGTGATGATGACGTCGGCCTCACCGGCGCCTGTCAGGGGGAACGTGCACTTCTTGACCAGTTTGCTCTTGCCGTCCTTGGAGCAATGCTCGGTAATCACGTTGACGATCTTGGCTCCGGCCAGAAGGTCCATGGCGCCCCCCATGCCTGCCACCGCCTTGCCGGGGATGGCGTAGCTGGCGATGTTGCCCTCGCCGTCCACCTGGAACGTCCCCAGAAAGGTCATGTCCAGGTGACCACCTCGTATCATCCCGAACGAAGCGGCCGAGTCGAAGAAACTGGCTCCGGCGGTCATGGTGATCGGCTTTCCACTGGCATTGCCCCGGTCGGGGTCGTCACAGTAGGCCTCCGGAGCCGGCCCTACGCCGATGGCCCCGTTCTCGCTGTGGATGACGACGTCGACTCCGGCCGGCAGGTGATTGGCGATCAACGAGGAGACCCCGATGCCCAGGTTCACGATCTGGCCGTCCTTGAGTTCCTGGGCCGCCCGGGCGGCGATGACGTTCCTTATGTCGGGCACTCCCATCTCCTTAGGTAGCGGAAGGCGAACAGATGTCAAGCGACGATCCCCGGTAGAGCAGATCCGCCCTCACCACCGCATGCACGAAAAGACCCTGGGTGTAGACGGTCTCCGGAGCGATCTCGCCCGGACTGTAGAGGTATTCCACCTCAGCGATGGTGTACCCGGCGCAAGCGGCGCACAGTGGGTTGAAGTTCATGGCCGTGCCTCGATACCTGAGGTTGCCCCAGGTGTCGCCGTCGTGCGCGCGCACCAGGGCGACGTCTGCGCGGATAGCCTCCTCCAGCAGATAGGTCTTCCCGTTGAGTTCGACGTGCTGCTTGCCCTCGGCTGCTACGGTCCCCAAGCCGGTGGGAGTGAGAAAGCCACCCAGCCCGGCACCCCCGGCCCGTAGCTGCTCCGCCAACGTGCCTTGCGGCACCAGTCGCAGTTCGATCTCCCCTGCATGGTAAGCCTTGACGACATCCGGAGTGGTGCCGATGTGAGTGGTCACGATCTTGCGTACCTGGCCCGCCTTCACCAATTCCACGATACCGCGGTCCCCGTAGCCCGCGGTGCTCGAGATGATGGTCAGGTCTTTCACACCAGAGTCCTGGAGCCCGTGGAGCAACGTCAGCGGATCGCCCAGGGCCAGGAAACCCCCGACTGCTATGGTCATCCCTGATTCGACGTGGGAAACAGCCTCTTTGAGGCTTACGACCTTGTTCCTAAGCATCGCCTCTCCTCGGCCCCGCGCCGGGGCCCTTGCTAAACCGCTATGCTCCTGAGATCGCCGCTTACGATCAACTGCGGCTCGGTCACTTTCTGTATGTCCTCGGCGGTCAGCCCCGGGGCGACCTCGCGAAGCAGGAGACCCTCGGACGTGACTTCGATGACGGCGAGGTCGGTCACGATGAGGTTGACACACTGCTTGCCTGTGAGAGGCAGGGTGCACGCCTTGAGTATCTTCGGTGCTCCATCCTTCGTGCAGTGATCCATCATGATGATCACGTGCTTGGCCCCAGTGACCATGTCACCTGCGCCGCCCATCCCCTTGATCATCTTGCCGGGGATCATCCAGTTCGCCAGGTCGCCCTCCTCTGAGACCTCCATGGCGCCCAGAACGGTGGCGTCCAGGTGACCCCCGCGGACCATCGCGAACGAATCCGCATTCGAGAAGTAGCTGGCGCCGACCAGCTCGGTGATGGTCTCTTTGCCGGCGTTGATGAGGTCTGGATCCTCCTCGCCCTCATAGGGATAGGGACCAGCGCCGAGGATGCCGTTCTCGGAGTGCAAGAAGATGTCCAAACCCTCCGGCAGATAGTTGCTCACGAGGGTGGGCATGCCGATCCCCAGGTTGATGTAGTAGCCATCCTGGAATTCAACCGCAACCCGCCTGGCCTGCTGTTCCCGAGTAAGTGCCATTGTTGCCTCCTGATGAATAGTATGCGGACGAGGAACAGCGTCTACGGCTTCGGCCGGACCGTGCGCCTTTCGATCCACTTCTCATAGAACTCACCCTGCACCACGCGATCGACGTAGATACCGGGAGTGTGCACCAGATCTGACTCGATCTCACCCGGCTCCACCAGATGCTCGACCTCGGCTATGGTGATGAGGCCGGCGGCGGCCACCAGAGGGTTGAAGTTGCGCGCGGTCTTGCGGTACACCAGGTTGCCGTACCTGTCGCCCTTCCAGGCGTGGACGAGCGCGAAGTCGGCGCGCAGGCCTCTTTCCATCACGTATTCCCGGCCGTCGAACAGCCGGACTTCCTTGCCCTCCGCCAGCATGGTCCCGACCGCGGTCGGCGTGAAGAAGGCCGGGATGCCGGCACCTCCGCAACGTATGCGTTCGGCCAGCGTGCCCTGCGGTACCAGTTCGACCTCGAGCTCCCCACTCAGGAACTGCCTCTCGAAGTTCTTGTTCTCGCCCACATAGCTGGCGACCATCTTGTGCACCTGGCCTGCCTGGAGCAGGATCCCGAGCCCGTATTCGTCGGTGCCGCAGTTGTTGCTTATGATGGTCAGGTCCTTGACGCCCTTCTTATGGAGAGCGCGGATAAGGTTTTCCGGGTTTCCGCACAGGCCAAATCCACCGCTCAGGATCGACGCCCCATCCTCTATGTCGAAGATGGCGGCCTCGGCACTCGGGAACACTTTGTTCATCGTCCGTCGCCTCCAGACACCGTTGACATCTGGGCATTTATAGCATACGCGGCGGGCAGGCGCCGCGAGTGCGCCCGCAGCGAGCGGGGCGCGCGCGAAGGCGGGACTCCCGGGACCTCCCGGACAGGTCCCTGTCGGCCCGGGTCTTGTAATCGTTGCCCGGGAGCCATAACCTGTCAGGGATTTGCCGATGCCATACTGCTACTACACCTGCAACCTACTCCCGGCCGCATTCCTATCTCGCTCGGGGTACGAGCCGAGATGGTTCGGAGCCCTTGCTTTGGACGCGGAGTTCGCCGGCCGCTTCGACTCCCCCAACGTGCATCCGATGACCTGTCCCTTCGTCACCAGGCTCGTGACGGCCGCCGAGAGGTTGCTCGGCGAGGGGCCGGCCGACGACCGGGTCGTCGTTCCCGGCGGCTGCGACGCGATGCGCCGAGCCGGCGATCTACTCGCGTCGGCGTATCCGGATCAGGTCACCACTTTTCGACTGCCTCGATTCTCGGACGAGGGAGCACTGCGCGAACTCACGCGGGAGCTTGAGAGACTGGAGCAGTGGCTTGGTGCGCCCGCCGAGTCCCAGGCGGGGCGCCCCGACCCTGCGCATGGACACCCGCTCGAGCCCGGGACGAGGGACCATGTCGCGGAGGATGCCCAAGCTGTCACGGCGTTTGCTGGTCCCGACGCCACGCTTAACGATCACCCGCGCGGGTTCGACCTGCCCTCGGCGCCAAGGCCGGGGGGCGTGTTCGTCGTTGGCGGCCCGCTCAGCGATGACTCGCTCCTGAGATTCATCTTCAGACTCGGTTCACACATCTCCGGGGTCGAATCGTGCACCGCACCGGCGCGCTGGCGCGCGCTCGATGGACCAAGCGGGGAGCCCGGCGGCGGCCGCGACGAGAGCCGCGACGTTGACCGCGGCGGCGGCCCCGACGAGGAGCCTAAGGCGACGCCCCTGAACAACCCGCTGCTAGAAGAGACCGCGCGCCTGATCCTCAGCGCGGGAGTTTGCCCCCGTCGTTCCTCAGCGGACCGCCGCGCCTATCTGGCCCAACGCATGACCGAAGCCCGACCCTCCTCAGTCATCTACGCCCGCCAGAGCTTCTGTGACCCGGGCGCTTACGATGCCCTGCTGGTCGCCGAGTTGGCCGAGAAGGAGGGTCTACCTTTTCTCGAGGTCGAGGTCGGGTTCCCGCTCGAGATCAGCGGCCCGCTGCGGACCCGGGTCGAGGCTTTTTTGGAAGCCCAGTTGCTCGACGACGACCTGTTGGATGACTTGGGCGACGACCTTATGAGAGAGGAGGACTAGCCAACATGCCCGGCATGGCCGACGTGACCGGCGATTCCCTCAGCGCCTCTCTCATCCGCACGGCCTTCTTGGCCCAGACTAGGTGGAAGGCCCTGAAGTCCTCCACCGCTCGTCGCTACATGGAACTGCACGCGCTGAGCGCTTCGCTCGAGCTTTTCAAACCCGGGGCCATCGTACCCTGGGTCTCATACCTCTTCCCCACCGAGCTGCTGAGTTCCTACGGGATCACGCCCCTGATCCCTGAGATCGGATCGGCTACCCTGACCGGCAGTGACCTCCGCGACCAGGTGGAGGCCGCCGCGGCCCGTATGCCCCTGGCCCGTGATGTC
>Ga0209254_10006458_pt1 | contig 10811 bp, 9 predicted proteins | sample FrelakmetDIP11DI_FD_187148 | JGI IMG/M metagenome (GOLD analysis project Ga0209254, IMG submission 187148) | Freshwater lake sediment microbial communities from the University of Notre Dame, USA, for methane emissions studies - DIP11 DI (SPAdes)... | ecosystem: Environmental > Aquatic >... | reverse complement strand
GGCATCACGGACCTGAAGCGCGTCTACCGGTCGGCCGATCTCGCGCCGGGCGACTCGATCATCTTCGCGGCAACCGGCGTGACAACCGGCGCGCTCCTGAAGGGCGTCCGGTTCTTCGGCGACGGCGTGCGCACGCATTCGATCATCATGCAGGCGAACCCGTACCAGATCCGCTTCGTCGACAGCATCCACGTCGAGTACAGCGACACGGTCCGGGTGCAGTTCTAACTCTTGGCGCCAGACCGCGCATCGTGGCGGCGGAACCAGTTCGCGGTGACCGCTGCCAGCTTCATGGGGTTCACGGGCTTCACGCTCGTGATGCCGTTCCTGCCCCTTTACCTCCAGCAGCTCGGCGTCGAGGACGTCGGCGACATTGCCCTTTGGGCGGGTCTGAGCCTCGGCGTGACGCCCGCCGTGACAGCGGCGCTGTCGCCGTTCTGGGGCCGTCTCGCCGATCGCTTCGGCCGGAAGCTGATGGTCGAGCGGTCGCTCATCAGCTTCATCATCGTCATGTCCGCCATGGCGTTCGTCACGCGCGCCTGGCAGGTCTTCGCGCTGCGCGCGATTCAGGGCGTGTTCGCGGGCTACGGCGGACTGACGCTGGCGATGGCCGCCGAATCGGCGCCCCGTGATCGGATGGCGAGGGCGATCGGTCTTGTGCAAACCGCCCAGCGGCTGGGTCCCGCACTCGGGCCCGTGATCGGCGGCGTCGTGGCCGAAATGGTCGGCGTCCGGCGCGCGTTCTTCGTGACCGCCGGGTTTTACGCGATCGCGCTCGGCATTGTCTTCCTGCTGTACGAGGACCCGGCGAAACCGGGTGTCCGCCCGTCCGCCGCGGCGCCGGCCGCGGCCAGCGTGCGGCAGTTGCTGCAGGCGCCGGGGTTCCGGCTGATGATGGCCGCGATCTTCGTGATGACGTTCGTCGACCGCAGCTTCGGCCCGATCCTGCCGCTCTACCTGGCGCGCGAGGGCCGCGCCGTCGAGCAGGTGGTGCTGCTGTCGGGGGTCCTGTTTTCGCTCGCGGCGGGAGGGGCGGTCGCCGGCAACCAGGCGTGCGAATGGCTGCTGCGCAGGGTCGCCGCGCCCAGGATTATCGCCGGGGGCGCGGCTGCCGCGGCCGTGGGGCTGCTGTGGTTTCTCGCCGTCTCGAACGACGCCGCCATGGGCGCGGCGCTGCTGCTCTTCGGCGCCGGGGCCGGCGTCGCCCTCACCGCGGGCTACACCTCTGGAGGCCGCCTGGTGCCCGCATCCTCGCACGCCACGGGCTTCGGCTTCCTGACTGGAGCCTCGCTGGCGGGCCTGGCGCTGAGCCCGCTCATCGGCGGCCTGCTCGGCACGGGCAACCTGCGGGCCATCTTCGCCCTCGACCTCGTGCTGCTGGCCGCCATCGCGATCGTGACCCTGCGGCAAACATCATCGCCCGTCACTTCGTAGAGGCCTGGCGCTGCCGGAGCGAGCCGCAGGGGCCCGTGACACGCCGCGCGGTGTGGCCTTGCCCCTTGCCCCTTGACCCTAGAAGAACACCACGCCGACCAGCATGAACACCGGCACCAGCACCATCCCCGACCACAGCATGTAGCCGAAGAAGCTCGGCATCTTCACGCCGTACTCTCTGGCGATCGAGAGCACCATGAAGTTCGGCGCGTTGCCGATGTAGGTGTTGGCGCCCATCATCACCGCCCCGCACGACACCGCCTTGAGCACCGCCGCGAACTGCGTGGACGATGGCCCGGGCATCGCGCCGCTCAGGGCGGCGGTCACCTGCGACGGCTCGATGCCGAGCTGCCCCAGCGACAGGGCCATGAACGTCAGATACGTCGGCGCGTTGTCGAGGAAACTCGACAGGATGCCCGACGCCCAGAAGTACTGCCACGGCTCGGTGACGCCGAGGACGAGGACCCGGGCGGCCCCTTCGGCGCCGGCCTTGAGGATCATGAGCACCGGGATGATCGTGACGAAGATGCCGAAGAAGAGAAACGCCACTTCCTTCATGGGCTCCCAGGTGAACCCGTTGTCCTCGCGGACCCCTCTCGGCGTCGAGGCGATCGATACGAAGCCGACCACGATGATGAGCAGGTCGCGCACGACGTTGCGATACTCGAAGTGCACGCCGAACCACGCGAGCCCGGGCGTATGCCAGAATCCCGAGAGCAGCACCGCGCCGAGAATCCCGAACAGGAGCAGGAAGTTGTGCGCGCCCTCGACGCGGAACGACGTGCGGCGGTGCGGCAGTTCATGGGTCGGCCGGTTTTCGATCTCTCGCCGGATCAGCCGCATGTCGACGACGACGAAGACGGCGAGGACGATGGCCGACACGAAGAGGTATTCGGGGAACAGCTGCAGGGTCCAGAAGAACGGCACGCCGTGGATGAATCCCAGGAACAGCGGCGGGTCTCCCAGTGGCGTCAGCAGTCCGCCGAGGTTCGATACGAGGAAGATGAAGAACACGAACACATGAGCTTTGTGCTTCCGCCAGCCGTTCGCGCGGAGCATCGGCCGGATGAGCAGCATCGAGGCGCCCGTGGTGCCCATCAGCGACGCGAGCACGAGGCCGGCCACGAGGAACGCCGCGTTGAGGGCGGGCGTCGCCACGAGCGTGGCCCGGAGATAGATGCCCCCCGAGACCGTGTAGAGCCCCCACAGCAGGATGAGGAAGGGGACATAGTCGATGAGGAGCACTTCGGCCAGCCGGATGGCCGCGAGGACGCCGTACTGCACGAAGAAGGGCGCGAAGAAGACGAACGCCCACCCCACGGCCACCTTCTTGTAGTGGTGGTGCCAGAAGTGCGGGGCGAGCAGCGGAAAGAGCGCGATCGAGAGGAGCATGCCCGCGAACGGCAGGCCGGTCCACAACGGCAGCGCGCGGGCGATGTGTTCGAGCGCGACCTCGTGGCCGGGCGGCGCCGCCGGGAGGAATCTCGCCGCGACAAACGCGCCGAACACGACGGCGAGCGTGCCTGCCGCGGCCCGGCTGCTGACCGGGGTCTGCCAGCGATAAGATGAAGGGGAGGGGTGAGTCGACGTCATGGTGGAATTCCGGATCGAGGCAGGACGGCCCGACGAGCGCGTACTTGACCGCGCGGCCGCCATCCTCCGGGATGGCGGTGTGGTGGCCTACCCGACCGACACGCTCTACGGCCTGGCGGCAAACCCGGCCAGCGCGCTCGCGATGGCACAACTCTACCGCATCAAGGGACGGCCCGTCGATCTGGCCGTTCCCCTCATCGCGTCGGGTGTGGAACAGATCGAATTGGCGGGCGGCGTGCTGGGGCCGGCATCGCGACGCCTGGCGGCGCGCTTCTGGCCGGGGCCCCTCACGCTGATCGTGCCCGCCTGGCGCGGGCTCGACGCCCGCGTGCACGCCGGCTTGTGGACGGTGGCGATTCGTGTGCCCGATCATCCCGTCGCCACGATGCTCGCCCGCCTGTGCGGCTGGCCCATCACCTCGACCAGCGCCAACAGGTCGGGCGCAGCGGCGACGGGGGATCCCGGCGTGGTCAGAGCGGCGCTCGGCGACGAACTCGACGCCCTGATCGATGCCGGGCCATCGCCCGGCGGCTCCCCATCGACGATTGTCGACGCTCGCAGCGGCACGCCTCGCCTGGTCCGCGCGGGGGCTGTCCCGTGGGAACGCGTGCTAGAATCCCTCCAGTAGGAACGACCTTGCATTCTCCTGGTGTGACACCCTGGAATCCCACGAACGCGTCGCGCTGATTGGTCTCGCGCCCGGCAAGGGGCGCAGGCACGAGTCCGAGCAGTCGCTCGATGAACTCGGCGGGCTCGTGCAGGCCGCGGGCGGCCGCCCGTCGCTCCGGATGATCCAGGAGCGCGCGCAGCCGGATCCGGCCACCTTCCTCGGGCGCGGCAAGCTGCTCGAACTGGCGGCGGCCTGCGACGAGCAGCACATCGATCTGGTGGTCTGCGACCACGAGCTGACGCCCGCGCAGTTGCGGCATCTCGAAGAGGCGCTCCACCTGCGGGTCATCGATCGGACCCAGCTCATCCTGGACATCTTCGCGAAGCGCGCGCGGACGCGGGAAGGGCAGTCGCAGGTCGAACTGGCCCAGCTGAAGTACCTGCTCCCGCGTCTCACCGGCCACGGCGCCGAACTCTCACGCCTCGGCGGGGGCATCGGCACCCGAGGACCGGGAGAGACGAAGCTCGAGACCGACCGGCGCCGGATCAGGAGCCGCATCGCGAGCATCTCGGCCGCGATCGAGGCCATCCGGGAACGGCGGGCCCGGCTGCGGGACCGCCGGCAGAGGTCCGACGTCCCCACCGTCGCGCTGGTCGGCTACACCAACGCCGGCAAGACGACGCTGTTCAACCTGCTCACAGGAGCCGGCGCGGAAGCGTCGGACGCGCTGTTCGTGACGCTGGACCCCCTGCTGCGCAAGGTGAGGTTGCCCGATCGGCGCGAGTTGCTCGTCTCGGACACGGTCGGGTTCATCGACCGGCTGCCGCACACGCTGGTTGCGGCCTTCCGCGGTACCCTCGAAGAGGTTGGCGACGCCGCCGTGCTGCTGCACGTGATCGACGCGTCGGCCGAGGACCGGGACCGGCGCATCGCGGCGGTGCGCGCCGTGCTGAAAGACGTGGGCGCGGAGGACGTTCCCTGCGTGGACGTGTACAACAAGGCCGACAAGCTGGGGCCTGTGGAACGCCGCCAGCTCGAGGCCTCCTGCCCTGACGCGGCGGTGGTGTCGGCGTTGCGGGGCCACGGTCAGCGCGGACTGCTCGACCGCGTCATCGCCACGATCGGGCTCGGCACCAGTCGCGTCTCACTGCGGTGCGACCCGGACAGCGACGCCGGACGGCGCGGGATGACCTGGGTCTACCGGCACGGCCGCGTGCTGCGCCACGTCAATCGCGGCGGCCGGGCGCACATCGACGCCGAGGTGCCTCGGCGCGAGTGGGCGGCCTTCCGCAAGCGGATGTCCGGCGCGCCGCTCTCGGCGCTCGCCATGAGCTCGGCATGAAGCGCTCAGCGGTCGCGCTTATCGTGCTTGTGGCGGCGTTGACCGGAGCGTGCGCGCCCAAGGTGGCGCCGCCGCCTCCGGCGGCGGCCGCCCTCCGGTATCCGGACTTCGTCTTCCCGGTGCCACCCGCCCGTCTCGGTGACGCCCGCACGAAGGCCACGCACCAGGATGCCTGGAAGCGGCTGCAAAGCGCGGACCTGGCGGGCGCCGAATCGGGCTTCGCGGAGCTAGTCCGCCTGCAGCCTGCCTTCTACCCGGCTTCGGTCGGGCTTGGCTATACCCTTCTCGCGCGGGGAAAACCCAAGGAGGCGCTGGCCCGCTTCGATGGGGCGGCCTCGCAGGCGCCGAGGTACGGCCCGGCGCTTGCCGGACGGGCCGAGGCGCTGATCGCCGCGGGCGAGCGCGATGCCGCCCTCGCCGCGTTCGAGGCGGCGATGGCCGCAGACCCCAGCCTCGGCGATCTTGGCCGGCGGATCGACGCGCTGAGACTCGACCGGCTCCAGGTCCGCGTCGCCTCGGCCAGGCGGGCGGCCGATGCGGGCCGTCTCGACGAGGCGCGCGACGGGTATGCGGCCGCCATCGCCCTCTCGCCCGACACCGCGTTCCTTCACCGGGACCTCGGCCTGGTCGAGGTGCGGCGCAAGAACCTCACGGAGGCCGAACGCCACCTCCGCAAGGCGCTGGCGCTGGATCCTGCCGACATCAGTGCGCTCACCGGCCTCGGAGACGCGCTCGAAAGACAGGGAAATCTGGACGAGGCTGTCGCGACCCTCGAGCGCGCGTTTGCGATCGAACCGTCCGAGGCGCTCAAACAGCACCTTGGCCGCCTCCGCGAACGCGCCCAGACGAGCGGCATGCCGCCACAATACGCTGGCATCCCGCGGTTGGCGCAGGCCACCCGGGGCGACGTGGCCGCGCTCATCGGCATCCGCCTCCGGGCGGTGCTGGCGTCGGCGGCCTCCCGGCGGTCCTCGGTGGCCATCGACGTGCGCAGCCATTGGGCGTCCCGCTGGATTGTCGAGGTCATTCGCACCGGGGTGATGGACGTCTTTGCGAACCACGCGTTCCAGCCGGCGGCCGTCGTGCGCCGATCGGATCTGGCGCAGGCGGCGAACCGGGTGCTGGCGCTCGTTGGCGCGAGCCCGGCCCGGGCCGAAAGGAGCCGGGTTCGCATGGCTGATGTGGCGGCGACTCACCTGGGCTACGAAGACATCGCCGCGGCCGTGGCCGCGGGCGTCCTGAACCTGGACGACGGGTACTTCCGCCCATCACGCGCCGTGACGGGGCAGGAGGCCGTTGACGCGGTCCGCCGCCTCGAGCAGCTGGCCGCGCGGTCGCGGCCCGGGAGCCGGTAGACACATGTCGCTCACGCTGGCCAATCAACTGACGCTGATGCGCCTGGCGCTTGTTCCGGCCTTCGTGATTCTCGTCCTCTACGGACGCATGGGGTGGGCGCTGGCGGCATTCGTGACGGCAGGGATCACCGACGGGCTCGACGGCCTGATCGCGCGGTGGACGAACAGCCGGACGGCCCTCGGCGCCTTCCTGGATCCGATGGCCGACAAGCTGCTGCTCGTGAGCGCCTTCGTCGTGCTCTCGCTGCCGGGCATCGGGCTGGTCAACCGCATCCCGGTCTGGCTCACCGTGCTCGTCATCAGCCGGGACGTCGCGATCGTCGCCACGGTCGCCATCGTCAGCCTGACGCTGGGCCCGCGGACGTTTCCCCCGTCAGTCTACGGGAAGATCGCCACGGCGCTCTACATCGTCACCATCGCCGTCGTGCTGCTGTTCAACTTCCTGAGGCAGGCGTCGGTCGTGGTGGACATCATGGTGTGGGTGAGCCTGGCGATCACGATTCTCTCCGGGTTCCACTACACCGTGCATGTACGCCGCACGCTCAACGAGCCGCCAGTTTCTCTCTGAAATACGCGATCGTCGTGCCGAGCCCTTCTTCGAGGCCCACCTTCGGGCTCCAGTCCAGGATCGTGGTGGCTCGCGTGATGTCGGGCTTGCGCACCTTCGGATCGTCGACCGGCAGGTCGCGATACACGATCCGGCTCGACGACCCGGTGAGGCGAAGAATGGTCCGGGCGATCTGCTCGATGGTCAGTTCCTGGGGGTTCCCGATGTTGATCGGATCGTTGGCGTTCGACAGCATCAGGCGGATGACGCCATCGACGAGGTCGCTCACGTAGCACAGGCTGCGCGTCTGCGCCCCGTCGCCGTACACCGTGACGTCCTCGCCCGTGAGGGCCTGGCCGATGAAATTCGGCACCGCCCGCCCGTCGCGGAGGCGCATGCGCGGGCCGTAGGTGTTGAAGATGCGGACAATCTTGGCGTCCACGCCGTGGTAGCGGTGGTAGGCGACGGTCATCGCCTCGGCGAACCGCTTGGCCTCGTCGTAGACGCCGCGCGGCCCGATCGGGTTCACGTTGCCCCAGTACGTCTCACGCTGCGGGTGCTCCAGCGGGTCGCCGTAGACCTCGGAGGTCGACGCCAGCACGAACCGCGCGCCCTTGGCCTTGGCGAGGCCCAGGGCCTTGTGCGTGCCGAGGGCGCCCACCTTCAGCGTCTGGATCGGCAGTTCGAGGTAGTCGATCGGGCTCGCCGGGCTCGCCCAGTGCAGGACGACATCCACGGGGCCGTCCACGTTGATGTAGTTGGTGACGTCGTGTTTGATGAAGACGAAGTCCCGGCCGCTCAGGTGGGCGATGTTGGCCAGATCGCCGGTCAGAAGGTTGTCGATGCCCACCACCGCGTAGCCGCGATCGAGCAGCGTCTCGGCGAGGTGAGACCCGATGAACCCGGCGGCACCGGTGATGACGACGCGCGGCTGGGACATGCCGTTCCTACTGGGCGGGTGAGTGCCGGTACAGGCCCAGCCCCCGCACGAGCGTAAGCCAGAGAATCTTCACGTCGAGATTCAGCGACCAGTTCTCGATGTAGTAGAGGTCGAACTCGATGCGCTTCTCGAGCGACGTGTTGCCGCGCCATCCGTTCACCTGCGCCCAGCCGGTGATCCCCGACTTCACCTTGTGCCGCAGCATGTAGTGCGGGTAGCGGTGCTTGAACTGTTCGACGAAATACGGCCGCTCGGGCCGGGGCCCGACAAGCGACATGTCGCCCCTCAGCACGTTCCACAGCTGGGGCAGCTCGTCGATGTCGAAGTGCCTGAGGTACCGGCCGAGCGGCGTGCAGCGCGGGTCTTCCTCGTCGGCCCAGATGGGCCCGGTCACGGCTTCGGCCTCGTGGTACATCGAGCGGAACTTGTAGACGACAAACGACGATCCATCGAGGCTCATCCGCTCCTGCCGGTAGAAGATCGGGCCGGGCGAGGTCAGCCTGATGGCGAGGGCGACGATGCCGAGAGGCACGGCGAGGACGATCAGGCCGCCGGCCGATGCGGCCACGTCGAGGCCTCGTTTCGCCAGCGCGCTGAGGCCCTGCAGCGGGACATCGTTGAGGTTGATGATGGGGACGCCGTCCAGGTCCTCGACGCGGGCCCGCAGCGCGATGAACTGCAGCAGGTCCGGGACGATCTTCACGTCGACCAGGTTCCTGGCGCCGGCCTCGATGACCTCGAGCATGCGCTGGTGCTCTTCAAGAGGGAGGGCGACGTAAATCTGGTCGACGCGCTCACGCTGGCAGATCTCGCCCGTCTCGGCCGTCGTGCCGAGCAGCGGGAGCCCGCGGTAACCGAGATGGTCACGGCCTGCGCGGTCGTCGACGAAGCCGACGACGTGATAGCCCATCTCGCGGTGGCTGAGGATCTTGTCCGCGACGAGGCGGCCGAGCTCGCCCGCCCCGACGACCAGGATGCGCTTGAGCCCGATGCCCGCGCGCCAGCGGCGCTCGAACGTCTGGCGCACCACCTCCCGCGACGCGAACGCGAGGACGACGTTCAGCCCCAGGAACAGCACCCACACGACCTGGGACACCTCGAATGCGCCCCGGTCTTTCAGATCGGCGGGCACGTAATACGCCTGGAAGTAGAGCGTGGAGACCACGCCGAGGACGACGGCGACCACGCTGCCGACGAATACCGCGAAGAAGTCGTCCACTCTCGAACGGTTCCGGCGGAGGCTGTACAGGCCCTGGAAGTAGAATGCCACCGGCACGAGCACCGCCACGAACGGCACCACGAAGAGGTACTGCTCGATGGGCGGAACGCCCTTCGTGACGGGAATCAGGTCCGACTTGAAGCGCAGCACGTAGGCGCCGAGGAAGGCCGCGACGCCAAGAAGCGCGTCCGACAGGACGTAATAGACGGCAAGCGTGCGTTTGTAGTGTCTGACCATGAAATCTCAGCGGCTGCGTGGCGAGCGCTCCTCGTAACCTGTAATTATAGCCTCCCGGGCGGGGAGCGCCGCACCGTTACCAGCGGGCGTGCGGTGGCTGCGCCACGCTCTCCTCGATGAGCGCGTGGAACGCGCCGGCGAATCGCGCCCGCGAGAAACGGAGCGCGTTGTCTCGAAGCCGCCGGGCGTCGAAGCGCATGCCCCCGAGGCGCTCGAGCGCTTCGGCGAGCGAGTGGGCGGACGATTCCGCGAAGAACACTCCGGTGTCACCGTCGACAACCGATTCGAGTGCCCCGCCCAACGCACGCGCCACCACCGGCGTTCCGCACGCCTGGGCTTCCACGGGCACGATGCCGAAGTCCTCTGCACCCGGGAGGATGACGGCCTTCGCGTGGCGGTACTCCTGGCGGATCTCCTCGTCGGTCAGCTGGCCAAGAAACGTGACGTCCCCGCCCGCCTCGCGCTCGAGACGTTCCCGGTCGGGACCGATGCCGACGATGCGAAGCGGCGCGCCCGCCCGGCGGCACGCGGCGATGGCGAGGTCGACGCGCTTGTACGGGACCAGCGCCGACACCACGAGAAAGGACTCGCCCGGACTGGTCCCGTCCGGATGGTAGAACTCGGTGTCCACCGGCGGATACACCACCGTGGCCTGGCGCCCGTAGTACCGCAGGATGCGGGACGCCACGAACCGCGAGTTCGCCGCGAAACGGTGGACACGCGAAGCCGTCGACGCGTCCCACCTGGCCAGCCAGGCCATCACCGGACGGTAGAGGGCCTCGCCGAGCGCGCCGGTGCGCCGGGCGCCGAAGTACTCGTCGAACTGGTCCCAGGCGTAGCGCATGGGCGAGTGGCAGTAGGACACATGGCGCGCCTGGCCCTGCGGCAGGACCGCCTTCGCCGCGCAGTGACTCGAACTGATGACCAGGTCGTACTCGCCGAGGTCGAACTGCTCGATCGCCATCGGGAACAGCGGCAGGTAGTGCCGGTAGAGCCGGCCTGACGCCGGCAGGTGCTGAACGAACGACGTGCGAATCGTGCGCGACTCGATGAGCGGCGACACGGACCCTTTGACGTGCAGGAGGGTGAAGATCTCCGCCTTCGGGTAGATCCCGGCGATGGCTTCGAGCACTTTCTCGCCGCCTCGCATCCCGGTCAGCCAGTCGTGGACGAGGGCCACTCTCATGGCGCCGAGGTCCGCTGCGAGGCCACGTCCATGTAGACCTCGTGGATGCGGCGGACCGAGGATTCCCAGGAGAACTCCCTCGCGCGCTCCAGGCCTCGGGCCGCCAGCGTCCGCCGCAGGTCGGCGTCGCCAAGCACCCGCTGGATGCCTTCGGCGATCGACGCTGCGCTGTATGGGTCGACCAGCACCGCGGCGTCGCCGACCACCTCCGGCAGCGACGAACGGTTCGAGGTCACCACGGGCGTGCCGCTCGCCATCGCCTCGAGCGGCGGGAGGCCGAAGCCCTCGTAGAGCGACGGGAACACGAACACCGTCGCCAGCCGGTAGAGGGCGGCCAGCGTGTCGTCG
>Ga0209254_10006457_pt1 | contig 10811 bp, 8 predicted proteins | sample FrelakmetDIP11DI_FD_187148 | JGI IMG/M metagenome (GOLD analysis project Ga0209254, IMG submission 187148) | Freshwater lake sediment microbial communities from the University of Notre Dame, USA, for methane emissions studies - DIP11 DI (SPAdes)... | ecosystem: Environmental > Aquatic >... | reverse complement strand
ACTGCGCCTGTCGCAAGGTCGCTGCCGGCGGCTGCGTCACCACCGAGCGCGCCGCCAGCACCCCCGCGACGCCGACCAGCAGCGCACCGCCGGCGATGCCCGCGATCCACACCCACGGGTCCGGCGCGTACTGCAGGTTGAACACCTCGCGCGCGAGGAAATAGCCGGCGACCGTGGCGCCCGCGGCGGCCAGCACGCCCGCGAGCAGCCCGAGCGCGGTGAACTCCGCGGCGACGCCCTGGAACACCACGCGTCGGCTGGCGCCCAGCGTCCGCAGCATCGCGCTCTCGTAGCGGCGTTCGTCGCGCGTGGCCTGCACCGCGGCGAGCAGCACCGTGAGCCCCGCGGCAAGCGTGAACAGGAACACGTACTGCACGGCGAGCGCGGCCTTGTCCATCACGTCGCGTACCTGCGAGAGCAGCGTGTCGAGGTCGATGATGGTCACCTCGGGGAACTGCCGCACGAGGTCCACCAGCGCCGGGCGCTGGTCGGGGCGCACGTGCACGCTCGTGATCAGCGTGCCGGTCACGTCCTCGAGCACGCCGGGCGAGAACACCATGAAGAAATTCGGCTGGAACGAGTCCCAGCGCACCTCGCGCAGGCTGGTGATCTTCGCCGTAACCGGCTCGCCTGCAACGTCGTAGGTGACGGTGTCGCCAAGCTTGAGCCCCAGGCGCTCGGCGTACTCCTGCTCGACCGACACGCGCGGCCCGCCGCCGTCGCCCGCCCGCCACCATGTGCCCGAGATCAGCCGGTTGTCGTCGCGCAGCGAGGCGGCCCAGGTGAGGTTCGCCTCGCGCTCGACGAAGTCCTGCGCGCGGTCGCCCTGGAACCTGATCTCGCTCACCGGCACCTCGTTGATCGCCGTGAGGCGCGCGCGCACCAGCGGCACCAGCTCGGTGGGCGGCAGACCGCGCTCGCCGAAGAACGCCTCGATCGCCTCGCCCTCGTCGGGGCGGATGTTGATCATGAAGTAGTTCGGTGCGCCCGCCGGCAGGCTCGCGCGCCAGTTCTCGAGCAGGTCGTCGCGCACCAGCGCGAGCAGCAACAGCACCATGATCCCCAGGCCGAAGGCCACGATCTGCACGACGCTGTCGCGGCCGCGGCGCGCGATGTTGGCAAGGCCGTAGCGCCAGGCGACGCCGACGCCGCGGCGCAGCGGCGCCAGCGCCTTCACCAGCAGCCAGCCGCCCAGCGCGAGCACCAGGAACGTTCCGCCGATGCCGATCGCGACCACCGTGACGAGTGTCGGGTCGCGCACCAGCCAGTAGAGCAGGGCGAGCACTGCACCGATCGCAAACAGGTACACGGCGGCATAGCGCAGCGGCGGCGGCTCGAGGTTGCGGCGGAGCACGCGCGCCGGTGGCACGCGCTTCAGCTGCAGCAGCGGCGGCAACGCGAAGCCCACCAGGATCGTCACGGACGTCACCAGACCGAGCCATGCCGTGGTCGCGGCAGGCGGCGGCAGGTCGGCGCGGATCAGGTCCCTGAGCAGCCACGCGAGGCCCGCCTGCGCGACGTAGCCCACCGCCGTTCCCGCGATCGTCACCAGCACCGCGATCGCGACGAGCTGCAGCACGGTCTGGCGCAGCACGAAACCCTGGGAGGCGCCCATGCACTTCATGAGCGCGACGTTGTCGAGGTGCCGCGCGGCATAGCGGCGCGCCGCCATCGCCACGGCGACGGCCGCGAGCAGCACGCTGACGAGGCTGGCGAGCGACAGGAACCGTCCGGCGCGGTCGGAGGACGCGCGGATCTGCGGGCTCGCGTCCTCGATCGCCTGCAGCCGCTCACCGGGCTTCTTGTTCGCCTTGAGCCAGTCGCGGAATGCCGCGACATCGTCGGTGTCCCCGGCGAAGAGCAGCGCGCGGCTCACGCGGCTGCCGGGCTGAACGAGGCCGGTGGCCGCGATGTCGGCGAGGTTGATCATGAGCGTCGCGGAGAGATCGCCGAAGCCCGCGCCCTGGTCGGGCCGGTAGTCGAGCACCTGAGTGACGGTGAGCGCGTGCGAACCCACCGACAGCTTCGCACCCACCGGCACGCCGAGCCGCGCCAGCAGCCGCGAGTCGGCCCAGGCCTCGCCGGGCTGCGGAATCGAGCCGGTCGCGCGCGGCTCGCCGAAGGGCTCGTCGGCGATCCTGAGCCGCCCGCGCAGCGGATAGCCTGCGCCCACCGCGCGCAGCGCCACCAGCGAGGAGTCTTCGCCATGAAACACCACGCTCGGCATGGACATGATGCGCGCGACTGAGAGGCCACGGCCGGTGGCCTCGGCGTCGTAGCTCGCGGCGATCTCGCGTGCGGACTCGAGGCGCAGGTCGGCGGCGAGCACCTCGCCTGCCTGCTGGTTCACCGCCCGACCGACGCGGCTGGTGAAGAAGCCGACAGCGGTGAGCGAGGCCACCGCCACCAGCAGAGCGAGCAGCAGCACGGCCAGCTCGCCGGACTTGAGGTCCCGCAGCAGGCTCCGCAGCACGAACGGCAGGCTCGACACGCTCAGCCCCCGACGATGCGACCGGCGTCGAGCCGGATCACGCGGCCGCAACGGGACGCAAGCGCCAGGTCATGGGTCACGAGCACCAGCGTCGCGCCGGTCTCGGCGTTCAGGCCGAACAGCAGGTCCATGATCCGCTCGCCCGTGGCCGCATCGAGGTTGCCAGTGGGTTCGTCGGCGAACAGCACATCGGGGCGGGTGACGAAGGCGCGCGCGATCGCCACGCGCTGCTGCTCGCCGCCGGAGAGCTGCCGCGGGTAGTGCCCGACGCGTCCGGCGAGGCCCACGCGACCGAGCACCTCGAGCGCGGCACCGCGCGCGTCGCGCCGCCCGGCGAGCTCGAGCGGCAGCATCACGTTCTCGAGCGCAGTCAGCGAGGGCACGAGGTGGAAGGACTGGAACACGAAGCCTACGTGGCGCGCACGCAGCGCGGCGCGGCCATCCTCGTCGAGCGCGGTGAGCTCGCTGCCGGCGAGCGTCACGGTGCCGGAGGTCGACTCGTCGAGGCCGGCGAGCAGCGCGAGCAGTGTGGACTTGCCGGCGCCCGAGGCGCCCATCACGGCCACGGTCTCGCCGCGCCGGATCGCGAGCGTCACGTCCGTCAGAATGGCGAGCGTTCCCTCGGGGCTGCTAACCTGCTTGCCCACCCCCGCCGCCTCGAGCACCGTGTCCATTCGCGTCCTCTTGCTCGCAGTCTTGCTGCTGTACCCAGCGCTGTTCGCGCGGGCGGCGCCCGCGGAGTCTCCGGTGATCCTCGTGGTGGGCGACAGCCTCAGCGCCGCCTACGGGATGCGCCTCGAGCAGGGGTGGGTGGCTCTGCTGCAGGGCCGGCTGAAGTCTCAAGGGTACGGGCACCAGGTGGTCAACGCCAGTTCGAGCGGCGAGACCACAGGAGGCGCGCTGGCGCGGCTGCCGCGCGCGCTCGAGCGGCACCGGCCCGCGGTGGTGATCATCGAGCTCGGCGGCAACGACGGACTGCGCGGCCTGCCGATCCCCGACGTGCGGGGCAATTTCGACTCGCTCATCAAGCTGTCACGCGCGGCTGGCGCCAAGGTGCTGCTGGTCGGCATGCGCATCCCGCCCAACTACGGGCCGGCCTATGCGGGCGCTTTCGAGAAGCTCTACGGCTCGCTCGCGAGCGACTACCGCCTGCCGCTGGTGCCGTTCTTCCTCAACGGCATCGCGCTCGACGATTCGCTCATGCAGGACGACGGCATTCACCCGAACGCGGCGGCGCAACCGAAGCTGCTGGAGCTGGTCTGGCCAAGGCTGAAACCGCTGCTCACCAAGTGAAAAGCCCGGGCGCCGCTGCTATAAGTCAGAAGTCACCCGGGAATACAGGCGGATCGGTCCGCGGCCCGGAAAGAGCGGGGATTGCACGTATGGAAAAGATCTGGCTCAGGAGTTACCCGGCGGGCGTGCCAGCGGAGATCAATCCGAACGAGATCCCTTCGCTGCAGGCCTTGATCCTGCAAAGCTTCGAGAAGTTCGCGGAGCGGCCGGCCTACACGATGATGGACCGGACGTTCACCTACGCCGACCTCGACCGCCTGAGCAGCCAGTTCGCCGCCTACCTGCAGAAGGTCGCGGGCCTGAAGAAAGGCGACCGCATCGCCATCATGCTGCCGAACATCCTGCAGTACCCGGTGGCGATCGCCGGCGCGTTCCGAGCGGGCCTCACGGTCGTGAATACCAATCCGCTCTACACGCCGCGCGAACTCGAGCACCAGCTGAAGGACTCCGGGGCAAAGGCGATCCTGATCCTCGAGAACTTCGCGACGACGCTCGAGCAGGTGATCGACGAGACCGGGGTCGAGACGGTGATCGTCACCGGCATCGGTGACCTGTTCCGGTTTCCCAAGTCGGTGCTGGTCAATTTCGTGCTGCGGCACGTTAAGAAGCAGGTGCCTGAGTACTCGCTGCCGGGCTCGGTGAGCTTCACGGAGGCGATGAGCAAGGGCAAGTACGAGAACCCCGAGCCCGTCTCGCTGGGCCACGAGGACATCGCGTTCCTGCAGTACACCGGCGGCACGACCGGCGTGTCGAAGGGCGCGGTGCTCACCCACCGCAACATGGTCGCGAACGTGCTGCAGTCGGAGGCCTGGATGGGACCGTCGCTGCGCGAGGCGAGCGGCCAGATGGTGCTGATCACCGCGCTGCCGCTCTATCACATCTTCTCGCTCACGGCGAACTGCCTGCTCTTCCTGCGGCTCGGTGCGCACAACGTGCTGATCGCCAATCCGCGCGACTTCGACGGATTCGTGAAGGAGCTGTCGAAGTACCGCTTCACGTTCTTCAGCGGCGTGAACACCCTGTTCAACGCGCTGCTCAACACGCCGGGCTTCGACAGGATCGACTTCAGCGCGCTCAAGGTGAGCCTCGGCGGCGGCATGGCGGTGCAGCGTGCGGTCGCGGAGCGATGGAAGGCGGTCACGGGCAACACGCTCACGCAGGCCTGGGGACTCACCGAGACCTCACCCGCGGCGTGCATCAACCGCTTCGACGCGCCGGAGTTCAACGGCTCGATCGGGCTGCCGATCTCCTCCACGATCGTGACCATCCGCGACGACGACGGCAACGAGCTGCCGCTGCGACAGTCGGGCGAGATCTGCGTCGAGGGCCCGCAGGTGATGCGAGGCTACTGGAACCGCCCCGACGAGACCGACAAGGTGATGATCGACGGCCGCATCCTGCGTACCGGCGACATCGGCTACATGGACGAGAACGGCTACGTCTACATCGAGGACCGCAAGAAGGACATGATCCTCGTGTCTGGCTTCAATGTTTACCCGAACGAAGTCGAGGGCGTAGCGGTCACGCACCCGGGCGTGCTCGAAGTCGCCGCCGTCGCGCAGCCGGACGAACGTGCGGGCGAAGTGGTGGCGCTGTTCGCGGTGAAGAAGGACCCGTCGCTCACCGAGACCGATCTCATCGAGCACTGCCGCAAGGATCTGACCGGCTACAAGGTGCCAAAGCGCGTCTACTTCCGGGACGAGCTGCCCAAGACCAACGTCGGCAAGATCCTGAGACGCGAGCTGAAGGACCAGCTCAAGCCGAAATAGGCGCTACTTCCCGCGCCGACGCTTGAGCGCACCGCCCGCGACGTGGTGTGCGGCAACATCGTCGCCGGCGGCTGCCGCGCGCCGGATGCCGTCCACGATCATGCGCTCGGCCCTCTCGGTGCCGACCCAGCTCACAATCGTCACCCACTTGCCCTTCTCCAGGTCCTTGTAGTGCTGGAAGAAGTGCGCGATCTGCTCGGTGAGCGTAACCGGCAGGTCCTTGTAGGATTTCACGCCCTCGTAGAACGGGTGCAGCTTGTCCACCGGCACGGCGATCACCTTCTCGTCGTCGCCGGCCTCGTCCTTCATGAGCAGCGCGCCCACCGGCCTCACGCGCACGATCGCGCCCGCCACCACCGGGCTCGGCACCACGACGATCACGTCGACCGGGTCGCCGTCGCCCGAGAGCGTGTGCGGGATGAACCCGTAGTTGCCGGGGTAGAACATCGCCGTGTTGAGGAACCGGTCCACCCGGAGCGCGCCGGAGGCCTTGTCGAGTTCGTACTTCACGGGCACGCCGCCCTGAGGAATCTCGATGAGCACGTTGACGTCGCGCGGTGGGTCGTCGCCGATGCCGATCTTGCCGATGTCCATGGAGTTCTCCCGGGGCCGCCTCTGGCCGACCCGTGCTAGACGTGGTACTGCGGGCTCAGCTCGTGCACGGCTTCGACCATCGCCAGCGCGTGCTCCGGCGGCACGTCGGGATGGATGCCGTGGCCGAGGTTGAAGACATGTCCGTGGCCGCGACCGTAGCTCGCGAGCACCTTGCCCACCTGGACGCGGATCTCGTTGGGCGGCGCGTAGAGCACGCCTGGGTCGAGGTTGCCCTGCAACGCAACGCGGTCGGCGACCGCGCGGCGCGCGTCGGCAAGGTCGGTGGTCCAGTCCACCCCGAGCGCGTCGCAGCCCGTGCCCGCCATCTCGCCGAGCCACTGGCCGCCACCCTTGGTGAACAGAATCAACGGCACGCGGCGCCCTTCCCGCTCGCGCGTCACGCCCTCGACGAGGTACTGCATGTAGCGCAGCGAGAACTCGCGGTATTCCGACGGCGCAAGCGCCCCGCCCCAGGTGTCGAACACCATCACGGCCTGTGCACCCGCCGCAACCTGGGCGTTGAGATACGCGAGCGTCGCGCGTGCAATCACATCGAGCAGGCGGTGCAGCTCGCGCGGCGCACCGTACAGCATGCCCTTGATGTGCTGGAAACTCTTGCTGCCACCGCCCTCGACCATGTACGTGCCGACGGTCCAGGGGCTGCCGGCGAAGCCGATCAACGGCACCCGGCCCTTGAGCTCGCGCCTGATCAGGCGCACGGCGTCCATCACGTAGCGCAGCTCGCCTTCCGGGTCGGGAATCGGCAGCCGGTCGATGTCAGCAGGCGTGCGCACCGGGCGCGCGATCTTCGGCCCCTCGCCTGCCTCGAACTCCAGTCCCAGGTTCATCGCGTGCGGGATGGTGAGGATGTCCGAGAACAGGATCGCCGCGTCGAGGCGGTAGCGTTCGAGCGGCTGCAACGTGACTTCGCAGGCGAGCTCGGGATTCATGCAGAGCTTCAGGAAGCTGCCGGCCTTCGCCCGCGTCGCCCGATACTCCGGAAGATAGCGACCCGCCTGGCGCATCATCCACAGCGGTGTACGCGGCACCGGTTGCCTCAGCAGCGCACGCAGCAGCAGGTCGTTCGCGGGCGGCACGCTCAAGTGCCACCGCCCGGGAAGATGCCGGCGATGGTCCGCTGGATCGCCTCGGCGGCTGCACGCGGATCTGCCGCGTCCCGGATGGGGCGCCCCACCACGATGTAGTCGGCGCCGTTCGCGAAAGCCTGCGCGACGTCCACGGTCCGCTTCTGGTCGTCCACGGGCTTGTTCTCGACGGGACGGATGCCCGGCGTCACCACCAGCAGGCGATGGTCGATGAATTCGCGCAGCTTGGGCGCCTCGAGGCCTGAAGACACCACCCCGTCGCAGCCGGCCTCGAGCGCTCGGCGTGCGCGCGACAGCACGAGTTGCTCGACGTCGCAGGCAAAGCCGAGGTCATCGAGGTCGCCGCGATCGAGGCTGGTGAGCACCGTGACCGCAAGCACCTTCACGTCGCCCTTGTTGGCAGCAGCGGCCTCCATGATCGCCTGGTTGCCGTGCACGGTCGTGAGGGTCACGCCGCGGTTGCGCAGCTGCCTCACGGCCGAGCCGACCGTGGCGGGCACGTCGAAGAACTTGAGGTCCACGAACACCTTCTTGCCGCGCGACACCATCCAGTCGAGCAGCTCGAAGTAGCCGCCGGACATGCAGAGCTCGAGGCCGAGCTTGTAGAAGTGCACGGCGTCCCCGAGGTTTTCGGTGAGGCGCCGCGCCTCGGAGGGGTCGGCAACGTCCAGCGCGAAGATCAGGCGCTCGCGGGCGGGAATCTGCTTGGCGATGACAGGCATGGGCGAGGCTCGGGAGGGTGGCGCGGCGGGCAATGATACCCGAGGCGCGGCCGACCCTCAGGTGCGCTCGGACGGATCGAACAGTCGCTGATGCTCGAGGATCGCGTAGCGGTCGGTCATGCCCGCGATGTAGTCAGCGACGGCCCGCGCACGACCGGCGCGACCGGCTTCGGCCTCGAGCCGGCGCGCGGCATCCTGGTGCTCGGTCGGCATCAGGGCCACGTCCTCGAGCAGCGCGTCGAACAGCTCGCGCACGACGCGCCCGGCCTTCGTGGTCATGCGCAGCACGCGGTAGTGCCGGTAGAGGCCGTCACGCAGCCAGCGCTTGAGCTCGAGATGCTCGGCAAGCACCTCATCGCTGAAGACCAGCAGTGGCGCTGGTTGCGCGCGCACCTCCTCGACGCTCGCCGGCTGCGCGGTCGCAATGGCCGCCGCGGAGGCGCTCACGAGATCGTTGACGAGGTAGTCGATCATGCGTCGCACCACCTCGTGCACGAGGCGGCGGGCACCGAGGTCAGGGTAGCGCTCGGTGACGAGATCGTGCTGGCGGCGGAAGATCGCGGTGGCCCGCAGTTCCTCGATGGTGATGAGGCCGGCCCGGATGCCGTCGTCGACGTCGTGGTTGTTGTACGCGATCGCGTCGGCGAGATTGGCGAGCTGCGCCTCGAGCGAGGGTTGACGATTCTCGAGGAAGCGCGCGCCGAGTTCGCCGAGCCGGCGCGCATTGGCGGCCGAGCAGTGCTTCAGAATGCCCTCGCGGGTCTCGAAGGTGAGGTTCAGGCCGGGGAATTCCGCGTAGCGTTCCTCGAGTTCGTCCACCACGCGCAGCGACTGCAGGTTGTGCTCGAAACCGCCGAACTCCCGCATGCGATCGTTGAGCGCGTCCTGCCCCGCATGCCCGAAGGGCGTGTGCCCGAGATCGTGCGCGAGACAGATGGCCTCGGCGAGCGGCTCGTTGAGGCCCAGCGCACGGGCGACGCTGCGGGCGATCTGTGCCACCTCGAGGGAGTGCGTGAGCCGCGTGCGGTACAGGTCGCCCTCGTGGTTCACGAACACCTGTGTCTTGTAGACCAGGCGGCGGAACGCGGTCGAGTGCACGATGCGGTCGCGGTCGCGCTGGTATTCGGTGCGATGGCGGGGCGGCGGCTCGGGCAAGCGCCGGCCGCGCGTGTCCTCCTCGTGTTGCGCGTAGGGCGCCAGGCCCGTCGCGCCGTTCATTTCGTGACCCCGAAGTGCGCACGTAGCGTTTCCACCAGCGCCTCCGGCGGGTAGTCACCGCTCACGACGCCGCTGCCCAGACGACGTATCAGCACGAGGCGGATGCGCCCCGCGAGTACCTTCTTGTCCATGCCCATGAGCTCGAGCGCCTGTACGGCGCCGATGGGGGGCGCGGCGAGTGGCAGGCCAGCGCGCTGCAGCAACGCTCTTACGCGCGCGACGTCTGAATCCTCCAGCCAGCCCAGGCGCCGGGACAGGTCCGCCGCCATCAGCATGCCCGCGCCGACGGCCTCCCCGTGCAGCCATTCACCGTAGCCCGCAGCCGTCTCGATGGCATGCCCGAAGGTGTGCCCGAGGTTGAGCAGCGCGCGCCTGCCATGCTCGCGCTCGTCCTCGGCGACGATCTCCGCCTTTATCTCGCAGGAACGGCGGATCGCGTGCGCGAGTGCCCCGGCATCGAGCCCGAGCAGGCCTTCGAGGTTCGCCTCGATCCACCCGAGGAATGCCGGATCGGCGACGAGTCCGTACTTGATCACCTCGGCGAGGCCGGCGCGCAGTTCGCGTCGCGGCAGCGTTCTCAGCGTGTCGGTGTCGGAAACCACCGCGCGTGGCTGGTGGAACGCGCCGATGAGGTTCTTGCCGCCGGGGTGGTTGACGCCGGTCTTGCCGCCCACCGAGGAGTCGACCTGCGCGAGCAGCGTCGTCGGCACCTGCACGAAGTCCACGCCGCGCTGGTAGCAGGCCGCAGCGAAACCGGCGAGATCACCGATCACGCCGCCGCCGAGCGCGGCGACGCAGACATCGCGATTCATGCGCCTCTCCACCAGCGCATCGAGTACGCCGGCCACGGTATCCAGGGTCTTGAAGCGCTCACCGTCGGGCAGGATCAGGGGAGCCACGCGGCGATCACGCAACGCACGCGTGAAGCGCTCGAGATACAGTGGGGCAACGACGGAATTGGTGACGACCAGCACGTCGCGCGCAGCAATCGCCTCGTCCATCACTTCGGCGGCCTCCAGCAGGCCCGGCCCGATCAGGATCGGGTAGCCGCGCGGGCCGAGATCGATCCGCAGTCGCTCCATCACGCTCCTCTCGTGGCCGCCAGCCACGTCGCGATCTCCTCGACGACAGCCGCGACGCGCCGCCCGTCGGTGTCGACCGTCAGGTCCGCGATCTCCTCGTAGAGCGGCGCGCGCTGCTGCATCAGCCGCTCGAGGGTACCGCGCGGATCGTCGTTCTTCAGCAGCGGTCGCTGGTCGCCGCGGCGCGTGCGCGCCAGCTGTTGCCCGACCGAGGTGCGAAGGTACACCACGCATCCTCTGCGCCTGAGATTCTCGCGGGTGCCGGCGTCGAGGATCGCGCCGCCGCCGGTCGCGACCAGCACGCCTTCGCGCCGCGTGAGCTCGTCGAGCACCTCGCGCTCGCGCTGGCGGAAGCCAGGCTCGCCCTCGCGCTCGAATATGTACGGAATGTCCACGCCGGTACGCGACTCGATCTCGGCGTCGCTGTCCACGAACTCGAGTTCCAGGCGCCCGGCGAGCCGCCGGCCGACGGCGCTCTTACCCGAGCCCATGGGACCCACCAGGAATATGTTGCCGGCGTCGATCATTGCGTGGAA
>Ga0209254_10006456_pt1 | contig 10812 bp, 3 predicted proteins | sample FrelakmetDIP11DI_FD_187148 | JGI IMG/M metagenome (GOLD analysis project Ga0209254, IMG submission 187148) | Freshwater lake sediment microbial communities from the University of Notre Dame, USA, for methane emissions studies - DIP11 DI (SPAdes)... | ecosystem: Environmental > Aquatic >... | reverse complement strand
CAATTCGGCACACGCAATGGGCTGGAAACGCTCATTCATATGGACAACCCCAAGCACAGGAAATTGCGCAATGTGACGCGGGACTGGTTCAAGCCAGGGCCCATCGACAAACTGACCGCTGATATCGAGGCGATCGCCAAACAGTACGTAGACAAGATGGAGGCCATGGACGGTGAGTGCGATTTTGTAAAGGATATCGCCCTGCTCTACCCACTGCGGGTGATCATGTCAATTATTGGCGTCGCTCCCGAAGAAGAGGCCATGATGCTCAAGCTGACCCAGGAATTGTTTGGCGGCCAGGACCCCACCCAATCACGAGGCGTCAATGTGGACGACGGACTCGGCGTGTTGATGGACTTTTTTGCTTACTTCACTGCCGTCGTCGAGGATCGCAAGAAAAATCCCACCGACGATCTGGCATCCATACTGGCCAATGCCCTGGTTGACGGGGAACCCATGGAGCAACTGGATCAAATCAGCTACTTCATTATCACCGCGACTGCCGGACACGATACCACGTCAGCAACGATCAGCGGCGGTATGAAGGCCCTGCTGGAACATCCGGGACAGCTCGCCAAACTGCGCAAGAATCCGGCGCTGGCGAAACAGGCGGCGCGCGAAATGATCCGTTGGGTATCGCCAGTCAGGCACATGATGCGCACCACGACCGAAGACATTGTGCTGCGTGGCAAAACCCTCAAGGCCGGCGATAGCCTGTGCCTCTGGTACCCGTCCGCCAATCGCGACAGTGACGCCATCGAAAACCCCGATGTATTTGATATAGAGCGCGACAACCGCAATCAACTCGCCTTCGGCTTCGGCGGGCATATGTGCCTGGGTCAGCACCTGGCGGTGCTAGAAGTGGAACTGTTCTTCCGTGAATTACTGCCACGCCTGAAGAATATTGAACTTGCAGCGGATCCCGAGTGGGTGCAGGCGATTTTTGTGGGTGGGCTTAAGTCGATGCCGGTGCGGTATTCTTTCGAATCACCGTGAATTTGGCCAATCGAAAAGTAAAGAATGCTGTTCCTCCTTAAATTTTTTCATTTCAGTCAGATCGCGATACTTTCCTTCGTCGGATATAAACTGCGATCCTTGGAACAAAGAGAAACCAAAAAGCGACGGCAACCATAATTACAATTACATCTCCAATGATTTTAGCAACGGCTACAGGCAACCACGCTATCGCAAAGTTGTACAAATAAAATTGCCAAATCATCCCAAACGGTGCAGTCCAGGCTAGAAACATCAGGCCACCTACTATCGCGTTATCCCCCCCATGAGCTCCGTATAAGCGCAGCAATACAGCGATACATAGCCACGCGATCGCTAATATTCGTACTCGATGACTCATTTCGCTTTCGCCCCACATTCAGAGACACACTGCGCCACCGTTAGATACGCGTAGGTTTGGCAATTCTCCCCCTGTGACAAATCTAAGCTGTAATTTGGCGGAGAACTCTCCATTGTTCTACCTATACAGCTCTCTATGCATTGGTTATCGTCTTTAACTTTTTCACATTGCTCAGGCTTGAATGACTCGTATTCAATCTTCCCTGGAGTATCGAAAGGGTTAGCACCCTCTGGACCGAGACCACCACAACTGTAGCCGTCTTTGGTATTGCCAATGCAAACGAATTGATGAAAGAGCGGCCCGACGCGAAATGGGACATTATTCAATCTGCGTGTGCATTGGTATGTAGCTAGTCCAAACAGATCGAACTTGTTCACTGAGTTTGCGAGTGCATACGAATAGACATTTACTCCTCCGCCCAATCCAATCGGATCACTCTGCATATACCTCCCCGTCGTCGGATCATAATCCCTGAAGTAGTTGTAATACAGCCTCGATTCAATATCAAAACGCTGCCCCGGGAAGCGCTGATGGTTGGTGATGGCTTCAATTTCAACCCTGGTCTCACCAAACGGTTTCAACTGACCCTTCCAGACAACAGCCCGTTGCTGGTTGGTCACCACTCGTGGCGTACCCAAGTGGTCATTGTGCAGGTAATGCATCTGAACCGCCGCTTGGGTGGGTAGTGTAAACAGCAGCATCAAGACAGCCCAACTACGTTCCATGTCAGTCACCCTCTTCAACAAAGTAAGCACTGTGGTCGCGCGCGTTTTAGCCGATGAATGCAGACCGGCCAGTCTGTTCCGTTTCACGGCAGGAAGGAACATCCGCTAGCAGCCCACCGGCGGAGGTACGTCACAAACATCGCCAATGCCGTCACCGTCGCTATCTTCCTGAGCGGCGTTGGGCTTGGTGGGGCAGTTGTCCTTACCATCCGTAACGCCGTCCGCATCAGCATCGGCTTTCTTGGTCGGGTCTGCCAGCAACGCCACCGCCACGCCGTTGAGATAGATGTATTCCTGTATGACCGCACCTGAGCCATCGAGTACCGCGAGCAAGGTACCATCGAGGTCATAAATATACTGCTCTGTCGCGCTAACGCCACCCGACAGCACTTTTTTGACGCGCTGCCCGAGCACATTGTAGGTGTAGTCGGCGGTCACCCCCTGGTTGATCACTCGCTTCAGCCGGTTGGCATTGTTGTAGGTAAATGTGGCCTGGAAACCGACTGTATCAGTCGCCACGTTGCCCGTGGCGGTATAGGTGAATGTTCGGAGCTGGTTGCCGGTGGATGTCACCATCAGCAGCCGGTTACTACCTGGATCGAGGGCGTAGGTTTCTGTTGTTGCGCCGGTAACGGTATTAAACGTCTGGGTCAGTCGGTTGCCGACGCCGTCATAGGTATACTCCAGAGTGCCATAGCGGCCAGTCGCGCTGCTCAGGCGATTGAGCACATCATAATCGAAGGCCTGATCATTACCCGCGTCAATGCCATCGAGGATTGCTGTTATGTTGTTCACGCCATCATAGTCGTAACTGGCACTGTGAAAATCGTTGCCACCCACACCGGTCTTGATATTACTCACCCGGTAGTCCAGATCGTAATCCATTAGCTGCTGCAGGCCGTTACCATAGTTGAAACGCGTTGCCGGCCCGAAGGGTTTGTAGTTTACGGCGCTCACCACGGGCTGCGGCGAGCTACCAGCGTTGAGCCTGGTGGTGATGCCACTAATGCGACCGAGGGCATCAAGGGTGTAATTCACAATGCGCCCGCTGGGGTAAGTGACACTGGTCCGCTTGCCCGCGAGGTCGTAGGTGTACTTCACTGGGTGGCCGACGCTCCCGATATAGTGATTCGCCAAGCCAATGTTGCCAAGGGCATCGCGGAAATACACCGTCTGACCACTGGCATCGCTCACGATGCTGAGGTGGCCATTACACAAAGAGCAGTAGAGCCAGTTGTCATAGGTGTAGGTGATGTTTTCGGTCGTATTCGCTGGGTAGGTGACGGTCTTCAGGCGATTCAGCGCGTCGTAGCTGTAGTTGGTCACCACGCCACGCGCATCCGTTTGGCGCAGGCGATTACCAGCCTTATCGTAGGTATAGGTTGTGACGCCGGTATCGGGGCTGCTCATCTGCTTGAGGTTACCAAAACCGTCATAGAGATAATCCGTCGGCAAACCCCGCTGATCAGTGACATTTACGACGCGGTCCTGGCTATCGTAGGTCATCGAGGCGGGATTGCCGCCTGCATCAGTCACAGTGCTCAATCTATTCAATGGGTCAAAGTCCTGCTGGGTTGGCGGATTCACACCATCGTCGATCGACTCCAGGTGATCCTTGTCGTCATAGCCGTAGTGCGTCTGCTGTCCATATGAGCCGAACTGCCTCAACAATCTGCCCAGCTCATCAAACTGGTAATCCACAGCCTGCGTTTGCGTGTTTGATGCATCCCTGAATGAAATGAGATCGGGGTTGCCTGCTGCATCGAGGGTGTACTCGATACGCTCTCCGAGACTATTGCGGATACTTTCTAACCGGTGCGCGTCATCGTAGTCATAGTCAACATAGCTCGCGTCAGGCAGGGTAACACGCGTTAACTGTCCGACATTGTCGTACGCAAGAAGAGTACGCGCATTGCTACCACCGACGTCCTGGGTGATGGAGTCCAGCCAGCCGCGGGGGGTGTAGGTCAGCGTGGTCACCTTGCCGTTGGCATCGATAATTTTGCCGGGTTGGCCGCGGCCATTATGGTCCAGATACTGCGTCACATGACCAACCGCATTGGTTATTTTGGTCAGGTAGCCCTGGCTTGAATATTCATACAGAGTTATATCCGCGACGCTGCGCGGCCCATCAATGGTTTTTGTCTTGACCCTGGAGTCGGTACCGGGGTCATAGTAGGTATACGTCGTTGTCCAGACGCGGGTATTGCCGTTGGTCAGGTCAGTCTCGGTCCTCGTATTGAGACGACCATTGGCATGATAGGTGTAGTCGGTTTGATGCTGGCCTGCGAGGATTTCCTGTTTCATAAGGCGTGTGGCGCCGTCCCAGTCGAAAGTGAAGGTTCTCGCGTCCAAGGAGCCCTCCCCTTCCACGCGCTTCTTCAGGAGGCCACTGCGGCCGGTATCGGTGTAGTATTCGTTGTAGGTCGTGCTTCCCGCCTTATCCACCATGCGCTTTACCCAACCGTTTTCGGGGTAATATTCCTTACTTTGTACATCGGCCAAACAGTTGCTCGATGCCACACCCTCTACACTTTTAACATTGCTGACACCAAACTGACGTTCCAAATGGTAGATCGTATTCTTGTCCAGAGCATTGGTGACAGTCACTCTCGGGTCAGTGGCATCGTATAAATATGTGTAATCAAAGGTGCTCTGACCGACCGTACCATCAGCCAGTCCACTTGAGGTGGCACGGCCATCCGCATCGTAGGCAATGGTTTTGTACCTATCGCCGTTCTCGTCAGTTATACCTGTGACCAAATTGGGGTTGGCGTCCTCATAGTGATACTGACGGTACGGGTTGTCCTCACCAAAAGGGTTTGAACCTGAAATACCCGGTGTTGCATCCGGGTAGGAGACATACTCGAGCTGGCCGCTGGAGCTGTAGCGGTACCGGTAGGCTTGACCACCGGGATCGGCCATTGCCGTAACCCGACTACTGGTATCAAGCGTCAGTACAAGATACCTGCCGTAGTCATCCGAAACTTGCATCGTGTTCGAGGTGGGATACGTCACAGTCACACCCCTGCCATCAGCCCGCAGAATCCTGCGTAGTCTGCCGGTGCTATCAAACCACTCCTTATCCCCTGAGGACGCGGTGTACAGCCACTGTGTCCCGTCCAGTGTGAGCGTATCCTTTACATCAGGATCTGGCTTCCATAAGCCACTCTCCAGAATAAATTGAACGGCACGGCCGGTTTCTCGATAAATCGTAACTGTGTGAACAACAGGGGTGGGGGTTGAAGTTGCGGTAATCCTGGCATACTGGCGGAAACTAAAAAGCCATTTCTGGTTATAGCTGTTCCAGCGTCGGCCAAACTGCAGGATATCCTCGCCCGCGGAAGACAAATCTATTTGGGAGATCGACTTATTGCCGGTGGAGTAATTAACTGGATTATTGGTTGAGTCCTCACAGTCAGGCTCATTTTTTTCGTCGATTTCGTTTTCACATTTTTGTGTAAACGGGTTATACACCAGTGGCTCCGTGCATTGTGTAGACCAGATATCCGCATGGGCGAAATTACAGAAGAATCCGGTGCAGGGCGTGCAAACAGTTCCTGTGAGGGTATGCCTGAAATTGCAATACCAACGTCCGCTAGAATAGCTAACATTCTCTGCGCACCACTCCATGCGGGAAGACACAGCGTTAGTGCAAGCTGTCTCTCTGGTGGGGCCCGTTCCAATAACTGAATTATTTAGCTTCACGTAAAAGTAATCAGCATGGGCAGCAAGGGGCATTAGAGAAATTATCAATACAGCTAATGCGATACGAATAGAATCTGATCTAAATATGAAACTCCCAATTGCCCATCGCCTACCGCTAATCGGCTGGCAGAGAGGTGATCCGGGATGGACTGAAATCGGAAGAGAAGAACCTGAACGCGACCTGCAATTGAATTTCATCCTTGAAATTCCTCAAGCTGTTAGAAGCTTGTTTCATTCTAGGACAATAATTTTCTTGAACAAGGCAGGAATATGATCAGTTGCGCCCAAAGGACATCATGAACCTTCCACGACCCAGGCTGCTCAGAAATTCGCGCGCAAGGTTACGCCATAAGTGCGCGGCGGGCCTTGGAACTGGCCCTGGTACTGCGCAAGCCTGTCGTCAAAATAAAACGGCGCGTTGAAGTAAGCCGTGGCGTAGGTTTCGTCGAAGCAGTTGTCACACCAGACGCGAACATCCCAGCCGCCGCTCTCGTCGCGCACGCCTAGCTGCAATCCCAACAGATCATACCCCGATTGCTTGTCCTGGATATCGTAGGCCATGTGCTGCTCGCCGCGGTAAGCCCAGTTCGCGTTGAAAAATCCGGACAGGCGCTCCGTCAGCGGGCGCTCGTATTCGAGGTTGATGGCGCCGGCCCAATCGGGCGCCAGCGTCAGTTCTCGCCCGGGCGGGGCGGGCGGTGGAATGTCATCGCCATACTGCGTATCCAGCCACGTCACCGACGCACCGATGCGCAGATTGGGCGTCACGGCAAAAAAGTTTTCCAGTTCTACACCGCTGATTTCGGCAGTGGAGGCGTTTAACACAGTAAAGCCGGTGCCGGTAAAAATGGAGAACTGGTTGTCCTCGATGTCGTTGTAGAACAGGGCGACGTTGGTTCGACCCCGGCCGTCCAGGTAATCACTCTTCAGGCCCACTTCCCAGGTGTCGACAAACTCCGGGTCGTAGGTGGCGTCTTCCAGGTCGGCGAAGCCGGTGCCATTCCCGATACCCAGGGTCGAGTTAACAATTTGCGAATTCTGGCCCGAGGGCTGCCCACCCCCCGCCTCGGGATCCATACCGATGCCGCCGGCCTTGAAGCCGTGCGAGTAACCACCGTAAAGCTGCGTTTCAGGCGTGAGAAAATACTGGCCCTTGATGTCGTAGGTCCACTCGCCGTCGCTGTAGGTCTGGCCATTGATATCGGGGCCAGCGATATTGGCCCCGAGAAAATACCCGCCCAGCATGTTGTCCTGTAAATACTGCGAGTAGTCGGCGACATCAGAAAACAGCAGGTTATGGCGGTCCAGGGTTTTCTTTTCGTCGGAATAGCGCAGCCCGAGTATCGTCGAAAACTCCTCGGTCAGCGCCACCGTGAAGTGCGTGAACGCGGCCATGGTTTCGGTTTCCAGCTGGTGCTGAACCTCGCCGATCGGCAGGCCCTCAGTTGCCCACTCTCCACCGCCAAGCAGCGCGCGCAATACCGGCTCCGGCGCGCCGGCCTGCGCCGGCCAGAACAATTCCCAGATGCCTTTCTGATCCTTTCCTGCGTCAAATACCCGGTACTGTTCGAAGTCCTCGTAGGCATAGTAGAGGCCAGCGACGTAATCCACGCTCTTCACCGGTCCGAATGCGCCGAAGGTGCCCGTGAGGTTGAACTCCTGGCTGTAGGTGTTGACCTTGTAATCCTCTTCCAACTCGCCGATATCCACGGCGCCGAAATCGAAATCGCCCTTCGAGTTGTACTTCCAATCCCGGTACCCGCTGATCGAGCGCAACTCGGCAAAGTCAAGATCCCAGTTCACATCCACCACTACACCCTGTTCGGTATTGTCGTTGCTCGGCTGCGAATTGTTTTGCGCCTCGCGGTCGTCAGGGTCCAGCGCCATCAGGTCGATACTGGTATTGAAGTTATTCATGGCGGCCTGCTGGTTGTAGTCATTCAGCCCAACCGCAGGGTCGCGGACCAGGCTCGCCTCACGGTTGTACGGCACGGGATTGCCGAAGCAGCAGACCTCGTTGCTGTCCGAATAGTCGGCGATCAACTTCAGGTTGATGTCGTCGTTCGCCTCCCACACCAGGCTGCCCTTGACCGCCTGCGTATCGAGGTCGCCGTAGTCGTCGTGCTCGAACAGCGCCTTGGTAAAACCATCGCGCTGGTCGGACAGCAGCGCCATACGACCTAGCACGGAATCGCCCAGCGGCCCCGTGACATGACCGGTAAAGCGCTGGCGGTCATAATCGCCGAGGGTGACCTCGCCGCTGGAGCCGAATTCCTCCTCCGGTTCGTTAGAAGTCATGGTGATTGCGCCGGCCGTGGTGTTCTTGCCGAACAGTGTGCCCTGGGGGCCGCGCAATACCTCGACCTGACCGATGTCCAGCATGCTGGAAAGCACCATGCCAGGGCGCGCGCGGTACACGCCATCCACATAGGTGCCGACACTGCCCTCAAAGGCCGGTTGCGCGCCGAGGGTACCCATGCCGCGAATCAGGACTGGCACCCCGTTGGCGAGGTTATAACCCTTGATGATAGTAAGGCTGGGAACGGACCGCTGCAGGTCCAGCACATCGAAGACATTCTGGTTCTGCAGCATGACCTCGGAGAATGCGGTGATGGCAATGGGCACGTCCTGCAGGCTTTGCGTACGTTTCTGCGCGGTGACGATGACTTCTTCCAGTACCAGCGAGGACTGCTGGGCGGCAACGGCCAGCGGGAAAACGACGGCGCCAAGGGCCACAGCCAGTACACAGAAAATTCCGCGGAACATAAGCGCACGCCCCTGCCAGCAATTGTTATAGTTATTGGCCCTGCCAAGGAGCCAGTGCCCAGCGTAGCACAGCAGGAGGTTCAGGCAAGTCTTCGCTCGCTTCAGGCCCCGCTCAGGTCAGTGGGGTGAAATCGCAACCGGAATATTGCCCATGCGCGGCATGCCGCTGATCGGGTCATAGTCCTCATCGGTACGCACCAGTCGACCCGTGTTGGCGCCGAGCTCTGCGTAGCGATCGTCTTCCTCCACCAGTCCGCCAAACGCGTGGGCGATGGCGACCACGCCCCGCCGCAGCGTGTCATCAGCCTCCACCGTGGCCACGATGCCGTCATGCGGCGTGGCGATGCGCACCCTGTCGCCTTCACCAACACCGACAGCACGCATGTCATCCGGGTGCATCCACACCGGATTCCACGGCTTACTGCCATTGAGCTTGGCAATCGAGCGACCGGATGAGTTCATGAAGTTATTGTGACGGCGCGGAATATAACGGAACGGAAAATCCGGCGTGTCCTGCAATGCCCGATAATCCTGCGCCAGCACCTCGGCCAATTGCGCCAGCATCACGGCGTTGCCGCAATCGAGCCGGTCCAGGCAGGCAGGTTCGCGCGGCTGCACGATCACGTCGGTGTCAAAGATATGCCCGTGCGGGTAGCGCTTCACTTCCTCGAGCGGAATACGCGAGTGCGCGCAGATCGCGCCGTACAATGTTTCGATATCGGGCTTGTGCGTGCGGCTGAGCGGCAGGATCTCATGCGGCGCTTCCTGGTAGCGGGAAAATCCGAAGCCGGACACAAAGACCAGATCGAGGTCGAGGTGATCGGCCATGCGGTAGAAAAAATCCCACTCCTCCACCAGGTCCGAACCGTGCGGGACATCGGCCACCGCCGGCGAATACTGTGCATAGGCGTTGGGAAAACCGATACCGGTGCCAAAATATTTGATCACCTCCCCGCTCTGGCTCATGCCCGGCGTTTCCAGTGTCTGCTTGCAGGCGATCACGTAATGCGCCAGCCGCGCAGTGGTGGACATCTCCACGTCCAGGGTCACCAGCAAGTCCAGAGTCTCCATGGCCTGCTGCGTCTTACGCTGGTCGGGCCAGGCCGCCATCGGGTTGCCGCCGATACAGACAAGGGCTTTCACCTGACCGTCTCCTTCCAGCAGGATTTCGTCCGCCAGCGCGGCGGTGGGCATGCCGGCTGCCGTATCCGTCAGCCCACGCACGCGCAGTTTCTCGCCAAAGCCCCAGGCCTTGAAGGGTGCGAAGGCCTGCGCTTTTGGCGTATAGGCGGGCAACATGGCGTTGGGGCGCGTGACGCGCTGCCCCGCGCGAGTGTAGGCACCGCAGATAGTATTCAGGCACGCCACCAGATAGTCCTTGAGGTTGCAGTACATCGCGAAGCTCGCGCCGGTGCCGCTGTTGGCGTGGCGCATGCGCGCGTTGGCAAAAACTCGTGCTGCCTCGATGAGTTGCTCAGCCGGAATACCTGCGCGATCGGCCACATACTCCGGGGTGAAACCGGCGACAGCATGTCGCAGTTCGTCGAAGCCACTGACATTGTCCGCGACAAAGTCTTTGTCATAGAGATCCTCGGCGATGATGATATGGATCATCCCCGCGAGGATGGCGTGGTCCTCACCGGGGCGGCATTGCAAATGGATCGCCGCCTTGCGCGCGCAGTCCGACACCCGTGGATCAATCACAATCAGCTGCAGGCCGCGCGCCTGCGCCTCCTTCAGTTTTTGCGCCGGATTCTGGCCAGGCAATCCGGCCGATTTGGAAATGATCGGGTTATTGCCGATCAGCAACCACGCATCGGCCTGCTCGAAATCCGGTTCACCGCCCAGCCATTTGCCGTGCAGCGCCATGGAGATCTGTTTGCCGGGCTGGTCGATGGTGTTGGAAGTAAAGAACATGCGCGAGCCAATCGCCCGCATAAACGCGTTGCCCATACTCGCCGCCGTCGGCTGACCCGCATTGGGCGTGCCGACATAGAACGCCACCGCGCGCGGCCCGTACTGATCGACAATCGCCTTGATCCGCTCGGCCACCTCGATAGCGGCCTGCTCGCTGGCAATCGGCATATGGCGGCCATCGGGCTGGCGCTTCATCGAGTGCAGCAGCCGCCCCGCGTGATTATGCAACTCCGGCAGCGCCCTGCCCTTGGGACAGGTATACCCCTTGAACATCGGGTTATCCGGGTCGCCGGTGACCCGCGTCACCTTGCGCCGCCCGTTGTCGTCCTCGACCTCGGCCAG
>Ga0209254_10006455_pt1 | contig 10813 bp, 14 predicted proteins | sample FrelakmetDIP11DI_FD_187148 | JGI IMG/M metagenome (GOLD analysis project Ga0209254, IMG submission 187148) | Freshwater lake sediment microbial communities from the University of Notre Dame, USA, for methane emissions studies - DIP11 DI (SPAdes)... | ecosystem: Environmental > Aquatic >... | reverse complement strand
GTAGCCCAGGCGCTTCAGACGCGCGTCGGCTTCAGTTGCCAGTTCGGGCACGATCTCGATCGAATACACGTCCGTCCCCATGTCCGCAAGGATCGCCGCCTGATAACCTGACCCGGTGCCGATCTCCAACACGCGATCGCCCGGCTTCAGTTTCAGGTTCTCACTCATGTACGCCACGATGTAGGGCTGCGAGATGGTCTGCCCGTAACCGATCGGCAGGGGATGATCTTTGTGAGCTTGATCGAGATACTCCGGCGGTACGAACTCGTGTCGAGGCACGCGGCGCATCGCCTGTAGCACGATCGGATCGCTTACCTCGCGCGGGATGATTTGCTCGTCGACCATACGCTCACGCTCCTCCGCAAACTGCTCGGGCGACGTGGCCGCTGGAGTCGGCGTCGCCGTTCCGCACGCGCTCAAGCAGATGATCAGCATGACATGCACTAGCCTGACTCTTATCCGAGGACCCAGCAGAAGCGGCTCCTCGCGCAGCATCCCGAGCGTAGCGAGTGGACACGCCGCGGATTTGCCGGGCGTGGGAGCCCGGCCCGCTACTCTTCGGAAAGACAATAACCTGTGCATATTCAGTCCTTACTCAACACGTGACATGAAACAGGCCAATCACGGCACCCTCTGCCTCATTCCAGACACGGATAGCTTTGGGCGTGGGCAGCAGCTGCACCTCGCACTGCATTTGCTGGAAGAAGTCCTTTGCCTCATCCGACAGTGTGACATTGCCCCCTTGCCCGCTGCCGAGGATCAACCGCTGCGCACCGGGTTCACAGACGTATTCCGCTTCGGCCAGCGACACCATGTGCGAAGTGCCGTACAGCGCTTTGGAGAGTTTCTTCTTGCGCTTCTTCACTTCGCCGTTCAGCCGGATGATCACATCGTGATCATACTCCTCTTTGGCAATGGTGATCGAACCGAAAGATGTGTCGTCGATCCTGGGTTTCATGTTGCTCCTCCATTGACAACCGCGCTACAATGGTCATAGAGGGTTACATGTCCGATCGGTTTCTCATCCCCGCCCGCGAATTCGAGCCCGCCTACCTGGCGCTGTATCGATCGGGCGAGTTGCAGCGCCGCGCACAGCAGGCGATCGATCTGCTGGCCGCGTGCCGCCTGTGCCCGCGCCAGTGCGGCGTCGATCGGCTGGCCGATCGCAAAGCCGCGTGCCAGACCGGACGTTACGCCGCGACGAGCAGCTATTTCGCCCATCGCGGCGAGGAAGACTGCCTGCGCGGCTGGCACGGCAGCGGCACGATCTTCTTCGCGTGGTGCAATCTGCGCTGCGTCTTCTGCCAGAACTTCGAGACCAGCCAGCTCGGCGAGGGCGCGACCACTTCGCCGCGGCAGATCGCCGACATGATGCTGCGCCTGCAGGACAGCGGTTGCCACAACATCAACTTCGTTACACCCGAGCACGTGGTGCCGCAAGTGCTGGAAGCGATGGTCAGCGCCGTCGAACGCGGATTGAGATTGCCGATCGTGTACAACACCTCCGCCTATGATTCCGCCGAAAGTCTGCGCCTGCTCGACGGCGTCATCGACATCTACATGCCGGACTTCAAATTCTGGGACGAGCAACTTGCCCTGAAATATCTGAAAGCCAAAGACTATCCCCAAGCCGCGCGGCACGCGATTCGCGCGATGCACCGCCAGGTCGGGCCGCTGAAGTTCGACGAGAGCGGCATCGCGCTGCGCGGCGTGTTGGTGCGCCATCTGATCATGCCCGGCTGCCTCGACGACACCCAAACGATCCTGCGCTTTCTCGCGGAAGAGGTTTCTCCCGACACCTACGTCAACCTCATGGCGCAGTATTACCCCTCGAACAAAGTCTCCTTCACGAAGTATCCTGAGCTCAATCGCCGCATCACGCTTGACGAATATCAAAGCGCGGTCAAGTACGCGCAGCAGATCGGCTTGCAGCGCCTCGACGAGCGGCATTGCCTCAAGCGGGCGTGGTGGTGAGGATGTGTAGACCTCGGAGGTTTTGAACGATCGGATAGCCTGACCTGATAATCAACTAGATCGATCATCTCGTCATGCCGGGTTAGCTCTGATAACCTCCGAGGTCTTCGCTGGTTGCACCTCGCGACCATGCTGATGTCTTGATCGCGATCGCTGGTTAAGGCGACGCGCCGATCAACAAAGACACATCGTCCACATACAACGACGAACGCTTGTCGTACACGGCATTCCCATCGTGATAGACGCCGAACTGGATTGAGATGGGTTTGCCCACGTAGGGCACTAGATCGAATTCGGCGTACTGCCAGCCGGACAGATTCTCATCAAACTCAAACAACTTTTGCAGGATGGTGTTTCCCTCCAGCACGTAGGCGAACTGGCGGCTGCGCTGGGGATCGCCACTCGAACCCTCGCGACGCGGCCAATACCAGAACGAGAGCCGGGCGTGCGGAGCGGCCGGCAGCACTCCGATCGGATAAGTCACGGCGGCATAGCTGTATGCCAACGGCTCGGGCGGCTCGATGCCCAATTTGGCAGCATACATTCCGGAATGCACCACGGTCGTGACGACATTGGCGCGGACCGGAAAATCGTTCCACTGCCAGGCCGAGAAGCCTTGTTCAAAACCGCCGTTGACGATCAACTCCTGGGCCGGCGGCATCGTCACGAGCGGCAGGTACATGTTCATCACGGGCAGCGCCCCTCTGATCGTCACCGCCCGCATGTTGCCGGTATCCGCCACGACGATGTTCTGATCGCGATCGACGATCACGCCGCGCGGTTGATTGAACGAGCCGCTGTAACTGTCGTTCGGAGCAGTGTACTGCGCCAGCAGGTTGCCCTGCAGATCAAGCACTTTGATCCGGTTACGGCCAGTGTCGGCGGCGACGAGCCGATTAACGCGATCGACCGCCACGCCGATCGGCTGGATGAAGCTGGCCGTGATGACCTTGCCGAAGGTGAACGAGTTACCGTTGAAGTTCAAGACCTGCAGGCGATTGTTGCCGCTATCGGCGACGATCACGCGCCCACCGTGATCGACTACCAACCCCTGCGGATTGTTGATCTGACCGGGGCCGCTGCCCGCGCTGCCAAAAGCGGCGACGAAATGCCCAAGGTCGTCAAACGCCTGAATACGATGGTTGCCACTATCGGCCACAAGGATGCGATAGGGTTGCGCGCCGCAACTGCCCAGGCGCGGCACATCGCTGATGCGTAGCTCGTCGATCACACCTTCAGCATGGCTGTCATTCGCAGTCGAAGAGCCGATGTACATCGTAGCGAAGAGGGTATCGGGGACGTGTGTGCCGCTGCGGCTGTCGCGCTGCAGCCCATCCACGTACAACGCGATGTTATCCGCCTGCCATGTCGCCGCGATGTGATGCCACTCGCCCGCCTGCCAGTGACCCACATTGTACGCGACGCCGTATTCGGTGGCGCTGTCCCACGCCATGAAGCGCAGATTGTTGGCGCCGTCCTTCATGATGCGCAGGCGGTTGAACCAGGTGTTGCCCACTTCAAACAACGTGTAGCTCTGCAGGTCGCCGCCGTTCCACGAGGGGCGGAACCAGAACTCGATGCTGCCCTGCGTCCGATTGAGATTGTCGATCGTCGGATAGCTCAGCGTATCGTTGGAGTCAAACAGCACACCCTGCCCGGCTTTGCCGTCGGTGAACGTCGTGCCACTCCACCAGCCGGCTTCGCCCTGCGTCCCATCATAGCTGCCGTCGAAGTGCAGCAGCAACAACGTGTGCGCGTCGTCAGAATATGGCGGCTTGGTGGTGCAGCCCTGACCCCACACGGCCACCCCGGCAGGATTTTGCACCTGCCCGTTGCCGGAACCCGCCGAGCTGAACTCCAGGATCGGGTTGGCGTCCTCATCGGCGACGCGAATGGATTGTCGGCCACCATAGGCATCGCGGGGATGGCTGAAGATCAATCGATCTTGCGCATCAACCGCCAGAAATTGCGTCCACTCCAGGTGATAGTGCTGGCTGCCGAAGCTTTCGATGTAGCGCCCATCCGATCGCTGGTGCATCAACGGGTAGCCATCATCGGGATCGAGCACCACGCGCCGTCCATCGGACATGAGGCCGATCGCCATCGGATTGCGCAGGTGCGGCGTCCATACGAAATGGCTGAAACCGCTTTCCCGACTGATGGTGTCCATGGCCGTGATGGCGTAGATGCGATCGCCGTCGTTGTAGGTGTCCGTGTAAGTCAGGCTGGTCACCAATCCGCCGACGCGCTCATACGCAAACGTCGGCGGCGCAGCGCGATAGATCCTGTAGCCGGCCACATCGGCCGATGGACTGCTGCTCCAGGTCAACACGGCCTGGCTGCCTTCGACTTTGGCGATCGGCGCGAGCGGCGGCAGCGGCGCACCGGAGATGGGCACGTGCGAACTGATCGTGAAGGTGTGGCTCAACACGTCCCCTTGCCAGTAGGCTAAATTGAAATCGGTGATGTCGAGCCAGGTGAATTCTTCGTGTGATCCCTGAATGATCTTCACCAGGAAGCGATTGCGGCTGCCGACCACATCGACCACGCCGAAGGGATTGTCGCTCAGCGTGTGGCCGGTGGCCGTCGTCGCGCCGCCCTCAGCCGATCGGTTGGTGAGAAACACCCGGCCAGTCGCATCGGTCGTACCGGTGATCTCCGGCATGTTATCCATCATCAAGTCGCCCATCCAGTTGCGCGGCCCGGTGCGTTGATACACCGCGATCTGCACAGCGCTGGCGGGCTGGCCTTGATTGTTCAGGATGCGCAGATAGTTCTGCTGCGGAATGTCGAATTGATATTCGCCGTAGTAGCCGCGCCGATAGCCCTTCGTCGACGACAGGCCCGCGGCGCTGTGGCTGGAATATAGGCGATGATTGGTGTGAGGATAGATGTCGCCGCCGCCCATCAGATCCCAACGCGGCCAGCGGAAGCCGATGTTGACGAGACTGCCTTCTTGATCGAGCGCCTGCACCAACGATGGCTCCAGATCGAGCGCATACAGATCGATCATGCCGATCTGATGGCTCAGTTCGTGAATGAGACTCCAATCGATGTCGGTGTTTGCATCATAGCCGCCACTGTACGTGCGATAGTCGGCATCGACGAACCAGCCGCCGTCGTTGACGCCGTCCCACGTGGAGGCGCTGTTCACCACCTCGATCACGTTGATGCGCACCCGCTCGGTCGCGCCTTGCGGCGTCACCGGATAGATCGAGGTGGCGAAGTCCCAGTTCATCGCCGCGATCTGCCGCTGCAACCAATCCTCCGCCGAATACGAAAAGGCTGGATTCCACGGCGTGTTGTACGCCTCGATCATTTGCGGCGTGATAGCGATGCGCAGCGACAACGCGTTGGTGCGATCTTCGAGGCTGTTGTTAATCTCGTAGGTCTCGCTGATCGCGTTGGCCGGATCGACGGTGAAGCGCACGGTGTGATCGCCCGCGATCTGTTCGCCGTTCATGGTATGCGCCCACGTCCACTGATACGTCGTGGTGATCTCAGCCGACGGCGCGAGCGCGCCCAGCGTGCCCGACAGCACGGCGATCCCATCGATGTCCCAGCGATAAGCAAACGACGGACTCGCAAGCGTCCCCTTGTTGACGATGTGCGCGGTGAAGGTCACCACTTCACCGGGCGCGGGCCAGCGCTGTTCAGTCTCTGTGCCGGGGCACAGCGTGGGCAGGGGCGGCACGGGGGATAGGTACTGCACGCAGTAGGCGTGATACATCGGCGCGCGATTGATGAAGGTCACGTCGAGATCGATACCTGTGGGCGGAGCCAGCACCCGATTGGCTGGCGCGGCTCGAAGGGCACGTTGCGCGACTGGCGGATAATCGGCTCCGGGCATGGGTTGACCACGTTGTAAGCCAGTCGGATTGATGAACGGTGGTGAATCTTCGGACGGCGGAGTAACGACCTGGGCCTGCGTGGCCTGACCGACCACGATCAGACTGACGACGAAGACGACGGCGAGTGCCGTCAGCAAGGCATGGCGCGTATGCATGGCGTCCCCCTTTCCGTACGGGCGAGTTTTGCCCATATGCTGCGACGACGTCAACGGTGGCGGAGGAACACTCCCATTTCAGTATACACCCGATGGCAAGGGGTGAGACGGAGGTTAGGAGTCCAAAACGGTAGAAGAAAAACAGACTGAATGTAAACGCCCCGCCATGATGTGCACGGCGGGGCGTGTTGCTGCTGCAAGCGATGAAAGGACCTCTTAAGCGTTCGCTGCAATAACTTGTGCCGCCGGAAAGATCATTACTTCTTCTAGACTTTCATATCCAGCCGTGCGTGGTGCCAGATAAGCCGTGCCTTGCAGCGAAAAAGGTTTAGGGATCGGCAAACCATTCGCGAGCAGATGTTCTACCACCATTTCAGTGGCTTCGGCCAAGTTAGCTTCGGCTTCATCGGGTGTATCGCCCTGACTGAGGCAGCTGGGCAACTCCGGATGATAGGCGATGTAGCACCGTCCTTCAGTGGTCGTTTCTTGAAGGCGGATAATCGTGATGAAAGTGGGTGTGTTCATGATCTCACTCATGTGATGCCTCCAACTGTTTGAACTGATCAATGAGTTTTACGGCAGTCGCAACGTAGCCCTTTGCTAACGAATTGTGTCGAGCGACAGTCGCGTATAACTGAGGGTATTTGGGATGATAGAAAAAACGGTGCCGACTGCCCTCGCGGACTTGAAAGCCAAAACCAAAGTAAAGTGCCTCTAAGTCTCTCTCACCCCAACCAGATTTGCTGGCACGCATTCTTTCCAGAAGTTTCTCCGCCGTGTCCATAAAATTATACCCTACTTGCCATCTGGCGGGACAACCACCCTGACGACTCGCAGCGGAATACGACATTCCGTCCTGCCATCTAGGACGATTCTGAATTCATATCGGCCGAATTTGGGAAAGACAATCGTATTAAGCCGGAGAATTTGATTGAGCAATGACGGGCCGCCATCTGCCGCCCGATCAATCTGCACTTTGCCGCTGATTGAGAAGATGTCTTGGCCATCTTCTTCGACCAGCACAATCTTAATACTTTTCTCGCCGCATTCGCTAGAGTCAAATTCGAACTGTGCGACTAGCATCATTTGCGGCTGCACAATGGGTTCAGTTACCGACATGATATTCGTGAAGATACCCATGATATTGAGCTTATTGTTCTCAGAAACGCTGGCGTAGTCTGCTAATACCCCGATGCGAAGTTCCATGGATCGCCTCCACAGCCTGTGAGTGATTCGATTATATCGCTTGATTGAGACAGTGGCAATTTTCCAATTCGGATGAAGAGACAATCGCGTGAATGATTTTGGCGGCCCGCCGGTAAGGCAAAGCATGATTGTCAAGGTGGTATCACCCGACAAGAAGCAACGCTGGATGTCAGCGCAGATCGGCAAGCGTGACAAGACGATCGAGCTGATCGATAATCAGGCACGGCCATCCGGCCGATTAAAACCTCCGAGGTCTTGCCATGCCCACCACCCTCCTCCGCGACGTCCTCGTCAGCGATCTGCCCATCTTCTTCGAACAGCAACTCGATCCGGTGGCCAGTGGGGTCTCTGAGGTTTTGCAGCGCGCCTCGCACGCGAGAGGGGAAGGTGTATAATTGTCTTTGAGGTGCGCTATGACCAATCTAGAGCAAGTCATCATACGTGAAATCGCAACGCTGCCCGAATCGCGTCTGACCAGCGTATTGGCGTATGTCCGCTTTCTCAAACTGGGCTTGGCGGATGACGCCGAAATTGATCGGCGCTTCGACGCTTCCTGGAAGCGCGTGCGCGCCCGCGCGAAGAAACTCAAGATCACGCCCGAGGAGATCGAGGCCGAAATTCGCGCCGTGCGCGAGGGCCGCTAATGCGCGTGGTCATCGACACCAGTGTCATGGTGTCTGCGTACCTGGGCGGCGCGCTGAGTTGGACGATTTCGCTGCGCTCTTGCTGCACAAAGCCGAATTTGTCACTCCACTGGAAACCATCCTCGCTGTCGAAGCCGATCCTTCCGATAACAAATTCCTCGAAGCAGCGCTCGCGGGACGCCCTCGGCGCATCGTCAGCGGGGACAAGCATTTGCTGACACTCAGCGCCTATCGCGGAATTGCTATCATCACCGCGCGCGAGTTCTGCGCGTGGCTGGATGAGTAGTGACGCGACGGCATCCACCCCCTCACGATCGCTCATGCCCGCCACCATCCTCCTGCGCAACGTCAGCGCCAGCGATCTGCCCATCTTCTTCGAGCAGCAACTCGATCCGGTCGCCACGCAGATGGCGGCCTTCCCGGCAAAGGACATGGGCCAACTCGCTCTACTGCGTAACGTGAGTTATAATCCAGATGGAAGACAGGAGGAGGTATGACCACCTTACTACTCAGTGACATTTTGGACGATCTGCGCGCCGCCGAAGACGGCTTGCACCGCTTCGAGCGCCGCTACTGGTTGAGCTCAAGTGATTTCTACGACATGTACTCACACGGCCAACTCGACGACGGCGACAATGCCGAAGATTTCGCAGAATGGGCGGGGCACTACTTATTGCGCCAGAAGCGCATGTCCGCCTTGGAGCAAATCTCCAAGGATCGCCTTCGGCTGTTGCGTCAACAGGCGAGCGGCCAAACGATTCGCCTGACCCCAGCCGAACCGACCCTCACGCTCAAGTAGCGGCCATGCTGAACCGAGCTGACTACGAGCGACGGTTGTACACGCTGGCGGAGCATCACGCCGAAGTAACCGCTTCGACGTTGCGCCTCTACAGCAATAGCGCGACCTCGTCACTGGTGCGCGGCAGCGTCTTCTTTGACAGCGGCCTGGAACTGCGCATATTTGAGTACATCGATTGGGCGGCCAGCGAAATCCTTAGCTACAGCTACACGGTCTATTCAGGCGAAGAAGAAGTACGCTGGTACGATCGCAGCCGCACCCGGAGGATGCCGCGCTGGCGTCCACCTTTCCCCATCATTATCACACCGCCCCCAACATCAAACATCACCGTGTGCCAGCGCCAGGTATATCCTTTACCGACTCTAGTTTGCCGACTTTGATCGCCGATTGCATCGGCCTGGGGCGCATTCTGTCTCCGTAGCAGGTGTCTGCTGCGAAAGACGCGCATTGCGCTGAAGTCTTACCATGCCCAATACCCATCTCCGCGACGTCCTCGTCAGCGATCTCCCCATCTTCTTCGAGCAGCAATTCGATCCGATCGCCACGCAGATGGCGGCCTTCCCGGCTCGTGATCGAGAGGCGTTCATGGCGCATTGGGCCAAGATCATGGCCGACGAGTCGAACATCCTCAAGACCATCCTCGATGGCGATCAGGTGGCGGGCAATATCGTGAGTTGGGAACACGACGGCGAGCGTGAAGTGGGTTACTGGCTGGGCCGCGAATTCTGGGGCAAGGGTATCGCCACAAAGGCGTTGTTGCTGCTTCTACAGCAAGTCACATCTCGCCCGTTGTACGCCTATGTGGTGAGGCACAACCTCGCCTCGATCCGTGTGTTGGAGAAGTGCGGGTTCAAGAAAACGGATGAGAAGGATGAAGAAGCGATCTTGATCCTCCACGAATAGGCCCAGATGTCACACCGCACTGCACGCACGAAGTCCCCGCAGCGAAGCGGAGTGGGAATGGGTGCCTGGGTGCCCGATTGGCAACTAACACTGGCTAAGCGACTGGATGCCCGCTGACAACGTGCGGGAATGACATGATTCGCGTTCATTCGCGTCAACGAGAGCACTCCCCCAAAAGATGGGGACTTCGTGCATCGCATGTGTTCGCGGCCGAAGTTGTATTACAACGCCAGCCCCATCACGATCGCCAGCCCTTCGCCCGCCGCGTCGAGTCCGCCATGCGCGATGGTGCACGCGACCACGTCGTCGGTCTTCTCGCGCAGCAGGCCGAAGAAGAAACCGCCCGCCAGCGTGAACAGACCCCACGGCCACGCGAAGTCATATTGGCCGAGCAGCGGATTGAACGTTTGCGTGGCGTGGATCAGGCCAAATAAGATCGACGAGACGATCAGCCCCGGCCCGAAGCGAATGCCCATGATCTGATACGGCCTGCCGAATTCCTGATTCACCCGCGATTGATAGTAACCCCGATAGCGAATCTCCTCGCCGAAGCCCGACACGATCAACTGCCAGAAGACCATCGAGGTCACCAGCAGCGTCGCGCGGCCCATGATGATGCTCAGCACAATCGGGAGCAGCAACAATCCGCCGAGCAGGATGACGTTGTTCTTCACTTTCGATCGGCGCGCGTCGCCCGACGGATCTTTCGTGTCCTGCCGTTTGAGCATCGTCAGCAATAACCAGATGCCGGCGATCTCGGCCACAAGGGTGATCGCGCCGCCCAGCCACGATCGATAACTCGTGCCCAGCAGAATCACCGCGAACACCGCACCCACGGGAACGAACCGCGCCACGTAGCCCGTCATGCCCACGTCGAAACTCAAACCCCAGTCCTTCAGCGTGAGGCCGTACTCGCGCCACGGTCGTCGCGTCAAGGCCATGATGATTAACGAGAGCGCAATGAAGATGAAGCCGCCAAGCCAGCGTTGCGCTTCGCGATCGAGCGACGTCTGAGCGAATTGCGCGCCCAGCCACCAGCTCAACAGCAACATCAACCCAAAAACGATGATGACTTCGATGATGGATTTGCCTTTCATGATGATCCTTTCTTACCCCCACCCTCCCCCGTTCGTAAACAGCACGAACAGGGAGCGGGGACTGTGCTCCCTCCCCCGTCGAATCTATGCCCATGCCTGGCGCTTTGCGCCAGTGGGCCGCTTGGCGTCATCGACGGGGGAGGGCTGGGGTGGGGGTCGGGGTCACTTCCTGATTATCGGCAGG
>Ga0209254_10006454_pt1 | contig 10814 bp, 9 predicted proteins | sample FrelakmetDIP11DI_FD_187148 | JGI IMG/M metagenome (GOLD analysis project Ga0209254, IMG submission 187148) | Freshwater lake sediment microbial communities from the University of Notre Dame, USA, for methane emissions studies - DIP11 DI (SPAdes)... | ecosystem: Environmental > Aquatic >... | reverse complement strand
TAGAGCGCATCGACGAACTCCGCAACGGCCGGCGTCGAGCCCGACGTGACCTTGCGGATGGTGGTGACGCGGTGCTCCTTGTCGCCCGGGTTGATGCGCTCCGGGCTGTAGCCTGCGAAGAAGTCCTTGTTGAACTTGAGGCCCGAGACCTTTTCCAGGATCGGGACGCAGACTTCCTCGGTGCAGCCGGGGTACACGGTCGATTCGTACACGACCACGTCGCCCTTCTTCAGCACCTTGCCGACCGATTCGCTCGACTTGACCAGCGGCGTGAGGTCCGGGCGCTTGTACTCGTCGATCGGCGTGGGCACGGTGACAATGAACACGCTGCATGACTTGAGATCGCTCAGGTGCGTGGTGTAAGCAAGCTTGGACGCCTCGGCCAGTTCCTTCGCGTCGCATTCGAGCGTGCTGTCGACACCCTTGCTGAGTTCAGCCACGCGGTCGGCCTTGATGTCGAAGCCGACGGTATTGAAACGCTTGCCGAACTCGACGGCCAGCGGCAGGCCCACGTACCCCAGGCCGACGACACCGATCTTCAGGTTGCGAAGGTTGAATCTACCCATGGATTTAAGCGCTTTTTCAGGGGGTTTATGGCCGCCAAGGATGCCACAGGCAGCCCGCGGGAATTGAGACTTCCGTCAAATGCTGGCCCAGGCCAGGGCGGCCAGCCCGACGGTCGTCATCACGGCGAAATAGGGCAACGCCATCCAGACCATGCGCCCGTAGCCGAGGCGGATCAGCGGGGCGAGGGTCGAAGTCAAGAGGAACAGGAAGGCCGCCTGTCCGTTCGGCGTTGCCACGCTCGGAATGTTCGTACCGGTATTGATGGCTACGGCCAGCCAGTCGAACTGCTCACGGCTGATCGTGCCTTGCAGCAGAGCTGCCTTGATTTCGGTGATGTAGACGCTCGCGACGAAGACGTTGTCGCTGATGGAGGACAGCACGCCGGCTGCGAGGTACAGCATGGAAGCCTGCGCGGCGCCCTCCATCGCCAGCACCCGCTGGATCATCGGTTCGAACAGGTGCTGATCGTGGATCTCGGCCACGATCACGAAGAACACGACCAGCAGCGCCGTGAACGGCAGTGCGGCTTCGAAAGCCTTGCCGATGCGGTGCTCTTCGGTCACGCCCGTGAAGGCAGTCGCGAGGATGATCACCAGCAGGCCGATCAAGCCGACTTCCGCGACGTGGAAGGCCAGCGCCAGCACCAGCAGGATCGCGACGACGGCCTGGACGATCAGCACCTGCCGGTCGCGCGGCGTCGACCTCGCCGCGAGTTCCCGGGAATAGTCATCCAGCACCGCACGCGCGGCATCCGGCAGCGGGGAGCCGTACCCGAACCAGCGGAACCGCTCCACGAGCCAGCAGGTCGCGAAGCCGGCGATCGCAACCGGAATCGTCACCGGCGCCATGGCCAGGAAGAACTCACCGAAGGTCCAGCCGGCGTGTTCCGCGATCAGGAGGTTCTGCGGTTCACCCACCTGCGTCATCACGCCGCCGATCGCCGTGCCGACGGCGCCATGCATCATCAGCGAACGCAGGAAGCCGCGGAACGATTCCAGGTTCTCGCGATGCAGGACCTGGACGCCGGCATCGATGGATGCGTCGTGATGGGGAGTCGCATGGGTCTTGCCCGACGCCACGCGGTGGTAGACCTCGTAAAAGCCCATGCCGACGGTGACCGCCACCGCCACTACCGTCAGCGCGTCGAGGAAGGCCGACAGCAGCGCGGACACGGCACAGAACGTCAGCGCCAGGGCCTCGCGCGAACGAATGCGCAGGATCAGCCTGGTGAAGACGAACAGCAGCAGGTCGCGCAGGAAATAGATGCCGGCGACCATGAAGATCAGCAACAGGATCACGGGGAAGGCCCCGGTGACTTCCTCGTACACGCTCTCGGGCGTGGTGAGGCCGATCAGGACGGCCTGGATTGCCAGCAGGCCGCCCGGCTGCAGCGGATAGCAGCGCAGCGCCATTGCCAGCGTGAAGATGAACTCGCCCAGCAGCAGCCAGCCGGTGACGATCGGTCCCGCGAGCACCATCACGATCGGGTTCAGCAGCAGGAACCCGATGATCGTGAGCTTGTACCAGCCCGGCGACTGGCCCAGGAATGCCGTCCCGAACGACTGCGACAGCGTATGGCTCATGGGGTGGTGGCGGCTCCAGGCGCCTCGTCGAACCTGCGCCACGCCGTCTTGCCGGCGCTCGCCTTGTCGAGCAGCTTGAGCATCGCCTCGTGAGCCTGCGTCTCGTCCAGGGTCGCGCGCCGGACAACGAGCGTACCGGCCGGTCGCACGGCTTTGGTCACGGCGGTGACGACCCCTGTCTTGTGTGCCTTGTCGTCCAGGGTGAGCGCACCCTGACCGCCCGTCATTGCGAGGTAGACCTCCAGCAACAGGTCGGCGTCGAGCAGCGCCCCGTGCAGGTCGCGATGCGAATTGTCGATCGAATAGCGCTTGCACAGCGCGTCCAGGCTGTTGCGCTGCCCCGGGTGCATCTGCCGCGCCAGAGCGAGCGTGTCGAGGACGCTGCACAGGTCGCGCGTCAGCAGCTTTTCGACGACTCCCTGCTCGGCGAGCTTCGTCATCTCCGCGTCGAGGAAGGCAACGTCGAACGGCGCGTTGTGGATGATCAATTCGGCGCCGGCCAGGAATTCGCGCAGCTCGGCGAAAATGTCGGCGAAACGCGGCTGACCGCCCAGGAACTCCGTCGTGAGACCGTGCACCTGCACTGCGCCGGGATCGATTTCACGGTCCGGGCACAGGTACCGGTGAAACTGCCGGCCCGTGCGGCGCCGGTTCACCAGCTCGATGGCGCCGATCTCGATGATGCGGTGCCCGAGTTCGGGCTCGAGACCCGTGGTTTCGGTATCGAAGAGGATCTGGCGCACTGCGACTATCCCGTGACCGCAGTCATGGCTCAGGCAACTGCCTGGGCGAGAGCATCGACCACCTGCCGCTGCAGGTCTTCGGTCAGGTACGGGTGCATCGGCAGACTGATGACGCGTCGCGCGGCAACTTCCGCCGCCGGGAATTCACCCTCGCGGTGGCCGAGGTGCTCGAAGACGGGCTGCATGTGCAGCGGGAGCGGGTAATGGACGGCCGTCGGCACGCCGAGCTGCTTCATGCGCGTCTCGACGATCTCGCGCTGTTCGACTTCGACCGTGTACTGCGCCCACACGCAGGTATTGGACGCATCGACCTCGGGCGCCCGGACCGTTGCCTGCGCGCCGGTGCCGAATTTCTCGGCGATCAAGCGCGCGTAGCGCTCGCCGGCACGATGCCGCGCAGCCACCTCATCCTCAAACACCTCCATTTTGGCGAGCAGCACAGCCGCCTGCATCGTATCAAGGCGACCGCAGAGGCCGAGTCGTGGATGGTGGTAACGGCGATCCTGCCCGTGCACGCGGATCTCGCGCATGGTTTTCGCCAGTCGATCATCGTTGGTGAACAGGGCCCCACCGTCCCCGTAACAGCCCAACGGCTTGGAGGGGAAGAAAGACGTGGCGCCCACGGCAGTCATGCTGCCGGAGCGACGTCCCTTGTTCGTGGCGCCGAAACTCTGGGCCGCATCTTCGATCACCGGGAGTTCGTTGCGGCAGGCGATCGTGTTGATCGCGTCGAGGTCAGCGCATTGTCCGTACAGCGAGACCGGCATGATCGCCCTGGTCCGCGGCGTGATCGCCGCCTGGAGCTTCGAGGGATCCATGTTATAGGTGCGACGGTCCACGTCGACGAAGACCGGCCTGGCGCCTAGCAGCGCGATCATCTCGGCCGTGGCGAAGAACGTGAACGGAACCGTAATCACCTCGTCGCCTGGCCCGACGTCCAGGGCCATCAAGGCGATCAGCAAAGCATCCGTGCCGCTCGCCACGCCGATACAATGCTTGGACTGCACGTACGCCGCGAGCTGCTGCTCAAGCTCAGACACCTCGGGCCCGAGAATGTACTGGCCGTGCTCCAGCACCCTGGCAATCCGTGCGTCGACCGAAGGCTTGAGGAGCCGGTACTGGGTCTTGAGGTCGATGAAATCCATGGGGTTCCTGCCGTGGGCGTGGGATCAGCGTAGTTTACGACCGCAAGGCCTCTATCCCAAGGTTGGCGAGTTCGTCCGCACGTTCATTCCCCGGATGCCCGGCGTGCCCCTTGACCCAGTGCCAGTGCACCTCGTGGCGCCCGATCTGCTCCTCGAGCAGCAACCAGAGATCGGCGTTTTTTACGGGCTTCCTGTCGGCGGTTTTCCAGCCGCGGCGCTTCCACTGCGGCAACCACTCGGTGATGCCGTTGCGGACGTACTGCGAATCCGTGTAGAGCTGCACCACGCAATGGCGCTTCAGCGTCGCGAGCGCCTCGATGGCTGCGGTCAGTTCCATGCGGTTGTTGGTCGTGTGCGTCTCGCCGCCGTGCAGTTCCTTGCGGTGGTCGCCCGCGATGAGCAGGGCACCCCACCCCCCCGGACCCGGGTTTCCCTTGCAGGCGCCGTCCGTGTAGACGATCACGTCCGACGCGGTCACGCAGCCTGTCTCGTGGTCGGCTCGGGCGCGCTGCCAACGAGCACCGGCCGCTGCGTCCAGGCCGGCCGGATGGGAGTCAAGGCGCGAACACGCTTGCGCGCCTTCAGCAAGTAGGCACCCGCGAGCGGCGCGGCAATGACCGGGCCACGGCGTTCGAGCCAGCTGTCCTCGTCCAGGCCGAACATGCGCTGCGCCCACGGCGGGCCAAACAGGTAGCGCCGCGCGGCGACGATCTCGAACCCGAGCAGACCGAGCCAGTCGCGCGTGCGATGCTCGCTCATGAGTCGTGTCGCGTGCGGCGGAAACCGTCGGCTCGCGGCGAAATGGTGGCGGACGCCCCAGGTGCCCCACGGGTTGAACGCGCAGATGATCAGGTTGCCCTCGCCCACCAGTACGCGATCCACCTCGCGCAACAGCTCGTGCGGACGCGGAGCGTGCTCGAGCGTGTGCGGCAGCAACACGGCCTCGACCGAATTGGTGGCGATCGGCAAGGCATCAAAACTGGCGCGGATGGCTCGAGGGCCCGTGGCATCCGGCGCAATGCAGCTGCGGTGCTGCGTGCGCGCGGCCTTGCACAGTTGCGCCGTGTCGCCCCAGCGTCCGATCTGCAGCAATTCAAATCCAACGACGTCCGCCAGTTCACGCTGCAGCAGCCGCGTCTCGAGCGTCAGCACGGCCGCCCCCAGGGGGGACTCCAGCCAGCGGTCGTCGACGGAACTTGAGGTCATGCGCGCAAGGATAGCCGCAAGTGCCTGCCGGACGTCGAAAAAACGTGCTCTGGCAGGTGGAATTTTCCGTCCCGAAAGGCTCTAATACGCGCGCCCGGACTCATTGGCCCGCGGATGACGAGGAGCCCCAGGCAGAATGCTGCAAGTGAGCCCGGTGCGGGCGTTCTCGGACAACTACATCTGGCTGATCCGCGCACCGGCCGACCCGGGCGCGGCAGTGGTGGTCGATCCGGGTGACGACCGCCCCGTGGAGCAGGCATTGCAGGCACAGGGACTGCGGTTGAGCGCAATCCTCGTCACGCATCACCACGCCGACCATGTCGGCGGAGTCGGGGCGCTCGCGGCAAGGCACGGCGCCAGGGTCTTCGGGCCCGCACGTGAATCGATTCCTTGCAGTGCGCAGGCGCTCGACGATGGAGGCAAGGCTTCGCTTGAACACCTCGGGCTCGAATTCACCGTGATGGCGGTACCTGGGCACACGCTCGGCCACATCGCCTATGCCGGTCACGGCGCGCTCTTCTGCGGCGATACGCTCTTCAGCGGTGGTTGCGGCCGGCTGTTCGAAGGCACGCCCGCGCAAATGCTCGACTCCCTCGACCGGCTCGCCGCCCTGCCCGATGCCACCAACGTGTATTGCGCGCACGAGTACACGCTCTCGAACCTGCGGTTCGCCGCAGCGGTCGAACCCGACAATGCCCACGTTCGCGACGCGCTGGCCGACACGCAGCAGCGCCGCGAACGCGACGAAATCACCCTGCCGTCCACGCTCGGACGCGAGCGCCTCATCAACCCCTTCCTGCGCAGCCGCGAGCCCTCGCTGCGCGCCGCGGCCGAGCACCACGCAGGGCGGCCGCTGGCCGCAGCCGTGGACGTTTTCGCCGAAGTGCGACGCTGGAAAGACGGATTCCGCTGAGTCGAAATGACCCCGAACAAATTCCCGCTACCCTGGCTCGTCATCGTTGCAGCTGCCTTGCTGGCCGGTTGCGCGACCACGGACTCGACGTACTCCAGCCTGCCTCCCGCCCCGGAACACGGACCGAAGGCGCCGCTGGATCGCTCGACGGCGATCATCCCCGGCATGCTCCCGGGGGAGCGCGAGTTGCTGCACCTTCCGCCCGATCAGTACGCCGACCTGCTCGATCGGATCCGCGATGGCTACAGCCTGCCGGACGCACAGCATTACGCGGTGCAGCGCGAAATCGAGACGTACCGCAAGTCGCCTGACTTTCTAGACCGCACGTTCAAGCGCGGTGCGCGCTACCTCTACTACATCGTCGCGGAACTCGAGAAGCGCAACATGCCGCTCGAACTCGCGCTGCTGCCGGTCGTGGAGAGTGCGTTCAATCCGGTCGCATATTCGCGCAGCCGCGCATCCGGCCTCTGGCAGTTCATTCCATCGTCGGGCAAGCACTACGGCCTGGAGCAGAACTGGTGGATCGATGAACGGCGTGACGTCATCGAAGCCACCGGCGCGGCACTCACCTACCTGCAGTACCTGAACAAGTATTTTGCCGGCGACTGGTACCTGGCCATTGCCGCCTACAACGGGGGCGAAGGCACCGTCAGCCGCGCCGTCAGCCGCAACCAGGCGGCCGGGCTGCCGACCGATTTCTTCAGCCTCAACCTGAAGGCCGAAACGCGCGACTACGTGCCGAAGCTGCTGGCCATCAGCCGCATCGTGCGCAACCCGGAAGCCTACGGATTGTCGTTCGCCGCGATCCCGAACCAGCCGTTCTTCGAGGCCGTCGACCCAGGCCGCCAGGTCCACCTCGAGCAGGCGGCGCAGCTCGCCGGGATCACGCGCGAGGACCTGTTCGCGCTGAACGCCGGGTACAACCGCACGACGACGCCGCCGAACGGCCCGCATCGCCTGCTGTTGCCGATCCCCAGCGTGCAGACCTTCCGCCAGGCCATGCTCGAGCAGGCCACGATGAACCAAGGCGCGGTTACCGTCGCGGCAATCGAGCCTCCGCCCGAGGTTCGTCACAAGGTCCGCCGCGGTGAGACGCTCAGCGCCATTGCGCGTCGCTACGACGTGCCGATGGCCGCCATCCAGCAGGCCAATGGCATTCGCGGGTCGGTGATACACCCTGGCGATTCGCTGCTGATCCCCGCAACGGCGGGCGGCTCGACCGCGACACTCGCCGCGCTGGCTGCACCCCGCGAAGAAATTGCCAACCAGCTGCCCGAGCGACAGAAGCCAGCCGCACCGCCGAAGCCGAAAGTGCACGTCGTAAAGCCCGGCGACACTCTTTGGGACGTCGCACGCAAGTACGGCGTCAGCGTTCCTGCGCTGGCCTCGGCCAACGGCCTGTCGAGCAAGGCGGGCCTGGTCGCGGGTGCACGGCTCGAGATTCCGGGCCCGGGCAGCGCGGCCACGCGAACCGCGTCGACCGGAGCCAAGGAAACGAGCAGGGTGACCTACCAGGTCAAGCGCGGCGACACTCTGTCCGAGATCGCTGACCGTTTCGACGTCAGCGTCCGCGAGCTGATGACCTGGAATCGCCTGCGACAATCGTCGTCGCTGCGCGCTGGCCAGCGTCTCGTCGTCTACGTCGACTCGGGCCGGCAAACCGGAGGCTGAACATCGTGGGATTCCTGGCAGGCAAGCGGGCCCTCATCGTGGGGCTCGCCTCGGAGCGTTCGATCGCGTACGGCATCGCCGCGGCCATGCATCGCGAAGGCGCGGAACTGGCGTTCACTTACCAGGGCGAACGGCTCAAGGACCGGGTCGTCGAGATGGGCCAGGCCTTCAACTCGGCGATCACGCTGCCGATGGACGTTGGAGCGGACGCCGAGATCGACGCCGCCTTTGCCGGCATCCGCCAGGTCTGGGATTCGCTCGACATCATCGTGCATTCCGTCGGGTTCGCGCCGCGCGAAGAACTCGCGGGCACTTTCGTCGAGTCCACGACCCGCGAGGGCTTCCGGATCGCGCACGACATTTCCAGCTACAGCCTGACGGCGCTGGCCAAGGCGGGCCGCCCGCTGATGCGGGGCCGCGCGGGCGCGATCATCACGCTGTCGTATCTGGGCGCGGTGCGTTCGATCCCGAGTTACAACGTGATGGGCCTCGCCAAGGCGAGCCTCGAGGCGAACGTGCGCTTTCTCGCGGCCGACCTCGGCCCGGAGAACATTCGCGTCAACGCGATCTCGGCCGGGCCGATCAAGACGCTGGCGGCGGCGGGCGTCAGCGGTTTCCGCAAGATGCTCACGCACGTGGCCGCCGCGACGCCGCTGCGGCGGAACGTGACGACCGACGAGGTGGGTAACGCGGCCGCGTTCCTGTGCTCCGACCTCGCGTCGGGCATCACCGGCGAGATTCTCTACGTGGATGCCGGGTACAGCCACGTGGGCATGAGCTTCCCGGAGTAAAGGGACTGGTTCGGACGCCGATGAATTTGTCGGCCGCCTGACCAACGCCGGCGCCCGGATCCCCTTCGCACCCTACTCGGTCGCGAACAACGTCTCGTTCCGCTTGATTTTCGCCGTCTGCCGCAGGTCGGCGACGTACGCGTCAAACTCGACGGCCGCATTCTGCGTGGCGAGGTTCTGTGCCTGCTCGGCCAGGCCTGGGCCCAGGGCCTCAGGCGTGCCAGCGCGCGCGGCCGAAATCACGAAAACGGCGGGATCCCCGCTCGCCAACGTTGCAACGCCCGCGCTGGCCTTGCCTGCGCCGGCGGGGCGTGGGGCCTGGAAGATGCCCTTCAACAGCTCCGGCACCATCGGGGCCGCGCCTTCAGTCATGGGACCCTGCCGATTCACGGCCTGGACGACCGACGGAGTGACGCCCAATGAAGCGGCTGCTGACGCCAGCGGCTCGCCGGCATTGATGCGCTTTGCCAGCGCATTGGCCGCGTCGGTCGCTGCCGTGCGGGCCTTGTCTTCGCGCAGGCGCGCGACGATCTCTGCCTGCACGTCCGCAAGCGGACGCTGCTGCGGCGGCTGGTGGTCGGTGACCCGCAGCACGACGACACTGTCCTCGCCAACCTGCACCGGCTGGCTGTTCTGGCGCTCCTGCAGCACTTCATTGCTGAAGGCCGCGTCAATGAGCTTGCGATCGTTGCCGAGCACGCCGCCACCCTGCCGGGTGAAGCCTGCGGAGGTCTGCACGGTCATGCCAAGCTTCTTCGCAACGCTGTCGAGTTCGCTCAACGCCGCGAACGACTCGTCCGCCAGCTGCTGCGACTTATCGTAGAACAGGCTCTGGGCCTGATCGCGACGGAATTCGGGCTCGAGTTCCGCGCGCACTTCGTCGAAGGTGCGTACATGCGGCGCCTCGATGTCTTCCAGCCGGATGACGTGGTAGCCGAACTGCGTCTTGACCGGCCCGCGAATCTCGCCTTTCGACATCGCGAAGAGCGCCTCGGAAAACGGCTGCACGTACGCTTCACGCGGGGCCCAACCGAGGTCCCCGCCCGCGCCCTTCGAACCCAGGTCGTCCGAATTCTCGCGCGCGAGCTGCGCGAAATCCTCGCCTGCCTTGGCCCGCGCCAGGACAGCCTCGGCCTTTTTCTTCGCGGCCGCGTCATCCGTGCCGGACTCGATGAGGATGTGCGCGGCCTTGCGGCGCTCGGGCACGGCATTGCGCTCGGCCGCCGACTCGTCGTAGTACTTCCGGAGTCCCTCTTCGGTGACCTGCACGCCCGCCGCGATCTCGGCCAGGTCGAGCTTCAGGTACTGCAGGGACACGGTTTCCTGCGTGAGGAACTGCGACTTGTTCCTGTCGAAAAAGGCGGCAACCTCCGCCGGCGCCACTTCCGCATTGGCCGCGAACTGCGCGGCCGGCACGACGGCATAGGCGACGTCACGGGTTTCGCCCGCAAGCTCGACGCGCCGGCGCAGCTCGCCCGGCGTCACGAAGGAGGACACCGCGATCGCGTTGCGCAACTGGGAGGTCTCCAGATCGCGGCGGAATTCCTGCTCGAACTCCGGCTCGGTACGGCCCTGCTGGCGCAGCAGCGCGGCGTAGCGATCCCGCGAGAACTGGCCGTCGACCTGCAGCGCCGGAATCCTGGTCAGCGTGTCGGCGAGTTCGCGGTCGCTCACGCGATAGCCGCTCTCATGCGCCCGCTGCACCAGCAGCTCACGCGTGATGTACTCGTCGAGCAGTTTGGCCTGCTCGCTCTTCACCAGTTCCGGCGGCAGTTCGTCGCGGCGGGCCTGCTGCAGTTCCGTCTGCCGATCCTGCCAGGCCTGGCGCACCACGTTCGCCGAAACGTCCTTGCCATTGACGGTGGCCGCAGCCGAGGTCACGGCGGACTCGAACTGGATGCCCCAGAAGATAAAGACGATGGCAATGGCGCCGAGGAAAACGATGGCGAACCAACCGGAAATCCTGTCGCGAATTTTCTGCAGCATTTGTTGGGGGAACGGCTTAGAGGATGGGGGATAGTAAGAGGCGGGCGCACTGCCCGCCAGTTGTTAGTTGTCCGGAAACGCAAAAGCCCGCGCGAGCGGGCTTTCGATACTCCAGAAACTGGCGGAGTGGACGGGACTCGAACCCGCGACCCCCGGCGTGACAGGCCGGTATTCTAACCAACTGAACTACCACTCCGCGTTTTTCTGGT
>Ga0209254_10006453_pt1 | contig 10815 bp, 9 predicted proteins | sample FrelakmetDIP11DI_FD_187148 | JGI IMG/M metagenome (GOLD analysis project Ga0209254, IMG submission 187148) | Freshwater lake sediment microbial communities from the University of Notre Dame, USA, for methane emissions studies - DIP11 DI (SPAdes)... | ecosystem: Environmental > Aquatic >... | reverse complement strand
CGGCACTGTCAGACTATTACCCGGAATACCGCCTGGTTGCCCAGGCCGTTCCCAGCCAGCCGCGTCCGCGCGCCGAAGTGCTGAACCTTCTGCACGCGAATATCCAGGATGTCTTCAACGAGCAAGGCGTGCAGATCATGTCGCCGCACTACATGGGAGATCCCCATGAACCCAAAGTGGTCAAGCCCGAGGACTGGTTTCCGTCGCCGGCGAAGAGAAATCAGTAACGATTCCGCCATTCTCCAACGTGAAATGGTCATTTTCCGCTATTGATTCAGGAGTATCCGCCCATTGCTTTTTGACGGTCGTGAGTCGGCTGAGTCAGGGGGCATCAGTTGCCGCGCCCCCATGACTGAGGGTAAATGCCGGTATCCTGCCCTTTTACAAAGGCCGACAGACCGCTACATTAGCAAGGTATGCAGCCCGGTTCCTAGGTGGAACCTACCAAGGAGACATCGCATGAACCAGCCCCCCAGCAAGCTGTCGCGCCGAACCGTGTTCGTCGGGGCCGGCACCGTCGGCGCCATGGCCGCCGCCGCCAGCCTCCTGCCGTCGGTGCCGAACGCGGCCAAAGTACCCGCAGCCTTGCCCAAGGCGCCCGCCAATGGTGGCGGCTACAGCCTGACCGATCACGTGAAACAGTACTACCAGACCGCGCGCGTCTGAAACCGAACGGCAGGAGAACTCATATGTTGTTGACCAGGAAGTCTGGCGCGCCACACGGCGCCACCGAGGCGATCTCGCCCTTCGTTCACAGCCTGCGCCGCGGGCTGACCAAGGCGCTGCCGACCATGGACCGCCGCAGTTTTCTGCGCCGCTCGGGCTTGGGCGTTGGCGTGGGCCTGGCGGCCTCGCAACTCACGCTCGTGAAGAAGGCGGACGCGGCGGATGCGGCGGGGGCGATGGGCGCCGGCAAGATCGAAGTCAAGCGCACGGTGTGTACGCACTGCTCGGTCGGCTGCGCTGTGGATGCCGTGGTTGAGAACGGTGTCTGGGTGCGGCAGAACGCCGTGTTCGATTCGCCGATCAACCTCGGTGGGCTGTGCGCCAAGGGCGCGGCGCTGCGCGAGCACGGCCATGGTGAGTTCCGCCTGCGCTACCCGATGAAACTGGTCGACGGCAAGTACCAGCGCATCAGCTGGGACGTCGCGCTCAACGAAATCACCGCGAGGATGCTCGACCTGCGCAAGGCCAGCGGGCCGGACAGCGTCTACTTCGTCGGCTCGTCCAAGCACAACAACGAGCAGGCGTACCTGATGCGCAAGTTCGTCAGTTTCTGGGGCACCAACAACTGCGACCACCAGGCGCGCATCTGCCACTCCACCACGGTGGCCGGCGTGGCCAACACCTGGGGTTATGGCGCCATGACCAATTCGTACAACGACATGGCCAACAGCAAGTGCGCCTTGTACATTGGGTCGAACGCCGCAGAAGCCCACCCGGTCAGCATGCTGCACATGCTGCACGCCAAGGAAGCCGGCTGCAAGATGATCGTGGTGGACCCGCGGCGCACCCGCACGGCCGCCAAGTCCGACGAATTCGTGCGCATCCGCTCGGGCTCGGACATCCCCTTCGTCTTCGGCGTGCTGTACCACATCTTCAAGAACGGCTGGGAAGACAAGCAGTACATCAACGACCGGGTCTTCGGCATGGACAAGGTGCGCGAGGAAGTTCTGGCCAAGTGGACGCCCGACAAGGTCGAGGAGGCCTGCGGCGTCAAGGAAGACCAGGTGGCCAAGGTGGCCAAGATGCTGCACGAGAACAATCCGTCCACCATCGTCTGGTGCATGGGCCAGACCCAGCACACCACAGGCAACGCCGTGGTGCGCGCCTCGTGCATCCTGCAACTGGCGCTGGGTAACGTCGGCAAGTCGGGTGGTGGCACCAACATCTTCCGCGGCCATGACAATGTGCAGGGCGCCACCGATGTCGGCCCCAACCCGGACTCGCTGCCCGGCTACTACGGCATTGTGGAAGGCTCCTGGAAACACTTCGCCAAGGCCTGGGACGTGGATTTCGAATGGATCAAGAAGCAGTTCGCCTCGCCCGCCATGATGACCAAGCCGGGCATCACGGTGTCGCGCTGGATCGATGGCGTGCTCGAGAAGAACGACCTGATCGACCAGGACTCCAACCTGCGTGGCATCTTCTACTGGGGCCATGCGCCGAACTCGCAGACGCGCGGCCTGGAGATGAAGCGCGCGATGGACAAGCTGGACCTGCTGGTGGTGGTGGACCCGTATCCGTCGGCCACCGCCGCCATGGCTGCCATGCCCGGCAAGCCGGAAGACCTCAACCCCAACCGCGCGGTCTACCTGCTGCCCGCAGCCACGCAGTTCGAGACCACCGGCTCCGTGACGGCGTCCAACCGTTCGATCCAGTGGCGCGAGAAGGTGATCGAGCCGCTGTGGGAGAGCCGCACCGACCACATGATCATGTACCAGTTTGCCGAGAAGCTGGGCTTCGGCAAGGAACTGGTCAAGAACTACAAGATGCAGAAGGTCAAGGGCATGGACGAGCCCGTACCCGAGGACATCCTGCGCGAGATCAACCGCTCCGTCTGGACCATCGGCTACACCGGCCAGAGCCCCGAGCGGCTGAAGGCCCACATGCGCAACATGAATGTCTTCGACGTGAAGACGCTCAAGGCCAAGGGTGGCAAGGACAAGGAAACCGGCTACGACTTTGGCGGTGATTACTTCGGCCTGCCCTGGCCTTGTTATGGCTCGCCGGAGCTCAAGCATCCCGGCTCGACCAACCTGTACGACACCTCCAAGCATGTGATGGACGGCGGTGGCAACTTCCGCGCCAACTTTGGCGTGGAGCGCAACGGCGTCAGCCTGCTGGCCGAGGACGGTTCCCATTCCCTGGGCGCCGCCATCACGACCGGCTATCCGGAGTTCGATCACATCCTGCTCAAGAAGCTGGGCTGGTGGGATGACCTCACCGATGCGGAGAAGGTCGCGGCCGAGGGCAAGAACTGGAAAACCGACATGTCGGGCGGCATCCAGCGCGTGGTCCTGAAGGTGCATGGTTGCCATCCCTTCGGCAACGCCAAGGCGCGCGCCGTGGTCTGGAATTTCCCCGACCCGATCCCGCAGCACCGGGAGCCACTGTATGGCACCCGTCCCGACCTGATTGCCAAGTACCCGACGCACGACGACAGGAAGGCGTTTTGGCGCCTGCCCACGCTGTTCAAGACGGTGCAGCAGAAGAACATGGCCGACAAGGTGTACGAGAAATTCCCGCTGATCATGACCTCGGGCCGCTTGACCGAGTACGAAGGTGGCGGCGAGGAAACCCGCTCCAACCCCTGGCTGGCCGAACTCCAGCAGGAAATGTTCATCGAACTCAACCCCAAGGCCGCGGCGGACCGGGGCATCATCAATGGCTCGCGGGTCTGGGTGAGCACCCCCACCGGCGCGCGCATGAACATGCAAGCGATGGTGACCGAGCGCGTCGGGCCTGACACGGTGTTCATGCCCTTCCACTTCTCCGGGCGCTGGCAAGGCGCCGACATGCTGCCCTACTACCCCGCGGGAGCCCATCCGATCGTGCGCGGGGAGGCCGTGAATACGGGGACGACCTACGGCTACGACAGCGTGACGATGATGCAGGAAACCAAGACGACGATCTGCAACGTCGAAAAAGCCTGATGACTTGCGGGACAGATCAGGAATTGCGCAGCAGTTCTGCTCTGTCCTCAACTGACTAGGAGAAGTTATGGCGAGAATGAAGTTTATTTGCGACGCAGAGCGCTGCATCGAATGCAACGGTTGCGTCACGGCCTGCAAGAACGAGAACGAGGTCCCCTGGGGTGTGCACCGCCGACGCGTGGTGACCCTCAACGACGGGGTCCCAGGTGAAAAGTCGATCTCGGTGGCCTGCATGCACTGCTCGGATGCGCCCTGCATGGCGGTGTGTCCGGTCAACTGCTTTTACCGCACCGATGAAGGCGTGGTGCTTCACGACAAGGACGTGTGCATCGGCTGCGGCTATTGCTCCTACGCCTGCCCGTTCGGCGCGCCTCAGTTCCCCGAGCAGGGTACTTTTGGCGTGCGCGGCAAGATGGACAAGTGCACCTTCTGCGCCGGCGGCCCCGAGGCCAACGGCAGCGAGGCCGAGTTCAAGAAATACGGGCGCAACCGGCTCGCCGAAGGCAAGCTGCCCGCCTGCGCCGAGATGTGTTCGACCAAGGCCTTGCTCGGCGGTGACGGCGACGTGCTGGCCGACATCCTGCGCACCCGCGTGGCGCGACGCGGCACGGGTGCTGAAGTCTGGGGCTGGGGCACGGCCTACGGCTCGAAACCGGCCACCCCGGCTCAAGGAGCGAAATCATGAAGAAGCTTTTCCTGATTCTTTCGACGGCGCTGCTGTTGTCAGCCTGCGGTGAGAAGCCCCAGGGCATGGGTGGCGCGAGGGGTGACAAGCCGGCCTGGGACGGAACCGGCGTGGCGGTATTCACCGAACCGGGCTGGAAGGCCGGCGACAAGAACAGCTGGTTGCTGGCACTGCGTGCACGCACCCAGTACGGCCAGAACGAATACAGCCGTACCAACTGAGCAAGGGGGACACCCATGTTTCGTCAACTGACTGCCGCCGCGCTCATGACGCTCGGCCTGTGCGGTGCCAGCCTTGCGCAGGACCCCAAGGCTACCGGGGCGACACCCGCAGCGCCAGCCGTCGCAACACCCGCCGTGCCGGTTGCCGGAACGGCCGGCGTCCAGAGCGCCAACATCTTCCAGATCGCACCGGATGCCGATTCCGACCCCAACTACGCCAAGCAGACCAACGGCGAACGGGCCAAGGTGCAGCCCGGCAACAATGCGCCGGTCTGGCGCCAGGTCGGTGGCGGTGTCACCGGTTTCAGCAGCCTGCCCAAGAGCGAGGCCCCTGAGGCCGGCAATCTGATCCAGCCCTTCGTCCAGTACCCCGGCTCACGCTACACGACGGCGGGCGAGGCCTGGCGCCAGGTGCGCAACAACTGGCTGATTCCGTACGGTGGCGCCCTGCTGCTGATCGTGCTTGGCGCCATCGGCCTGTTCTACTGGCGGGTGGGCATGATCAAGCTGCACGGCAAGCCCACAGGGCGCAAGATCGAGCGTTTCACGCCGTTCGAGCGCTCCGCCCACTGGGCGAACGCGGGCGCCTTCACCATCCTGGCGATTTCCGGCTTGGTGATGGCTTTTGGCCAGTTCCTGTTGCTGCCCATCATGGGGCATACGCTGTTTGGCTGGCTGGCCTATGTGCTCAAGAACGCGCACAACTTCGCCGGCCCGGTGTTCGCGGTCTCGCTGGTGATCGTGATCATCACCTTCATCCGCGACAACCTGCCGGCCAAAGGCGACATGAACTGGCTGCTCAAGGGCGGCGGCATGTTCTCCGAACATGAGGTCAAGTCCGGCCGCTTCAACGCTGGCGAGAAGGTGGTTTTCTGGGGCGGTGTGTTTGTGCTCGGTCTGGTGGTGGTGGCGTCGGGCTTGGTCCTGAACAAGCTGGTGCCCGGGCTGGAGTATCACCGCAGCACCATGCAGATCGCGCACATGGTGCATTCGGTGTCCAACATCCTGATGCTCGTGATGTTCATGGGTCATATCTACCTTGGTTTTGCGACCGAAGGCGCCATTGAAGGCATGAAGACCGGCTACGTTGATGAAACCTGGGCCAGGGAACACCACGAACTCTGGTATGACGACGTCAAGTCCGGCCGGATTCCCACCCAGCGTTCCCCGCAGCCGGCCCCTGGCCCGACGGTCCAGGTCTGAGACACCTAGGAGTTCGACATGAAAAGACACCTCATTCTCGTGGCCGCGCTGACGCTGACGACAGCCGCGCTCGCCAAATTGCCGGCGCTCAGCGACGAAGCCAAGGCCAAGGCTGCCGAAGCCGCCGCCAAGACCGCCTGGAGCGGCAAGGTCGACGCCTACCAGCTGTGCCGGGCGCAGGACTGGGTCGCGGCGTTCTTCTTCAAGAGCGCGAAGGCCGCGGGCACGGAGACCCGGCCCCCGGTGGCCACACCGGCGTGCGTCGACCCGGGTCCGTTCGCTTACGTGCCGGCGCAGGCTGCTCCCGCGGCACCCACGGCCGCTGCTGCGCCTGCACCGGCCATGCCCGCTGCGCCGGCTGTGTCCGCTGCGCCTGCCAAGAAGTCCTGACCGTTGGGTCCTTACGGACATGGGGCCCGGACTGCAAGGTCCCGGCCCTTTTTGCTGCAAACTTCTCCCATGACCTCCCCTGAAATGTCCGCCTCGCCGATGCCGCTCCTGACCCAGGCGCGCGCGCCGCTGACCCGCGAGATCACCGTGGTGACCGAGTTCGGCGACACCGAAATGGTTTCGATTCCCGCAGAGCGTGCGCTGACGGTCTATGTGGACAAGCGCGAACTCGTCACGCTGATGACGCTGGGCGCGCACCCCGAATGGCTGGTGCTGGGTTTCCTGCGCAACCAGCGCCTGATCGCATCGCCCGCCGACATCGAGTCCATCACCGTGGACTGGGACGTGGGCGCTGCGGCGGTCAGGACCCGCCATGGCATCCACCGGATCGAGGAAAAAACTGCGAAACGTGTCGTCACCACCGGTTGTGGGCAGGGCAGCGTGTTTGGCGGCCTGATGGACGAGATCGATGGCATCCGGCTGCCTGAGGCGAGCCTGAGCCAGTCGCAGCTCTATGGCATCGTCAACGCCATCCGCTTGCAGGAAACCACCTACAAATCGTCGGGCTCGGTGCACGGTTGCGCGCTGTTTCGTGGCGAGGAGATGCTGCTGTTCGTCGAAGACGTGGGCCGCCACAACGCGATCGACACCATCGCCGGCTGGATGGGCTTGCAAGATCCCGACTCGATGCACGGCGGCGACAAGGTGTTCTACACCACCGGTCGGCTCACCAGTGAGATGGTGATCAAGTCGGCGCAGATGGGCGTGCCCATCGTCGTCTCGCGCAGCGGCATCACGCAGATGGGGCACGAGGTCGCGCAGCGCGTCGGCCTGTGCGCGATCGGCCGTGCCACGAACCGGCGCTTCGTCTGCTACAGCGGCGCCGAGCGGCTGCACCTGCAACCCGAACTGGCCGGCCCCCGGCTGCGCGCAGTGGCTTGAATATGGCCCCCACGCTTGCCACTGTGTGTGCTGCGCTGCCCCCCGAGGGGGCTGCAACCGGCTTGGGGCGGCCCGGCGCCGGTTGAGCGTGTCTTTGGCGGCGGGGAGTGCCGGGTCGCGCCATGGGCTCAATCGACATGCGCTAAGGTAGCGTCCATGAACTCTCTTCAACGCCCGTCGATCTGGGCCCTGAGCTGGCGCAGCCTGTGGCGCGACCTGCGCGCGGGCGACCTGCGCCTCTTGATCGTCGCCGTCGCGCTGGCCGTAGCCGCGCTGACGGCGGTGGGCTTTTTCGCCGACCGTATCAAAGGCGGCCTTCAGCGCGACGCGCGCCAGTTGCTTGGCGGCGACGCCGTGCTGTCCAGCGACAATCCGCCTTCCGCCGCCTTCCTTGACAAGGCCCGCGCCCTGGGCCTGCAGACGGTCGGCACGCTGGGTTTTCCGACCATGGGGCGCTCCGCCGATGCCCAGGGTGGGGCCAGCAAGCTGGTTGCGCTCAAGGCCGTGGCGCCGGGTTACCCCTTGCGCGGGCAGTTGACCGTGGCGCTGCAGCCCGGCGCGGCCGGGCAGACCACGCGCGACATTCCGGCGCGCGGCGAGGCCTGGGTCGATGCGCCACTGCTGGAGATGTTGAACCTGAAGCCGGGCGACCCGCTCTTGCTGGGCGATGCCACGCTGCGCATCACGCGCCTGATCGTCAATGAGCCCGACCGCGGCGCCGGATTCATGAACTTCGCCCCGCGGGTGATGATTCACCAGGACGATATCGCTGCCACCGGCCTGGTCCAGCCCGCCAGCCGCCTGACCTACCGCATGGCCGTGGCGGGCGAGGACCGCCCGGTGCGCGCCTTTGTGGCGTGGTCCACTGAAGAAGTGAAGAAACCCGGTGTGCGCGGCGTGCGCGTGGAGTCGCTGGAGAGCGGGCGCCCCGAGATGCGCCAGACGCTGGACCGTGCCGAGAAATTCCTCAACCTGGTGGCGCTGCTGGCCGCGCTGCTCAGCGCCGTGGCCGTGGCGCTGGCGGCACGCGGCTTTGCGACGAGCCACCTGGACGATTGCGCCATGCTGCGCGTGCTGGGGGAAAGCCAGCGCACGATCGCGCTGAGCTACGCGCTGGAGTTCGCGCTGATCGGCCTTTTCGCGAGTTCGCTGGGGGTGGCGATCGGCTATGGCGTGCACCATGTTTTTGTCGTGCTGCTGGCCGGCCTGGTGGACAGCGCGTTGCCACCCGCCAGCCTGTGGCCTGTGGCCTTCGGGCTGGGCATGGGCGTGACCTTGCTGGGCGCCTTTGGCCTGCCGCCGGTGCTGCAACTGGCGCAGGTGCCGCCGCTGCGCGTGATCCGGCGCGATGTGGGCAACCTGAAACCGGCTTCACTGGCGGTGCTGGGGCTGGGCGTGGCCGGCTTTGCCGCCTTGTTGCTGGCCGTCAGCTCCGACCTGACGCTGGGCCTGATCGCCGTGGGCGGCTTCGCGGTGGCGGTGGCGGTGTTCGCGGTCTTGAGCTGGCTGGCCGTGAGGCTGCTGCGCGCCATGGTCAACGAGGCCACCGCGCCGCGCTGGCTGGTGCTGGCCACGCGGCAGATCTCGGCGCGCCCGGCCTACACCGTGGTGCAGGTCAGCGCGCTGGCGGTGGGCCTGCTGGCGCTGGTCTTGCTGGTGCTGTTGCGCACCGACCTGGTCAGCAGCTGGCGCAGCACCACGCCGCCCGACGCCTCCAACCGCTTCGTGATCAACGTCATGCCCGAGCAGGCCGACGCGTTCCGCAAGGCGCTGCGCGACGGCGGCGTCAGCAAGTACGACTGGTACCCGATGATCCGCGGGCGCCTGGTGGCGATCAACGGCAAGACCGTGACGCCGGACGACTACACCGAAGACCGGGCCAAGCGCCTGCTCGACCGCGAATTCAACCTGTCGAATAGTGCCACCCGGCCGGCGCACAACGAGGTGGTGGCAGGCCAGTGGACTGATGAGGAGGCGGACGCCGTCAGCGTGGAAGAAGGCATCGCCAAGACCCTCAATCTGAAGCTGGGCGACAGCCTGCGCTTTGACATGGGGGGCGTCGTGTCAGAGGCACGCATCACCAGCCTGCGCAAGGTGGACTGGGGCTCGATGCGCGCCAATTTCTTCGTGATGTACCCGGTCGCGCGCCTGCCCGACGTGCCGGCGACCTTCATGGCCTCGTTCCGCGCGCCCGAGGCCCCGGGCTTCGACAACCGGCTGGTGCGCGCCTTTCCCAACATCACCAGCGTGGACATGAGCAGCACGATCAACCAGGTGCAGCGGGTGCTGGACCAGGTGATTCGCGCGGTCGAATTCCTGTTTGGCTTTGCGCTGGCGGCCGGCCTGATCGTGCTCTTCGCCGCCGTCACGGCCACGCGGGAGGAGCGTGCCCGCGAGTTCGCCATCATGCGCGCGGTCGGCGCGCGAGGCAGCCTGCTGCGCCAAGTGCAGCGCGCCGAGCTGGCCGGCGTCGGCCTGCTGGCCGGCTTTCTGGCCAGCACCGTGGCGGTGGCGGTGGGCTGGGCGCTGGCGCACTACGTGTTCGAGTTCGAGTGGACCGCTTCGTTGTGGGTGCCGCTGGCCGGCTCGCTGGCCGGCGCGCTGCTGGCGCTGGCAGCAGGCTGGTGGGGGCTGCGCGATGTGCTGCGCCGCCCGGTGATGGAGACGCTGCGGCGTGCGCCCCAATAGAGGCCAACCGGCGCAGCCTTCCGCGGACACACAGTTACTACGTATTCAATAGCAAACAAAGACCATCCGACGCTGGGATGATGCCAATATTTTCATGAATCCTGAAGAAACTGCCCCTGCACAGACCCCATTCGAATGGATCGGTGGCGAGGCGCGCGTCAAGGCGCTGGTCGAGCGCTTTTACGACCTCATGGACCTGGAGCCCGCTTATGCCGAGTTGCGTGCCGCCCATGGCAGCGACCTTGCTGTCGCGCGCGACAAGCTTTTCTGGTTCCTGTGCGGCTGGCTCGGCGGTCCGTCGTACTACACCGACCAGTTCGGCCATCCCCGCCTGAAGATGCGGCACATGCCGTTTTCCATCGGCATCATCGAGCGCGACCAGTGGTTGTCGTGCATGGACCAGGCCATGGGCGAGACCGGAGTGCCCGACGACTTGCGCGAGCGCCTGCGCGGCAGCTTTTTCCAGACCGCCGACTGGATGCGCAACCGGGGTGAATGAACGCCACTTGGCGGTGACGGCCGTGAGAGTTATCGAATTCAGTAGCGGTAGAAGACCATTCGACGCTGGCTAAGGCTTGTTTTTGTTCAAAAAACCGCCGCTGGACCCCTGCAGCAGCACCAGCAGCGCACCCGCGCCCCCTTCGGCGGGTTTCGCCTGCACGAAGGCCAGCACCTCGTTCTTCTGGATCAGCCAGCCCTGCACGCGCGACTTGAGCACCGGCGCCTTGCCCGGCGAGCCAAGCCCCTTGCCGTGCACCACGCGAACGCAACGCAGGCCTTGCTTGAACGCCTCGCGGATGAAACCGCCCAGCGCTTCGCGCGCGTCGTCGATGCGCAGGCCGTGCAGGTCCAGCTCGCGCTGGATGCTCCACTCGCCGCGGCGCAGCTTGCGTGTGACATCGGGTCCGATGCCGGGCCGCCGAAAACTCAGCTGCGCATCGGTCTCCAGCAGCGTGCTGACGTCAAACTCATCGCTCAGGGCCTCTCGCAGAACAGCTTGGTCGTCCAGCTTCTGCTGAAACGCCACTGG
>Ga0209254_10006452_pt1 | contig 10818 bp, 9 predicted proteins | sample FrelakmetDIP11DI_FD_187148 | JGI IMG/M metagenome (GOLD analysis project Ga0209254, IMG submission 187148) | Freshwater lake sediment microbial communities from the University of Notre Dame, USA, for methane emissions studies - DIP11 DI (SPAdes)... | ecosystem: Environmental > Aquatic >... | reverse complement strand
GACTTTAGGCGATAGCCGTGGCCGGGTTGCCCCAAGTTGCAGCGTGGGAATGCTACATAGCCAGATCCATATTTCCGGCAAACTGCCGCAACTCCCCAGGCAGCGTGTCGACCTGAATGCATAAACCCTGCGACCAGCGCAACCATGATCCGGACGGGCCGCGCATACCTGTAAATGCTCGGTTACGTTTAATCTGTGGATGCTGTAGTCTTCAAAATTACGTTGTTAATTGGTCATGTAGAAAAGCACAAAGGAGTTGTGGATGGAATCGGCGATTTTTAAAAAAGCTTTCCCGAAACTGGAACATCGCCTGGGTGACCGGAACACTGAACTCATAGCAACGCTCATGCATGAACGGGAAGTGCATGCCGGGAGCATCCTGATAGAGGATCGGGCTCTGGCAGACGCCCTGTTTCTCGTAATTGATGGCGAATTTCGTGTCGAAGTCGCCCGAAATGACGGGGCTTTCGAAATTGGCCGGATTGGCCAGGGGAAATGGATCGGCGTGGTTCCGCTTTTCAGCGATGACAACACATCGACTTCCCGGATTGTTGCGATCGGCCCATCCCGCGTACTGGAATTGAAGCAGGCCAGCTTTTGGTCTGCACTGACAGAAAATCCTGATTTGGTCAGCGCGCTAGCCCGAGAATTTATGGACCAGATGTCGGAGCGCGCACGCGCTGCGGGCGAGTTGATCTTGCGCGGCCTGCGGTGAGAAGCTTATGCTCATCAAAGCTCGCCGAGTCAAGCCTAAAATCACAACGTTCAAGCGAGCGGGCTACCAATACTTCGGTCAGAAAGGCAGATAATGCTGCTCAAGAATTTTCTTAAAACCCTGTCCATTTTCACGGGCTTGTCCGATCGTGACTTCGATTCCTTGGCTCACGCATTAGAAATCCGGGAATATCCTGATGGGCACGCCATCATCCAGGAAGGCCGGCGCGGCAAAGAGCTTTATCTGCTCGTCGAAGGCCGGGTAAAAGTATCCCATTACCATGATGAGACCGGCCTGCTGGAACAAATCAATCTCTTGCAGCCGGGCGAGTTGTTTGGCCTGCTTTCTCTGGTTGATCATTTGCCGACTTCGGCAAGTTGCATTTCAGAGGGCCCAGTCAAAATCGGGGTATTGCAGCATAACGCCTACAATCTATTGCAAAACTCCTCAGCACCTATCGCACTGGGGTTTCAACTCGCAATGGCCAAACAATTGGCATCTCTTTTGCGGCACCAGGAAGAAATACTCAGAAGCGTTCCGCATCTGGGTTAACCACCGCCAAACAAGCGACACTCTATTCCTGAACACCTTATGTTTCGGTATGCCCGCTTGGGGGACCGTTCATATGAGGCGGCCACAAGGTGTGTGTTTTACCTGACCGTAAAGCTCATCTCCGGGCCGAGTGAACCATGATTGAAATCTCCCAGCAGCACATTGCCATCGCTGTCCCGGGCGTGGATGCGCCACACATACTCTCCGCCTGGTTGGAGCAATCCCTCAGGCGGCACGTAACGTGGCTCGGTTAGCAGCCCGGAATCCGTGGTTTCATATCCTGCCCATACATCTTTCACGAAAACCTCATAAAACCTGGCGCCCGGTACCGGATCCCAGCGCAACTCTGTTGAAGCGGGAACATTGCTGGAGCCGGGAACTGGCTGGGGGCCGGTCGGCTGTCCCATCATTTGGTGGATCACGAAGTCTCGAGCCTCTGTACGGCTTCCATCCTTGAGATTGATTTCAGCTCGATACCAGCCGTCAACTGCTTTCTCGGGCAGATCGAAATGGGCGATAAAGGCGCGCTTCGCCTGACCTGGTTTGGTTTTGAAGGCCCGAAATTTGGTTAAATCCAAGTCGCCGACGTGCTTGCGATCCGGTGCAAACACAGCGATCTTGGCTATCTCATCAAAACGTGGTGTTGAAAACAGCGCCATGAGAAATCGCGGCTTCTCTGGCCAGTTGCAGACATGGATGTCGAAAAAACCGGCTGCCGTATAGTGTGGGTCGCCTTCATTTCCAGCGTACACGGTTTCACTGAATAGGAAGCTTGTTGCCAGAATAAAAGGCCAGATACGCGTTTTCATGCCATTCCTCCCAAGTACTGCCCAACGCACACCTCGTAAGGTTGGAGTGGATGAGCTATTTGTTTGGATTCACTAGAATGGAGTTCAAGGCTCGCAGGCGCTGGCTCAATGCCCGCAGCATGCCGATGCCCAATTCCGGATAGGACATCAGCAGCCCGTGGAGTTTCTCCTTGTCCAGGGCAAGCGCCTGGGTATCCTCCAGTACGTGGGCCGTGGCGGAGCGTGGTTCATTGTCAATGAGGGCCATCTCGCCCAGGCTGTCGCCGGCTTTCAGCTTATTGATGAATACCGGCTGGCTCGGGTCGGGATCGACCGAGATGCCTATGCGGCCGGCAGTAATGATGTAGAACTCCAGACCGATGTCGCCCATATCAAAAATCCGCGTCCCCTTTGCCCATGCCACCGGTTCGAGCAGCGGCGCCAGCCGGCTGAGTTGATCGGTACGCAAGTAGGCGAATAACGGAACTTTGGTGAGCAGGAGCACGCGCTCAATATGCAGACTCATGATGCGAACTTTTTGCTTTCTTGACAGTAGCGGGCACATTCCGCCAGCCAATCGCTGCCGTAGTCCTGGCACCATTCCAGCCAGGTCGAGGGCGCCCGCTTGCCCCCGGGCGGAACCCCTCCCAAGTCTGCGCCATCCCGCTCGGCCTCATAAAGAATGGCCAATTCCCGGAACAGGCGGCCTTCTTTTTTGTATTGTAAGGCGGTCTCCATGGCCTGGGCCCATAAGTGCCTGTCCTCACTGGCCAAGCCTGCTCGAATGTAACTCATCTGTCTACCCTGATCCATACAGCCCAGGATATGCAGGACGACATCCAGATGTCTTCTGGCTTCCTCTCGCAATACCTGCATCAAAAGCAGCAGCTCCGGATAATCCCGCATGCCCAATTCGGAGAGATGCTCACGGATCAGCAACTTGTTGCGGGCATTGCCGATATGCCAAGCGGAGACCTGCTTCAGAATACTGGGCTTACTGTTGATACCTGAAGTGGCCAGTTCCACGATCATCACGGACTGTAGGTCGAAATCGGTTCCGCGCTGTTCCAATGCCTTGATCCAAGCGTCGGGGTGTTTCGGCATAAAGGCCTTCGCGCATTCCTGCCCCGCTCCCCGTACCCGGTAATCTGCATCGCGCAGGGCATGCGATAGCCAGTCAAGCACCGGCATGTCCGGGAACGGCAGGCGCGCTGCAGCCCGGATTGCCGCGGCGCGCACCTTGTGGGACGGGCTGGACTGGGCACGATCGATTATTTCCTGAGTCTCATCGACCACGACCTGCGGACAGCGTGACCAGATATCGAGCGCGAAGGTACGGATCTTTGTATTCTCATCAACCAGCATGGGTCGGATCATCGGCAGAAAATCCTCGTGGGGCATCGCTGCCAGCGCCCCCAGTGCAGCCAAGCGGTCATCCGGACTCAGCGACTGCAGAAGTTCTTTCAGGGATTCACACGCCTTGTGCCTCAGCTCGGTTGCAACCCCGTGCAGGTAGCCTACCGCAGCAGCGGATCGTAGACGCGGGCTGGCGGATTCAAGCCACGCCTCGGCTTGCGCCTTGGCAGTGGGGAAACCCGCAGCTAGCAACAACCGCACCGTGGTTTCGGCCAAATGTGGATCGCCACGCTGGGCCGCCTCCCACGCCACCTCCTCCCAGCTCGGTGGCGCAAGGCGGGCGATACGTGACAGAAGCTGATCCTGCAGCTTGGGCGGCAGGTCGGGGAAAATTTCCAGCATGGCTGCACCGGCGTGCTCTGGTGCAAGCGACTCCAGCATGTCCGCATAATTGAGCATGGTCGAGTTGCTGTCTGTTTGTCGCATGTATCCTGCCAGCCGGAATGCAGCCTCCCGATCCAGTCCGCCTAATTCCGCCACCGTATCGCCATCCCTGGCAAAAACGGATTGACTGACCAGTTCCACCAGGCTGTCCGCATAGGCCGCGTTTTTTCTCAACTTGACCCAAAACAGTCCGACCGCGAAAACAAACCCGCCGCCTGCCACCCATTCCAGTGGCGCATCCTGTGGCACCAGCCACAGGAACAGCGCCGATGCCAGCAATCCCATTGGCAAAACCAGTCCCGCGATCAGCGCATGCGCCCGGCCCTGCATGTAACCGGGCAGGGCATGAAAGAAAAAGCCGGCTACGGTATTGCGGACGCCGGGCAACACGCCAACCGCGTTGATTCGTCCCAGCACTGCCGTCAGATACCCCGCGCTGATCGTCATCAGGCCGAAGCTCAGCAGGGTGGTTACGGGATAGACCAGATTCATGGTTTTCAGGCCGAAACGGCGCAGCAAACGGCCGAACAGAAAAAGCTGAATCAACAGCACGCAGGTATTGATGATGGCCGAGAACCAGCCAAAAAATGCCATAAGTTGATGCTCGTCCGGATAGTGCTGGGCAAAGATACTGCCCACCAGATATTCCTGCACGCTGAGCAGCAACACCAGCAGGAATATTCCGAGCGCCGTGATGCGTACCAGACTGGATTGGCGCGAGAACATCAGCCCCTCGCGCACCATCTGCACCGGCGTCGTGGCATGTCCCCGTTTGATCGGACAATGGATCGCTTCGCCGCGATGCCACCAGGCCACCAGGGCCAAAGCCACCGCCAGGGACAGTGTCCAGACCAGGGCGGCGTGTTGGGTGGCCATCCCCGATCCCGCCACGCCCAGAAACACGCCGCCCAGGATCGCCCCCAGGCGGGAAATCGCCATCACGGAAGGCAGCAGACGCTTGCCCTGCTGGGCGTCGAAGAAGCTGCTCACATAGTGGGTGAAATGGGTCAGCAATAACTCGGAAATGACGCCGTATGCAATGAAATAGAGCGCGATCCCGGTGTTGCCTGCCGCTGCCGTCATCACCCCCCATGAAATTCCCACCATCGTCCCGAATCCGAGCAGCAAATGGATGAACATGCGATGGGGCGTCAAGCGATCGACGAAAGCGGCATATGCCAGGCTGGCGGGAATCAGCACGAGGGCGATCAGGGCGAACATGAGCGGCAGGTGATCGACCCCGTAAAGCGTGAAGAAGAGCGCATCGCTGGAAACGCGGCCGATGGCCAAGCCGAATCCAGCCAGTGCCGCGATCATAGACAGGAACAGTACGATCCGACCTTCGCCCTGGTGGAGCATTAACAGTCTGGATACTCGATGACGCAGATTCATGTCAGGCTGTGCCTGGGTTAGGCACGCTGGTCTCCGTGAACGCACGCTCTAAACATACCATGCCAAAGAGCCAGTCTGACTCGAAGCAGGTACGCCCGTACTGGTTTCTCCAAACTAGAATGCGCAATACTATGGCTACACTTTGAAGGAGCGATAAATATGGCATCAATTTTCCAGGATTTATCCGAACGTGATCTTGATAAGGTGCACCAACTCGTTAGCGACGTTGAAGTTGCGCCGGAAGAAGTGATTTTTAACGAGGGAGACCGAGCGGATTGTCTCTATTACATCGATAGCGGCACCGTGTCGCTCTACATCGAAAAATTCAACTCAATTCAAGAAATTCAAGAAGCCAGAACAGGCGATTGGTTTGGTGAAGTGGCGGTGGTCAACCAAGGCTACCGAACCGCTTCGGCCAAAGCCAAAGAAGCCACCCGTTTGCGGAAAGTTTCCAGCGCAGATTTCCATGCTTTCCTGGCGCAAGAACCTGAAATCAACCGCACTGTCCGTGCGATCGTCAATGCGCGGAATGAGAAATTGGTGCTGGACGAAAAAATGCTCAACTTCCCTGGATGCTGCGACCGCGACATGCACATCAGCATCAAGGGTGATGCCTCCCTGCGGGAATCGGCGATGGAACGACCGCGCTACGAAAGTGTGGTGGACAAGCATCTAGAGGCGCTGACCGCCTGTTTTGAGGATTTGCTGGTCAACCGCACAGCGCATCGCATCATGGTTGGTTTCAATAATGGCGAGATCAGGGTGTCTACCGTGCTTGACCCTTTTTCGGAGGAGTTTCATCCAGCCTTGCGCTTGCTGGATCCCTCCTATGTTGAGCGCCATTTCCCTAAAATCGACTACAACCGCAAAGCGGAAATAATCAAGCGCATCTACCAGGTCATTGGAGAAGATGCGTTTTTTAAAGAACTACCCGAATACCTCAATCACGGTTTTTCCAATTATTTTGATAACTGGCAGCCATTGCCCGTCCATCAGATTCCCAAAATTGTTGCGCAGTTGCCGCAGCTTCGCACGATTTCGAATTTTTACGCACGCAGTGCCACGATCAATATCGTGAAAGACGCCATCCAGATGCAGTTCAACTGCGATGGCTCGCACATTGTCAGTGCGCGTGCTTATGAGCGCTTTGTTGAAGAGAATTTGTAATTCAAATTCGTATGCAGGGACACAATGCCTGGCTCAAAGCCCTGCTTACGCCTTCACCAGCGAGAGGCCCTTGGGATCCTGGCCTTACGAGAGACTACTGTGAGCCGGCTCTGTCGTAGGATGCGGCGGCCGGCAGGCCCACCTGATCGAGTAGCGCTGCGCGCCGAGCGTGAAGTTCGGCATCGCCGGGGTGGCGTTCGATGAGGCGCGAGAGGGCGTCAATGGCGTCGTACCAGAGGCCGGCTTCGGCATACACCATCGGCGCCTGGCGCTCGCCGGCGGCTGCGGCGCGAGCTTGCACGGCGGGATCGGGTGACACCCGCTTGATGGTGCTGCCGCTGGTGACGTCCTTGGAACGCTGCGTGGGGTCCGGCACCACCGAGACAAACCACTCGTACTCGGTATCCGGTTTCAGTGTGACCCCATGCTTGGCCAGGTCGAAAGACTGCACGCCACCACTGGTCAGATTGAGATTCTGAGATAGCACCGGCCGCTCGGCGACCTCGGCGATCACCGTGACCTCGACCTTCGCGATTGATGGACCGGAGGCATACCAGTAAAGGGTGGGCTGCGCCTGGGTGGTGTAACCCGTGTGGTCGGGCGCAAGCACGCTGAGAACGAAGTTCGCCTCGCCTGTGCCGCGTGTGCCCCCGCCGACACGGCTCGCCGGCGCGCCGCGCATCGGCGGCTTGTAGACGGCGGCCGTGGAATTGTCTGCCCCCATTACGGGGGGGGCGACAAAGAGGATTGCGACGGACAACATGAGGGCGGTCGAAAGTGCATTACGCATGACAGATCTCCTGCTAGTGATTAGGGCTATTCGCATGCTCATCATAGCTTAGGAAAAATTGAGCGGCTTACCCGGGGTCACGCCACCTGCCGCCCAGGCTCCCTGTCAAGATTCACGGACCCCGGCCACGCGGTAGACAGTGACCTGTGTCTCCTTGCCCTTGAGCTTGAGGCTGCCGACCGCCTCGACGTCATAGGCGTCGCCGAGCCGGCGGGCCGTTTCCTCGGAGATCAGCACCCGACAGATATTCGCCTCGGAAGTGATGTTCGGATCGTCCTTGCCGTAGGTCTCCAGCCGGGCGGCCGTGTTGACGACGTCGCCGAGGGTCGTGAACTTCATCCGCTGGGTGCTGCCCAGGCAACCCGCGACGACCTCACCCGTGGAAATGCCCACCCGCATGCTGATCCGGGGCAAGCCTGCGGCCTGCCATTCCCAGTTCATCTCCTCCAGCGCCGCGCCCATGGCGAGGGCGCAACGCACGGCTTGGCGCGCGTCCTCGTCGATCGCCGCCGGGTCCGTGCGGGGGATGGGCACGCCGAAGTTGGCCTTGATCGCGTCCCCGAAAAAGTCGTCGACCACGCCGCCGTGGCTCATCACTAGCCCTGCCATGGCATCCATGTATCGGTTGAGCCATTCCATCAATTCCGGCGGCGAAAGCCGCTCGGCGACGGGGGTAAAATTGTGCAGGTCGGTGAACAGGATGCTGGCCGTCAGGAGCCGTGGCTCCAGCCGCCCGCCCTGAAGGAACTTGTCCCGCTCGCGCCACATCTCCTCGGCGACGTCGGGCGATACCTGCCTGGCAAAGATGTCCATCAGGTAGCGCCGCTCGGTCCTCTCATGGCTTGAAAGATAGGCGATGGAGAGGCCGGCGGCGCTGATGCCCACCATGGCAAGCGGCACTATCGGCAGCCACCATCCAGCTAGGAAGGCGGCGTAAGTGCCACCCAGCAGGAGCAATGTCTCAAGGGCAGCGATGAACGAGAAAGGGACAAGCGCCCGCACCAGCAGCGCGGTCCCCGCGCCGGCCAGCCCCCACAGCAGCATGGCGAGGTATTCCATCCAGTCCGGGATAAAGCGCATCGGCTGCTCACCATCCAGGCCCGCGCGCAGGAGCTGGCTTACCGCATGGGCATGAATCAGAACGCCCGGCATGCCGGCTGCGTCCTTGTCGCGCCGGCCGTAGGGCGTCATGAAAAAATCCTTGACGCTATCGGCCGCAACGCCCAGTAGAACGATGCGGTCCCGCAGTGCGCTCGCCGGGATGCGCCCCTCCAGCACGTCGGACAGGGTAAACGTGCGGAACGGATTGGCGCCGCCCTTGTAGTCGAGAAGGATTTGATAGCCCGCCGAGTCGGCGCCGGCGTAGCCGCCATCGTTTGCTTCGAGGGGGCGGAAAGTGACCTGACCCAGGCGCAGGTGGCTCGGGTCGGGTTCGCCGGCGGCGGGGGTCACGCCATGGCTGGCCAGGTAAGGCAGGGCCAGCCGTAACGCGAGCGAGTAGCCGATCTCCTCGCCATCGTCGAGGAACAGCAGGCCCCGACGCACATAGCCGCCGGGGTCGATCAGCAAATCCGCAAAGCCGACTTGCTCGGTGCCGGCAAGCACGCGTGGCGGCGAGACGCGCGCAGCATCCCGGCCACCGAACTTTTTGACAAAGACCAATCGGTCGGTCGAAGTCAGGAGCCGCTCGAATTGATCCGTTCCCGGCTCAACCGGCAAATCCCGATAGAGATCGACTCCGATGGCGCGCGGGCTGGCATCGACCAGCGTCTTGAGGGTGCGCGCCAGAATCTCGTCCGAGAGCGGCCAATGCCCAACCCGGCGGATATCCTCGTCGTCAATCAAGACCACGACGACGCGGTCCTCCTTCCAGCCGGCAGCCGGCCGCAATTTCAGAAAAAAGTCGTAGGTGGCGAGCTCCGTCGCCTGGAGCCCCCCGAACAGGCGCAGCCCCGCCACCGCTAGGAAGACCACGAGACCGATGCCGACGCCGATCGTGCTCGGATGGCGGATCCATTTGGGAAGCGCAAGGGGGAAGGGGGCGGCAGATGACACGTCAGTCAGCGATGGGGGCGTGAGACAGGGTGAAGTGAACCCGGGCGGAAATATGGCGACCGAGCATAGCACGCGATTCCGGCTTCATCTGGGGCCGCGCCAATGAACCCGGGACCGGATCAGACAGCCCACTTTCCTGGGAGGCTGCTTACAGCGACGACCGAGCGTTCGGCCGAGCCTGCCATGCAGCGCTGTGGTCTCACGTGTAGCCTCCTATTCGTTGTTGGGATATGGCAAGCAACACCGTCGTTCAGATGTCGGAAAATTTTACAGCTCTCCCTTTTTGAGCGCATGTTTCAAAATAAACCAGTTGTTTTGTAAGGGATTTATTTTGTGGCACAGAAATTGCGTCAATTGCGAAAAGTGAGTTGTTCTGCTTTTAATCCCTCAAATCAGGAGATGTAATCATGATGCAACGAGCTTTCTTTTCGGCCTTCGCGGCCATTCTTCTTAGCGCTGTGCTGGTCCAGACCGCTGCGGCCGTACCAACTACTGCGAAGAAAGCCACTACGACGGTGACCGGGGCCTACAAACCGCTGGATCTTTCTCTGACGACGCTGGTCGATGGCACTGACGCGCTCGATTACACAGTTGGCGGCGGATCCCTGTCTTTCCAAGTCGATTTAACCGGCACCTTTTCTACACCTGTAGGCAATAGTTACTCCGCGTCCGGCAATGCCGGAACCTGGAGGCTTGTTTTGAGTGAAGCATTCGATGCAGGGATCACCTCGTACGACGACGGCAACGTCTATATGTTTTCGGCTGCGGCGGGTCTCCAGGTGGGCACTTTGACGTATCTGGGTGGTCTCGTCCTCGACAGCGGCAGCCTGTCACCTGGGGATACTCCGCAAAACAATGATGTCTTCAATCTCTTTACCACCGTCGCCGGAAATGTGTTGGAGGTGGTCTGCTACGACGGCAATGCGACGTGCAACGACTTCGATTTAACAGGTCTCCAGGACCTGCAACATATTGGCCCTTATGTAAATGTAACAGGAGCAGGTCAAGTCCTTGACGGAGACAGGCTGAATGAGGAGTGTGGACCAGCCACCGCCCCGGCTCCCTGTGGCTCGGTTATCGGCCTGACCGCCTCCAGCGTTCCCGAGCCCGCCACCCTCGCGCTCCTCGGTCTCGGCCTCGCCGGTCTCGGCCTGTCGCGCCGGGCTCGGGCCTGAGTGCCCCCCTGCGGTCCTGACCAAGTGATGCCCTCCGGATAATTCCCTCCGGGGGCGTTTTTGCTTTCCCTTGCCGTAATATTTGCTAACCTCCAGTGACACTCGAGATCGAAAAGGGGCACTGGTGGCAACGGATTCGATCATGAAGCGCTTGATCCACGGCTGGGTTCTGTCGATGTCGCTCGCCGTGGTGGGTGACGCCCGCGCCGAGGTCGTGCTGCATGGCTCCGGCCAGCCGCTGACCGGGAACATCGAGGTCACGTCGAACATGGGCGCGACCCACGGCGGCAACCTGTTTCACAGTTTCAGCGTCTTCAACGTTCTGACCGGCGAGAGCGTCGTTTTCTCCGGCCCGGACAGCATCCACAACGTCATTTCCCGGGT
>Ga0209254_10006451_pt1 | contig 10819 bp, 10 predicted proteins | sample FrelakmetDIP11DI_FD_187148 | JGI IMG/M metagenome (GOLD analysis project Ga0209254, IMG submission 187148) | Freshwater lake sediment microbial communities from the University of Notre Dame, USA, for methane emissions studies - DIP11 DI (SPAdes)... | ecosystem: Environmental > Aquatic >... | reverse complement strand
CGCCGCTTCGATGGCCCAGCGACAGGTGCAGCTCAACGCCTGCAGCACCTGCCACTAGGTTGTATCGCACTGCTCCAGGGTGGCCAGACCCTCCGCGAAATTCGCCTGACTACGTGGTGCTGCCGGCCGCAGCCGCCTCCCACACCGTTACTGGATTGTCGATGGGTCGGGACTGCATGAGGAAGTCGTAGATCGCACCAAGGTCTTCGTCTGTCATGCCGGCAAACTGGGTCCATGACATCAGGGTATTGAAGCCATTTGTACCGAGGGGCAGCGCCTGGGCAGCCGGTCCCCGGTAAGCGCTGAAGCGGGCAATGAATGCCTCCCTGGACCACTTTCCGATGCCCGTCTCCGGGTCCGGAGAAATGTTGGCCGAGCGGACTTTCCCGCCGTTCATGGGGAAGGCATGTCCGCCAGCGAGAGCCATCTCGGGGATCGTCCGTCCCTGGTCATTCACGGGCGTATGGCACCAGATGCATCCGCCCAGCGTGGCAAGATATCGCCCGTACTCCACCCGATTGCTCCGGTCGATCTGTCGGAACGCAGGTGGTTTCGGGATTGCGTTCACTATGAGGTTCAGCGGGAAGTTGAGTTGGTGCCGCGGAACATCGTTATCCAGCGGCTCCAGGGTACGCAGGTAGGCAATCACCGAGCGTGCGTCTTCCTCGTCCATGAACCGGTAACCATCGTATGGCATGAGTGGGAACAGCGCGTGGCCGTCCCTGCTGATGCCCCCCGCCATGGCCCGGGCGATTTCGCCGTCGGACCATTTTTCCAGGGCATAGGGCGTGATGTTCTTCGAGATGACGACACCCGGCAAACCGCTTTTTGCGTCGAAGCGCTCACCGCCCCTGCCCAGTGTCCCCGGCTTGATCGGGCCGGCGAAATAGCTCCAGTCGCGCGTAGAGTGACAGTCCATGCAGACCGCAACGTGCTGGGCAAGGTACTGTCCGCGAGCGATGGCCTCCGGGGATGAGGTAGCGCGCAGGGCCGGCACCGGCATGTCGGCAGGCAGGACCAGCCCGAAGTAGACGAAGAAGCCGCCGATGGCGACCAGCAGTACAAGCACAATGCCTGTCACGATCTTGCGGAACATGAATTCTCTCCTGGAACTGCGCGCACAGGGCTCACCGCGGAGCCTGACCCCGGTTCTTCGCGCTGCGCGCGACGAACAGTGTATTCCAGTCCGTCACCGAAACGCCGCGTTACAGAATGAAAGCCATTGCGGCCCCATTTCAGGTAGTTCGAGAGCGTGGACCCGTTCGGGCATTCGGCGCGCCCATCAACGGGATGCCGGGCTATGATCCCGTCCATGGCAGACCCCGAACGGGACCAGGAATCCGGCTACCCCAACCCGCGATATGCCTGGTACGTCGTCAGCCTCCTCACGGTCGCCTACCTGCTGTCGTTTCTCGACCGGCAGATCCTCGCCCTGCTGGTGGAGCCGATCCGCCGGGACCTGAATATCTCGGACACCCAGGTGAGCCTGCTCGGCAATCTGGCTTTCGGCATCTTCTATACCGTCCTGGGTCTGCCGATTGGCAGGGCAGCCGACAGATTCAGCCGGCGCGGCATCATCGCGGCCGGTGTCACGATCTGGTGCCTGATGACCGCCCTGTGCGGCCTGGCCCGGAACTTCGGTCAGCTTTTTCTTGCCCGGGTGGGCGTCGGCGTCGGTGAAGCGGCACTGAACCCGGCCGCCCTCTCCCTGATCAGTGACTACTTTCCCAGGAAGACCCGTGCCAGAGCGCTGACTTTCTACAACATGGGCGTGTCGCTGGGAGTGGGCGTGGCGCTGATCTTTGGCGGCCAGTTGATTGCCTGGGTCGCCTCGTCACCGCCGGTGGCGGTGCCGGGAATCGGCGAGCTGCGCGCCTGGCAAACCGTGTTTATCCTGGTCGGCCTCCCCGGGCTGGTAATTGCGCTGCTCATGCTGACGGTCCGGGAGCCGGTCCGCCGGGACCGGCTGCAGCTCCGGCTGGCCGATGGGCGGGTCACGGAACAACTGAGCATCGGCGAAACGGTGGGCTATCTGCGCAAGCGCTGGCGCACCTACCTTACCCACTTCCTGGGCATGTCCGTGGTGACGATCCTGGGCTACAACTACTTCTTCTGGGTGCCCAGCATGTTCCTGCGAACCTGGGGCTGGACGATCCCCGAAATCAGCCTGGCCTATGGCCTCATTACCCTCACCGCCGGGCCACTCGGGGTCCTGCTCAGCGGGTGGGTGGCAGATCGCCTCCGCCGGCGCGGTTATGAAGATGCGCTGATGCGCACCTGCCTCGGCGGTGCGGTGGTGTTTCTGATTCCCGCCTCGATCCTGACCCCACTGATGCCGACTGGACAGCTCGCGCTCGCCCTGCTCGTGCCGCTGTCCATCGGTGGCGCCTGGGTGACGGCGACGGGGGCTGCAGCCCTGCAAATGATTGCCCCAAACCAGATGCGGGCGCAGACGACCGCGGCCTACTACTTCGTGATCAATATCCTCGGGCTGCTTGGGCCGACCGCCGTGGGCCTGGTGACAGACTTCGGCTTCGGCGACGATGCAGCGCTGCGCTGGTCTCTCTCGATCGTCTGCGCGGCGGCCAGTGTCGTGGGCCTTACGTTTCTGACCATGCACCTGCCCCATTACCGGGCGAGCGTCCGGGAGGCGGAAACCTGGGGCGCGTAATACCGCTGGACCCGGAAATCGGTCCATGATTAACTGACGCTTCTACCGTGCCCACCCCAAGCAAACAAAAACAATAAGACCGGGGATCCCTAATTGCCATGCCCGCCCAAGCCCTCACCTCCAGTGTGTTGATGGATGTCTCCGAGTCCTGGATCGAACAGATCAGGCGGTCGGACTCCCCTGATATCCGGCTGGTCGTGGATCGACTGTGCGACACGCCGGCCACCTACAGCCGCTGGCTGTCGTTTCATTACGACCTGATGAAGAAGGTCGGCGCCAGCGACACGGCGACAGAGCAGCTGATCCGGCTGCGCAAGACCAGCTTCAGCCTCCTGCATCGCCAGGCATTGTTCGAGCACATCCGCACGGCGCGGGTTATCGGGTCTGACCGCGCGGCGCTCTTCGCCGCGTTCCATGGCTCGACCAGCTATGCCAAGGCGGTACTGGCCGAGCACGGCCGATTCCTGGAGTCGAACTCGAGCTTCTTCTGCACCGACCATCTCGAACTGTCCGTCCTGAACGACACCGCCTTCGGCGCAGCACTCGCGGACTACCGTACCCAGTACATGGAGTTCTTCGCCATTTACTGCGACTGGGTGCTCGCCGAGCACCGCGGGGATGACTTCAGCCTGGCCCCGATGATTCCAGAACTGAAGACCCAGTTGCTCGGCCTGCAGAGACGCATCATGGCGATGCCGGGCGGTGCCATAGGACGGCAGCGGGTCGGCAGACTCCGTTTCTGGAATCTGGGCGCTTCAGTTTCAGCCTGAGGCGAAGGCCCGGCGCACCACTTCATCAGCGGCTTCGCGCATATCCCAGAGCGCACGGGCGGCGGTCAGCTGACTCTCCGCCCGCACCTGATTGTGGGCGCTGCGCGAGGAAAAGCGCTGCGCGTCCCAGCCGAAGTAGGTCTCTCGCAGCGCGTCTGCGCAGAAGCGGGCGGCGAGCTCCACATAGATAGTGAGTGTCCCGGCCACGATGGCCCCCGACTCTTTTGCTGTAATCCAGCCAGCCGCCACCTCGGCGTAGCCGTCGACCGCGGCCGCGAACAAATCGAGGGCAAAGGCTGACTGGCGATGATCTTCGCCCGCCGGATTGCACCAGGAGCGCAAGGCATCACCGAGCTCCAGCGGCAACGGCATGGGGCCGAGTGTGTCGAGATCGATGAAGCACAGTGCGTGACCCGTTGCGGTATCGAACAGCAGATTGTTGATCTTCGGGTCGCCGTGGACGATGCGGTCGGGAACCACGGGCAGCACTGGCAGTGCCCCCGCCAAATGCAGGATGTTCTCAGCAAGGGGCCTTATCGCCGCGATATCCCGGTGCGTCGCGTGATCGATCAATGCCTGGCGCAGCGTCTGCAGGTGCCGCCCGGTGTCGTGAACCCCGAGACGCTGGTTCGGGAACTCGTGGTCCAGGTCTGCCAGCGCCCGGTGAAAGCGGGCGAGCAAGGCCCCCGCTTCCCGCGCCTCAACGGGGCCGCTCAGTCGGTTCCGGCTAACCCCGTCCACGTGGGTCATGAGCCGGTAGACCCGCCCCTCCGCTTCCACCCACAGCCGGCCATCGGTCGTCGGGAGCAGTTCCGGTGCTACCAGGCCCCGGGCCCGCAGATGCGCCGTAACCACCTGGATATCCTCGTTGATGGCCGGTGGAAAGACCGGGTTCAGCTGCTGCAGGACATAACGGCCGGCACCTGAGGAAATCAGCCAGGTCTGGTTAATCAGGCCGCTGCCGAGCAGCGAGACGGTGCTGCCCTCGAGATTCCAGGCACTGAGGACGAATTTCGGGACTTCAAGGCCTTGCATGCACTGGATTCTGCCGTCAGACTTTTCAAATGGATACAGCAATCGCCGCAGCAATGCCTACTGGCGCCCCGACCCTCAACTTCTCCAACTCCGCCGCCGCCAAGGTGGCTGAGCTGATCGCTGAGGAAGGCAATGCAAACCTCAAGTTACGGGTTTTCATTTCCGGCGGTGGCTGCTCAGGCTTTCAGTACGGCTTTACCTTCGACGAGAAGCTCGAAGACGGCGATACGCAAGTGCGCAATGAGGGCGTCACCCTGCTGATCGATCCCATGAGCATCCAGTACCTCGCGGGCGCCGAGATCGACTACAAGAGCGATGTGGAAGGTGCGCGCTTTGTGATCCGAAACCCCAATGCCGCTACCACCTGTGGCTGCGGCTCCAGCTTCTCGGTGTAGGAGCGCCTTGTAGGAGCGCCTTCAGGCGCGATTCTCAATTTACGGTCGCGCCTGAAGCCGCTCCTACAATCGCGACCCGGTACAACCATCCCATGAATCAAGAAACCCGCGCAGCCATCGACGGCCTATTGAGCAGCAACCGCGTCGTGCTCTTCATGAAAGGCAATCGCACCCAGCCCCAGTGCGGCTTCTCGGCGAAGACGGTTGCGGCTCTTGACATGGTGCTGCCTGATTACGTCACCATCGATGTCCTTCAGGATCCCGAAATCCGGGAGGGCATCAAAGCCTACGGCAACTGGCCTACGGTCCCCCAGCTCTACGTGGACGGTGAGCTGATCGGCGGCAGCGATATCGTCACCGAGATGTTCGATTCCGGCGAGCTCGGCAACGTGCTCGGCATGGCCGAGCCCACCGGCAAGTCGCCGCAGATCGAGATTGAGACGGCCGCAGCCGAAATCATGGTGAACGCGGTGCAGAGCCGCCCCGGCCAGACGATTCACCTGAAAATCGATGCGGGCTTCGAGCACTCCCTGTCGCTGGGTCCGCCCCGGCCCGGCAGCCTCGACGTGGCGAGCGGTCGTGTGACTCTCCAGATCGACCGGTGGAGCGCGGTGCGCGCCGATGGCCTCCGGATTCGCGTGAAGGAAGCGCTCGAGGGCCAGGGCTTCAGCTTCGAAAACCCCAACGCGCCCCCACCCGTGAAACAGATGACGGTGCTGGAACTCAAGGTAGCCCTTTCCGCAGGTGCAAGGGCCGCAGACAAGAACCTCTGGCTGTTTGACGTCCGCGGCGACGACGAGCGGGCTATCGCCTCGCTGTCAGCGGCAAAGCCCTGGAACGAGGACGGCATGCGGGCCATCGAGGGCCTGGCAACCGACACGCCCATCGTCTTCCACTGTCACCGGGGCGGTCGCAGCCAGGCTGTTGCGGAACGCTATCGCCGGCGCGGCTACACCAACCTCTACAACCTGGCCGGCGGCATCGACGCCTGGTCCCGGGAAATCGACCCCAGCATTCCGACGTACTAAGCATCCCAACCTGCCAGGCAGTCCGACCGACCTGGCAGTCCCTGCCTACAACGTCGACCGATCATCCATCAGCAGCACAGACGGGGGCTTGCCGTCGCTGCTCGAATCCACCCGCACCGCGTCCACCAGGATTGCCGTCTGCACCGTGCCCGGACCCGCGGCGACCTCCGCCGTGGCGAGCACCGTCTTCTCGTCGGCCACCGTGAAGGTCACTGTGTAGTTGCGCGGAAAGAAGGGCAGGTAACTGGTGGCGCTGCGCAACGTCAGGTTCTGCAGCGTCGGCACCACGGCAGGGTCGGCGAAATCCGTGCCCGCCGCCAGAATGTAGACGTCCACCGTGCCACTGGAGGGCGACGCATCCACGATGCGCAGCTTTCCCTCGGCAAAGACGGGGCGGATATCCCCCGGCAGCACGAGGGGGTCTATACCGCTGACCAGACCAGTCGTGAACAGCGTGGTCGGCACCGCGATTGCCAGCTGCCCGGTGCTCGTGAAGAACGGCGTCGTGGTAGCGGGATCCGAGCTTGGCACGCCCCGCACGGTGTAGGTGTCGGGAACGGTGGGGACATAGCCCGTGTAGGCGAGATACGTCAGTCCCGCGGCAAACGTCTTCTCGTTGTCGATATCCGCCTCCCGGGTTCCAATGATGTCCATGGCCGGGGCATCGGGCGACACCTGCACTACCCGGAGCTCGGACTGGGTGTCCTTGTCGAAGATGTCGAACGTGCCGACGGGATTAAAAAACGCGCGGAACCCGCTGTTCACCGCCAGAGAGATCGGTGACGGACCAGCAGCGATGTTGTCGACCGCGACAACCAGCAGGTCGTTTCCAGCGCTTAGCTCAATCTCGTCGGACTCGAACACCGGTACGGTCGACCCGGCCTCTGTCACGCGAATCACATAGTTGTCTGGCAGGACCAGCTGACGAGCGGCGGGCTGCTCGCCGTAGGTCACCTGGGCGATGGGCGTCTGCGTGGCGAGCTCCGGCAACAGCGACGGTGCGGCAGGCACGGCCGTGAGGTAAATATCCACCACCGCCGGGACATCCGGCGCTGCGTGGACGAACTGCAGGCGGACATTGCCCCCGGGAACGTCCTCAATCGGGTTCTCGATTAGCAGCGGCTGCACCGTGCTCGTCGCCGCCTTGCCAATGGCAATGAGGGTGTACTCGGTTCCGGCCGCGAGTGACTTCTCCACCGGCACCACAATCGGCACGTTGATGGCAACTCCATCCGCGCCGACCACGATCGCCTCTATGCCGAACTTGTAGGTTCTGGGCGTAACGGTGAGAAAGCCCGGCCCGCCCCTGTAGTCGATAGCGGACCGGAGAATCACGTCGTCCACGAGCAAATTGACCAGCGGCAGATCTGGCGATGCCTGGATCACCCGAAATGCGGTGTTATTGTCGGTATCACTCCCGCAGCCCGCAAGACCAACACCCGCGGCAAGCAGCAGGGCCAGTCGAATCGTTCGCCGAATCTTCATCATGAGAAACTACCTTTGCCGGAACTGCCCGACCTGGCGGGAGAGCGCCGGGCCCGCGCATTATAGCGACGGAAAGTCGATGACCACCGCGCCGTTCAGCGCCTGCAGCAACGGTGGATCCCGCCTGTAAACGTCCGGCAGGAACCGGGTGCGGCCCTCGCCATCCGGTTCTGCGGTCCAGTAGAGGATCAGGATCGGCCAGGGTTTCGGCAGACGCACGGTGCGGGTCTTGCCCGTCTCGATGGCGGCCTCGAGCGCGTTGCGGTTCCAGAGGTCAGGGTCCGCCAGCAGGATCTCGGCGAGCGACAGGGGGTCTTCAACCCGGATGCACCCCGAACTGAAGTTGCGCTCCGCCTTCTCGAACAGGCTGCGACTTGGCGTGTCGTGCAGATAGACGGAGTGTGCGTTCGGCAAAACGAACTTGATGCGTCCCAGCGCGTTATGCGGGCCGGGATCCTGCCGCAGGATGTAGGGCGGACGATTGCCCGCAGCCTGCCAGTTGATGGCTGCGGCGTTCACGGGCCGGCCGTTCCGGTCCAGCACGCGGATGTGCTCACGGCGAAGGTAGCCGGGATCGCGCCTTAACTTCGGCAACACATCTTCCCGGAGGATGGTTGGGGGTACCGTCCAGGTGGGATTCAGATCCAGGGACGTTATCAATGCCTTGAAGATGGGCGTTTCGCGGGTCTGGCGACCTACCACGGCGCGACGCCGCCAGAAGGGCACGCCATTGCTGGCGGCAAAGACCTCGTAGCCGGCCACGTTGACCACCACGATCTCCCCCGCCGTGTCTTCCAGCACCCACCGGGCGCGCTCCAGGGACAGGCGCAGTTGGTCGATGCGGGCGCTGACGGGCACATTCAGGGCGGCCAGCGTTCGGGCGCCCACCACCCCGTCGGCGTCCAGGGCGTGCCGTGCCTGGAAGCGCTGCACGCCGGCGACCAGATCGTCGTCGTAGAACTCAGGCACCGGCGTCGTGCGGGGCAGGTCGCCGGCAATGATCAGGCGACTGCGCAGGGCCGACAGCCGGGCGTCTGTGGCACCGGGCTTGAGAGCGGGCCCGTCGGGGACTTCGGACCAGCCCCCGGCAGCCGCGAGTTCGCGATACTCGGCCAGCCTTTCCTGGAGGGCCCGGTACAGCGGCGCCCGGTCCAGCCACTGGCCCAGAAAACCGGCCAGGGACGGCGCGGCCACCGCATCCGTCAGCGTGTGCAGGGGATCCTGGCCCGCCCGGAAGTGCCGGGAGAAGTTCCACGTGGACTCCACCCGCTGGGGATTCACCTTGCCAAATCGCTGGTGGTAACCGAAGCGAATCAGGCTTTCGGTCAGCAGCAGATCGAAATCCGCAGCCAGGCCGGCATCCTCGCTGGACGCCACCCTCTGGCGCAGTGCCTTGAGTGGCGACAGGTAATAGTCATCACTGGAGAGACCGTGGCTCTCGGCAGTGGCCAGCAGGGCAAGCACCTCAGCCACGCGGCCCGCCTGGGCCCAGACCGGCGCATAGTCTCTGGCCGCGTAGAAATCGGGCAGCAGGCTTCCGGAAGCAATGGCGAGCCCCTGGATGTAAAGCCCACCACTGGCCCGCAGCTGACCGACCTTAACGGCCAGTTGCTGCTGCACCGCCCGCTCGGCTGGTGCCGCCTTGGCGGGTGGCGTAAACCCCAGCCAGAGGAGTGCCAGAAGGAGCGCCAGAAGGAACGGCGCCGAATGGCGCGGATGATTTTGCATATTGCGGGGCCTGCCTCCGGGGAGCCTGTCTGAGCGGGCTTGCGTCAAGAATCCATAGCTCCGGGGTTGCAGCGGGCCACCGGGTTGGGGACAATTCGACGATGTCTGTCCACTTTACCCCGCCCCGTTTGGCGCGCCGGCAATTCCTGCGGTCTGCGCTGATCCTGGCGCCACTGGTTGCCTGTCCGGGTATTTTGCGGACTGCCAACGCCGCCACGAACGCAGAATCTCGCCGGCTCGCCTTTTATCACACCCACACGGCTGAGACACTGGATGTCGTCTACAGCGAACGGGGTGCCTATCTGCCGGATGCCCTGGCTGAGATTCACCACCTGTTCCGGGATTTCCGCACTGGGGATGTCCATCCCATCGACCCGGGCCTGCTCGACCTACTGCACGACGTCCAGCAGACCACCGGGGGCCGCGGCCGCTTTGAGATTATTTCCGCCTTCCGTTCACCAGCCACCAATCACATGCTCGCCAGCAGAAGTAACGGCGTGGCGGACCGCAGCCTGCACCTGCAGGGGCAGGCCATCGACGTGCGGCTGCCCGGCGTAAGAACCATCGACCTGCGCCGTGCCGGGCTCCGCCTGGCCAGCGGCGGGGTCGGCTACTACCCCGGTTCTGACTTCGTCCATCTGGATACCGGCCGCGTCCGCAGCTGGTAGTCCGTCGGCTGTGCGGTTTCGTCCCTCCCTCCTCTCGCCTTCGCTGCTCCTGTTCGGCCTGACCCTGGGCGCGGTTACCGCCTCGGCGGGAGACTGCCGGGCCGTGCTGCGGCCCCTGCTCCTTAAAGCCGATCCGGCCCCGGAAGCGCTAGAGCGGGCCAGGACCATCTGCCAGACTGAAGCCGATGCCGGCGATGCCGAGGCCACCTACCAGCTGTCATTTTTCTCGCTCGGGCTTTCCGGCTCCTGGCAACCGGAGAAAGCGCTTCCGCTGATTCGTTCCGCAGCAGACCGGGGTGTCACCGAAGCCCAGTACTGGCTTGCCTGGCAATCGGAAACCGGACCGGAACTGCCCCACGATCCGGCCGTCGCACTCGGGTGGTACGAGAAGGCTGCTGCCGGCCGGCACCGGCTGGCCCTGCAGCGGCTGGCAGACGCCTGGGAACGGGGTGAACTCGGCCTGCCGGTCGATGCACGCAAGGCGCTGGACTTCCGTGTCCAGATCCGGCGCTGCGAAGAGGAAAACGTCCGCGCCAGCGAGTGATTTGCGACTGCTCTTCGTGACCTGTGACGCGGGTCGCTCAACTTCCACGCCAGTTTGCCGACCAAGAGCCTGATCAGGGTTTGGACGTCCGTCGTCATGGGCTGGCCGGAGTCAGTGACTTACCTGTTGCTCGTTGTACTCGGGTATGCCCTTAAGCGGGTGGTGGACCTGGCTTGCGATTGGCAGCGGCAGAAACTGGTGGGCGCGCCCGCCGCGTCGACTGAAGATTCCGGCTTCCGCCTCTCCACCACAGCCAGGCAGCGCCTGATGGAACGGCGTGCTGCCTATGCGCGCTTCCGGAAGAGCGTGAATGACGCGGTGGAGGCTGCTGTGAACCAGGGCCACGGCACCTACGGCGCCCTGTACCAGATCCGTGATGACTACGGCGACCTGCTGGCCATCCCCGGGGTCGGCAGGAAGACCGCCGCCGACCTTATCGGCCTGGGCATCCGGTCGGTCTCCGATCTGAAAGACCGCGACCCGGAAGAGCTCTAC
>Ga0209254_10006450_pt1 | contig 10819 bp, 11 predicted proteins | sample FrelakmetDIP11DI_FD_187148 | JGI IMG/M metagenome (GOLD analysis project Ga0209254, IMG submission 187148) | Freshwater lake sediment microbial communities from the University of Notre Dame, USA, for methane emissions studies - DIP11 DI (SPAdes)... | ecosystem: Environmental > Aquatic >... | reverse complement strand
GTCAGGCTCGACCTCGCCGACCAGGCGTCGGTGCGGGCCTTCCCGACGCTGTTCGACGGCGACGTGGACATCCTGATCAACAACGCCGGCGTGGTCGCACAGCACCGAAGCGAGACCGTGGACGGCTTCGAGTCCACCCTGGGCACCAACTTCCTGGGCCCGTTCGCGTTGACCAATCTGCTGTTCGACCGGGTGCGTTCGCAGATCATCAACGTCGGCTCCAACGCGCACAAGTCGGCCACCTTCGCCTTCGACGATCCACACCTTCGCACCCGCAAGTGGTCGGCGTTTCCCGCCTACGGTCGCTCGAAGCTCGCCGTGATGCTGTGGGGGCTCGAACTCGACCGGCGGCTGCGGGCCGCCGGATCGCCGGTGACCACCTATCTGACCCACCCGGGCTGGGTGGCGTCGAACCTGTCGAACGTCTCGGATGCGCGGGTGATGGCGGCATTCCACACCGTCGTCAAGACGGCGGCCAACGTGCTGGCCAACGACATCGACGCCGGGGCCGCGCCGACGCTGTACTGCATCACCGAGCCGATCCCGCCGGGCAGCTACGTGGGCATCGACAGCAGGCTGGGGCTCAAGGGCGCGCCGACGCTCAGTGGGCGGGCCGCGGTTGCCTGTGACTACGAGGATGCGGCGCGGCTGTGGGCGTTCGCCGAGCGTGAGACCGGTACGACGCTGGCGCTGTGACCGGTCGCCACCGCGAAGCGTTCAGGACTGCCAGCGCTCGACGAGCTCAGCCCACCGCCGGGAAATGGTCTTGCCCATCTCGTCGCGCCGGTGGCGGGTGTTGACGTCCTCGGGTTCGATGCCGCCGATCGCCAGACGGGCGACCTCCTCGAGTTGGTCCGGCTCCAGACCGAACGCCAGCAGGTCGTCGAGGTCGTTCTCGGTGTCGAGTTCGTCGGGCAGCGTCGAGCGGGCCAGCAGCACCGCCGCGTTCTCCTCGCCGACCTCCAGCAGCAGGGCGACCAGACTGGACTTCTCGACCCTCACACCGGGCGGCGAACCGACAGCTCGATACCGTTGTCGCGCATGACGGTTCGGCACTGCTCGAACGTGTAGTCGAAGTTCTCCAGATCCTTGATGTAGGAGGCGGGTTCGGCCAGACCCTCGACGTGGGGGTAGTCCGACCCCATGATGATCCGGTCGACGCCGATCAACTTCAGCAGGCTGGCCAGCTCGTCCTCGTAGAACGGCGACACCCAGACGTGCCGTCGGAAGGTCTCCCGCGGATCCTCCCGGTAGATGAACGGGATCTGACCGTAGGACTTGGTCAGTTTCTCAAACAGGTGGAACACCCACGTCGAGCCGCTTTCGATGGCCGCCATCCGCAGGTTCGGGAAGCGCAGGAACAGGCCGTTGTGCAGGTGGTTGGCGAACGTGTCCTGGATGGCCTCACCGGAGAACAGCGACCGGAACCCGAGCAGGGCCTGAAACGACATCATGTAGTCCGGCTCGCCCCAGGCCGGCATGAACTTCGAGTAGTAGGTCTCACCGGAGTGGTAGCACACGGTGATCCCGGAATCGTTGGCCAGCTGCCAGAACTCGTCGAACATCGGGTCACCGGGCGGGCGCATGCCGACCTCGGTGGTGATCGGACCCGGGATCATCACGATGAACCGGGCGTCGCGCTCCAGCGCCCACTCGAGTTCGCGAACCGCGTTGTCCGGCCGGCACATGGTGATATATGGCGCGGTGAAAATCCGCTCCTGGTAGGCGAATCCCCAGTCGTCGTCCAGCCAGCGGTTGAAGGCGTGGAACGTCGCCACCGTCGCGTCGAAGTCGGGCAGCAGCGCCTGCTCCATGCCCACACCGAGGGTGGGCAGCATGATGCAGCCCTGCATGCCTTGGGCGTCCATCAGGGCCAGCCGCGCATCCCGGTTGCGGTAGGCCGGCGGGATCGGTTCCAATTCGCCGAACAGCGAGTTCAGATCCGCGCCGCGCGGGTTGCGGCCGCGGAAGTACTCGTCGAGCGCGCCGGGCTTGCCGACCGGGTCGAACGTCGGATTGGGGATGAACCGGTTCACCTTTCCACCGACGATCAATCGCTGCTTGCCGTCGAGCTGCGCCCACTGGATGGCGCGCTTCTTGAGCTTGGGGTCGATGTAGCGGGTGAACGCGTCCTCGGCCTCGTAGTAATGGTTGTCGCAGTCGAAGAAGTGGAACGGAAGTTGAGTCGTCATCGCGGGGTGTCCTTTCTACGGCGAGTTGACGGTCTAATTGCGCGGGAGGCCCAGGATCATCGACGCGATGATCGTCAGCTGGATCTCCGGAGTGCCTCCGCCGATCAGCTCGGAGGGCATGTCGAAGTAGGGCTCGATGACCGGCGGATCGGACTTCTCCAGCATCGCCAGACGGCCGGTCAGGCCCAGCGTCGCAGTCGCGGCCCGGCGCAGCAGCATCACCATCGCGTACTTGGCGATGCTCGACGCCGGCCCCGCGCTCTGCCCTTCCACCAGGCGCAGCGTCTCGCGCAGCACCATGGCCTTGATCGCGGTCGTATGCGCCTCGATCTGGCCGAGGGCACGCACCGTCGCGTCGTGATCGAGCCCCTCGGCGGCGGCCATGTGCCGCAGCGCGGCAGAGCGATCGATGTTGACGTAGTTGCCGATTGCGGTCCGCTCGACGGCCACTGTCCCCATGGCCAGTTCCCAGCCGTCGCCCGGTTCGCCCACCAGCATGTCGTCGGGCACGAAGACGTCGGTGAAGAAGCACTCGTTGAAATCCGCATGCCCGCTGGCCTGTTTGATGGGCGAAACCTCAAGGCCCGGTGAGGACATGTCGATGAGGAAGTAGCTGATCCCCCGGTGCTTCGGTGCGTCCGGGTCGGTGCGTGCCAGCATCGCACCGTACTGCGCGAGGTGGGCCGACGACGTCCAGACCTTGTGGCCGTTGATCAGCCAGCCGCCGTCGACCTTCTGCGCGCGGGTGCTCAGCGATGCCAGGTCCGAACCGGCGCCGGGCTCGCTGAACAACTGGCACCAGCGCTGGGTGCCGCGCAGCATCGGCCAGGCGAACCGCTCGCGCTGGGCGTCGGTGCCCCGGTCGAGGATCGTCGGCAGGATCCACTCCGCGATGTTCAGCGACGGCCGGGTGACTGCGGAACGCTTGTCGAACTCCTCGGTGATGATGACCTGCTGCACCGGCGAGGCGCCAAGACCCCACGGCGGAGCCAGGTGCGGGGCGACCAGCCCGGCCTCGGCCAGCAGGTCACGCTGCGATCCGTAGGCGAGGCCGGGGGCCCGGCGGTCGTCGGTGGGGGTTTCGTTCCGCAGCGCCGCCGCCCGGTCCAGCACGCCGGCCACGTGCGCACGGAACTCGGCCTCGACATCGCCGAGGTGAATTGCGGTGGAGCGCTTCAATGTCCGAGCGAGCTCACCCGCGTTGCGTTCCCACTGCGTGGTGGGCCCCAGCGACGCCGCCAGACTGGTGGCGCGCCGCCAGTACAGGTGCATGTCGTGTTCCCAGGTGTAGCCGATGGCTCCGAACATGACCAGGGCGTCCAGCGTCAGGTCGGGGCCGGCCGCCAGCGCCATCACGGCGGCCGACGCCGCGGCCAGTCGATGCTGCTCGAGCGGTTCGTCGTTGGCACGCACTGCGTCCCAGGCTGCGGCAGAGGCCATTTCGGAGTTCACCAGCAGGACAGCCGCCTTGTGCTGCAGCGCCTGGAACGAACCGACCGGCTTCCCGAACTGTTCGCGGACGCGGATGAAGTCCACCGCCATCTCCACGCCGCGGCGCACTGTGCCTGCCGCCGCGCAGGCGGCGAGGGCGACGACGACGCAGCGGGCCCGTTCGGTGGGAATGTCGCTCAGCACCGCGGTGGCGGGAACGCGATGGTCGGCCAGATGCAGCACACCGACATCGGTGCTCAGGTCGGTTCCGCGTTGCTGCTCGACGGTCAGGCCGGCATCAGAGCGGGTGTCCAGCACGAACCACCGGTCGGCGGCCTCGCCGGCGTGGGCCGCCACCAGAATGCGTTGGGCGGCACAGATACCCAGGGTGGTTCCCGTCGAGCCGTTCAACCGCCAGCTATCGCCGTCGCGAACGGCGTGCACCGACGAGTGCTCGGGCAGGACGACAGCGGCCGTGGCCCCGTCGGCCAGTTCGGCCAGTAACGGTGTGGCCGCGGCACCGGCCAGGGCCGCAACCGCGCTGGCCGTCGCGGTGCTCAACAGCGGACCCGGCAGCAGAGCCGCCGCAGCCGCCTCGATGACGCACGCCATGTCGGCCAGAGTGCCGCCCTGACCACCGGCGTCCTCGGGGAGGTGCACCGCGTTGAACCCGTTCGCGGTGAATTCTGCCCACCAGGAGGGCAATTCGCCTGCCGCGATGGAGTCGAACGCGGCGCGGCTCGTGTCGACGGGCGCATGCCGCGCGGCGAACTTGGTCACCGCGTCGGCCAGCTGCTCCTGCTCGGTTGTGATCGCCAGTGCCATGGGGGTCAGTTCTCCAGACCGAGGATGCGAGCGGCGTTGCCGTAGAGGAACTTCGGCCACACGTCGTCCTTGAACGGGACGTTGGGCAGCTCGCGGAAGATCCGCTCCAGCGACAGACCCATCGGGAAGTATCCGGCGTAGAGCACTTTGTCCGAACCGCGGGAGTTGGCGTAGTCGACGATCGCCTTGGGGTAGTACTTGGGCGCGAAGGCTGACGTCGAGTAGTACAGGTTGGGCCACTTCAGCATCAGCTTGACCGCGAGGTCCTCCCACGGCTCGCAGCCGTGCCGGGTGACGAACACCAGGTCCGGGAAGTCGAACATGACGATGTCGATGCGCGAGACTTCCTGCGGTTTGAACGGAATCCGGGGGCCGGGCACCCCGGCGCAGACGAAGATCGGGATGCCCAGCTCGACGCACGTGGCGTAGATCGGGTACATCTTCGGGTCGTCGATCGGCACCTGGGGGAAGGTGCCGGACGGGAACACCGACGTCGCCCGGATGCCGTACTGCTCGTACTCGCGGCGGATCGCCGCCACCGAGCCCATCACGTCATTGGGGTCCGACACGGCGCCGGATGCGACGAAGCGATCCGGGAACAGGTCGAGTGCCTTCTTCGCGGACTCCTCGCCCACTCCGATCACGGCCTTCTCGATGCCGAAGCGATCCATCTGCTGCAGCAGCAACGAGACCGGGTCATCGGTGGGCAGGCCCTTGGGCACGTCCTTGAACATGTACTCGACCGGGAACTCGAAGTTCTCCTTGGACTCGCGGTCCTTGGTCTGCCTGCGGATGAAGTCGTACTGGTCGAACCCTTCGTGGGGGAAACCGATCATGGTGTCGATCACCGGGAGACCGACGGGTCCGGCCATGGTGTCCTCCGATCACGCGTAAGACTGAAACATCGTTCTACCACACCCGCCTAACGGCGCCGCCATCAGCTGGGGTTATTCTCCAGTCGAAGGGTGTTGTCGTAAGATCGCCGTCACCATTGCAGAAGGTTGTTCTCGAGGAGGTGGCACCGTCAACACGCCGGCCCCGGGCTCCCGCGCGGTGCGCACTGCGACTGAGGTGGTCGCGCTGCGGGACATGACCAGCGCGCAGCTCGTGCGGCGCGCCAAGATCATCGAAGAGGTGATCGACCTCATCGCCGACGCTGGTGCCGACGCGGTGCAGATGCGTGACGTCGCGCAACGCTCCGGCGTGGCGTTGGCGACCATGTACCGCTACTTCAGTTCCAAGGAGAACCTGCTGGCGGCGGCGCTGGAAGACTGGCAGAAGCGGTTGACCCGCCGGGTGCTGGGCAGCAGCGGGCGGCCCGACGGCGATCCGTTACCCGCGGTGCTCGACTACCTGCGCCGTGCCCAGCGCGCGTTCTACCGCAACCCCGAGATGACGGCGTTGATGCTGCAGATGATGGCGTCCACCGATCCCGAGGTCAAAGACATCATCGACCAGATGGACCGCAACAACGTCGAGATGTTTGAACGGCTGTTGGAAGGTGTTGCACCCGAAGTCATTTCGAATATCAGCTTCGGTTTGAACACCGCGCTCAGCGGCGCTCTGGTGGGGTTGCTGGCCGGCCGGCTGACGCTGGAGGAGTCACTCGATCATGTCGAGTGGGTGGCGCGCGTCTTACTCGGCGCTGCGACCGAACCCCCCGTCACCTTCACCGGATAGCGCACCGGGGGGCTTGCGGCAGGACCCTCTCGCTGCCGCACAATCGCTGGCCTGATTTCTGGACCAAAGCGTGCTGCTGCGACCGGTGGGCTGGGCGGCCGGATGGATCGAGTACGGCGAGTCGGGGCCGAAATCGTTGGCACATGAGAGCTTCCGGTGATCGGCGACGTTCCCGCCCCCACTGGGGTGCTGATCCGGCCCGACGGCCATGTCACCAGGTGGTTCGACTCGGGGTAACGCCGACGGGCCGCTCGACGATCAACCTCCTGATCACATTGGAGGATGTTGTCGTGTTTCGTCGTCTGGGCTCCGCGGTACTGCTGGCCGGAATCAGCCTCACCGGGCTGGCCACCGGTACCGCCGCCGCTGCACCGTCGTGTGCCGATTACCACTGGATCGGCGCGGCCGGCTCAGGTCAGCGTGACGCCGAGGGATTGACCGCCAACGGCGGCATGGGCGGCGTGGTCTACCAGTCCTACCAGCAGCTGCGCCGTGATCTGCTGGCCAGCGGGCACACCATCGACGCCGAGGCCGTCCAATACCCCGCCGCACCCGTTCCGCTCAAGGGCGGCGTGGGCGGCTGGCTGGACTTTCTCGGCAGTGTCGATGACGGCACCGAAGCGGTTGCCACCCAGTTCGAGGAGTTCACCGAGCGCTGCCCGGATACCAAGGTCGTCCTCGCCGGCTACTCGCAGGGCGCGATGATCATCCACCGGAACCTCTATGACCTCGCCGACGCCCCCCAGGTCGCTGCCGCTCTGCTGATCGCCGACGGTGACCGGCTGCCCGCCGACACTGCGATCGCCCTGGGCTCGGCGGCCGGCACAGCCGATCGCGGCAAGGGCGTCGCCCAGGAGCATTCGTTCCTCGCCTCGACCAACACCTCGACGCTGCCGCCGGCGATCGGCGCACGGACGCTCAGCGTCTGCGACGCGGGGGATCCGGTGTGTGATTACGACCCCGACGCCCCCAAGGTGTCCGATGCCGCAATCGCCATCCACACCGCCTACTCGCCGACGAGCGGCGGGCACGCCTGGGGCGCGCAGCTGTACAACATCGTGATGAGTGCCGCCCGGACACCGGCGTCCACGATCGCGATGACGTCCGGCTGAGCCGGCTGTCCCCGGCTTTGCCGCCGCGACGGGCCCCGGTGTGGGTAGTGTCGGCGCATGAGCGAACACCAAGATCGGCAGGACATTTCGGACCTGCTGGTGCGCTACGCCACCGGCATCGACCGCCGTGACTGGCCACTGTTCCGCACCGTGTTCACCCCGGACTGCCACTGCGACTACGGCGAAATCGGGGTCTGGGAGGGCATCGACGCCCTCGCCGATTTCATGGATGTTGCCCACGCGCAGGCCGGCCACACCCTGCACCGAATCACCAACCAGGTGGTCGACGTGCAGGGCGACCGGGCCACGGCGCGCTGCTACGTCGATGTGTGGGTGATGGCCGCCGACAACAACGCCGGTGTCAACGCGACCGGGTTCTACGACGACGAGATCGTCCGCACCGACGACGGGTGGCGGATCGCCGACCGGAAATTCACCTCGGTGCGGATCGCGTTCCCGGGGCCGGGGCAGTGATGGATTTCGCGGCGAAGTACGGGCCGTGGGCGCTGGTGGCCGGAGCATCCGACGGAGTAGGCGCGGCGTTCGCCGACGCGCTGGCCGCCCGCGGCCTCAACGTCGTCCTGCTGGCCCGCCGGCAGGCCGTCCTCGACGAGGTGGCGGCGGGAATCAATACCCGTCATGGCGTCGAAACACGAACTCTCGCAATCGACCTCGCGCAGCCAGGTGCGGCCGCCGCGGTGGCCGAAGCGACCGCCGACCTCACGGTCGGATTCCTGGTGTACTGCGCGGGCGCCGACCCGGACTTCACACCGTTCCTGACGAATTCGATCGACGCCGCCGAAGCGATGGTGTACCGCAACTGTCTGGCACCGATGCGGTTGTGCCACCACTTCGCGTCGGCGATGGTCGAGCGAGGCAGCGGCGGCATCGTCGTCTTCGGTTCGGGCGCGGGTTTCGTCGGTGGACCCAACATGGTCGCCTACGGCGCGACGAAGGCCTTCGACATGGTCTTCGCCGAAGCCCTTTGGAGTGAATTGCACGACAAGGGCGTCGACGTGATCGGCCTGATCCTCGGCAAGACCGACACCCCCGCGCTGCGCAAGCTCGAGCATCAGCGCGGCCAACTCGCCTCCGAGGACCAACCGCCGCCCGATGCGGCGCCGGTCGCCGAGGTCATCGACACCGCGTTCGCCAACTTGTCCAACGGTCCCACCGTGCTGGTCGGGGAGCAGATGCGCGGCATCGGTCAGATGCTGGCCGCCATGGATCGCAACGATGCGGTCCGGTTGATGACCCAAGCCGTGGCCGCCGCCATGGGTGAAGGCTGAGTCACGTGGTCACAACCCAAAGCGCCAGCGCTGCTGCCGCTTTGGCATAATCGGGCTGCCCCGACGCCAGCTCGATGATGAGTGCATAAGCCTCGTCATCGGGCGCGTCGAGTTCGTAACCGTTGAGACCGTAGAAAACGTACGTGGCTAGCCAGCCGAGCCGCTTGTTCCCATCGATCAGCGGATGGTTCCGCACGATCGATTCCAGAAGGACGGCCGCCTTCTCGTGGATGGATGGGTACGCGTCTGTGCCGAAAGCCGTTGAGGTCGGCCGATGCGCGGCGGAGTCGAGCAGTCCGAGGTCCCGAACAGCTAAGCAGCCGAGATCGTCAGCCAATCCCAGAAGGTCCTCGAGTGACAGGTAGGAGAAGCTCACCGCGACAGGCGGTCGAGCAGTTCGGCGTACCGGCTCCTGCCCTGCGCGGACAGCTCCCGCACGCGTGCGTCGTGGGTTCGGCGCGCGGCGGCGTCGACGATCGCACGGCAGGCGGCCTCCTGCTTGCTGATGCCGTCGGCTTCGGCGAGCAGAGTCAGAGCGCGGTCCTGCTCGTCAGTCAGGCGCAAAGTCATGGCCACGCATGCAATGGTATCAGGGTGATACCGGTTATCCATGGCTGCGAACGCATGAGCTTCGCACCCACGAGGTCGAAGGAAATCATCGCTGGGGCCGCTCAACGGACGCGGCCCCGCCTTATATCGTCGGACGGTGACCATCGCCTATGCCGAAAGCCTCCGGGATCAGATTCGCGGTCACCTGAGCGCCCACGACCGCCGCGCGCTCACCGACCCGACGAAGCGGCACGCCGCCGTCGCGGTGGTACTGGTCGATTCCCACGCGGGCGAGGATCGTGTCGACCCGGCTCCCGTCGACGACTGGATCGACGGGCGGCCGATGGAACCGGGCTTGGACGGACGCATGGTGGACGTGTCCGGAGGTGCTGCATTCTTCCTGTGCCGCAGGGCATCTCGTCTTCGTGCGCATGCCGCCCAATGGGCGCTGCCGGGCGGTCGCCTTGATGCGGGCGAGACCGCCATCGACGCCGCGCTGCGAGAACTGCACGAGGAGGTCGGCGTCGAGCTGCCGGAGTCGTCTGTGCTGGGACTGCTCGACGACTACCCGACCCGCTCGGGATACGTCATCACCCCGGTCGTCATTTGGGGCGGTGGCCGCCTCGACCCAACTCCGGCGCCCGACGAGGTGGTGGCGGTCTACCGGGTCGGGCTGCACCAGCTACAGCGCGAGGACTCGCCGCGGTTCGTCAGCATTCCGGAGAGCCCGCGTCCGGTTGTGCAGATTCCGTTGGGCAACGACCTGATTCACGCGCCGACCGGTGCGGTGCTGCTGCAGCTGCGCTGGCTGTGCCTGGAGGGCCGCCACGATCCGGTCGACGAGCTCGAGCAACCGTTGTTCGCCTGGAAGTAGCGCCGCCTTCAGAACCAGCCGACCCGCTCGATGCCCGGCGGTGTCCAACTCCCGTCGAGCGCGGCCTCCTGCGGCACGTAGTTGCGCAGATACACCCCGAACGAACCCTTGGGGATCGGCAGCCAGTTCGCGGTCGGGTCGCCCGGATCCTTGTGCGAGAAGATGATGTCGATCGAACCGTCCGGTCGGGTCACCAGCTCGTCGGGTCGGCTGCTGCTGACGCTGTACTTGTTCGCGGCATTTTGCACCAGATTGCCGTTGCGGTCGTACACCGTCACCGACCAGAAGGCATCCGTCGGCGGCGTCTCACCGGGGGCGAAGTGCAGGACGTAGGTGTGCCATCCGTTGAGCGGCAACAGGTGCGAGTCCAGCAGCGCCGAGGAGTACATCGCCTCCTCCGGGGTGTTGGCGATCAGGCCGACCTCAGCCACCCCGGCACGCAGCAGGTAATTGGTGCCGAAGTCGCCGATCGCCGAATCGGGGATGGCCCAGCCCTTGTTCTGCACCGCCGACACCAGTTGCTGCAGTTGCGCCAGCGTCGGCAAGAACGCGGCCGTCAGCTTCACGGCCAGGCCCGCGGACAGCCGGGCGAGGGGCCCCAGGCCCGCATCGGCCACCGTCAGATTCGGCCCGACACCGATCTTGGCCAGCTTCGCCAACTCCGGGTCATCCTGGGCCGGCGGCGGATTCGTCGTCATCGCGGCGCTGATCGCGTCGAGGTAGGCCAGGCCGGGCTTCGGCTGCGGGGTGACCGGCGTTGAGATCTGGTGCCAGGTCGCCGGACTGAAGAGCCGGGACCCGTCCGGCAACTGCCCCTCGCTCAGCAGCACCTTCAGCCACTTCGCCATGTCCTCGGCGCAGGCGTTG
>Ga0209254_10006449_pt1 | contig 10819 bp, 5 predicted proteins | sample FrelakmetDIP11DI_FD_187148 | JGI IMG/M metagenome (GOLD analysis project Ga0209254, IMG submission 187148) | Freshwater lake sediment microbial communities from the University of Notre Dame, USA, for methane emissions studies - DIP11 DI (SPAdes)... | ecosystem: Environmental > Aquatic >... | reverse complement strand
CACGGCATCAACGCGGCGCTCTACAAGGACCTGCCCTACGACATCGAGCGCGACTTCGCGCCCATCACGCAGGTGATGCGCGCGCCCAACGTGCTGGTGATCAACCCGTCGCTGCCGGCGAAGAGCGTCGCCGAGTTCATCGCCCTGCTGAAGGCCAGCCCGGGCAAGTACTCCTACGGATCCGGCGGCAACGGCAGCTCGGCGCACTTCACTGCGGAGCTGTTCAAGTCGATGGCCGGCGTCGACATTGCCCACATCCCCTACAAGGGGGCCACGCCTGCACTCACCGACGTCATCGGCGGGCAGGTCGCGATGTTCATGGGGAACCTGCCGCCGGCGATGGGCCACATCAAGGCCGGTCGCGTGCGCGCGCTCGCGGTGACCACCGCCCAGCGTTCATCGCTCGTGCCGGACCTGCCGACGGTGGCGGAAGGCGGGTTGCCCGGGTTCGAGACCTTGGCGTGGTTCGGCCTGTTCGCACCGGCCGGCACGCCGCCGGGAGTCGTCTCGCGCATCCGCGACGAGGTGGCGAAGATCGTGCAGCAGCCGGACATCCGCGAGCGCATCGTCACGCTCGGCGGCGAGCCGGTCGGCAATACGCCTGAGGAGTTCGCTGCGATCGTGCGCGGCGACATCGCCAAGTGGAAGGGCGTGGCGAAGGCAGCGAATATCGTCGCCGATTAGCGGTCTGCGTGCCCTCAGCGCGCGGCGCGCCGGCGTCTCGAGGCCTTGCCACCCGGGGGCAGCAGGTGCCGCAACAGCTGCTCGCAGGTCGCCGGCGTCATGTAGCGCGGTACCGGGTAGTTGGTGTCGGCCTCCCAGCAGGCTGCCTTGGCCAGCGCGGGGATGTCCTCCGCGCGCAGCTCCGCGACGTACGACGGGATGCCTATGTCCCGGTTGAGCGCATCGACCGACTCGATGAACTTCTTCGCGAGTGCGGCCGGCCGTTCGGTCGCGGCACCTACCCCGGCACGCACCGCCAAGGTGGCAAGCCTGCGCGTGACTGCAGGCGCCGAGAAGCGCAGCACGTGCGGCAGCACCATCGCGTTGGCGAGCCCGTGCGGCGTGTGGTACCTGGCGCCGAGCTGGTGGGCGATGGCGTGGACGTAGCCCACGTTGGCACGCGTGAAGGCGAGGCCGCCGTAGGTCGCAGCGAGCGCCATCTGCTCGCGCGCCTCGAGGTTGCGGCCGTTGCGCACTGCGCGCCGCAGGTGCCCATAGACCAGCCCCACGCACGCGAGCGCCATGCGGTCGGACTGCGGCGTAGCCCACTGGCCGAGGAATGCCTCGACTGCGTGGGTCAGCGCGTCCATTCCCGTGGCCGCCGTCACGTGCTTCGGCAGCCCTGTCATCAGCGACGCGTCGAGCGCCGCCATCGCCGGTACGAGGCGCGTGTCGGCGATCACGAGCTTGCGGCCGGCCACCGGGTCCGAAATCACCGCCGCCACCGTCACCTCGGAGCCGGTGCCTGCCGTGGTCGGCACCGCGTAGAGCGGCTCGGGCGCGCGCAGGCCCCTGAAGTAGCCGACCAGCTTGCGCGGGTGCTTGCCGTTCGCGACTGCGTGAGCGATCGCCTTCGCGGCATCCATGGGCGACCCGCCGCCGAACCCGACGACGGCATCGCAGCGCTGCTTCCGGTAGAGTGCGATTCCCTGCTCGATCTCGGCGATCGGCGCATCCGGCGAGATCGCGTCGAACATGACGTGCCGCGTGCCACCGGCGGAGAGCGCGTCGAGCATCGCCTGCGGCAGCCCCAGCGAGGCGACGACACGGTCCGTGACGACGAGCACCTTGCGGTGGCCGAAGCCCGCGATGGCCTGCCCCAGCCGCGCGCTCGATCCGGGGCCGACCAGCAGCACCGGCTGCGGAATCGGCAGCATTCCGGTCACCACTCCGGCGGCCCGCATCGCCGTAGACAGCCCGACGGACCGCACCACCTGCCCTACCACGCTCGGCATCTCGATCATCGCGCGCCCCCGTCCGGTTCAACATCGAACAGCTTGCCCGAGTTCGGGCCCTTCCGCGCCCGCGCGGACGGGTTTGTCGATCAGGATCAAAGGCATGACGCCCGGTGCGCGGCTTACTTGCGTTACCGGCAGCTCGTGGGTTGCGGGATCGGCACGGGAGCGTCATGAAGACAGTGGTCGGCATCAGCCTGGGCGCAGGCGATCAGGACTTCGAGTTCGCAGCGCGTTTCATGGGCCGGCCGTTTGCGGTCCGCAGGCTGGGCACGAACGGCAGCACGGTCCGGGCCGTGAAGCTCCTCAAGCACTGGGAGAAGCACGCCGACGCGATCGGGCTGGGCGTGGTGAAGGACAGCTACTCCGTCGGCTCGCGGCAGTTCGTCGAGAAGGACAGCGTACGGCTCAAGAGCACCGTGACGCGCATCCCGGTCACGACGGGCGGCCGCCTCTCCGACATCCTGCAGGAGTGGGCGCTGCGCCACGTGCAGGGCAAGCTCGGCGACTTCTTCAACAATGCCAACGTGCTGTGCTTCTCCGGCCGGATGAACTACAAGCTGGCGCTGGCGATGTCGGAGCACACCCCGAATTTGCAGTTCGCCGACGCCCTGATGCAGCTTGGCGTGCCCAAGCTGATCACGTCGCTGGACATGCTGGAGCTGTACGCCAGTGGCGCGCACTACGTGCTGGACTGGATGCCGGATGCGCTGATGGCCTCCGCGCCGGTCAAGGAGTGGACGCGGTTCGCCCTGCGCAAGGCGATGCAGGATGCGACCGTGATCGTGGCGCCGGTCCACGAGCTCGACCACTTCGCCGCGGAGGATCTCGCCGGCAAGACGATCTTCACTTCCACGGTCAACGATGCCCGGCTGGCCGCCTTCAAGGCCAAGGGCGTGAACATGGTGATCGACGGCGCGCCGATCCTGTTCGGGCACGTGCTCGGCCCGAGCCTGCTCGACGCGATGATCGTCGCCGCTACGGGGAAGGCGCCCGAGGACATCCTCGAGGACGACTACCTCGAGATCATCACCAGCCTGGCGCTCGAGCCGCGCATCCTGTATCCGAACGGCTTCCGCCGCGTGAACCGGTTCGCGTTCGTCATCCACCCGCTCTCGCAGGAGTACTTCAAGAACGTCAAGCCGATCGAGCTGCTCTCGCAGGTGTCCCCGCCCGTGTTCATGGATGCGGTCGAGAAGGTCATGGCCTACGCGCCCCCGTTCGTCTACTCGAAAGTGACGGGGATCCGCTCGCCGACAGGCGTCGAGGCCGAAGGCTGGCTGATCTCGGTGGGCGGGACACCGGGCGAGATCATGGGCCGCAGCCCCGAATTCACCTATCGCCGGCTGCTCGACGCCGCGCAAATCGCGCGCAAGCTCGGTGCGCAGATCATGGGCCTGGGCGCGTTCACCAAAGTCGTCGGCGACGCGGGCCTCACCGTGGCGCGGCGCGCGCCGCTGCCGATCACAACGGGCAACAGCTACAGCGCCTCGGGCGCGCTGTGGGCGGCGCACGACGCGGTGCTGAAGCTCGGCCTCGTGCCCAAGCCGAAGCGCGGCGAGAAGGTGAAGATGAAGGCGATGGTGGTCGGCGCCACGGGCGCGATCGGCTCGGTGTGCGCACGCCTGCTGGCGATGGTCGCCGACGAGGTCTACATGGTCTCGCCCGAGACCGCGAAGCTGCTGGCGCTCAAGGAGTCGATCCTCGCGGAGACGCCGGACGCGAAGCTGTTCCTGTCCGCCCGCGCGGACAAGGACGTCGCGGGCATGGACATGATCGTCACCGCGACCTCCGGAGCCGGCAAGAAGATCCTGGACATCATGCGGGTCAAGCCCGGCTGTGTGATCACCGACGTCGCGCGCCCGCTCGATTTGCCGCCGGACGAGGTCGCGAAGCGACCCGACGTGCTCGTGATCGAGTCGGGCGAGATCCTGCTCCCCGGCAAGGTGTCGATGAAGAACATCGGGTTGCCGCGCAACGTCGCCTACGCGTGCCTCGCCGAAACCATCGTGTTGGCACTGGAAGGGCGCTTCGAGAACTTCACCGTCGGCCGCAGCATCGAGTGGGAGAAGGTGCGCGAGATCTACCGGCTCGGCCGCAAGCACGGCATGAAGCTGGCTGCCATCTCCGGCGTCAACGGACCCTTCACGGACGCGGACATCCGCCGCGTGCGCCGGCTGGCGCTGGGAGCGCGGGCCGCTGCCGGCGCGAAGCCCCGCGCATCCCCGCGCCGCCGGCCCGCCGCTCGCGGCGCTCGATAACGCGGGCATCCTGCGGTAGGCTTGCGAGCGGCCACGACTCGGCCGCTGACCGGAAGAGGGATCACCATGGGCAAGCCGCTCGCACCCGCGGAACAGGCGCTCAGCGATGCAGCGCTCGACTACCACCGCTCGCCTACGCGCGGCAAGATCTCGGTCACGCCGACCAAGCCCCTGCTCAACCAGCGCGACCTCTCGCTCGCCTACTCTCCCGGCGTGGCCTACGCGTGCCTGGCGATCGAGGCGGATCCGGCGCTTGCCAGCGAATACACCTCGCGAGGCAACCTGGTCGGCGTGGTGACCAACGGTACCGCGGTGCTGGGCCTGGGCAATATCGGCGCGCTGGCGGCCAAGCCGGTCATGGAGGGCAAGGGCTGCCTGTTCAAGAAGTTCGCCGGCATCGACGTGTTCGACATCGAGCTCGCCGAGAAGGATCCGGACAAGCTGATCGAGATCATCGCCGCGCTCGAGCCGACGCTTGGCGGCATCAACCTCGAGGACATCAAGGCGCCGGAGTGCTTCCACATCGAGAAGGCGCTGAAGGAACGTCTGCGCATCCCTGTCTTCCACGACGACCAGCACGGCACGGCGATCATTTCCGGCGCGGCGCTGCTGAATGGCCTCGAGCTGGTCGGCAAGGATCTTGGCCGCATCAAGCTCGTCTGCTCCGGCGCGGGTGCTGCCGCGATCGCCTGCCTCGACCTGATGGTGGGGCTCGGCGTCGCGACCGGCAACATCTACGTGGTCGACTCGCGCGGCGTGGTGCAGGACGAGCGCGAGGACGCGCGCACGGGCAAACTCGACGAGAGCAAGCGCCGCTATTGCCAGAAGACCACCACCCGCACGCTGGCCGACGTGTGCAAGGACGCCGACGTGTTCCTCGGCTGCTCCGCGGCCGGCGTTCTCACACCCGAGATGGTGGCGAGCATGGGCTCGCAGCCAATCATCCTCGCGCTGGCGAATCCCGAGCCCGAGATCCGCCCGGAACTTGCGAAGCAGGCGAAGCCGGACTGCATCGTGGCCACGGGCCGCTCCGACTACCCGAACCAGGTCAATAACGTCCTGTGCTTCCCGTACATCTTTCGCGGCGCGCTCGACTGCGGCGCCTCGCGCATCACCGAAGAGATGAAGCTCGCCTGCGTGCGCGAGATCGCCGCGCTCACCAAGGACGAGACGAGCGACGAGGTGGCAGCCGCCTACCCCGGCCAGGAGCTCAAGTTCGGCCCCGACTACATCATCCCCAAGCCGTTCGACTCGCGCCTGATCCTGCGCATCGCGCCGGCCGTGGCGCGCGCCGCCGCGGAGTCCGGGGTGGCCACGCGGCCGATCAAGGATCTCGACGCCTACCGCCAGTCGCTCACCCGCTTCGTCTACCAGACGAGCATGGTCATGCGGCCGGTGTTCGCCGCCGCCAAGGCGCGGCCCATGCGCGTGGTCTACGCCGACGGCGAGGACGACCGCGTGCTGCGCGCCATGCACGTCGTGCTGGAGGAAGGACTGGCCGTGCCGTATCTCGTCGGCCGGCGCGCGGTCGTCGAGATGCGCGTGGAGCGCGCCGGCCTGCGCCTCAGACCCGGCGTCGACTTCCAGGTGACCGACCCCGAGGACGACCCGCGCTTTCGCGCCTACTGGGAGGACTACCACCAGCGCATGGGCCGCGAGGGAGTGACTGCGGAGATGGCGAAGGCCGCGCTGCGCCGCTCGAACACGCTGATCGCGGCGATGATGGTTCGCCGCGGCGACGCCGACGCGATGCTCACCGGACTGGTCGGCCGCTTCGACGCCCACCTCGAGCACGTGCGCGACGTCATCGGCCTCAGACCCGGCGCCAAGGCGTTCGCCACGATGAACGCCGTGCTGCTGGACAACCGCACGGTGTTCATCGCCGACACGTTCGTCAACGACGAACCGGACGCCGCGGCACTCGCGGAGATCGCGCTGATGGCGGCGGAGGAAGTGCGCCGCTTCGGCTTGGCGCCGAAGGTCGCCTTCGTCTCCCACTCGATGTTCGGCTCGTCGAAGCGCGCCTCGGCGCGCCGCATGCGCGAGGCGACGCACCTGTTCAAGCAGCTAGCGCCCGACGTCGAGTGCGACGGCGAGCTGCACGGCGACGCCGCGTTGTCGCAGGAGATCCGCGACCGCTTCCTCCCGACCAACTCGCTGCGCGGCGAAGCGAACGTCCTGATCCTGCCGAACCTCGACGCCGCGAACATCCTGTTCAACGTGCTGAAGGTCGTTGGCGGCCACGGTGTCACCGTGGGGCCGGTGCTGCTCGGCGCGGCGAAGCCTGCGCACATCCTGACGCCGTCGTCGACGATGCGGCGCGTGGTGAACATGACCGCGCTGGTCGCCGCGGAGGCGGCTGCCGCGCGCGCGGCTGTGTAGCGCTACGCCTTGATGCGATTCATCGCCGGGTCGTAGAGCGGCCGCAACGAGGCGATCGCCGGGTAGTCGCGCCCGGCGATGTCGACCGTCCACGCGCCGCGGTCGAGCCAAGCCTGGTCGATCGCGCCGTCGGCCTCGATCATGGCCAGTCCGACCGCGCCGCCCAGCGTGTGACCGTAGGACGCCGCGCGGATGTAGCCGACGGCGCGGCCGTCGCGCTTGACGATCTCGGCATGGTGCATCAACGGCTCGGGGTCGCGCACCAGCACCTGTACGAGCCGCTTGCGGAGCGGGCCGGCGGCCTTCTGCGCGAGGACGGCATCGCGGCCGACGAAGCCGCCCGGCTTGTCCAGCGCCACCGCGAATCCCAATCCCGCCTCGAGCACCGTGTCGGTGTTGTCGATGTCGTGCCCGTAGTCGCGATAGCCCTTCTCCATGCGCAGGCTGGCGAGCGCCTTCAGGCCCGCATGCCGCAGCCCGAGGGGCTCGCCGGCGGCGACGATGCGCTCGTAGACGTGCACGGCCTGCTCGGCCGGCACGTACAGTTCGTAGCCAAGCTCGCCGAGATAGGTGATGCGCACGCACAGCGCGCGCGCGAGGCCGACGTCGATTTCGCGCGCCGCACGGAAGGGAAACGCCGCGTTGGCCATGTCGGCCGCCGTGAGCGCCTGCAGCAGTTCGCGCGAACGCGGCCCCTGGACGTTGATCTGCGCGTATCCGGGAGTGACGTCGGTCACGAAAGCATGGGCGTCGTCGGGCGTGTGCCGCTTGAGCCAGGTCTCGACGTGGCGGTGCGCGGTGTCGGTGGCCACGACCCAGAAGCGCTCGTCGTCGAGCTTGGTCACCGTGAGGTCCGCCTGCAACTTCCCCACCTCGTCGAGCCATTGCGTATAGGTGATCGTGCCACTGCCGCCGTCGACGGCGTTCGCCGAAACGCGCTCGAGTACCCTGCCCGCGTCGCGCCCCTGCACGAGGAACTTGGACATGAACGACATGTCCATGACGATCACGCCCTCGCGAGCCGCACGGTGCTCGGCCTCCCACCAGGGAAACCAGCGCTGCCGGCCCCACGACAGAAGCTCGACCCTGGGCTCGTGTCCGGGCGGCGCGTACCAGTCCGCGCCCTCCCAGCCGCTCACGTCCTTGAAGTACGCACCGCGTGCGGCCAGCCGGTCGTGCAGCGGCGAGCGGCGGGCGTCGCGCGCCGTCTGCATCGAGCGCGTGGGGTAGTGACACTGGTAGACCATCCCCAGCGACTCCATCGTCCGCGTGCGGCGGTACTCCGGGTTCGACTGGTAGCGATGCAGGCGGTCGATGTTGAACCCGGTGACGTCGACGTCCGGGCGTCCGTGCACGATCCAGTGCGCCAGCACGCGACCCAGGCCCCCGCCGGTGAGGATGCCGATCGAGTTCATGCCCGCAGCGACGAAGTAGTTGCGCAACTCCGGCGCCTCGCCGACAACGGGTGCCAAGTCGGGCGTGAAGCTCTCCGGCCCGCAGAAGAACTTGCGCACGCCCGTTTCCAGCGCGACAGGTACGCGCTTCATCGCCGCCTCGACATAAGGCCCCATGCGCTCCCAGTCGGGGGGCAGCTCGCCGAACGAGAAGTCCTCGGGCACGCCTTCGACGCGCCACGGCGCGCACACCGTCTCGAAGAGGCCGATCATCAGGCCGCCGACCTCCTCGCGGAAGTAGCCGTACGACGCGGGGTCCTCGATGATGGGCAGCGTGGCCGGCAGGCCGGGGATCTTCTCGGTGATGAGGTAGTAGTGCTCGGCAGCCTGCAGCGGCACGGCCACGCCTGCCTGCTCACCGAGCTGGCGCGCCCACATGCCGGCGCAGTTGACGACGTACTCGGCCTCGACGTCGCCGGCCGTCGTGCGCACGCCGGTCACGGCGCCGCGACGCTTCGTCACGCCGGTGACGCGCACGCCCTCGACGATCGTGGCACCCTGCTGCCGCGCGCCCTTCGCAAGCGCCATCGTCACGTCGACGGGATCGGCGCGGCCGTCCTCCTTCACGTAGAAGCCGGCCAGCACGTCGTCGGTGCGCGCGAGCGGGAACAGCGCCTGGACTTCCGCGCCCGAGATCTCGTGCACGTCCACGCCGCAGTGACGATTGAACCCCGCGACGCGCCGGTACTCCTCGAGCCGGTCGCGGTCGGCGGCCAGTTCGATGAAGCCGACCGGCTTGAAGCCCGTCGCCTGACCGGTCTCCGCCGGCAGCCGCGCGTACAGGTCGCGCGTGTACTTGCGCATCTCGGTCGAGGTCTCGGACAGCGAGCCGAACGTGACGATCAATCCGGCCGCGTGCCACGTGGTGCCGGAGGTCAGACGGTCGCGCTCGAGCAGAAGCACGTCCCTCCAGCCCATGCGCGCGAGGTGATAGGCGACCGAGCAGCCGATGATGCCCCCGCCGATTACCACGACACGGGCGCGGGAAGGGAGCGCGGGAGGGGTCATGAGCACGATGATACCGACTGCCCGCTCACTGCACTTCCAGGCGCGGATGCGCCGGTGCATCCCGTCGACGCGCGTCCTGCAGGAGTTTGCGTCGGGTGCGACGGCTCGCCCTCGCCGCAATCCCGCGGTCATCGTTGACGGCCGTCAAGGGCGTGCCCGTGGCCGGGGGTAGATTGAGTCGTTGTCTCCACGATGCGCTTGGTGGAGCCCGCGGCACTGATCGCCTCGTGGCGTGCGTGCAGGGCTGCGCGCGGGCCTCAGGCCGGTCGCTCCGACCGGCCCGAACGATGACGGGAGGTCCCCGATGTACAAGCGCATCCTCATTGCCACCGACGGCTCCGAACGCTCGCCGAAGGCGATCGCCGAGGGCATGGCGCTCGCGAAGGCGTCCGGCGCGGTCGTGGTCGGCTTCCACGCACGCGCCCCCGCCCCGCCGCTGTACTACGGCGAGGCGGCGGTGATGGTGCCGCGCGACGTCGCGCTCGCGTTCGAGAAGGAAAGCATCGCGATCGCCGAAGGTTTCCTCGCGCAGATCGCCGGCGCGGCGCAGCGGGCTGGCGTGTCCTTCACCGGCGTGCAGTATCCGAGCGCGTCGCCCGCCGACGCCATCCTCGAGACGGCCGAGAAGGAAGGTTGCGACCTGATCGTCATGGCGTCGCACGGACGCAAGGGTTTCGCGAGGGTGGTGCTCGGCAGCGAGACGGTCAAGGTGCTCACGCACGCGAAGACGTCGGTGCTCGTGACGCATTGACAGCGCACGATCGCAGGACTCCGGCCTTACCGGTGACGGGGCGTGCCGAGCGCGCCGGGAAACGGCGTGGTCCGGCAGTGTCTGCGCAGCCAAGCTTCGGTGCAAGGGCAGCGCCCCCTCACCTTAGCCCTCTCCCTCGTTGCCGGGGGAGAGGGAGAGTTGCTCTCTCTCCCGCTTGCGGGAGAGGCTCGGGGTGAGGGTGACGACTTCGCTGCAAAAGCCCATGCTCGGCTTCATCGCCAATCAAGTGAACCCATGACCCCATTCGGATCCGGTCTCACGCAAGGCCAGCGGCACCGGCGTGGCCGTGGCGGCGACCAGGGACACGGCGCAGATAGCTCATAATCGTCATCGTCGGCATCCGGGAGTCCTGCCGCCAGGGGCGGCTGCAACGGCTGTATGCCTGGCGATCGGGTATCGCAATCTCGCCACGAATGGAGGAAGGACATGATCAAGACTGCATTGCGAACGGCGTTGGCCTCTGCCGCAATCCTGTTGAGCGGTGTTGCTGTCGCCGCGACGACGCTGAGCATCAACACGGCGCTGACGCCCGCTGATCCCCTGTACAAGGGGCTGGAGAGCTTCCGCGACGCGGTGACCAAGCGCACGAACGGCGCGATCGAGGTCAAGCTGTTCCCCAACTCGCAGCTCGGCTCCGACGAGGACGTGCTGGAGCAGGCACGCGCCGGCGCGCCCGTTGCCGTGGTGGTCGACGGCGGCCGCCTCGCGAACTTCGTGAAGGAGTTCGGCGTGCTCGGCGCACCCTATCTCGCCACGGGCTACGACGGCATCCGCAAGGTGGTGACGTCGGGGATGTTCGAGGAGTGGGTGGGCAAGCTGGCCAAGGCTTCCGGCCACCAGGTCCTCTCCTTCAACTGGTGGCAGGGAGAGCGGCACCTGTGGACAGCCAAGCCCGTGCGGACCCCCGCCGACCTCAAGGGCAATCGGATGCGCACGATCGGCTCCCCGGTCTGGCTCTCGACCATCAACGCGATGGGCGCCACG
>Ga0209254_10006448_pt1 | contig 10819 bp, 11 predicted proteins | sample FrelakmetDIP11DI_FD_187148 | JGI IMG/M metagenome (GOLD analysis project Ga0209254, IMG submission 187148) | Freshwater lake sediment microbial communities from the University of Notre Dame, USA, for methane emissions studies - DIP11 DI (SPAdes)... | ecosystem: Environmental > Aquatic >... | reverse complement strand
AATTAGTCACGGGAGCGATGGTTTCGTAAAAAGCTCTCCCGCCACAGGCGGGACTAAACGCGCAAAAACTGAGGAGTGAAGCGCACTTACAAGGTGCGCTGCAACGACGAAGTTGAAGCGCAACGCCGCAGATGGACTTTTTACGAAACCATCATTTTTTGATTTGACAATACCTCCCTATTTGTAGGACTCTAAGGATGAAAAAAAACCCGATCTCCCCAACAAGGAGTCCAGAATGGAAAAATTGATCATTACCGCCGCCATGATCGGCGGCATCACCACTCGGGAAAAAAATCCCCACCCCCCGATGACTCCCAAGGAAATCGCCGAAAGCGCGATTGAATGCCACAAGGCCGGAGCGGCCGTCTGTCATATCCATGTTCGGGACCCGCAGACGCATGCCTCCTCGATGAAATTCGAGCTTTACAGAGAAGTGTATGAACGGATTCGGGAAAAGTGCGACCTGATCATCAACCTCACCACCGGCGCGGGGGGACGACTTCTTTACGATTCCGCCGGCAACACCTGGAACACCTCCGAGCTGAAAAGCCCGGAAGAGAGGGTGGAGCATGTAGTGAGATTGAAGCCGGAGCTTTGTTCCCTCGATGTGGGAACGCTGAATTTCGGTCCCCGGGCTTTTATCAACCTGGTGTCCATCGTCGAGAAGATGGCCAAGATGATCAAAGAGGCGGGAGTCAAACCGGAGCTTGAAGTCTTCGACCTCGGCCACATCCGCATCGCTAAGCATTTGATCCAGCAAGGGTTTGTGGAAAAACCGGCCCTTTTCCAGCTTTGTCTGGGCATTCCCTGGGGGATCGAAGCCACCACGGAAAACATGATCTACATGCGCAACAATCTGCCGGAAGGTTGCTTCTGGTACGCCTTCGGCATCGGCCCAAGCCATTTTCCCATGGCCGCCGCCTCCATCATCAACGGCGGGCATGCGCGCGTCGGTTTCGAAGACAATCTTTTTATCCGGAAAAATGTTCCGGCCACCAGCAATGCGGAAATGGTGCGCAAGGTGGTTGAAATTGCCGCCCTTTTGGACCGCGAAGTGGCTTCTGCGAAGGAGGCGCGCTCAATTTTGAAATTGCCGTCTTGAAAAGGGATGCTTGTCCACTTTTCCCCGAATCGCTTTGGCAAATGCTCGCATCTTAATCGATTAGGTTGCGCTCCCGAATGGATCCGAATCTATAACCCCGATCTAAGCCTATTAAGCCTATGAGGGATTTATCTTGACTCCGAAAACGGAAATCGATCTGTTAATCGAAAAGATGTTTGAGGCGGCCCTGAAGGAAATGTTTTCTCAGCTGGCGAAGAAATACGATCGGGATCTCGTTTTTCACACGTGGGTGAATTTCGTGAAAAAGGAGATCCGGCCGATCCCTCCGGAACTGCAATGGAGTAAGGGGATGACCTTGGCCGAGGCGTTGCGGTCCTTGGAAACGTATTTCAAATCGATTGAGGAAAATATCAAAAAGAATTCAAAACAACCAGAAAAATAGGGACCTTGAGCGTGAAAGAAGAATTGACATTAATTCAGGAAACGATCGAATCGATCCTTTCCGGTTTAAAGATGGTGAAGGATTCAATCGAGCAGGGTCAAATCCCTTTTGTAGAAAGAGACTACTTCAACCTGGCCGTGGCCCTGGAGAGAGTTCAGGAAGCCAAAGAAAGGCTGGCGGGAATTCTCCAGCGGGATTAGCAATGGGGTCAGGCTTCGTTATTTCGCTATTACTTAAATCTTTTCTTTCGCCCCTCAATCAAACCCTCTTCCGCTCCTTTCCACTTTTTTCGAAACTCCTCATCGCCCAGCAAACGTTTTTCCACTTTCGCAATCCCATGGCATAACGTAACAGGGTCGCGCCCCAAATATTCTGCCATGCGGTTCAATGGATGTCCGGCAAGCTTCCTCCCTAAATACCCTGCGATCCCGCGCCCCAATGCTCCTTCCCGGTTCCGGCTCAGCCCCCCGATTAAATCTGCACCAATTCCGAAATATTTCTCAACTCCCACCACGATTTCAGCCATGGGAATATCATAGATGTATCTTACCTTCTCTTTCGCCGCGCATTGAATCCTCCCCGAAAACCCCTCCGGCCCCAAAAATCTTTGATCCTCGACCTTATAGAGATCCTGACGGTGCCCAGCCGCTATATGCTCCAACACAAACTTTTCGTAAGCCTCGGCTGCCTTCCCTTTTTCCATTGAAAACTGTGCCAGAATGGGATCCACATTCACAATCCCCGTTTTCTCCATCCCCAGATAAGATGAATAGCTTGTCCATCGGTATTCGAGAGGGTCCTGAACAAGGCCGGCACGAACCGGGTTCAGATGAATGTAAGCAGAGAGCTCAAGGAGATAGGAATCCTTTTCACAAAGAATGGCTTTGTACCTCCCTTGGAAGAGGTGCCCCCAAGTTTGGTAGCGAATATTGTAGTTCCGCGTGTAGCGAAACAGGAGTCGCTGCATGAAGCCGGAAAGCGGTTTTTCGTTCATTTCCACCAGGAGATGGACATGAGTCGGCATGAGGGCGAAGGCATAGAGCAATAAATCGAAGGCCTCTTTATATTCTCTGAGGAGTCTTAGATAAAGTTTGTAATCTTCCTCCCGCCGGAATACTCTTTGGCCTTTATTGCCCCGGGCAATCACATGATAAAGCGCCCCTGGAAAATGAACCCGTGGTTTCCTTGCCATAATTTCAGAATATCATCTAAAAACGTCTTTCATCAATATAAAATTATCTAAGCCTGACCCCATTTTCTGACCCCATTTTTTTTAGCCTGTTTGGCCCGTACATTCCTTTAAACCTTTTTGCCGTATCTGTCGAAAATAATCCCAGATTACGAAATGCGGCCGAATACCCCTATCGCAGGAAACCTTCATTTTTATTATGAAGGTGCGGGTATATTCAATTTCACCCTTTTTACGGCAAGGAGCAAACAAAGGTCAAAAGGAAAAGCGGAGAAATTTAGGCAAGAAATGAATCATGGCCAATAATATTGTTACCGCAAAAGAGATTTGTCAATATCTGAAGCTATCCGAATCCACCGTCTATAAATTGGCCTCGGCCGGGGAGCTTCCCGGCTTCAAGATCGGGGACTCCTGGCGATTTGATATGGATTTAATCGTGTCCATGATAAGCAACGCGATCAATACAACCAAGAAGAGCAAAGACGAACCCTCTATTCAGCCGTTTAGAGGGAGAGAAATGACCCGCCGGGTGAAGATTGCGAAAAAGGGGAGATCGGAAGATGGAGAATGAGGTGGCGTTTCCAGGGAATTCAGAATCCCGCCCGCTGCAAGAAGAACACCTCGGGCGCTTATGAAGACTCCGGGCTGAGATTGTCTAAGAGAGCTGATTCAAGAGAAATGCAAAATGCAGACTGACCAAATTATCCTTGCCTCTGTCGGATCCCTGGGCATTGCCGGGATCGCCCTGTTTCTCTCCTTTTTTCAGGGCTTATTGTTTCTAAAGCGCCCCTCACTTCCCTGGAATGGCGGGGGCGCGGCTGACGAGCGGAAACTGAAGCAGATCCTATACAATCTCCTCGCGATCGCGGTGAAATTCACCCCTGACAGGGGAACGGTGAAGCTTTCGGCCCGTCCCCTTTCCTTTCGCCAAAATCGCTGGTGATGTGGAAGGCAGACGCCCCCGGCATTCCCTTTGTCCCCCCGGAAGAGGGCGAATGGGTGGCGGTGGAAATCCAGGATTCTGGAATCGGGCAGAACGAAACTGATTTAAAGCGGATCTTTACCCCTTTTGAACAAGCAGATCATTCCGCGGGCCGACGGTTTCAAGGAACGGGTTTGGGCCTGTCGTTGACGCGGCGGCTGGTGGAACTTCACGGCGAGAGGGTTTGGGGCGCGAGCGAAGGAGCCGGGAAAGGAAGTAAATTTTCCTTTGTCATCCCGGTCGATCCCAGGCCAGGGAATGGAAAAGAAAGATGACCGGCGGGAAATAGGATGAACTGGCAATTTACCCCATTTTTGATCCCCACGATTTTGGCGGGCGGTGTGGCTGCAGCCCTCACCATTTTTGCCTGGTCGCGCCGTCATTCTCCCGGGGCCCCCCAATTTCTGGTCCTCATGGCGGGAATCGTCATCTGGTGCCTCGGATACGCCTGGGAATTGGCTGCTAGTGAATTCTCGGCGAAGCATTTTGGCGTTCTGATCAAGTACCTCGGGGTCGTCCTGGTTTCACCCGCCTTTTTGGTCTTTGCCTTGAAATATTCCGGCAGAGAGGACTGGTTGAACCTCCGGATCCTGCTTCTCTTGGCCATTGAGCCGATGGTGGCTCTCTTCCTTATCTGGACCAATGATTCCCATGGCCTCATGTGGCCCAGCGTCCGTCTGGAAGACTTCGGTTCTTATCGGGCCCGCATCAGCTCCCATGGTTTGGTATTTTACCTTCATGCTATTTACGGCTACCTTCTTTTACTTCTCGGGTCTTTACTCATGATCCGGGCCACGATTCGCCGCGCGTCTCTGTTCCGGGGACAGGCCTTTTTCGTGTTCGTCGCGGTATTTGTCCCCGTCTTGGGAAATATCCTGTATCTTACCCGTCTCAATCCTTTTCGGCCATTCGACTTGGCCCCCTTTTCCTTCGTTATCACCGGCGCCATTTTCGCTTTCATTATATTCCGCTTCCAATTCTTGGATATCGTTCCGGTGGCCCACGACAAGGTCATTCAAAGTATGAAAGATGGGTTCATTATTTTCGATGGCCTAAACCGGGTGATGGAATTGAATCCGGCCGCCAAAATTCTCACCGGAATCCATGACCGAAACTGTATTGGGAAACCCGCCGCCGAAGTATTCTCCTTCTGGCCCGATTTTCTCGAATTCTGCAACCCATCCTCCCCCGTGGACTCCTGGATCCTTGTCTCCCCTCGAGACGGCCAGGTATACTTTGAGCTTCAGATGATGCCCTTTCAAGCTTCTCCAAAATCTTCGATGGGCCGGCTCTTGATCTTGCATGACCTTACGGAAATCATCCAGGCCGAGAAGCGCTTGCGGGAGGCGAATGATAAACTGGAGGCCCGGGTCGCCCACCGGACCGCTGAATTGCAGGTTGTCAACCAGCGGTTGATGGAAGAAATAAAAGAGCGCCGGTATTCGCAGGAGATCTTCAAGGAAAGCGAAGAGCTCTATCGCCGCCTGGTCGAGCAGCCTTTTGACGGCGTCTATGTCCACCGCGAAGGCACCATTATTTACATTAACCCCACCGGCATCAAACTTCTGGGAGCGGAGAGAGAAGATCAAATTATCGGGAAGTCCATCCTGGACTTTCTCCACCCGGATTATCGCGAATTCGTGGAAAAACGCATGGACGTAATCTTCCGAGAGGGGAAATCCGTTCCCTTGGCGGAAAAAAAATTTATCCGCCTGGACGGAAAGGAAATGATCGCGGAGTTTGCCGGGACCCATTTGATCTATGGAGGCCAGCCGTCCGTTCAAGTGATTTTTCGGGACATTACGGAGCGAAAAATCGCGGAAGATGAAATCCGCAAGGCCAACCAGGAATTGGAGCGACGGGTTCGGGAGCGGACCGCCGAATTGGAGGATGCCAATGCCCAGCTCCACGTTGAAATCGCCGAACGGAAACGGGCCGAGGAAGAGCTCCGCAAGGCCCGGGATCTGGCGGAGGTTGCCAGTCGCTCCAAGAGTGCTTTCTTGGCGAATATGAGTCATGAGCTGCGGACGCCGCTGAATGCCATTCTGGGATTTTCGGAGCTCCTGCTGGATGGGGATTCGGGGGAACTCAATCCGACTCAGAAGGAGTATCTGGGGGACGTGCTGGAGAGCAGCCGGCACTTATTGTCCTTGATCAACGATATTCTGGATCTCTCCAAGGTGGAAGCGGGCAAGATGGAGCTGGAGGTTAGGGAGGTTTTCCTGCGGGCCCTTCTGGAGGGGAGTCTGGTGATGGTCAAGGAGAAGGCGCTGAAGCATGGGATTGAGCTGTCGACAGAGTTGGATGGGGTCCCGGAAGTCGTAGCAGGCGATGAGCGGAAACTGAAACAGGTCGTATTTAATTTATTGTCCAATGCCGTGAAGTTTACCGCGGATGGGGGACGGGTGACGATCCGGGCGGATTTGGTATCGCGGGCGAATGGCGATTGGGTGCGTAAAGATGGGGAAAAACTGCCTTTTCCGGGAGACGAGGGAACGCAGCTTGCGGGAAAAAAGAACTGGGTTTGGGTCACGGTAAAGGATACGGGGATTGGGATTCAGGAGGAAGATCTGGAGCGAATTTTTGAGCCTTTTGAACAGGTGGAAGGATCGGCCAGCCGGCAATTTCAGGGAACAGGATTGGGTTTGTCCTTGACGCGGCGGATGGTGGAGCTCCACGGAGGAAGAATCTGGGCGGAGAGTGAGGGCTTGGGCAAGGGAAGTACCTTTTCCTTCCTGATCCCCGTTTAAGGGATGGGTTTTGCGTCTCAGAGGTGAGAAACGATGGCTGAAAAAGTTGTTTTGGTGGTTGAGGACAATGCGTTGAACTTGAAGTTGGTGCGGGCGCTTCTCCAGCGGGGATCCTTCCAGGTTCTGGAGGCGGGCAATGCCGAAACCGGCCTGGCTCTGGCTCGGAGTGGCCGGCCGGATTTGATCCTGATGGACATCCAGCTTCCCAGCATGGATGGTTTGACCGCTACCCGGCTTCTTAAAAAGGATCCGGAATTGAAAAAAATCCCGGTTGCGGCCTTGACCTCCTATGCCATGGAAGGAGACGTGGAAAAAGCAAAAGAGGCAGGATGTAACGGTTACATTACCAAGCCGATTGACACCCGAAACTTCCTGGATACGGTTCGTAAATTTATGCAGGATGGCGTTCCCCTTTCGTCCAGGATTTCGGGGCGCCAGTCTTACAAACAGAAAATTCTGATTGTCGACGACGAACCTTTGAATGTGAAACTCCTGCAGGCCCACCTTCTACAGAATAAATACGAGACCCTTCACGCCTACAGCGGTCCGGAGGCTTTAGAAAAAACGGCTCAAGATTCCCCGGATCTGATCTTACTGGACGTCATGATGCCGGGGATGGATGGGTATGAGGTAACCCGGAGATTGAAAAAAGACCTTCGCTCCCAGGAAATTCCCGTGATCCTGGTTACGGCTCTCGACGGAAAGGATGACAAACAAAAAGGCCTGGAAGCGGGGGCGGATGAGTTCCTCAACAAACCCATTCATAAAGCCGAACTTCTGGCTCGGATCCGGTCTTTAATTCTCTACAAACGGCTCCGTGAGCAATGTGCCACCCGCAATCAGGTCGAAACGCTTTTTCAGGACCCTCTGGGCAACTGGGCTCTATGGAATCGGCATCCACCCCAGCAGCGGGTTCTGATTGTGGAAGACGATCCGAATGACGCCAAGTTGCTCCAGCACTATTTGGGGGAAATGCCCCTAACGATCGAAGTAGCCGCCAACGGCGAAGAAGCTCTCTGCCGCCTGGAAAGCAAAGACATCGACCTCGTCCTCCTCGATATTCTCTTGCCCGACGCGGATGGTTTTGAAATATGCCGCCGCTTGAAAACCGCGGAGGACACTCGAAAGATTCAAGTTCTTTTCATTACTTGCTTGTCGGACTTCGAAAGCAAAGCCAAGGGCTTTCAAATCGGAGCGGATGATTTTTTAATCAAACCGATTGATCAATATGAGCTAAAAATCCGGGTCAACATCCTCCTTCAAAAAAAGGCGTACCTCGACAAGCTTCACCATATTTATGAAATCAACTTCTATGAAGGGGTTACCGATCCGGTCACCGGTCTCTATAACCGCGCCTATCTTCAAGATTTTCTCAATTTTGAGATGAAGCGGAGCCTGCGTCAAAAATATCCCCTCGCCCTGCTCATGTGCGCCATCGATGATTTTGCCAAAATCGCGAATTCCCAGGGACCGGAAGGGGGGGAGCGCATCTTGCGGGAAGTCGGGGATTCCCTGAAAGAGAATTTCCGCGAAATCGATCTTGCGGTTCATTGCGGGGAAGAAGTTTTTGCCGTGGTCTTACCGTATACCGACGGACCAGGCGCCGCCAAAGGGGCTGAACGGGTCAGGGAAGCCATTCAGGGTCGTTCCTTCCTTCAGGACCCCGCCAAGCCTCCCCTCAAAATCAACCTAAGGATGGGCATCGCGTTGTATTCCTCCCCGGAATGGGGAGTGAATGAATTTATCCAAAAGGCGAGAGGGGCGCTCTACCAGGCTCAAAAAGAAGGAAAACCCTGCTTCCTTCTGGAGGGGGCGGAGAGAGCTGGGATTACGGCGAAACCATGAATCGTCTGATTTTTCGTTTCCGATTATTTCTACTTTCGTTTTTTTCCCGGGAAGACCTTTAGCTGGGAAGCAAAAAGGAGAGTGCGAAATGCCTAAAAAACCAATCCTCCTGATCGTCGATGACGAAGAGCGGAATATCCGACTTCTAAAAGCCATGCTCATGGCCAAAAATTATAATCTCCTGGAAGCCAGTCGGGGGGAAGAAGCTCTCCGCATCGTCTCCGAAACCCCGCCGGATATGATCCTTCTGGATGTGATGATGCCCCGGATGGACGGGTTTGAGGTATGCCGGCGGTTGAAAGAGGACGAAAAAAACCGGAAGATTCCGGTGATCATGATCACGGCGCTTTCCGAAAAGCAGCACCGGGTCAAAGCGATGGAGGCAGGGGCGGATGACTTCCTCAGTAAACCCGTGGATCTGACCGAGTTGACGGTGCGGGTCAAATCCCTCCTCCGGATCAAATCCTATCATGACGAGCTTTTCAACAGCTATCAGGAAATCGCTGCGAAAAACGAGAAGCTGGAAGAATTGCAGAAAGTCAAGGAAGGTTTGACCCACATGATCATCCACGATTTGCGGAACCCCCTCACGGCCATATCGACCTATCTTCAATTGGCCGTGATGGAAAGCTCCAACCCAACCCAAAGCCAGCACCCCAAAATAAGTCGCTGCCTGCATTTCTGCGCCGAATTGGATCGGCTGATCCAGAACCTCCTGGACATCAACAAAATGGAAGAAAAGAGGATGCAGCTTCAGTTAGAAAAAACCAATCTTGAGACCTTAATCAATGATGTGTCCGACCATTTCCGCGCCGATGCCGAAGAAAGGGCGATTTCTCTCGGCTTTTTCAAAGAAGAACAGATTCCCTCCATTCCAATCGATCCGGGATTGATGAAAAGAGTATTTGCGAATCTCCTGAACAATGCCCTCCGGCACACGCCTAAAGACGGCAGGATTCAAATAACGGTTGATTTCACCCCGGATAAAAAGCACCTTCTGGTCGCCGTACGGGACAATGGTCTGGGTCTGACCCCCGAATATCATCAAAAAATATTCGACAAATTCGAGCAGGTCAGACTGAAGAGTGAAAAGAGCGCCGTGGGGAGCGGCGGTTTAGGTCTCACCTTCTGCAAAATGGCGGTGGAGGCTCATGGCGGCAAGATATGGATAGAAAGCGAAGGCGAAGGAAAGGGGTGCACATTTTTTGTTTCCATTCCGATTAAACCAATCCCCCCAGAATAAATGATGGGGCGCACCTCATATTCTTCCATTTTCCAAAACCCGGGGGCTATCTCTATCCGCTCGATCTCGATCACCTTGCCGGCGGAACCACGATTCCTTTTAACCTGGGCATGGAAATAAATCACCCCTTGGTTTTTTCCCTGGTTTGTTCGGCAAGGGCAATCGCGCCCAGCACGCCCGACCGATCTCCCAGCCCCGGGGGAACGATAAATTCCTCGATTCGCTCCAGGATCAGGGGAGATTGGATATAGCCGTTCAATAATCCCTTCACCTTTTGGCAAATCAGCGGAAACAAATGGCGCTGGTACATTACGCCCCCTCCCAGGATGATCCTTTGGGGAGACAGCACGCAGATCAAATCGTTTACCGCCAGGGCCAAATAGGCGGCCTCCAGACTCCAGGCGGGGTGATCCGGCGGCAGTTCCTCAGCTGGTTTGCCCCAGCGGGCCTCGATCGCCGGCCCGGCGGCCAGCCCCTGCAGACAATCCCCATGATAGGGGCAGTTTCCGGCGAAGGTATCGTCCGCAACCCGGGGGACGCGGATATGCCCCATTTCCGGATGAATCAGACCATGCAGCACCCGGTCGTTGATGACCCCTCCACCCCCGATTCCGGTTCCCACGGTCAGATAAAGCACCGTATCCAGCCCTCTTCCGGCCCCCCACTTCCATTCTCCCAGAGCCGCCACGTTGACATCCGTGTCAAACCCCACCGGGACGGGAAATTCCCGGCGAAAGATGCCCAGCAGATTTACATTTTCCCAACCCGCCTTGGGGGTGCTGGTGATATGGCCATAGGCGGGGGAACGAAAATCCAGATCGCAGGGACCGAAGCTGGCGATGCCCAGCGCCGCAAAGGGTTCATGCCGCTTTAAGAACGAGATGGCCTTTCCGATCGTTTCTTCCGGGGTGGTCGTGGGAAAGCTCTCCTGGGCGCGGATATCCTCCGGCCCCGTGGCTACGGCGCAGACAAATTTCGTTCCACCCCCCTCCAGACCGGCAAAAAGGGGACCCTGCATTTTCATTTTCGTATCATTCCGGGTGCGAGATTATAGTCAGCAGCAAAAGAAGGATGTCATGGCGGAAAACCGCGCCTTGCCCAGGAAATCTCCCCCTTGGCCGTTTGAAGAATCGGCCAAACATCATTGCAAATTGAAAATATCGTAACCCTTTAGCCCTTTGAAAATCCGTTAAATCCCCCTTCCTCCCCCCTGTGGAGTAGGCTTGCCGCCACTCCACAGGGGGGAAAAAGCGGAATCTTTTATCGAAGGCATTCAGAAAAGCTCTCCTCCCTTTGAAAAGGGAG
>Ga0209254_10006447_pt1 | contig 10819 bp, 11 predicted proteins | sample FrelakmetDIP11DI_FD_187148 | JGI IMG/M metagenome (GOLD analysis project Ga0209254, IMG submission 187148) | Freshwater lake sediment microbial communities from the University of Notre Dame, USA, for methane emissions studies - DIP11 DI (SPAdes)... | ecosystem: Environmental > Aquatic >... | reverse complement strand
AGTTCTGCGGAAACCAAGCGTATTCCTCATCCCCACCCGACTCGGCCAGAGCAGCCTGATATTCCTCGTCATGAACGTCGGAGAGGCGTTTGAAGAACAGCAACGGAAACACATAGCTCTTGAAGTCAGCCGCATCTACCGGCCCACGCAGGATGTTCGCTGCTTCCCAGAGGTGGGATTCAAGCCCGCTAAGGGAGGTGATGTCGTTGTTCATGCTCGGCTCATTCCCATCATTCACTTGGCTTATGTGGATGACACACCGCTTCTTCCGGCCGGCAACTGAAAGAAACCCACTTAGATTATTGGGAATCGCCTCATAGTCAACCTATATTCACCGCCGTGTCGGAGTCTTGACCGACTCGATGGGGAGAACCTGCCCCAAAACCCACCGTCCACCCGCAAGGTTTCACTGGGGGGTACCTGATGGTTTTAGCGTTACCCGTCCAGTGTAATCAAAGCTGTGCGTACCGTGAGGAGCACTGTAGAACAATTGCAGTTAATTCGAAAGCTGCTCCAAGAGGGCCTGTAATGCGGATACACCAAGCCGGGGAGCCTCCAGTTTCCCCGGTCTTTAGGCTGAGGGAAAGTGTCATAAATATCCTCACAACGCGCTAACAACAGTAACGCGGGGTCACCCATTAAAAGGCCCTCTGTCAAATGAAAAGACTTCCCTATAGGAATCGTTCACTTACACGGAGGAGAGGATGGCTTGATTTGGCCATTTTGAAGAGCGTCAGATTTTCCTCGCGTTTGCTTTCGGAGAGTTGTATAGAGTCAGCCGATTTGAGCACGGGTAGGGGGTAACTGAGGGCTTACATCGTTCAAAATTTTTTGCTTGACAAAATGCACTAAAAGAATGCAAAAAAGAATGTTTGAATCTACCACAATGGGATCTTGCCCAGGGACGGGAAAATGAACCGCACAAACTTATTACGAAAAGTTGTGCTTCCTTCTGGAACATGGAGTGACGCGCCCGGTTCAGTATCCCGTGTCTCTTCTTCTGTATCCGTTTATCAAAAATCTCAAATTGGAGGGATAAGCCTGGGTGGGGAGATCTGTGGTTTCCCCCTCGTAAGGTTGAGACCCTAATACCTCCCAGTTCGAGGAAGATGCCTTCCTGAAATAATTGATTCCCTGCACACGGTTTCAGAACCAATAGAGGGAACATTCAATAAGGGCATTGAACTCGTAGCAACGGAGGGTGTCACTGTTACCTGTGAAATCCTTGATTTTTCATGGGAGCAGGACAGCAATTCTGTGGGATCATTTTCTCGAGAGGCAAACAGCCGACTCGGTACGGGGGATGACGATGAAAGCCTTAGGAATTCATCTTCTGATCGAGCTTTGGTCTTGCAATAGACAAAAGATAGACAACCTCGATTACCTTGAAAGAATTATGGCTCATGCTGCTGAGATAGCAGGGGCAACCGTTCTGAAGACAGCATTTCAGGACTTCAACCCCCAGGGGGTTTCTGGAGTGGTGGTGATAGCCGAGTCTCATCTGACCATTCATACATGGCCGGAACACGGCTACGCTGCTGTGGATATTTTCACTTGCGGGACAACGGTCGACCCTTGGAAGGCTGCGGGATTTCTTAAACAAGAGTTGGAAGCCGAGGAAATTCAGATTCGAGACTTTCTAAGAGGCTTCCCGCATGCAACCGGGGAAACCGAAGAAGACTACGGGTTGGTGGGACGTGCTGCGTGCGGGAATACTAACGGTTAGCGATCGGTCCTGGCATGGGTCAAGGCCAGATGCCTCAGGGCCGGAACTTGCCGATATGCTGAGAGGTCACGGGATTGAGGTGGCTTGGGTTGCTGTCTGCCCGGATGAGGAGCCTGATATTTCAAATATACTCATCTCGTGGGCTGACGACCTAGGCGCTGATCTCATCTTAACCACGGGGGGCACCGGCGTGTCTCCCCGTGATGTCACGCCGGAGGCAACAGCAGCGGTGGTAACCAGGACTGTTCCTGGGATGGCTGAAACCATGCGCATCGCAAGCGCCGGCAAGACTCCTCATGCCATGTTATCAAGAGCCATAGCCGGTGTACGTGGCCGAACTCTAATCATTAATCTTCCTGGCAGTCCGAAAGGGGCTATTGAAAACCTCGAAGCAGTCATGCCGGCTGTTGCGCATGCCATTGCCAAGATCCAGGGCGATTCTTCAGATTGCGTCTGAGTTTTGCATTTGAAGATTCCCCGATGAAATAGATTCTCTCCTAACTAAACATGTGGTGGCTTTTATGAAACGCGAAGTTCTCAACAAACCATTATCAGCCGGATCAATATTACATCAAGTCCTGGACCGTTACGGACTTAAGGCCGCTCTTTCCCGTCATAACATACTGAATATGTGGCCGACCATAGTAAATCCAGCCGTAGCCCGCCATGCAAAGGCTGAGAGGCTATCTGGGTCAACCTTGCATGTTGTCGTTGATTCTTCTGTTTGGATGAATGAACTGGCTGCTCTCAAGAACGTTTTGCTGAACAAGATCAACGCGTGCCTTGAGAATGGAGCGGCCCCAATAACAGATATCCGTTTTCAGCAGCGATCTTGGGCAAAGAACGATGAAGCGAAACCTACTGCCAGCCCGCAGTACAAACCGACTGAGCAGGATATCCGGAGAGTACAACAGATTCTGGAACCGGTTAAGAACGAAGATCTTAAATCGATGTTGAACAGAATTCTGGAAAAGGATCTGGACCTTAAACGTAGCCGATTCTCCAAGTATTAGTCGGCCGAATTTTCTTCTACCCCGGAGCGCGTTTTCTCATGCGGAGCATCCGAGGTGTGACTGTCCTCAAAGAATGAAGACCGAGGCCGACTACGGCCCCTCTCCTTTTTCTTTGAATCGAGGTTAGTCTTATAATCGGTTCGAGTCGGTTCTTCCTCTGCAACCCTGATCATGCCTATGCCAACGGAACCTCCTGAGAAAGGAAGCAACAGCCATATTCGGTCATTATCTCTCTTTCTCACCGGCAATATTTGGGAACCTCGTTCAGGAAATTTAGGGTCGTATATGAGTAGTCCTTGTCCTGTAACTTCCCAGCGCCCTTCTGCAGGGTTGAAGAAATTGATCATTGTCATAGAGCCGTCTTTTCGGAGGCACATCAAGGAATGCCCTCTGAAAGGCTTCTGTTTCGCTTTTTCTCTGTCGGTTACACCCCATCTGAAAAACTCGTCGGAGAATTTCCATGTCCCGACCAGGAAATCTGGAGCCACGCGTTCCTCAATACCGAGAAGGGCCTCTGGAAGAATGACTGAGCCGGTGTCCAAAGGGACGACTCCCGACAATAGCGGAATCAACGTTAGTGCGAGAACCTGAATGTCGAGCAAACGAGATCTCCCAAAATATCGTATAGATTTAATTCTACCAGGATGACCTTCGAGTGTCCACCTCTCGTATCAAGGTTTAATAAGATGCTGATGAACCTGCACCTCCGAGAATTGTTGATGAGTTATTACCGAGAACTGTTTACTAGATTTGGCCCTAGGCACTGGTGGCCTGCGGAAACGCCCTTTGAGGTTTGTGTCGGGGCGGTGCTCACACAGAACACCGCGTGGACTAACGTTACGCGGGCAGTAGCAAATCTTAAGCTCGCCCAGGTTTTAGATCCGGTGAAAATTCACGAATTGCCCGTCTTTGACCTTGCCCAATTGATTCGACCGGCAGGATATTACAACGTTAAGGCCTTACGCCTGAAAAACTTCGTGGACCATCTGATGGATCAACATGGAGGGGAATTATCGTCACTGTTGTCTTTGCCTCTGGACTCTCTCCGTGACGAATTGCTCTCAATAAAGGGAGTAGGCAAGGAAACTGCGGATAGTATTGTACTCTACGCCGCAGGAAAACCGGTCTTCGTAGTGGACGCCTATACTAAACGAGTGCTTCAGAGGCACGGTCTTGTACAGGAAGGAGCGAATTATGATTATATCCAAGATCTTTTTCACTCTAATTTGCCCATAGATGCTGATTTATTCAATGATTTCCACGCGCAGATTGTGGCTGTGGGGCACCGTTACTGCAAGAAAAAGCCTGTTTGCAAAGAGTGCCCCCTGGTCGGTTTCTTACGAATTGGAAAAGACTTTCTCTAGAGTGGTGCTGGGGGTGACCCTTTGGTCTTCCCCCGTTTTGTTGTATTAGTCCGAAATGGTATAAGCCCCTTTCTTTTCTTCATCAAAGTCTACATTGGCCTTTACATAACCAACCTTGACCCCGGCATTCTTCAAAATATTGTAAGCCATTTCAGCACGTGCGCCGGTAGCGCAGTTAACAATAATATTTTTGTCCTTCGGAAGATCTGACAGCCGCTGTGCCAGTTCGTCCAGAGGGATATTCTTTGTGTTTGGTAGAGCATTAGCAGCCACTTCAGAAGCCATGCGAACGTCGATGATTATTGTGTCCTGAGAAGGCTTTTCCAAAAGGGCCTTGAAAACCTCTATGTCTACCTCACCCGGCATCAGTTTGCGAACGTAGGTTATCGCTGAAGAGGCAGCCCCTTTGGAAACCTTTTGTCCAGACTTTTCCCACGCCTGGAATCCACCGGACAAGACACTGGCCTGCTTGTAGCCCCATCCTGATATTTTCTTGAAGGCTTCATCAGCCGACGTTATGTTTCCATCCTTATTGTATAGGATAATTGCCGCGCCCTTGTACTTGGGGAACTGAGTCTCCATAGCCTCGATTCCTCCAGTAGGGACTGCAACTGCGTTTGGAATATGGCCCTGCTCGATCTCTTTGCTGGGTCTCAGGTCAATCAAAATGTATGGAATCTCATTGTTGTTGAAATTTTCAAGGCTGACTACGTTGGAAACAACTATCTGCCCAGCTTTTTTCCATGCGGGGAGACCTGCGTGAAACACTTTAACGTTCTTGTATCCAAGTTTTTCCGCCTTCCTGGCGGCTAATGGGCTCAGCACTCAGGAGAAGCCTGAGCAATAATAGATTTGCATTATATCCTTGTCTTTGGGGAGCAACTTCTCCTGAAGTTTGTCGAACGCAAAGAACGGCATCGGGAGTGCAGTGGGTATATGGCCCTGATTGTACATGTCTTCAGGACGGCTATCCAGAAGGACATACTTTCCCTTTTCAGGTCCCTTAGCAACGAGTTCAGCTACCTGTTCAGCCGAAATCAACTGATCTTTGGAAACTTCTAAGCCTTTCTTGACTTCGACCTGCTCGGCAAAAATTTTTCCATTTTTTTTGTTGTAAGTAATCCTTACCGACTCCTGCTTCGGAATCTCTTTGAAACTCGGAGCATTTTTCAGCAGGGTCGTATCATCGAAAAAGATCACCTCCATATCTTTGTCGATTTGAAGCTGGATTGTATTGGCTTTGCTTGAAACGTCCACAAACTTTCCTGCAAGGATATTGGCCCCCTTGTCGTATTCGTGGCACTTCAGGCAGCTCTGGTCAGACTTGGACGGCAATTTTTCCTCGGCTACGGCACTCACGACCAGCGGCCATCCCGCGGCAATAGTCACGGCCGTAACGGCGATCACGAAAGTGATTACTCTCCTGAACATTCTTTTCTCCTTTGGATGGTTTTATTGGGTTATCCGGCCTTGAGCGGCGCGTTGGTCCACCACGTTGGAATCATCCTTGTGGGCGGTTTCCTATCCTTAAATCGTCCGGGTTAATTCCATATAGCATAGATAAGAGTTATTTCAATATATAAATAAATGAAGACCCATTTATTTTTTGTGTCTACCCAGAAACTTGCCAACCCTCATCCTATTTTTAATCCCAATGGATTTTTTTCTTCCGTTGTGGTTTTTTAGCATAGGGGTTATTAGTTCGTCTAGCCTGCGCGTCGATACCTTAATTGCCGGCATGGCGTATGAATTCCTCATTATAATCGATTTAGAGGTGCTGGCTGGTGTCATTACATACTATTGTCCCTTCGAGGTATCCATACGAGAGACCGATCGAGGAGGATTTAGGCTCCTGGTGGGTGTTGCATGTCAAGCCGAATTGTGAAAAGCTTGTAGCCACTTACCTTATGCATCGTGACATAAGTTTCTATTTACCTCTCTATAATCGGAAGGAAAGAGTTGGTTATTTTCAGAGGATCAGGACTACGGAAGTTCCTATTTTCAGAGGATATCTCTGCTTCGCCCTGGAGAGAGAACAGCACAATTTACTCTATGATACTAAAAAACTAGTTCGAATAATTAAGGTTACAGACCAGGAAAGATTTGTTCAGGAGCTTCAGTCGGTAGATAAAGCACTCCGATCCGATCAGAACTTGACGCTTCGACCAGGTTTGGTCCCAGGGGCGAGAGTAATGATTTTGTCAGGCCCGCTACAAGGAGCCGAGGGAGTTGTGGTTAGACGTCGCCGGGAAACTCAACTTTCGGTGTCGGTAACCATGTTTAATCAGAGTGTCCTGGTAAAGTTAGATCCACTTACAAAGATCGAGCTACTCTCTTAATGGCTCGCATCACCAGCCGGGTAGTAGTCTCGAAAAAGTCTCTCTTATTCCAGTGCCCAACTGTTTGATGTCTTGGCCCACTTGTCCAAACACTGATGACGGTGGTAATTCCTGTCCTCCCGGCTGGATGAGTTGAGGCCGAGATAACCCGGCATGGCCGAAAGAGTCTAGAATAAAACCGTCAATTGGGTTTGTCGCTCCCAATTGTTGTGCAGATGGAAGCTCCAAAGACTGTTCTTTTTCTCGTTGAGACGCGACACCAACCGCGGGTTTGCTGAGAGTTGCCGGCACGCGGGCAGTAACAGTTCCTTGATCTGGAAAAATACCACGATTTACAGCTTGATCAGACGGCCTAGATGGGACGTAAGGAAGTGCCGGAGGCAAGGTGGGGAGAGATCCTGCTCTACCAGTTGCACCTGACGTTGAGATCGAAGGCGGGAGATACTGGTCTGGTACGGTGACCCCGGTTTTTGGTTGCTGAGGCATCCCCTGAGATATTGGCGAAACGGTACGCGGTGACTTTTTTTGCGAAGCGGGCTTGAGCGACTTGTCTCCCGGAGGATTGATTGTTGACTGTGACGATTGGTTTGGTTCAGGTTTCTTTGCGGATCGGGCCGGTTTTTTGGTACGTTGAGCCGGTTCATCAGTGAGAGAAGTGGATTCTAATGACGGCGATGGTGAGATTGGTGGAGGCCCGTCCGGTCTAGCCTCCGGAGAAACCGGTGTCTGAAAAGGGAGACTGGAGGGTGCCTGCCCTTGCAAAGACATGCCAGGCGACATGGTTGGAGGAGCTTGAGCGTATACGGCGGCTACGGGCCCGCGGGAACTTGGAAGGCGCTCAGCCGAGAGAGAGTTGCTTCCGTGTCCGGCTATATTATCGTAAGACTTGGCTTTCTCGGCTATCGGTCCAGATGGATGATTGAGCAAAGACTCCAAGAATTCAGCGAACGGGCTTTCCTCCCAGTTGACAAGCCCTACTGAGTTTCCCATTACTTGTCCTCTTCGATTTATCACATAGGTCGTAGGAACACCCGCTATCTCGTAGATGGCTTCAGAGTTTGAATTCACCACGAAACAGGTAGGGATTTTAGTAGTTAAACCTTGGTTTCTAATAGAAAAACTATTTTCAGGATCAAACGCAAAAGTATAATTGAATCTGTTCTTCTCCAGGTAAGACCGCTGTTTGTGCTCAGGGTCGAACAAGTTTACGGCTAAAATCACTAGTCCTCTCGCGGAATAGCTCCGGAAAATTCGTTCCAGGATGGGCTTTTCCAGGGAGCACGGAGGGCAATCAATTCTCCAAAAATTCAGCAGGACTACTTTACCTCGGTACGAGGACAGATTTACGCTCACGCCTTTCATGTCTTGGAGAATCATGTCGTTCGCAGCGCAAGGAGAGAAGAAGAGATTAAAGTTATGGATTCTCAGTTTCTGATCCAAGCCTTCGGGTAGGCTCGCCTCAACATTCGATCCTGAACAGAACAAAGTGATCAATAGAGCAAAGATCGTACCAGCGCCATATCTATTCATAACCCATTTCCTTTGGCGAGAAGCTGACAGAATAAATAAATGGTACAATAAATTCATTTGTATTTCAAGGGTTTTCAGAACATATTATCAAGTCTTGCTTTTTTTTCTTACGTGTCATATAACGCGATTTGTCTGGGGGGGCAAGGTGATCGCCGGCGCTATGAGCGCGGGAGGAAAGTCCGAACTCCGCAGGGCAGGATGCCGGGTAACGCCCGGTGGGGGTAACCCCAAGGAAAGTGCCACAGAAAGTAAACCGCCTCCGGTTTTCTGGAGGTAAGGGTGAAAGGGTGAGGTAAGAGCTCACCGGTTCTCGTGGCAACACGGGAAGCCAGGTAAACCCCATCCGGAGCAAGACCGAATAGGGAAGCGCTTGAGGATGGCCCGTCCGATGCTTCCGGGTAGGTCGCTCGAGGCGGCGGGAGACCGTCGTCCTAGATGAATGATCACCGCCCGGTCCTCCGGGAACAGGATTCGGCTTATCGCCTCCCCGGACTCTCCACAAGGGGCCACACATGCCTAAGCAAGATTTAGACGACCGAAAACCTGCCGATGACGGTCTGGGCGAGAGTTCTGTTGCAACGACAAAGGACCGCAATTTTGATTTAATTAAGATCTTGATCGCCGCAATATTTGTGTCAGTGGCAATATTTGCGGCTTATAAGGCCGACCTCTTAGAACCGATCATCCACTGGTCCGGTTTTCAGAGTGCCGACAAAAGCCTTAGTCCTGTGTTCACCAGATTACCGGGCGACGATGTGATTTCCTCCGGAAGCACTCTGGCAGGGGTAGGGAAAATTCCCTATGGTCATCACTCCGTAGGCCCCGCGGTAGCTTTTGATCAACCGGTCCCCCAGGACGGATCCGGCAAAACTCAATCCCAATCGGCCGTAGAAATTTCTTTAAAGGCCCCTACGAGCGTTCTGCAGTCAGACGCACAGACTTCAAAGGGGCCTATGGTTGTGGAAACTCCAGTAATTCCAAGCGGAAAACCTCCACTCTCAGATGGCACGGGCAAAGTTGAAACAACTGCTGAAGGTAAAAGCGGCGAGTCGTCTGTTCCAAAAGCGGCTCTGACTAAACCCTCCGGTAACAAAGAGACACCTGACTGGCAAGACACGACGCGCTCGGAACAGTTTCAACTGCCCGGGTCTCTTCTTGTGAGAATTCAAAATTATAGCGGCGCACCAGCCAACTGGCAACTTATGGTCATTTTGGACGACTCCGGCATTATGCTCCGCCAAGGAAAAACATGGTCTCCAAGCCGAAGTAAAATCGCTGTAAATTTTGTCTCAAAGCTTCCAGGAACTTTGTCTCCAGGATCGAAGTTGGCCGTTAGAGACTTTGTTTGCCAGAAATCAAACGAAAACAACAAAATGGGACCATGCCTCAGCCACATGCTGTTCGACTGGAGCAGCCCTCCTTTCAAACAACTGAAAGAAAAACTTGAGAATGCGGATTGGGGTGGACAAACGGACCCATGTGCTGCGGCAGCGTACTCTGTGAACCATGATTTTAGGAGTCAAGGGAGTCTCACTCCCAGAATTTTGATCGTGACTGGCGGAGCGACCAAGTGCGGGTTCAACGGCGTTGTCAAAGCAGTAGAAAGTATTGAAACTAAAGATAAACTTGCTGTTGATGTTTTGGCTTTGGGAATAAATAAAAAACGATTGCGTGGATACTCAACCCTGGCCAACAAAACCGGTGGACTGTTTATGCCGGTGGATAAGCCTGCTGATGTTGATCAGTTTTTTTCACGATACGAAAAAGCCCTAAAAACTAAAGTCATGGAAAAGGTTGAAGTGAAAGGAGACAAAACCGTATCAAGCATCAGTCCATTTCAAGAAGCCAATCTTATCCCCGGTTCTTACACGGTTGTCCTGCCTATCGTGGAAGGACTTCACCCCTCCAACAGAACAATTTCCAACGTAAAGATCACTTCGGGTGAAGTTAAAATCATGGATGTAACTATAAAAAAGGGGCGACCGATTGTCCGGGAGGGAAAGAAATAACCCGATAGCATGGCTTACAGCTCCAGCATGATCGGGATAATCAACCCGCTTAAGTCAGAAAGACCCCAAATCAAGAAATTCGTTTCCCGTGGCGGCCAAATGATCCAGTATCTTTTTTTTAACAGAGAGCCCTGCATGGTCTCCGGCGAGAGCGATTTTCATTGGTCACCTTTTCACTAGTTCTACTGCGCGAGCAACAACGTTATCAACGTTAAACCCGTAATTCCTGAGAACTTCAGAACCGGGGGCAGATGCTCCGAAACAATCCACCGAGATGCTGCTCCCTCCATCGCCTACCCATTTAGCCCATCCCATGGAAGACGCTGCCTCAATAGATAAACGCGCAGAGACATCGGGAGGAAGTATAAGATCTCTATAATCAGGGGGCTGCTCCATAAAAAGCTCCCAGCTCGGCATCGAGATCACCCTGGCTTGAATTCCTCTCTCAGTCGCGAGCCTTTCCTGGGCATCGAGGGCCAGCTTCACTTCTGATCCGGTAGCTATCAAGAGTACGTCAGGTTTTCCATCAGAATCCGATAGAATATAGGCACCGTTGGATAGCTGTTCCGCTCGACCGTAACGGACCTGATCCAGGATAGGGACATTTTGTCGAGTCAGGATTAGAGCCACAGGCTTGCGGCGCTCGATCGCTGTTCGCCACGCGGCCGCCGTCTCGTTCGCGTCAGCGGGACGGATTACGGTAAAGTTAGGTATTGCCCTCAGGGCAGCAAGATGCTCTATCGGCTGGTGCGTGGGGCCATCCTCCCCCACCGCGAGGCTGTCGTGGGTAAAAACGAAGATAGAATGGACATTCATGAGAGCAGCCAGCCGCAAGGAG
>Ga0209254_10006446_pt1 | contig 10821 bp, 8 predicted proteins | sample FrelakmetDIP11DI_FD_187148 | JGI IMG/M metagenome (GOLD analysis project Ga0209254, IMG submission 187148) | Freshwater lake sediment microbial communities from the University of Notre Dame, USA, for methane emissions studies - DIP11 DI (SPAdes)... | ecosystem: Environmental > Aquatic >... | reverse complement strand
GCTTACTTGACCAAGAAGATTTTCTAGACTTTGCATAGAATTAAATTTTAATTGTGATTTATTTTAGGGCAAAAGATAAACTTATTTTTGTGAAAAGAATAGTATTTAACGATAGAAATAATATTTTCATTCATCTCTCTCCAAAACAAATTAACTCACCCACATGCGGAGGATCAAAAAATGTTTATTCTTGGTGATTCTTAGAGTCTTTGTGACTTAGTGGCAAATATGACTTTATTTTTCAAAGCAATTTAATCCATCAGCCACAAAGTTAAGCGCAAAACTTTTTTATTAGCCTTGCTTATTGTCGCAAGCTATTGCATTTTTAATTCTTGACGTGAAGTTAAATAAAAGGTTAGGAGTACAACATGTCGTTCTATTTCAAACAATCGCGGTGCGTTTTAAGTGAAGGAGTAGGATAAGTTCGTGATGATTTTAAGGATATTAAATCTACCCGTCTGAATTAGAAATTCTTTGCAGCCGAATTCATTTTAACCACCAATGCTTTTATCAATTGAGAAGTGTCGCGAACCACAAAGATTGCCGGCAGGCTGTAATTCTTGATAATAAAAAAGAAATTTTCACATGTAAGAAAAACTTGAATTATCAGCATTATATCTAGTACGCAAGGATAAAATATTTCCTTTAATTCATTTAAAGCTAATCTTTAGTTTGGCTTAAAATATTTAACAATGGCACATTTTATGTAAATCAAGCTTTATATTTTTTAGAAACGACATAGAGTTAACCCCATGCCGCAAATAATTTCAGCAAATTTTATAGCACCGAATATTAAACGCTTCGATATTCTATCACCAAAAATTGCTCAAAAAAGGAAAGCAGGACAGTTCGTAATCATAAGAATCGATGAAAGCGGAGAAAGAATTCCTTTAACTATCGCAGATTCGAATACTGATAATGGAACTATAACGGTCATTGTGCAAGGTGTAGGAAGAAGCACAATGGAATTGAACATGCTGGAAACCGGAGATACTATTTTGGATGTTGTTGGTCCTTTAGGCAAACCCTCTGAGATTGAAAAATTTGGAACGGCAGTAAGCATTGGAGGCGGTGTTGGAACTGCGATTGCATTCCCAACAGCCGTTGCTCTTAAAAAAGCAGGTAATCACACTATTTCCATTATTGGCGGAAGAACAAAAGAATTTGTAATTCTTGAAGATGAAATGAAAAAAGTATGCGATGAAGTTTATGTTACTACAGATGATGGAAGTTATGGTAAAAAAGGATTTGTTACTGATCAGTTAAAAGAATTGATTAACAAAAAGAAAATTGATTTTGTGTTAGCGATTGGTCCAATTCCAATGATGAAAGCAGTGGCTGAAGTTACTCGTGATAAAAATATTAAAACCGTAGTCAGTCTTAATCCGGTTATGGTTGATGGAACAGGAATGTGCGGAGGATGCAGAGCAACAGTTGATAACAAAACAGTATTTGTTTGCGTTGATGGACCTGAGTTTGATGCCCATAAAGTTGATTTTCAAACCTTAGAGAGAAGAAATCGTGCGTATTCGGATGATGAGCAAATGTCCAGAGAAAAATTCCAATGTGAAAGTGAAAAAGCTTTTTTGAGCGAACTTGATTTTGGATTAACTTAAATCATAAAAATATAAATTCATATGCTGACTAATAAAGAACGAATGAAGATTGCCAGGCAGGAAATGCCTCAGCAAGAGGGAAGTGCCCGAGTTCAGAATTTCACAGAAGTTAATCTCGGTTTCACCGAAGAACTTGCAAAGATGGAAGCATTGAGATGTTTGCAATGTCCGAAGCCAACTTGCGTTGAAGGTTGTCCTGTCGGTATTAAAATCGGTGATTTCATTTCTTTGGTTGCGGAAGGAGATTATCTGGGAGCGGCAGCAAAAGTAAAAGAGGATAATTTATTGCCTGCTATTTGCGGTAGAGTTTGTCCGCAGGAGGAACAGTGTGAAGTAAAATGCGTAGTTGGTAAAAAAGGCGAACCTGTTGCAATTGGAAGATTAGAGAGATTTGTTGCAGATTATGAAAGAGAACATGTTGGAATAAGAACTCCAGAAATAAAAGCTAAAACAAATAAAAGAGTAGCTGTTGTTGGAAGCGGACCTGCTGGTTTAAGCTGTGCAGGTGATTTGATTCAGCAAGGACATGATGTTACAGTTTTCGAAGCGCTGCATGAACTCGGTGGAGTTTTAATTTATGGCATTCCGGAATTCCGGCTCCCAAAAGAAATTGTTAAAGCGGAAATCGATGCATTAAAGAATCTTGGAGTTGATTTTCAAAAAAATGCTGTAATTGGATTTACAGACACGGTTGACGAATTGTTGAAGAATGGATATGATGCTGTTTTCATAGCAGTTGGTGCGGGGCTGCCTTATTTCTTAAATATTCCTGGTGAAAATTTTAACGGAGTTTATTCTTCAAACGAATTCCTGACTCGCGTAAATCTGATGAAAGCATATCAGTTTCCGGATTATGATACTCCTGTTTTCAATTGTGAAAATAAAAAAGTTGCTGTTTTCGGAGGAGGGAACACTGCAATGGATGCGGTTAGAACTTCTAAGAGATTGGGTGCGGAACATGCTTATATTATTTATCGTAGATCCGATGTTGAAATGCCTGCTAGAAAAGAAGAAATCCATCATGCCGAAGAAGAGGGGATTGAATTTATTTATCTGTCTAATCCACTAGAGTTTATAGGTTCTAAAGATGGTTGGCTGAAAGCAGTTAAGCTTCAAAAAATGGAACTGGGTGAACCTGATAGTTCGGGAAGACGCAGACCTGTTCCAATTCCAGGTTCCGAATATGAACTTGAAATTGATATGGCAGTGATTGCAATTGGAAATGGCTCTAATCCGATCATTCAAAAAACTACACCGGAACTTCAATTTAATAAGTGGGGCAACATTTTGGTTGACGAATCTACCATGAAGACTTCCAAAGATGGTGTATTTGCCGGAGGAGATATTGTTACCGGTGGTGCTACAGTTATTCTTGCAATGGGTGCAGGACGAAAAGCCGCTGCTGCAATAAATCAGTATCTCTTGAATAGAAACTAAAAATTGCTTTCAATTATTATTTTGTAAAATTTTACATACTTGTTTCTCTGATCTTTTTATCTGAGGGTACAGACAATGAGGGATTCATACTGCAGAAAAATGTTTTTTATTTTCTGCCTGGCACTTTTAGGCATTAGCCCCAATTTATTTTCTCAAGAAGCAAAAGACACATTGACTTTAACCCTTAATCAAGCAATTCTAATTGCTCTTGAGAAAAGCTGGGACGTTCAAATTGCAGCTGAAGATGTTAAGAAGGCTGAAGAACAAATAAATGAGGCATACGCGAATGCTTTTCCGATGCTGCAATTCAGCGGACGATACATCAAAAATGTCAAATCACCGGTACTTTTTATTCCAGCTAACACACCTTTTAATGAATCAAATCAAACGATGACAATTGAACTTGGTTCAAAAAATAGTTACGATTTAGGATTCTCGCTAAGTCAGGTTATCTACAATCAAAAAGTTAATACTGCAATTAAAATGGCGCAAGATTATTCTGACTTTTCAAAGTTTGGAGAGAAATCAACTAAGCAGCAAATAGTTAGTTTTATTAAAAAAGCTTTTTATACTGTGCTTTTAATGGAAGCACTAGTAAAAGTTGCCAATCAAAATTACAATGTTGCTCAAGCAAATCTTGAGAATGTTACATCGATGTTTAGGCAAGGTATGGTCTCCGAGTTCGATTATTTGCGTTCTGAAGTTCAGGTTGCTAATGTTCAGCCATACGTAATTCGATCGGAAAATAATTTAGAGCTTTCGAAAAATCAGCTAAAAAATCTTCTGACCCTCGATTTAAATAAGCCAATTAAAGTAATCGGAGAAGTAAGTTTTGAGGAAATTCCACGAGACACTATCGATACATACAGTTCTGCAGCTATCGATAATAATCCTTTAATTAACCAGTTAAAGGTTCAATCGTCTTTGCTTGAAAAAAATATCACCATACAAAGGGCCGATTATTTCCCCACATTATCCTTTTTTGGACAATATCAGTTTCAATCTCAGGATAACACTTTTAATTTTCACGATTACTATTGGGCACAAACATTCTTTATTGGTTTACAATTATCATATACTTTGTTTGATGGTTTTAGCCGCAGTTCAAGAGTAGAGCAAGCCATAATTGAAAAACAAAAAGTGGATATTTCACGAATGAAATATGAAGAAGCTCTTAAAATTCAAATACTTCAAGCAAAAATGAATATGGATGAAGCTAAGAAAAGAATTTTTGCACAAGAAAAAAGCGTACAGCAGGCTGAAAAAGCTTTAAGAATTGCTCAAAGCAGATACAAAAATGGAGTGGGAACTCAGCTTGAACAAATTGATACTCAGACAGCTCTTATACTTGCACAAACTAATCGTATTCAGGCTGCTTATGATTATTTTATAGCAAAATCTGATTGGGAATATGCAGTAACTTTCGATTCGTTTTGATCATAAAATTTAATAGTGTAATAAAGGAGATTGATTCAACAAATGAATAGCATAACAAAAACAATTTCAAGTTTAGTCGCTATATCTTTAATACCAATTATTATTGTTGGCTGCCAGGGCAAAACAGAAGAGAAAGTCGAAAGCAAAAACATTCTTGAGCTTGACACTGTTGCAGTTAATGCAGTTAAAGTTGAGTACAGAGATATAACATTATCTAAAACCTATACCGGTTCATTAGAAGGGGAAGAACAAGCTTATGTTGTGGCGAAAATATCAGAAAGAATAATTGACATAAAAGTTCGTGTTGGAGATTATGTTGAGAAAGGAAGGTTAGTTGTTGAACTAGATAAAGTTGGAGCCGCATCTTATTATCAAGCAGAAGCAGGTTATTTGAACTCTAAAAAAGACCTTGAAAGAATGCAGGCTTTATATAGTGAAGGAGCTATTTCACAACAAATGGTTGATGGTACTCAAACGGCATTCAATATTGCAAAAGCAAATTATGATGCCTCTAAAAGTCTTGTAGAGTTGACCGCGCCGATCTCAGGAGTGGTAACTGAAATTAATGGTGAAGCTGGTGATCTGGCCATGCCGGGAGGGCGAATAATCTCAATTGCAAAAATCAATAGGCTGAAAGCAGTTTTTAATGTTGGCGAACAAGATATTATGAGTCTGATAGTCAATCAACCAATAGAAGTATTTTCAGAATTAAAACCAGATTTAGTGATGAAGGGAAAAGTAATTCGAATCTCCAAATCTGCAGATGTTGAGTCTAGAACATTTGAAATAAATGGATTAATTACAAATAGTAGTGATAAATGGTTTAAACCTGGAATGTTCTGCCGTGTAAGAATTATTTTAAAAAATCAAAAAGGTTCTTTAGCTGTTCCCTCAAATTCTATTATTACAACTGGTAATGATAGGGGTGTATATATCGCTGATAACAGTAAAGCTTATTTCAGAAAAGTGACTTTGGGGATAAAAGATGATACCTACACTGAAATTTTAAGTGGTGTAAACGAAAATGAGAAGGTTGTGACTGTGGGTATGAATAATCTAAAAGATGGAATTCCAATAAATATTGTGAAATGAATTGCCAATTATTTTTATCAAGAATTAGATAAAACACTTTAGGTAGATCAATGAAATTAGCAGATGTATCCATTAGGCGACCTGTTTTTGCAACGATGATGATAATGGCATTAGTTGTATTAGGTTTATTCTCTCTTTTTAAACTAAATGTTGATTTGTACCCCGACGTTGATATACCATTTGTTATCATTACAACCGTTCTTCCTGGTGCTGGTCCAGAACAAATTGAAACTGATGTAACAAAAAAAATTGAGGATGCGGTTAACCCAGTCCAGGGAGTTGATTGGCTTCAATCATATTCGCAGGAAGGAGTCTCAATAGTAGTAATTGCTTTCAAACTTGAAATAGATGGTAAGGTTGCTGCCCAGGATGTCCGTGAGAAAATTTCTGCGATAAGAGGTGAACTTCCGCTTGAGGTCGAAGATCCAATCATTCAAAGATATGATCCGGCGAGTTTTCCAATAATGTCTCTAACAGTATCTGGGAGCAGATCAGAGAAGGAAATTACCGAGCTTACAAAGACAAGTATTAAAAAAAGATTGGAAAATATTCCAGGAGTTGGTGCTGTAAATTTAGTCGGAGGTGCTGAACGGGAGATTCAAATTGAAGTAGATGCTGCAAGATTAAGAGCATTTAATTTATCCATTCAAGATATGATCCTAAATGTAGGTGCCCAGAATGTGGAAATTCCAGGAGGAAATCTTACTGAAGGATCCAGGCAAGTACTTCTTCGAACCATGGGCAAATACAAAAATGTGGATGAATTCAATAAAGTAATTGTAGCAACTCCTCAAGGTAAGCCGGTTTATTTGTCCGATGTTGCAAAAGTAGTCGACGGAGTTAAAGAACAGAAAAGTTTAACGAGAGTTAATGGAAATATCGCAGTAGGTCTTGACATAATTAAACAATCAGGCAGCAATACTGTCCAAGTTGCGGGAGAAGTAAACAAGCAGCTTGAAAAATTGAAAAGCGAAATTCCCTCGGATATAAATATTTTTCTTGCCCAGGATAACAGCGTATTCATAAAAGATTCAATCAATGATGTTTTGTTTGATATATTATACGGAGGTTTATTAGCTATCCTGGTTATTTATTTATTTCTTGCAAACTTCCGAGCCACAATAATCAGCGGACTTGCACTTCCTTCATCGATCATTGCAAGCTTCATCATTATGTATGCGCTAAATTTTACTCTGAATATGATGTCTTTGCTTGCACTTTCCCTCGCCGTTGGGTTGTTAATAGATGATGCAATAGTAGTTATTGAAAATATTTACAGGCACATGAGTCAGGGTGAAACTCCAATGGAAGCCGCTAAATCTGCGAGCCAGGAAATAGGATTAGCTGTTATGGCAACCACGTTTACGGTTGTAGCTGTTTTTGTTCCGGTTGCATTTATGCCAGGAATCGTCGGAAGGTTTTTCTATCAATTTGGTATAACAATCTCAGTTGCCGTATTAGTATCACTATTTGTAGCATTCACATTAACTCCAATGCTTTCATCACGATGGCTAAATAGGGAGGATGAAGCATTATCAAAAGAGGGGAATATTCTTCAAAAGATCCTTTATTATTTCAATCACTTCTTTGATATATTAAATCAGAAATATAAGACGGCACTTTCGTGGTCGCTTAATCATAGAAAAACAATTGTCTTCGGAGCGATAGCAATATTTGTATTAAGTTTTATGATAATGGGTTTGCTTGGATCACAATTTTTTCCGGAGACTGACAGAAATGAATTTATGATTGAGGTCAAAGCCGCTCCCGGAAGTTCGTTGGAACAAACTGGTAATTTATGTTCCCAAATAGAAAAGATATTACGAGAGAGAAAAGAAGTAACAACCGTACTTACCACAATCGGATCAGGAAATAATCCGGTTACTACCGGAACTATTTTGGTAAAATTGATGAATAAAAAAGAACGCAGCAAAAGTGATAAGCAAATGATGGCTGAAATAAGAAATCAGCTTAAATACTTAGCAGGGGGAGATTTCAGCTTTACAGTGCAAACAATGGGCGGAAATGACAAACCAATTTCGCTAAGCGTGAGGGGTGAAGATTTAAATAAATTATCTGAAATTGCTGAAAAAGTTGAAGCGATTGTGAAATCAACTAAAGGTGCAGTTGATGTTGAGAATAGCTTAGAAATTTCCAAACCTGAAGTGCGAGTACAAATCGACAGAGAGAAAGCTTCGGATTTAGGAGTTAATCCCTATTTGATTGCCTCTTCAATCCGATCAATGGTAGATGGTTACGTTGCTACAAAATTCCAGCAAGGCGATGAACAATATGATGTAAGAGTGAGACTGCAAAAATCTGATCGTACAAGACTTGGTGATATAAATTCCCTCACTTTTAAGAGTAATAAAAAACGTCAAGATGGCAGTGAAATAATAATTCCTCTTGGGGATGTCGCTTCAATAATGGAGGGAACAGGACCATCTCAAATAAATAGATATGCTAAACAGAAAGAAATAAGAATTGGAGCAAACTTATCAGAAAGACTTTTGGGTGAAGCATTATCCGATATCAAAAAGGGAATAGCGGATATTAAATTAGAACCAGGTTATGCAATTGAAGTTGTAGGCGAAGGGCAGCAGCAAGAAGAATCTTTTGCCAATATGTTGCTTTCGCTAATCCTTGCAATTGTATTTGTTTATATAGTCTTAGCAGCGCAATTTGATAGTTTTGTTTATCCATTTTCAATCATGCTTGCACTGCCAATGTCGATAATTGGAGCGGTGATTTTCTTGCTGATATTTGGCAGTTCCATCTCCGTTATTTCTTTAATAGGAATAATTATGTTAATGGGTTTGGTTACTAAGAACGGAATTCTGTTGGTGGATTATACCAATGTTCTGAGAGAGAAAGGCTTATCTAGATTTGATGCTTTAATAAAAGCTGGTCCAACAAGATTACGCCCGATCTTGATGACTACATTTGCAATGATTTTCGGGATGATGCCGGTTGCTTTAGCATTGGGGGAAGGTTCTGAATTCAGATCACCAATGGGGCAAGCAGTAATAGGAGGATTGATTACTTCAACACTGCTAACTCTATTTATAGTCCCTGTTGTTTATACGATATTAGATGATTTTTCTATAAAAAAATTGTTTGCTCTCTTCGGTAAATTAATTCCAATCAAGAAAAAAGTGAAATCAGTAGAATTTATTGAAGAGAAAAGAAAACCGCTTCTTGATAAATAAATTTTAGGAACAAATATGAAATTTGCTTTCTTAGTCTATCATGATGTTCTTGACCAGAGAATTTCCAACATACTAAATGGAATTGAGATTGATTTCTACACTCAATGGGAAGAAGTTAAGGGAAAAGGGCATCTCACCGAAGCTCATCTCGGAACAAGACCATTTCCGGGTTATAATTATGTTCGTATGATAGCATTTGAAGAAGAAGAAAAATTAAAAAAGCTTATCGAAATCCTCGAAAAGTTTAATAATGAAGTTGAAAGAAAAGATGATCAAATCAGGCTATTTCAGTTACCTTTAGAAAAGATTGTATAATCACTTTTATTACTTGATTCAGAAAGAACACCTTAATTAAATCTGTTATCGCACTATATACCGAGTCTCTTATCTTTCAAAAATTTCTGCCTTTCATTCGTAATTTTTACTTGATGCTTTCCAAATTGCTAAATTTTTAATCAAAATAAACATGAATTTCATCATTCCAACTCCATTCAAATGGCACATTACTTGTTTTAATTGAACCAAAGATAATCAAGTAGAGAGTTGTAATATGAAAAAAATTCTTGTTTTTATGTGTATTTCAATGTTAGCTTTTTGGAGCTGTTCTTCTGATGGAGGAACAAGTTTGACCCTTAAAAACATGGCTGCAGGCTCAATATATATGAATTTTAGAGGTGAAGTTACCACAGTTTCAGCAGGTCGTACCGTTGTTCTTTCAGATTTACCAAAGGGTACTTTTGCCTATGTAACTACTTATGCCGTCCCGGCTGGTGCAACTAGCAGCTCTGCGGTAGGTGAATTACAAGGTGAAATAACTGTCAATGCAGGAACACAAGTACTTATTCTCTACTCAAGCCTATTTTCAGAAAACAAGTACACGATTTATGCTACATTGACAAGCAATGATGACTTGGATAAAAAAGATAATCCCATATTTCCATAATTAGTTAAAATAAAATTTTTCATGCCTCCTTTCTGTTAATGATGATAAGTAAAACCCTCGGGCGTAAGTACGGGGGTTTTTTTATTTAATTCATTGTTATCTCTTATTTTATTCTCTGAAAATATTTATGAGAATAGTTCTTTATTGAACTCGTGATCATAAGTTTTTTGTCCATCCTTGAAATATAATTTTCGTTTCAGATTACCTTTTTCATCGAAAATAGTCCAATTACCATCTTTTTTACCTGCTTTGAAGTATCCAACTTCTCTAACTTTCCCGCTTTCAAAGTACCACGTCCATTTTCCCTCGGAGAGGTTGTTTTTAAAATTACCGACCGATTCCAGTTGACCGTTCGAATAATAATAACGCCACTGACCTTCATTCAAATTGTTTTTTATTTTTCCCACCATTTCGACAGAACCGTTAAGTAAAGTTATTTTAAACTCGCCATTTTTTTTGCCGTCCACAACTTCGTATTCAAGTATTCTCCTTTGGAGTGTGTCAACAACCTTTCCTGAGAAAATTTTATCCTGACCAAGAACAAAGAGTAATCCCTCACGTTCTTCCACTTTTGTGTATTTACTTTCGGAAGAACATCCATAACTAGATACTAGATTAATCACACTTAACATTCCAATAAGAAAATAGAACACGATCAGTTTCTTAGAATTAACCCCTCCACTCATAAAATTCCTCGGTAATTGATAAATGACAAGATGATATCATCACTTTGACAATGGATGTGCCATTCAAAAATATGCAAATTTCGAAAAATTATAATGGTTTTTATCTCACTATGAGAGGAATGAAGATGGGGTAATTAATAAGAAACATTACATTTCATGTTCTACATGTATCCACTCTTTTATTGTTAATAAGTATAAGATTAAAGAGATGAAAAATTGTGGAAGGGGTTACCTAAGCAAATAAACAATTTGTTAAATAATCTTTTTGTATCTTTTAAAAGAAAAAAAATTTAGGATTCTAGTTAGATAACCACATGCTCTTTATATTCACCAAAAACACGGCGTAAGGTATTACAAATTTCTCCAATGCTTGCATAATTTCTTACTGCTGATAAAATAAA
>Ga0209254_10006445_pt1 | contig 10822 bp, 9 predicted proteins | sample FrelakmetDIP11DI_FD_187148 | JGI IMG/M metagenome (GOLD analysis project Ga0209254, IMG submission 187148) | Freshwater lake sediment microbial communities from the University of Notre Dame, USA, for methane emissions studies - DIP11 DI (SPAdes)... | ecosystem: Environmental > Aquatic >... | reverse complement strand
ACCCTGGGAAAACCGGAGCTTAGCACCGGCAGAAAAATCAGGGCACCGGCGGTAAAGGCCGTCAGCTCGGTGATCAGCGCGCCCAGCAGGGGATGCATCTGCCGCGAGGCCGATGAGATGAAGACATTCCAGAGGCCCGTTCCCAGGGCGCCGATGATCACGTACCAGATGCTTGTCGTCATGAAATCTTTCTCACGAACCCCTCGATCACATCGGCCAGGTCCGGTTTGCCGATTTCCTGGAGGTGGTAGAAGACGCGCGTGTTCGGTTTTCTTATCTTGATGATGCGGCTGAGATCGATGGGCGTGCCGACGACCACCGCGTCGCACGGGGTGCGCTGGATGGTGGCTTCGAGGTCTTTCAGCTGGCGCTCGCCGTATCCCATGGCCGGCAGCACCGTGCCGATCTGCGGGTAGATCTGAAACGTCTCCTTGAGCCGGCCCGCCAGATAGGGGCGCGGATCGACGAACCCGGCCGCACCGAACTTGCGCGCCGCCACCACCGCCGCGCCGATTTTCATTTCGCCGTGGGTGAGCGTCGGGCCGTCTTCGACCGCGAGCACCTGCTTGCCCCGCACCAAGGCGGGGTCCTCCATGGCGAGCACGGAGGCGGCATCGATGACGACCGCCCCGGGGTTGACGGCCGCGACATTTCGGCGCACGGCGTCGATGCCGGCGGCGTCGGCGCTGTCGATCTTGTTGATCACCACCGCGTCGGCCAGCCTCAGGGTGACGTTCCCCGGATAGTAGCGCATCTCGTGGCCCGGCCGATGCGGATCCACCACCGTCACGTGGAGATCGGGCCGGAAAAAGGGAAAGTCGTTGTTCCCGCCGTCCCAGAGGATCACGTCGCAGCCCTGCGGGTCGCTCTCGGCCGAACGCAGGATCTCCTCGTAATCCACCCCGGCATAGATCACGTTGCCGCGCACCACGTGCGGCTCATACTCCTCCATCTCCTCGATGGTGCAGTTGTTCTTCTTCAGGTCGGACAGCCTGGCGAACCGCTGCACCCTCTGCCGGGCGAGGTCGCCATAGGGCATGGGGTGGCGCACGGCCACGACCTTCAGGCCCTTCGACATCAGGATCTCGATGATCCGGCGCGAGGTCTGGCTCTTGCCGCAGCCGGTGCGCACCGCGCCCACCGAAATGATCGGCTTGGAGCTCTTCAGCATGGTGGCGTCCGGGCCGGGGAGAACGAAATTCGCCCCGGCCGCCTGCACGACGGCGGCCACCTCCATGACATGCTGGTAGGGGATGTCGCTGTAGGAGAACACGCAGTCGTCGACCGCGAGCCGGCGGATGAGGCCGGGCAGCTCCGTCTCGGCGTAAACGGGAATGCCCCTGGGGTAGCGCTTTCCGGCGAGCGCCGGCGGGTAGCGGCGGCCGGCGATGTCCGGTATCTGCGCGGCGGTGAACGCCACGACATTGTAGTTCGGGTTGTCCCGATAGCAGGTGTTGAAGTTGTGAAAATCGCGGCCCGCCGCCCCGATGATGATCACGTTTTTGGGTTTCATGAGGCCTCCGTTGTAAGTGGCAGAGGGCATAGGGCAAAGAGCATAGGGTAAGAATCTATGCAAGCGCTTTTTACCCTCTGCCCTCTGCTCCATGCTCTATGCCAATCTGCTTAAACGACTTCCGTTCCCGCCTCGCCCGCCACGGCCTGTTCGATGTCTTCGAGGTGGCAGATGACCCCGCGCCCTCCGGTGGCCCGGTGAAACTGAAGCGCGGCTTCCACCTTTGGGCCCATGGAGCCGGCCGGAAAATGCCCTTCCGCCAGGTAGCGCTCCAGGTCGGCCTGCGGAGCCCGGCCCAACGGCTGCTGTTCGGGTTTGCCCCAATGAATGGACACGGCCGGCACGTCCGAAGCAATGATGAAGATGTCCGCCCTGATTTCGCCGGCCAGAACGGCGCTGGCGAGGTCCTTGTCGATGACCGCATCCACGCCCCTGAACTTGCGCTCCTTGCGGATCACCGGGATGCCGCCCCCGCCGCAGCAGATGACGATGAAGCCCAGTTCGATCAATTTTTTGATCTCGCGGTGCTCGACGATGGCCAACGGTTTGGGGCTGGCGACCACGCGACGAAAGCCTTTGTCCGTCTTGACCATGGTGTAGGGCAGTTTTTTGGATTGTTCCTCGGTGTAGAAGGGGCCGATTGGTTTGGTTGGGTTCTGAAAAGCAGGGTCATTTTCATCGACGACGACATAGGAAATCAGGGACACGAAAAGCTGCTCGGTGGTGACGCCGATCTCCATCAAGGCCCGGTCGAGGGTGGATTCGATCATGTACCCGATCTGGCCCTGGGTCATGGCCACGATGATCTCGAGCGGCATGTTGGGCACCTCGCGGCAGCTCTCCTGCTGCAGCAGGAGGTTGCCCGCCTGGGGGCCGTTGCCGTGGGTGATCACGATGCGGTAATCCCGCGATAGCCGGGCGATCTGCCGCATGGGCACTTTCAGATTGGCGAACTGTTCCGCGGCCGTTCCGGTCTGGCCCTTCTGTATCAGGGCGTTGCCGCCGAGGGCGATCAAAACGAGAGGTTTCATGGAAGTCGATCCTGGATCCGGAATGTCGGATACTCGATGCGGGATGCCGGATACCGGATAAAGACAGGCCGCCGCTCTACAAAGAATCGCAAGCCCGGATAGTAGTTGTATCTGTTGTAATCCAGTATCGAGTATCCAGCATCGCGCGCAGCGCCTCGGCGCGTCAAGCGCCGATGGTGGCCACCATCACCGCCTTGATGGTGTGCAGCCGGTTCTCGGCCTGGTCGAAAACGATGGAGGCCGGGGACTCGAAAACCTCGTCGGTGACCTCCATGGCGTCCAGGCCGAATTTCCCGAAGATGGCTTCGCCGATTTCCGTCTGCCGGTCATGGAACGCCGGCAGGCAGTGCAGGAATTTGACGGCCGGGTTGCCGGTTTTCCGCATGACGTCCAGGTTCACCTGATAGGGCGTGAGCAGCCGAATGCGCTCCGCCCAGGCCGTGTCGGGCTCGCCCATGGACACCCAGACGTCGGTGTACAGGAAATCGCAGCCGGCGACCCCTCCGGCCACGTCCGCGGTGACGGTGATCCGCGCCCCCGTGTCGCGCGCGATGGCCCGGGCCTGGGCCAGCAGGGCCGGGTCGGGGTGCAGCTCGGCGGGAGCCACCGCACGATAGTCCATGCCCATCTTGGCCGCGCCGATGAGCAGCGAGTTGGCGACGTTGTTGCGCGCGTCCCCCAGGAAGGCGAAGGCCGCTGCTTCCAGCGGCTTGCCGGCATGCTCCATCATCGTCAGCATGTCGGCCAGGGCCTGGGTGGGGTGGAACTCGTTGGTCAGCCCGTTCCATACCGGCACCCCGGCGTACCTGGCCAGCTCTTCCACCCTGGCCTGCTCGAAGCCGCGGTACTCGATGCCGTCGTACATGCGCCCCAGCACCCGCGCCGTGTCACGAATGGACTCCTTCTTGCCGAGCTGCGATCCGCTGGGGTCGAGGTAGGTCACCCGCGCGCCCTGGTCGTAGGCGGCCACCTCGAAGGCGCAACGGGTCCGGGTGGAGGTCTTCTCGAAGATCAGGGCGATGTTCCTGCCCTCGAGATGTCGGTTTTCGGCGCCGGATTTCTTGGCCTTTTTCAGGTCTGCCGCTTGCTGCAGCAGATAGGCTATCTCCTGCGGGCTGAAATCCAGCAGCTTGAGGAAATGCCGCTGGCGAAGATCGACGGCCATGGGTGCCCCTCCTGTAACTGCAGAAAATGGATAAGGGCCATCTCACAGCGGAAACAGCCCTTATCGATTCGACGGGGGTGAGGCTATCAGAAACATCGGCCGGTTTCAATGACTTCCCCTCGCGCACCGCTCGTGATATAGGTCATGAACCAACGATGCACCTTTGGCCGCGAAAGGATGGTTGACATGGGAGTGCCGAAACCGTTGATCAAGGATCAAGCCGAGGCGGGGATACAGAACATTTACGACGGAATGCATTCGGCCATCGGCAAGATGCCCAACATCTTTGCCGTCATGGCCCACTTTCCGGCGGCCCTGAAACGGTTCGTTCCGTTTTACACGGCGGTCATGACGAAGGGCAAGGTGCCCGCCAAACTCAAGGAGCTGGCCTACCTTAAAACCGCCAGCATCAACGCCTGCCAGTACTGACTGCGCGCCCACATTGCTTCGGCGAAGCAGGCGGGTGCGACCGACAGGCAAATCGAAGATCTGCGGTTTTACCAGACCAGCGACGCCTTCGACGAGAAGGAACGCGCCACCATCCGTTTCGCCGACCTCGTCACCCGCGGGGCGGCGGCCATCGACGCTTCGGTCCTCTCGTGGCTCGGGACCTATTTCTCCGATTCCGAGATCGTCGAGCTCGTCATGGTGATCGGTCTGGCCAACCTGGTCAACCGGTTCAACGATACGCTGCAGGTCCAGCCGGACCTGGGGTGAGCGCCAAGGATGCAACCCGGCTGCTGAATGACGGCCTGAAAGGCCGCGATCCGGGGTTGCCTGGCTGGGGTTAATGGCGCCTAGCCTGCCAGAGGGGACGCCGGCGCTTCCGCCCCCGCGCGGGCCCGGAGCGCCGCGTCGTATTCCTGCTTGAGGGTCCCGATCAGTTCCTTGACCGAAACGATCCGGTCGACCCGGTAGGCGTTCTGCCCGGAAAATACGAACCCGCGCTTGAGGTTCCCGCGCTTGGCCTGGATCAGGGCCAGGGCGATGCAATACGGGCTTTTGCGGTGGTCGCAGGTCCGGATGCAATGGTAGGGGCAGGTGAAGGGGATCTTCTCCCCGCGCTTGACGGCTTTCAGGAAGTCGTTGTTGATGGCCCGGCCGGGAAGCCCCACCGGGCTGTTGATGATCACGATATCTTCCTCGGCGGCGTTGATGTAAGCCTGCTTGAATTCCGGGCTGGCGTCGCATTCGTGGGTGGCCACGAACCGCGTCGCCATCTGCACCCCGGCAGCCCCCATCTTCAGGTACTTGTCGATGTCCGCGCCGGAGTAAACCCCGCCGGCCGCGATGACCGGGATGGCGCGCCCGGCCTCCGCCTCGAAAGGCTTCACCGCCGCCAGCACCTCCGCAACCAGTTTTTCCAGGGTGAATTCCGGCGAGGAAATCTGCTCCGGCTTCAACCCCAGATGGCCGCCGGCCAGCGGGCCTTCCACCACGAAGGCGTCGGGCAGGTAGGAAAGCTTCGCCCATTTCTTGCAGAGCACCTCGGCGGCCCGCCCCGAGGACACGATGGGCACCAGCTTGGGCTTGCTCTGCCGCCCCAGGTATTTGGGCAGGTCGAGCGGCAGGCCGGCACCCGAAAAGATGAAGTCGATGCCTTCTTCGATGGCGGCGACGACCAGGTTGGAGAAGTGGGTCAGCGCCACCATGATGTTGACGCCCAGAAGCCCCTTGGTCAGGCTGCGCGCCTTGCGGATTTCATTCTTGAGCGCGCGGATGTTGGCCTCCAGCGGGTTGGTGGCGATGTCGGGTTCCCCCATGCCGATCATGGCGGCGGCAATGACGCCGATGCCGCCTTCGTTGGCCACGGCGGAGGCCAGGCCGGACAGGGAGATCCCGACCCCCATTCCGCCCTGGATGATCGGGAGCTTGGCGATCAGGTCGCCGATGCGCAATGCGGGCAGTTTCATAGGCGTGAGCACTCTCCAACTTTCCAAAGCGTATCTCGTTTCTGACCTTCCGGCGGGGGCCTCAAGCGAACGCGGGCTTCTCTCCAGCCGGGAGGGTTCAAGACAGCGGCGCCGATGCAGCGCACCCTGCTTTGTTGTACAAATTTGAGAAATTGTCAAAGCGAATTGTTATTGCCGACCCATCGAAACGACGACACCCGCGCTCCGACCATGCCTTTCATCGCCGGCGGGTTCCGGCGAGGGCCTTGAACTTCTTTACAAAGGCCTCCACGCGTCTCGGCTCCACCCGGTTTTCGCCCCTGCCGCCTTTCTTGAAGTAGCTGCCGACGATGAACCCGTCGGCTTTGCTGAAGACATTGGGAAGGTTCTCGGGAGTGGTGCCGCTGCCGATGAGGATGGGCAGATGGGTGTGAGCGGCGACAAGGTCCACGTCCTCCGGCCGGGTTTCGGCCCCGGTGAGCTCGCCCGACACGATGACGGCGTCGGCCATTCCGCGCTCGGTGAGGTCCCGGGTCTCGGCCGGCAGGCCGCGGTCGGCGAGCGGGGCGGCATGCTTCACCCCCACGTCGGCGAAAATCAGGACCGGCGAACGCAGCGCCGCGCGCAGGCGCAGGGTCTCGTGGCTGGCGCCCTGGATGACGCCCTGCTCGGAGACCACCGCGCCCATGTGCACGTTGACGCGGATGAAGTGGGCCTCGGCGGCGGCCGCGACGGCCATGGCCGAAAGGGCGTCGTTGCGCAGCGCATTGACCCCCACGGGCAGGCCCGTCGCCGTGACGATCTCGCGGGTCACTGCGGCCAGGGCGGCGACGGTTTCCGCCGGGACGCGGCCGGGATAAAACGGCTTGTCGCGGAAGTTCTCGACGATCAGACCGTCAACGCCCCGGCGCCTGAAAATATCGGCTTCTTCCAGCGCGGCGCCGTAAACCGCCCGCATATCGCCCGTAAACCGCGGCGCTCCCGGCAGCGGCAGGAGGTGGATGCAGGCGATCAAGGGTTTTTTTCGACCGAACAGATCCTGGAAGGTCATGTTTTCTCTGTATGGAATAAGGTTTTCTGGCAGCCGAAAGGGTCAAAAAAACCAGGTTCCGCCCGGCTACAATCCATTGGCGTTGGGCTGGCCCATGCGCAGGGGGCCGCCGCGTGCGGTCGGCCAGGGCAGACAGTTCGCCGCCGAGCCGGGCACGGTAAAAACGTCCATCCCGTGCTCGAAGGTCTGCACGAGGATTTCCAGCTGGCCGTCGCCGTCCAGGTCGCCCACGGCCGGCGCCGCGGGTGCGCCGTTGCCGTTGCCGTTGCTTCGGCCCGGGTTGGGAAGGGCGATGTCGTGCAGCAGGCGTCCGTCCGCCCCCAGGATCACCAGACGCCCGGAATCCAGGACGTCCGGCGCGCCGTAAGTGGCGAAGAGGACTTCCGGGGAGCCGTCCTGGTTCAGGTCCGCCACGGTGGGCTCGGAGGCGTACATGACCGCCTTGCCGTGGGTGTAGTTCCAGCGCCACAGCTCGGCGCCCTGGGCCGTGAAGACCCGCATGAAGCCGTCGTTCAGGGATGCCACGATTTCCGGGCTGGGATCGCCCTGCAGGTTGACCGTGGCGGCGGCCGGAATCCCGTTGGGCGGATACCATCCGGCCACGGAAATGGGCGCTCCGCCCCGGGGCAGGTCCTCCCAGCCGGGCTTGCGCATGGCCGAGCGGCTGCCATCGCCGTACGCCCCCTCCAGCACCATGACGGCATACGCCTGGGTTTCATAGGGGTCATTCACTTCAACATTGGGGACGCCCAGGACCTCGTTGCGGCCGTCTCCGTCGAGGTCCACGACATTCGGAGGCGAGGCCGTCCACTGCAGCCACTCCTGCCCGTTGCCCGGATTGGGCCATGCGCCGGTGTGCAGGTGGTAGTGGTCCTCTTCGATATCCGGGTCGGCCCAGCGGATGAACTGCCCCCAGGTCAGGCGCTGGTTGAGGTAGGCGCTTTGGCGGTTGATGAACCAGGGGGAGGCGTTGAGCGCGGCGCCGTCGGGGTCGAAGGCCTGGATGTGATGGTTGTCATAGGTGACGATGATCTCCAGTTCGGGGTCGTCGTCGATGTTGCCGATCGCCACATTCAGGCCGTAGCAGCCGTAGCCGCTGTGACCCATGCCGTTGCGGTCCGCGTCCCCGCCGACCCCGATGCCGGCCAGGCGGTTGTAGCGCGGCCAGGCCGGATAGCTCAATCCGGCGGGCTGAAAGAGTTGACCGTTGGCAGCGAACACGAACACCTGCGCCCCGTCCCTCCGGGTCTGGGTGGTGGTCGCCACCACCTCGATCCGGCCGTCGCCGTTCAGGTCGCCCGCCGCCAGTCCGCGCACCTCGGGCGACTCCCCGGCCGAGGTCGTATCGGCCGGCCAGCCGGATTTCAAGACCAGGCGTCCGCCGCGCCATTCATATGCATACACCTCGTGGCGTGCACCGAACACCACCTCGGGCACGCCGTCGCCCTCGAGATCCACCACTGCATGGGGGGCGTACACGCGGCCGCTGTTGTGGTCGATCCGGTCCAGCAGCCGGCCCTGACCGTCGTACACGTAGATGGAATAGTAGGCGGCGATCAGCTCGTTTCTGCCGTCGCCGTCCAGGTCCGCGACCACCGGCGCGGCATACCAGCTGGTCTGGCCGGCGAGATTCATGCGGAACACCGGGGCGCGGACCTCGCCGCCGCTCTGGCCGGCGCTGCAGACCGCATTGCGCGTTCCGCCCGTGGCGCTGCCGCCGATCGGCGTCGGCGTTGTTCCTCCCCCGTCCCCGCCCGTTGCATCCGAACCGGATCCGCCGCCCCCGCCGCAACTGATCGTCAAGGCAGCTAAGCAAATTAACCCCATCCGCAGGCCCATCTTTTTTAAAAACCTCACGATTATCTCCCGTTGGCTGCCGGGCTTGAACCGGCACAGAAACTATCAAGCAGGGCATTAGAAAGACCTCTTGCCCGCTCCCTTAACTCTATTAACTCTATGCGCTTTGCCCTATGCGCAATGCTCTTCACTGGCAGCGGCCGCGCAGGTCGATAGGCCAGACGTCCACCACCTTGCCGGCGTGCGTGACGTGCAGGCGGTCGAAAAGATTAACGGTGGGGTCGCAGTGCGACACGATCAGCTCCAGGACCGTCCCGAGCTCCGGCAGCGGCGTTGCCCGGTTGGGCGTGGACAGCTTTCCGTATTCGTCCCCGAACCAGTCGTACTGCAGCCGGTCGTATTCGGGGGTCAGCACCCGGGGCCGTCCGCCGTCCCGGTAAAGCGCCTTCAGCCCGGCGTCGACGGTTACCTGGCGGCCGTGAGGCCCGCTCACCACCGTGGTCAGCATGGTCAGCGCGGGATGGTAGTCGGCGGCATCCGAGCCGTCCGCCGACTCGATGGCCAGGTATTCGGCGTCCATCAGCGCATAGGAGCCGGCCTGCAACTCGGTGAGATCCTCCGCAGCGAGATCGATCCGGGCGCTGCCGGTGCCCGACGCGCTGAAGATGGTGCAGGCTTCCGTCAGCTTCTGCAGCTGTTTGAAAACCGCGCCGGCCTTCCTGAGCGCTTCGCGCGAAGCCGACTTGCGGTCCGAGTAGCGCGGGATGTGCTGCAGGTGGCCCGCATAGGCCTGGATGCCGCGCAACCGCAGATGGCGGTGAGAAAGGATCTGCCGGGCCAACTCTACGGCTTTGCCCGGCGCGACGCCGGTCCGGCGCTGGCCGACGTCGATGTCCAGCAGCACGTCGAGCTGCCGGCTTTTTTCGTTCAGGCGGTTTTCCAGAAGCGCAGCGGTGGCGGGATGATCGACGACCGCCATCAGAAACGGCGCCCGGCCCAGCAGAGATGCCAGGCGATTGACTTTCTCCCGGCCGGCCACCGGGCCGGTGACGAGGACGCCCGAGATGCCGGCCTCGACCAGCCCCTCGGCCTCGGAGATCTTGGCCGCGCAGACGCCGATGGCGCCGTTGGCGACCTGCATCTTGGCGAGCATGGAGCATTTGTGGGTCTTGGCGTGCGGCCGCAGGAACTTGCCGGCCGCCTTGACCCGCGTCTGCATTTTCTGCAGGTTCTCGTCCAGGAGGTCGAGGTCGACCACCAGGCAGGGAGTGTCCAGCTCCAGCTTTTTCCTTCCGATCAATTCCTTCGTAGGATCGCGCATCGGTCACAGCCCCTTTTTTTCAAATAAGACAAAGACCAGGATGAAAGCCAACCCCAGGACCGGTATGACCGCCCAGGCGCTCATTCCAAGGACGCCCGGCAGGGTCAGCTTGCCGAAACTACCGACCGTAAGAAGGCTTTTTTCGAGATACGCATAGGCCTCGGCGTAGATCGCGGCCCCGCACAGCATGCCGGCGATGGCGAAAAGCGCATGCCAGCGGCCCTCGGCCACGGCACCGACCGAGGTCCCCGGGCAGAAGCCCATGACCGCCCACCCCAGTCCGAACAGGATGCCGCCCACGACATTGGCGCCGACCTGAGTCGCCTTGGGGCTGAGCTGGGCCAGGCCCGCGGCGGCGGCCAGATGCACCCCGACCATCCCCACCAGGATGGCCGACATCATGAACTTCATGATGGTCATGTCCTTGAGCAGCATCGCCCCGATCTGTTTTTCGAAGCGCAGCACGCGGCCCTGCTGCAGGAGCGCGCCGAAACAGATCCCCGTGATCAATCCGAGCCACTGTTCGTTCATCGCGCACCTCCCTTGCCCGGGTAGACCAGGGCGGCCATCAGAACCCCGGCGCCGAAGAAGCAGGCCAGGGCGATGAACCCGCTCAGGGAAAGCTGCATCAGGCCGCTCAGTCCGTGGCCGCTCGGGCAGCCGTCCGCCAGGCGCGCCCCGAACATGGCCACGATGCCGCCCGCGAAGGCGCCGACGGCGCGCAGCCCCACGCTGCCCCCGAACCGCTCGCGCCAAACCGGCGGCACCGCTTCGAGCTTGAAGCTGCCGTCGATGAGGGCGGCTGCCAGCGCGCCGATGAAGATGCCGACGATGAGCATGAACTGCCAGTCGACTTTGACCTTCTCCTTGATGAAATAGGGGTTGGTTTTGACATGCTGGGGATCCACGGTCTGTTCGATGAACCCGGCCCCCCGCACGAACGTGGTGGATGCGCCCAGAAACTGGGTCTTTCCCAGAGTCTTGGTGCTGACGATGACGGAAAGGGTCGCCAGCACCCCGACCAGCGCCCCTGCAATGTAAGGCCTCCAGTT
>Ga0209254_10006444_pt1 | contig 10823 bp, 9 predicted proteins | sample FrelakmetDIP11DI_FD_187148 | JGI IMG/M metagenome (GOLD analysis project Ga0209254, IMG submission 187148) | Freshwater lake sediment microbial communities from the University of Notre Dame, USA, for methane emissions studies - DIP11 DI (SPAdes)... | ecosystem: Environmental > Aquatic >... | reverse complement strand
CCTCTTGCGGTGGATCTCGGCATAACCAAGATCAATTACTCCCTTTAGAGTCGGGGTAAATAATTGATCTTCAAGTATTATATTATCTTTGTTAGGGATAACCGATAGTCATTTCAAGTTTTTTGAACAGACTCCTGACTTTATTGACTGATTTGCTTTATCTTTATGACTGAACAACTAACTATGGAAGTTATGAAAAAATCTAACAGGTCATTAGCAGTGATTAGACTTTCCTTAATTATAGGTTTTCTGGTTTTGGCCATGAATGTTCATGGTCAGGATACTATCAAAGTCTCTTCCGCGCTTCCTGACGACATTAATAAAATTATCTCCTTTTCATGTATGCCATGTCATTCTTCGACAGGTGGAATGCTGGCAAGGGGGAAGCTGAATTTTACTGAATGGCCTACATATTCTGCTGAAAAACAAAAAGACAAAGCTGAATCTATGTATAAAGAGGTTTCAAAGAATAAGATGCCTCCGAAGTCAGCACGAGAAACTCGGCCGGAAATTATACTCACCAAAGAGCAGGTTGATATCATAAAGAAATGGGTTGATTCATTACAGGCTGAAAAGTAGCAGGAATAAAGACACAATATCTGTTCAGCCTCAATAGTCCTGGCTTTTACAGCCATATGACGGTTTTAATCAGACAAAGAGTCCGGTCAGTTCATTCACCTTTTGCATTATTATTGTTATATGCTTTGCGGGAATTAATATATTTCATATCTTGCGTTACATATAATATGTAACATATTTTATGAAAAACAATCCGTTTCTGATATCAGGGTATATTTCTCCTGATTTTTTCTGCGACCGGGAGGACGAAACCGAAGCAGTAACCGATGCCATAAGGAACAGACGTCATCTTACACTATTTTCACCCAGAAGGATCGGTAAAACAGGACTTATAAAGCATGTCTTTTATACAGGAAAGCAAAAAAAATACTTTGTTCCTGTCTATATGGACATAATGTCAACTGGTTCTTTAAAGGATTTCACTGAAAGTTTCGGAAGATCGGTTCTTACTGCTCTGGCTACAGACGATTCTGCATTAAGAAAAATCCTGAAAAAACTGGCATCGATCAGGCCAAAGGCTGGTATCGATTCCATCACTGGTGAGCCGTATATCAGCCTGACTGTGAGCAATGAAAAAGAGGCCATAGATTCGCTTGAGACCGTTTTCAGGTACCTGCAGGCACAGAAAAAGCATTTCGCCCTGGCTATTGACGAGTTTCAGCAGGTTGCTGATTATCCGGAAAAGAATGTTGAGGCTATACTTAGGACACATACACAGCAGACATTAAATGTAAGCATGATTTTTTCCGGCAGCCGGAAGCATATACTTTCACATATTTTCTCCTCCCCTGACAGACCTTTCTACAACAGTACGCAGATGATGGAGCTGGGTAAGATAGAATACGAAAGCTACAAAAGTTTTATTACTGAAAACTTTGAAAGGAACGGAATCAAAACTGATCAACAAGCAATTGACCTGATACTGGGGATTACATCGGCACATACATTCTATGTCCAGTACCTTTGCAACAGGCTTTTCAGTAATGAGAAGAAAATCAGCACTGAAGCAGTGCAGAGAATGCTTGTCAGGATAATAAATGAAAATGAAGCTGTTTATGCCAGTTATATTTCGCTCCTGACCCCGCTACATTTCAGAATACTTCGTGCCATTGCAGCTAACGGCGGGGTGCAGAATCCCACTTCCAGTGAATTCCTGTCATCGTATGATCTTGGAGCTGCCAGTTCAGTGAGCCTTGCAATAAAGAGTCTTGTGGACAAAGGATTTTTAGATCTTGTTATTGGGAAATACACTCTTAATGATCTGTTCTTTAACTCGTGGCTGAAATATAAAGCCGGATCATTGTAAGAGGGAAGGTGTATATTTCATATTTAAACCGGGAAGCTGTATTTCCTCTTTTTTGATTTGCTGATATCTTTATGGTAACCTGAAGACTTCTTGGATAAAATAACGGGATAAGTAAAGCTGGTTACCTTATGCCTGCACTGACTTTTATTATTTTTCCCTATAGGTTTTGATGCATTTGCCGGTGCAAAAATCATCATCAGGAATGCTGCCAGAAAAACAGTGATACAAACATGACGCATCCACCTGCTTAAATCTCCGGTAATTCTCCTGCCGATTACTTTTGCAGTACCTGTTTCTGCCGGGGTTATCTGATTAGTTGCTTTCATGACTTTTCACTTGATTGTATATGGTAAAAGTAATGTATGCAATTAACTCTGGCAAGTCTCTCTAACCCATTCAGCCAGTATTTAAGAAGGTACTGAAATACCCTTGTCCTGCATTTATGATGATTTGTTTACAGGGGAATATGTTTAATCAACGGAATAACACCGTTTGTCAAAATTGGGTGTAAATTTATGAGGGATTTGGCTTGAAATCTGAATATTCAGTAATTATATAGGCTATAACATTGAAAGTCAAGAGAATAAGTGTAAGGCATGTTTCCTGAAGAGAAAATACCTGAATTTGATGAACAGTATGAAATATATGATAAAATTAATTAATGCAATCTGACCGGTGAAATCCGGCAAATAATTACGGTTTTTGCATAAAATGTATGGATTATAACAATTTAAAAATTAAGAATTAACTAAATTTGATTAGAAAATCCATTCTGAAATGAAAGTTGGTTCTATTCTAAAAACCGTTTTATTCAGCCTGCAAATTACTGTAATATCTTTTATTATTCACTCTTGCGAAATGCCCGCTACTGGTTTCGATGATGTTGAGGATGCAATCCTCTACACTAAAGATCAGAAAGTTGATGCTCCTAAACCCGATTCCACTATCCGCATAATGACCTGGAATATCCGGTTCGGTATTGGACGCGGACTCTGGGCAATGGATGCCTGTGGTAACCGCGTAATCTTTAGCGAGACAGAAATTCTAGAGGGCCTGAACAATATTCTTGATCGTATAAACATTGTCCGGCCCGACATTCTCCTTCTGCAGGAAGTCCATATCAATTCAACATGTTCGGCATATATTGATGAGCTAAGATGGATCCTTGAACATAGTTATTTTAATTATGCCGCATATGGTTCATCATGGAAAGCTCAGATTGTTCCCAGCGATGGATTAGGACGGATGGATGAGTGCAATGCAATCTTATCACGATGGCCGATCTCGGAAGCTGAAAGAATTCAACTGGCACTGCGATCGGATCAGGGCGGGCTGGTAAGGTATTTCGACAACCGCCATTGTATAGTAAAAGCTAAAATAGAGATTCCGGAATTTGAAAGTTTCTATGCAGTTAATGCTCACACTTCGGCTTTTGCAACAGATGATACAAAATATCAGCACCTGGTGGAGTTCAAAGATGTACTTGACAATATAGCTCAATCGGGGAACAGATTTGTGGCAGGAGGTGACCTGAATACTATTCCACCGGGAAGCGATTCAACAGATTTCTGCTTTGAAGACATGTGTAGTGATGAATCTTTTCATCATCCGGGTGACGACCCGCAACATAAAGATGGAAGTAACTATGCACCGGAGGCTGATTGGATGGTGCCTCTTTATACTGATTATAAATGTGCAGTTCCTCTGGACCTTTATCAGTCTGACCAACAGGCATATTTTACTCATACTACCCGTCCCGAACATTTCTGGGACCGCACGCTTGACTACCTGTTTACAAATTACCGATGGAGAGATGGTTCGGTAATTACACACCAGGAGTTTCTTTATGATTCGGATCATGCACCCGTGAGTGCTGAGTTTGCGCTTGAGAAAAAATAAGATTTCAGAATTTGAACGTTCTAAAAACCTGTACCCAATTTAATACTAAAAACCCGACAATGTTGAGAAAATCAATGGTTTATATAGTATTATTTCTCCAGGGAATCTCACTGATCGCTCAGGATTTGTCTTTACCTGTACGTGACACATGGAGCTTCAATACTGCATACTTAATGCCGGCACACAAATGGGAATGCGGACTTTATCAGCCTTTCAGGTACGGACTGAGCAATAAATTTGAAATTCATGCCAATGCTATTATATTTCCACTTATCCCTAATGCAGGAATAAAAATCGCTCTGGGTTCGCGGGATGGTTTCGTTTTTGCCAGCGATCACTTTATAAGTTCTCAGACAATATTCATGAATGTTGTCAGCAGGGAAGGTATAGGAGGACTGATAGCGCCTGAATTTGATTTTCCTCTTATTATTGCAATCAGTAACTCATTTCTTGTTTCAAAACCTATTGGTTCTGAATCATTACTTTCAGGTTCTGCAGGATTTGTATTTGCATTCAGAGGTGATAAGCCAAATCCTCAATCAACCATCGACTTACCCGTGGTTTACCCGAGAATGACTCATTCATATGAAGGGATTACCATCAGAACGGGGTTATCGTATAAAGGTGCCTTTAGCAAGAAATTGTTTTATGAAGAAGGGTTACAGTCTTTTTTTGTAACACGGAGTAAGAATAATTTTTTCGCAGAAAATTCCGGCAGCCTTATGTGGGCTGCAGGCCGGACAATACGAATAAAAGCAGGCTATATCCTTTCTTACGGGAAATATCCTTTCGGCGGCCACTGGCAATTGTGGCCCACTATAGATTTTGTGTTTGGAAGCAGGATTTAAACCTTTTGCTTAATGCAAATCAGCTTCCTGTCTTATTTCATTTTTCCCGAATTAAGATGCTATTTACTGCTCTTATTCATCATAACAGGAATCTTTTCACTGTAATCGGGAAGGGGTGTGACCAGATTACCCACATCCGACCAGTCAGAATTCATTATACTCATGGAAAATGACATGGCATCGGAACTTATTTTAAAGACTTCCCTTGAAATACCAAATTCCATTTTTATTGTATTCCCTTCCTTGACAATATAACCCGGTTTTATGGCATTCTCATCATCAAAACCGACAAATGGCCAGCCAGGGTCCCCGTTAACCAGATCCACCATGCTGGGAGCAAACCATCCGCCATTGTATAAATTCCCTTCACAGGCATAATCCACACCCATTTCTTTCATTGAAAATCCAGTAGCAACACTGTTGTCGACATCCATGTAAACACCAAAGATATGATCCACTATACCTGCATTTTCTGCAATAGAATCAAATTCAACATATATATAAACATAGTTTGCATCATAATCAACTTTAGCTGTATCCACCGAACCCTTGCCCGATACCTGGAAATCCTGATAAATAACTCCACTCCAATCGTCGAAGGTCCCATCCTCAAGATCTACGACTGATGATTTATCAACCCTCAGGACCGTATGAAAAATGTACGATATGCCATCGAGAGATCCATTCATGGTTATAACATAACTTCCAATTGAGGCATAAGTATGCATCACAGAATCACCGGGAATAACCGGTGAATTATCTCCAAAATCCCATGAGATGTCTGTTGCACCTTCAGTTGCATTGGCAAAAGTAACAGTCAGTCCGTCGTAATATGAACGGAAATCCAGTGGGGGAGTATCCTCAAGATTATATTCACCCTGCTTGCTGCATGATGTTAATAAAAGCAACAGAAACGCAGCAAAATATAATTGTATTTCTTTGAAGTCTTTCATATTGTTTAAAATTACATGTTTGGAACACATAGTTTGTTTGTACTGATCTCGCTTGACGGGATCGGGTATATCAACTCCGGATCATTGACATGGAAAAGAACCCCGGGTTCATCAGTGCCGGGTTCACTCGAAGATGGGACACCGTTATAAGTGTCAAGATGAAAACCCCAGTAATTGCGGAGTACATTCTTCCCGTTCCGTAAAAGGTCAAATATCCTGTGTCCCTCGAATGCAAGTTCAATCCTCCTTTCCTTAAGGACAACATCGATAATTTCATCGCCTGTTACTGATGCATCATTATAAAGGAAATCTTCTAAATTTTCACCCTCCGGAACAATAAGGCGGTTTTCGAGCAACATATTTAAATCAGCAACAGCTTCGGGAACATCAGCCTTTTTAGCATATGCTTCCGCTCTGTTGAGGTAGATCTCAGCCAGGCGGAACATAACAGGCGAGCTGAGTGTAGGTGATCCGTCCTGTCCGGAAAACTTGCTGATATAGAACATATTAACTCCATTTTTTACCACAGCGGCATCTGTCACTATATATCGCCACCGCTGATCAATATCCGTTATATTTGTTCCATAGCCCATATCATCCATTATGGAAGAACTGGCTCCTTCTTCGGCCCAGCAATTGTTACCGTTAAAAATCATCGAAGCCACTGAACCATTCAGCTGGTCGTCGATAAGATTGAAAGGGATGAGCCAGATACTTTCAGATCCTGCTTTTGCAGAGGCGAAATATCCGGGATAGCTTTCCGTAGTTTCAAGCCCGAACATTCCGGAACTGATCAGCTTATCAGAATACATAATGCAGCTATCCAGCTCACCTTTATACAGATAAACACGTGAGAGCATCGCCCAGACCGAGTAGATACTTGCAAACCTGTGGTTATCATTGTTCCTTTCGGAAGGCATTTCCTCGTTCATAACAGACTCCGCAATTTTGAGGCTGCTGATAATATATCTGTATGTCTCTTCAAGGGTTGCTCTTGCCTTTGGCATATTGTCCGACTTACTTTCCCTGATAATTACCCCCGGATCTGATTTATTGGACTCGCTGTAAGGTTTGGCAAAAAAACGTACAAGGTTGTGAGTTGCAAATGCCCGCAGAAAATAGCTTTCTCCCTTTAACTGATTGGTGAAAGGGTCATCTCCTTTCAGATCGGCCATTGATATTGCAACATTCGCGCCATAGATAATTTTATACGACATTTCCCAGAAAGAATTGATATTGGACTTTTCGGCACTCCTGTCCTTATACCTGAAACTATTGATGAGATCGTCCTCAGTCTTGTATGCACAGACAATATCATCGCTGGCGAAATCGCTCATCTGATAATACTGCCGCAGATAACAATTGTTACCGCTCGACTCTTTAAAAATTGCATATAATCCATTAACCAGACTTGACAATCCGTCGGATGTAGTAGTGATCTGCTCGCTGGTAAGGGCATCCTGGGGTATCACATCAAGTTCGCACCTGCTAAATGTCAATGTGATCAGCAGCAGTCCTGTAAGCTTAAATATATTTTTCATATTATATCTTATTATTATGTTAGAATCGGATATTAAGATTTATAACAAACTGCCTGTTATTTGGGTATTTAAATTCAGCATACCCGGGGAGGTTTCCATAGCCCGGATCAACAGAAACCTCAGGATCCTGTCCCCAGAAGTTTGTAAAAGTATAGACGTTATCCATTGCAAGTGCGACAGTCATGCCGCTAAGCTTTATTTTTGATATCACCTGTTGGGGAAACTCATAGGCAAGTGTGATATTCCTCACTTTCAGGAAACTGCCGTCATCGATGAAGCGTGTTGAAGGATCAAATGAATTCCTGGCATTCTGAGGCAGCGGTTTTGTAGCAATATCCCCGGGTTGCTGCCACAGCCTGTAGTCATCGCGCGGCATCATGACATTAAATTGTGTCTCCTGCAAATCGTGATCGACATATCGCCTGAAATAGTTAAAGATCTTGTTGCCCGACAGGTAGGAAAAATTGCCTCTAAGTGAAAAAGCCTTATACCTGAGCTCTGTTGAAAATCCTCCCTGAAACCTGGGCATTGGCGTCCCGTATTCGATATATCTGGCATCCTGATATTCATGTGTTGTTTCGCCATCGTTACCCACCCATATCATTGTTCCGTCTGCCGGATCGATTCCGTAATATTCTTTGGCATACCAGGAATAAAGAGGAGATCCGTCATGGTATATCTGAGTCACACCATAATAGTTCGAAGTCAGGATTGTATCACTTCCAAATCCCGACAATTCATTCCTGTTATAGCTGCCGGAAAAGTCAACCGACCAGTTGAAACCGCCGGTTTTTATTATTGTGGCGCCCAGGCTCAGCTCAACACCGCTGTTCATGTCCTTGCCAATGTTCTGCCATTGTGTTCTGAAGCCACCTGAAGGAGGAAGTGCTCTCTCGACCAACAGATCTTTGGTCATGTTCCGGTAAAAATCAACCTCAATCTCTATTCTTTTAAACAGCCCAAGTTCAAATCCTGCATTCAGCTGATCCGTCTGTTCCCATGTAAGGTCGGGATTAGCCATCTGGGTAGGGACAGCTGCAGGCTGGCCATCATACTGGGAGGAAAAACTGAACATTTCCATATACCTGTAGGGACCAATATCCTTCATCCCGGTTTTACCCCAGCTGGCCTTAAGCTTAAGACTTGAAACGGCAGGGATATTTTTTATAAAATCTTCATTGCTGACCAGCCATGCCGCCGAAACACTTGGGAACATAGCAGTTCTATTATTGGGCGCAAATTGTGACGATTGATCTATCCGGTAAGATGCAGAAAGGAAATACTTACCAAGGTAATTATAGTTCACCTGCGAAATGATCGATTGCATAACCGACCTGGTAGGTGTCCCTTCAATCATGTACTGACCTGATGCAACTGATGGAACTCTTAGCCCTTCCGGGATACCCATGCCTGACCCGAAGATATAATCATCGTTTCCTCCCTGGGCCTCAAATCCGATCAGGCCGCTTAATGAATGATTTGCTTTGTCAAAATTAAATTTCAACAGATTCGTAGTTATACCACCATAATTGAGATTGCTCTGGGAGCTTACGTAACCTGTTCCAAAATATGAAAGATTATCAGCTGTTTTTGAATAATAGGTTTGATCCATTGAGGAATATGCACTCAGCCTGTTTGACGTGGAAAAGGTTAACCATTGTAAGATTTTAATAGTTAAGCTGATATCGTAGTCAAAACCAAATGATTTATTGCTTAGCTCTGAATTCTCTGCTGCCTGGATCGGATTTATCTTGTCTTTGGACCAGATATCTTCTGCTGTTTTAAAACTTCTGGCATTGCCATTCTCATCATAAGGGTTATCCCACGGCATGCTTGAGTAAGCATAATAGATATTCATATAATCGGTGCCAATGTTTTTCGATCCGCTGATATTAATATTGTTCGTCATTGAAACCCTGTCTGAAAATGTATATGTGGTATTTGCCCTCAGATTTGCACGCTGATAACTGGAATTTATAAAGGTGCCCTTTTCATTGTAATAACTGGCTCCCACGTAATATGAGAGTTTTTCGCTCCGGCCCGAAGAGGATAAGAAATAGTTCTGTATCAATGCCGGCTTAAAGGTTTCGGATAACCAGTCGGTATCGACATCAAGCAGTGATGAAGGTCGTGCAGCCTTAAATTTTCTGTCGTCCACAACAAAATTCACAGGATCGCGGAAATACTCCCTATGATATCCATATAGGGTTTCGCTGTTCATCATATCTACATTGCCGTGATCGGCCCAGCGGAATCCATCGACTGCCTTAAACTCGAACTGAGGCTTATCGGACGAAGCTTTTTTTGTCGAAACGACTATAACGCCTCCGTTTGCCTGTGATCCGTACATACCAGTTGCTCCCGCATCTTTAAGCACAGTTATTGTCTCAACATCATTAGGATCAAAAGTGCCGCCAATAATTCCATCCACTACATACAGTGGGCCCTGTGGTGCACTGAATGAAGATATTCCCCTGACGCGGATCTCAGAATTTGCCCCCGGAGCGCCGGAACTGTTAATGACCTGGATTCCTGAGACTTTCCCCTGCAGCATGCTTCCGATGTCATTGGTTGTAACATCCATCAGTTTATCGGAAGAGAGTGTGGTTACCGCACTCGTGATCTCATTTCGTTTTTTAGAGCTGTATCCCATTACAACAACACTTTCAAGTGATGTAATATCAGGTGCCATAACCACATCTATAAGAGTTCTGTTCATTACCGGAATCTCCTGGGTTACATAACCAAGAAAACGAAACACCAGCACATCCTCAGAACTCCTGACACTTATGGAATAAGTCCCGTCAGTTCCCGATATAATGCCCTGATCGGTTCCCCTGATCAGGATATAGACACCCGGCATTCCCTGTTTATCATCAGCAGAGACCACCCTGCCTTTTATGGCGATTTGCCCGAAGACAACTGTGCCGGTTGTGATTAAAATGAAAAACAGCACAGTTTTTTTAAATTGTCGGTAAAATAATTTCATAGGATTTAGATTATTTATATTATGGTGGATAAAACTTTAAATATCCACTTCAAGTTAAAACAAATCTACGAAATATTCAGCACCGGATTTAACTTTTTCCTCCGGATTAATTCCCCGGTCATGAGAGTCTGTTTTTTTTAAAAGGTTTTCATAACAGTGAACTTTGGTGGTCATAATCACCTTTAACCGCATCAGAGATTAATACTCCTTTTCCTCAGACGGTCATATGAGATAGAAAATCAAAAGGAATGACTTTTTAACAACCAGATAACTCTGAATCTTTTACATTACGAATCGCCGTATGCCGAACAATACTTAGGGTGGCATTAGAAGAGGCTATATCAAAAGTACACCACCTCCCCCCTGACAGTCACCGTCAGGGGTACTCCTCCTCAGAGAGGAGGAGAAAGTTAATATTTTGTTAATCAATACTTTCCCCTCCTTTTCAAGGAGGGGTGTCATCTGCCGTTAGGCGGATGACAGGGTGGTTAAACTACTTTTGAGACACCCTCCTTAACACTAGCTTCCCTTTGCGGTTAATGAATTTTGTCTTTTTAAATGGCCTCTTCTTTTATCTTATATAAGGATTATTTTGAGATTATCTGGTAATTTATTTTTGTTTTAGCTAACTTTACTATTGAATAAAATCACCATGATATGAAAACAAAATCTTTATTACTGTTTCTGACTTTCAGCATAGTGTTCTTC
>Ga0209254_10006443_pt1 | contig 10823 bp, 6 predicted proteins | sample FrelakmetDIP11DI_FD_187148 | JGI IMG/M metagenome (GOLD analysis project Ga0209254, IMG submission 187148) | Freshwater lake sediment microbial communities from the University of Notre Dame, USA, for methane emissions studies - DIP11 DI (SPAdes)... | ecosystem: Environmental > Aquatic >... | reverse complement strand
GAGGTGAGCATGTGCACCTCATCGATCATGTACACCTTGAAGCGCGCGTTGCTCGGCGCGTAGACCGCGCGCTCCAGCAGCGCGGTCATCTCGTCGACGCTGCGGTTGCTCGCGGCGTCCATCTCGATGTAGTCGATGAAGCGCCCGGCATCGATCGCCGTGCACACCTCGCACTGGTTGCATGGCGTGGCAGTGATGCCGCCGGTGCCGTCGGGGCCGATGCAGTTCAGCGCCTTGGCGAGTATGCGCGCCAGCGTCGTCTTGCCGACGCCGCGCGTGCCGGTCAGCAGGTAGGCGTGATGCAGCCGCTGCTGTTCTAGAGCATTGGACAGCGCTCGCACCACGTGGTCCTGGCCAACCGTGGTTGCAAAATCGCGCGGACGCCACTTGCGGGCGAGGGCCTGATACGACATGCGCGGCATTCTAACGATGCACGGGTGACGCACGTTGCTGCTTGCCGGCCCGCAGCGGAAGCGGTTCCGCACGAGTGCTACCCTCGACCGCAACCACCACCGACGCGCCATCCATGCCCGCCTCCGACCTGTGCTTCCTGAGCGCCACCGAACTGGCCGAGCTGATCAGAAGCCGCCGCGTTTCCGCCGTCGAACTGATGCAGGCGCACATCGCGCAGATCGAGCGTGTCAACCCGCAGGTCAACGCGATCGTCACCTTTCACCCGGAACGCTCGCTGGAGCAGGCGCGTGCCGCCGATGCGAAGCAGGCGCACGGGGAGCCGCTGCACCTGCTGCATGGCTTGCCGACGGCGCACAAGGACCTGGTGCCGACGCGCGGCGTGCGCACGACCTGGGGCTCGACGATCTACCGCGACTTCGTGCCCGAGGACGATGCGCTGATCGTCGAGCGGCAGGCGGCCGCCGGCGCGATCTCGATCGGCAAGACCAACACGCCGGAGTTCGGCGCGGGTGCGCAGACATTCAACGCGGTGTTCGGCGCCACCCGCAACCCGTACGACCTCACCCGCACCTGCGGCGGCTCCTCGGGTGGCGCGGCGGTGGCGCTGGCCTGCGGCATGGTGCCGATCGCCGACGGCAGCGATCTCGGCGGCAGCCTGCGCAACCCGGCGAGCTTCTGCAATGTCGTCGGGCTACGAGCGTCATCCGGCCGCGTGCCCAAGCATCCGACCAAGCTTGCCTGGAACACGCTATCGGTCGAAGGGGCGATGGGCCGCACGGTCGAGGACGTGGCGCTGCTGATGCAGGCGATCAGCGGCCCGGATGCGCGCGTGCCGATCTCGCTGACCGAGCCGGGCTCGCTGTTCGCACAGCCGCTGGCGCGTGACTTCGCCGGCACTCGCGTCGCCTGGGCGCCGGCGCTGGGCGGGCTTGCTCCCGTCGATGGCCGCATCGTCGCCGCGATCGACGCGCTGCGGCCGACGTTCGAGGTGCTCGGCTGCCGCACCGAGGAAGCCATTGCCGACTTCACCGACGCCCGAGAGATCTTCCACGTTCAGCGGGCGCAGATCTTCGCCGCCAGCCACGCCGCGCTGCTGGCCGAACATCGCGACCAGCTGAAGGACACGGTGATCTGGAACATCGAACAGGGGCTGAAGCTCACCGGCGAGCAGATCGCCGCCGCCGAACTGAAACGCACGCAGTTGTTCCAGCGTGTGCACGAGTTCTTCGAGCGCTACGAGTTCCTCGTCCTGCCGACGGCGCAGGTGCTGCCGTTCCCGGTCGAGGAGCAGTGGGTGCGCGAGATCGACGGCAAGCCGATGGCCGACTACCTGGAGTGGATGACTTCCTGCTGGCTGATCACCGTGACCGGCCATCCCGCGGTTTCAGTGCCCTGCGGCTTCTCGCCGGAGGGGTTGCCGATCGGCGTGCAGATCGTCGGTCGCTATCGCGACGACTTCGGTGTGCTGCAACTGGCGTACGCCTTCCAGCAGGCGACGGGATTCTGGAAGCAGGCGCCGCGGCTCGCCGTCTAGAGAACGGCCGCCAGGTTCAGTCAGGGGCGCCGAGCGCGGCGAGCGCCGCGCCGGTCATGCGACAGATGCGCCAGTCCGGCAGCACCTCTGCGCCCAGCGACTTGTAGAAATCGATCGACGGCTGGTTCCAGTCGAGCACCGCCCACTCGAAGCGGCCGCACTCGCGCTCGACGGCGACCCGCGCCACGTGGCGCATCAGCGCCTTGCCGTAGCCGCGCCCGCGCGCCTGAGGCGCCACGAAGAGGTCTTCCAGGTAAAGCCCGCGCCGTGCGAGGAAGGTGGAGAAGTTGTGGAAGTAAAGCGCGAAGCCCACGGGCCGCTCGTCCTCCCAGCCGACCACCGCCTCGATCACCGGCCGCGCGCCGAACAGTTCCTCGCGTAACTGCGCTTCGGTGCCGACCACGAGATGGGTGAGCCGCTCGTACTGCGCCAAGGCGCGCACCAGCGACAGCAGGGCGGCAGTGTCGCGCGGCTGCGCGGGTTCGATACGAAAGGGCATGGGAGCAGAGCGGAGAGGCGAGCCTTGTCCTCGGCACTGGGGGCACTCCGCTGTGGCTGCTTCGTTCCCGACCTGACCAGGTTCACGGCACCTCCATGCGAGGGGGCCCGCCAGCGCGAATGGTATCAGCCGGCAACGGCAACGCCGGCCAGGCTACGGGCAAGCCTGCGCTTGGCCTCCAGCCAAGGGCCAGCAGCCAGGGCACCGGCATGTCATCTGCTAAAGCTTCTGCAGCAGCCCCTTGATCAGGTTCTCTTCGTCGTGCATCGGCGAGGTGTCGCGCTTCGTTGCGGCGATTTCCTGCCGCAACTCGGAAAGATAGGAATCGAGGATCTTCTTCAGCAGACCCCGTTCCGCCGGACTCAGTTCAATCGTCATCTGTCAATCCTCCTCATCGCGAATTGATTTCCCAGGCCAGCCCGGACTCCGCGCCACGACCCCTCCGTGGACAGTGTCGCAATGGGCCGGCCGACCGCCGGTCCGGGTCCGTCAAATCCAGGCAAGCGAAGTGTCGCAAGCGGCACAGGTCGCGGCTTGCCTTGCATCAACTTCACTGAGGTGCCGCTGATCAGCACCTCCTGCATGGCGCCGTCGCGTCACTGCCGCACCTCGACCAGCTCGCCGTCGGCGGTCGCCAGCCCAAGTCGCACCGGCTTGTCCTGGCGTATCGCGCGCAGCACTTCGGCGTAACGCCGCACCTGTGCCTCGTACGGCGCGCGCTCGGCATCGGTGACACGCCACTTGAAGTCGATGATCCAAAGCGCGTCGCCGAACTCGACCAGCCGATCAACGCGCAGCAGTTCACCGTCGGCGGCAACCAACTCGAGTTCGGCAAGCGCCTTGCCGGAGAAGAACTGCGGCAGTCGGCGGCGGACCCGCGCCGCCGCGTCGGCGACCTTCGCACGCTGCTCGGATGTCAGCTCGTTCGTTCTGGCGATCGCCTCGATGTTGGCCGCCTCGCCCTGCTCCAGCAGCGCATGCCAGGCGAGACCAAGCCGCTGCGCCTCGGACTGCGCAGCGGTGGCGAGGCGGCCGCCGGTCGGCAACGGCTCGGGTCGGAAGTCGCGCACCTCGCGCATCAGGACAGCCGAAGCCCGCGGGTGCTCCTCGGCAGCCCTGCAGGACAACTCCTCCGCCGCCTGCAGGCGCGTGTACCAGGTGTTCTCGAGCGCTCCCTTCGCGGGCGCGCTGCCGGCGACGATCAACACCTGCCTAGCGCGCGTGGCGGCGACGTAAAGCAGGTTCCAGTCCTCCTGCGCCCGTTGGGCGTCGTCGCCGGCGAACCAGGCGGCCCGCGCCTCGTCGCGCGACTGTTCGCCGCGCGCCACCAGCGACACATGCTCCGGCGCCGCCGCCTGCGGCGGCCAGACGACCAGAACGCTCTCTGCGTCGGGCGTGGGCCGCGCGTGTGCGTCGGCAAGCACGACGATGTCGGCTTCCAGCCCCTTCGCGCCGTGGATCGTCATCACCCGAACGGCGTTGTCGATCTCGGCCAGCCCCTCGTCGGGCGCCTCTTCGGGCGCGTGGCGCTTCAGCCCGGCCAGCTCGTCGATGAAGCGCGGCAGGCTCGGGTAGCGGCCGGCGTCGATGGCCAGTGCCAGTTCGATGAAGGCATCGAGGTTGGCCTGCACCTGCGCGTGCAGCGTCGCCGGCGCGACGGCGGCGTAGCGGCGGCGCACGTCGCCCTCGAAGTAGATTCGGTCAAGCATGTCGTGCACCGGCAGCACCCGTGCCGCCTGCAGCCAACGGGTGAGGAGGCCGCGCGCGCGATCGAGCGCGGCCGAGACGCCCGCTTCGATCGCCTGCAGGCGCTGCCACCACGTGGCGCCGGTCGTCCCGGCAATGCGGATCAGGTCGTCGTCGCTGCAGGAGAACACCGGCGAGCGCAGTGCATGCGCCAGCCGCAGGTCGGCCTGCGGTGTGGTCAGGAACGCCAGCAGCGCGGTCAGGTCGTCGGCTTCCAGCGTGGCGAGCAGGCCGCCGCGGCGGTCGCTGACGAACGGCACGCCCGCGTCACGCAGCGCGCGCTCGTACTCGGCGAGGTGCGTGCGCCGCCGCACCAGCAGCAGCACGTCGGAGTAGCGCGCCGCGCGCTCGCCTTCCGGCTCCCGCACGCGCACGCTCGCCACCCAGCGCGCAATCTCCCTGGCCAGCGACTGGCCTTCGAGATAGCGTGCGTCGCCGTCTCGTTCGGCGCGCGGCTGCGTCAGCACGTCGCGCAATTCCGTGCTGCCCGCGCGCGGCGGCTCGCTGTGCGCAGCCGCCAGCGGCAGCAGCACGAATGCCCCTTTCGCGTCGGCGAGCGTGCGCTGCGCCTGGTACAGCGGATTGGCGGGCATCGCCAGGTTGAGCACGTCGATCACTGCCTGCGCGTTGCGGCGGGTGACGTTGGTGCGCAGATGCGTTGCCCCGAAATCCCGGCGCAGCATGTCGAGCGCCGCATCGAACACGCGCGGCTCGGCCCGCCGGAAACGGTAGATCGACTGCTTCGGGTCGCCGACCACGAACACGCTCGGCCGGTCGGCCGCGCCCCCCTCCTGCATCTCGCCGTATGCCGCCAGCCACGACTGCAACACCTGCCACTGCAGCGGGTTGGTGTCCTGGAACTCGTCGATCAGGATGTGGCGGTAGCGCGCATCGAGCCGCACCTGCATGTAAGTGGCGCAATCGGCATCGGCAAGCAGACGATGCGCATGCCACTCGAGATCGGTGAAATCGAGTGCCTGCTGCTGCGCCTTCAGCCGCTGGTAGGCAGCGACGAGCAGCCGTCCGCAGGCAAGCCCCGCCTCGTTGAGCTTAAGCGCCCGCCAGGTGCGGTGCGCCGCGAGCAGGTGCTGCAGCCGTTCGAGGACGAGCGCGTGCGCCTCGGCGTAGCGCTGCGCACGTTCCGGCTTGCCCAGCTTGCCGGCGAGCTTTGCCGGCAGAACGACGTCGCGCGGCGTCATGTCCTTGGTCAGTACCAGCAGGCAGGCCGCGCGGAAGTCGTCCACGGGGTTGGCATCCGGCTGCGCCAGCCACCGCTGCGCGGCGTCGATCTGCGCCTCGATCGTCTTGCCCGGCCGGGCGATCGACCGCCACAGGTCGAGCAGTGTCCGCGTGGCGTCGACGACGTCCGACGCGCGAATCTGGTTCCTCGGATCTTCGTCGCCTGCCACGCGCAGCGGCTCCAACGCTCGCGCGACCGCCGCCTCTTCATCGTCGCCGGCAAAACTCCACCACTCCGCACGCTTGTTCAGGAACTGCAGCAGCAGCCTGCGCGCCGCGTCCTCGCCGATCTCGTCGAGCAGCCACTCCCACGCCCGGCGCTGCGCTGCGTGCTGCTCCCGCACGAGTTGCGCGGTGAAGTGCAACCATGCATCGACGCGCGTGCGGTCAGCGGCTTCCAGCAGCACCGGTGAGTACGGCACTCCTGCGCCCAGCGGCGCGCTGGCCACCAATTGCCAGAACCAGCCGTGAAAGGTTTCGATCACCAGCGGCACCCGCGCGGTGGCCACCCGCTCGTAAAGGCTGCGGGCCGGGCCGACCGCAGCGCGAGCCTCGTCCGGCGTCATGCCGCGCTGCTGCAGCCAGTTGGCAATACCGTCGTCGTCGGCCAGCGCCAGCTCCTGCAGGTCCTTCATCAGCCGCACGCGCATCTCCTGCGCGGCGCGGCGGGTGAAGGTGATGGCGAGGATCTGTCCGGGTCCGGCGCCGTCCAGCAGCGCACGCACGATGCGGCCGACCAGCAGCCAGGTCTTGCCGCTGCCGGCGCAGGCTTCGACGACCATGCTGGACCGCGGATCGCAGGCGCGCCGCTTGAACTGCTCCTCGTCGATCGGCCGATCGTCGGCGAGGAAGTCGCTCATGGGGCCCCCTTGGCGCTTCGCGCCGTCCCCCCGAGGGGGAGCGGTTCGCGCTTGGGGCGGCCCGGCGCGCTCACGGCTGCTCCTCGCCTGCGACGCCGCTGCCATCACCGTGCTGCCAGTAATCGCGCCGGCACAGGCCGCGCGCCTCGCAGTGCTTGCACACCGCTTGGATGCCGATGGCGGGAAGCGGCGCGCCGTCGGCGATGCGCTGCAGATCGGCCTGCAGGCGTGTGGCCACCGACTCGACCAGTCCGCCGAATGGCTGCGGCGGCACGACCGCACTCACGCCGGTTTCGCCAACGCGGGCGCGATCGAAGCTCACGTAGGCCGCCGAATCGGCCTGGCGCGCAAGAAGGAGACCGTAAAAGGGGAGCTGGACGTCCTCGCCAGGCTCCTTCAGGGTCTTCCTGAGCGCATCGGCCGGCCGTGCCTTGTAGTCAAGCACCCGCACCCGCACCTGCGCGTCGGTGTCGATGCGGTCGACACGGCCGATCAGCGTGACCTCTCGTCCGTCACGCAGCACAAGCGATTGGGTGACTGATTGCTCACCGGCCGTCCAGCGCCAGCCTTCCGCGGCATGCTGCCGCAGCCAGTCGATGTACCCCTCGACCAGGCCGTCGAAACGGCGCTGGAAGGCGAGCATGGCGGGCGACCGCGCCACAAGCGGTCCGAAGACCGCCTGTGCATGCCCGCGCAGGCTCTCGCCGAGCGCCCGGGCATCGAATTCGTCGAAAGCGGCGCTGCCCCACTCGGCGTGGAAGCGCCTCAGCACCGCGTGTAGCGCGTTGCCGAAGTCGCGCTTGTCGGGCATCTCGATCACATCTTCCGGCTCGGCGAGCTGAAGCAGCCGCCGCGCGTAGAACTGGTAGGCGCAGTCGACGAGACTCTGGGCCTGGCTGGCCGACACACGCGCGGGCAGCAGCTCTGCAGCCCGCGGCGAAGGGCGTGTCGCCGGCTCCGGCGTCACCTCGAAGGCCTCGCGCGCCGCGGCGCGAACCAGATCGTCGCCGAGTGCTCGCCTCGCGACGACCTGCAGCCGGTGCAGCAGCGGCGACAGGGCGTTGAGCTCGTCGCCGCGTTGCACGCGCCAGGTCGCTGCCACGCGGGGCACGGTGGCAAGCAACGCGGCCAGTTGCGCTGCCTGCGCGCGCAACGCCGCGTCGGCCGTGGCTAATCCGAGTTCTGCGCGCACGGCGTTCGACATGAACAGCAACTCGCCCGGCACCGCCGGCAGGTGCTGCGCATCGGCGCCAATCAGCATCGCGGCGTCGAAACGGCGCAGGGCGGTCGCCGCGAGCGACACCAGCACCACCGGTGATTCGACCTCCGTGTCGACGTAGGCGACTTCCTCGAAGCGCGATGCCAGCAAGGCACGAAAATCCGCCAGCGTCGCGCGGCCCGTGATGCCTGCGACTTCGGCCTCGAGCAGGGCGATCTCGCGCAGCACGGCGCGGCCCACCGGGTCGGCCTGCAGGCCGGAGCGCATGCCGAGTGCATCGAGGGCGACGCCAAGCGCGCGCAGGTGCGCCGCCAGCGTCGACCCGGCCTGCTGCGCTGCCTGCATCTGTTCGGCGAGCAGATGCAGCAGCTCGCCTGCACCGGCGATCTCATCGGCATCGGCTGAAAGCCGAGCGCCCTCCTCCAAGAGGGCGCGCCGGATCGGACCGGCGCCCTGCAACGCGCCGCTGGCGCGAATGGCGCGTTCGAACACTGCGACTTCCTGCGCCTTGTTCGGGCGACCGGCGAGCGTGAAGGTCGACTTCAACCAGTCGAGCAGATCGCGCCAGTACAGGTCGTCGGCAACCAGGTCGTACCAGCGCATCACCGCCGCCGCCGCGCTGGTGGTTGACAGCTTCCAGCCCGTTTCGTCGAGCACCGCGACCTGTGCGCGTTCGAGCAACGCGCGCACGCGCCGTGCAGTCAGCCGGTCGAGCGCGACCAGTCCAATCGACTCGACGCCGTCTCGCCTCCAGTCGAGCACCTGTTGCGCGACCGCGGCCGCCTCTTCCTCCAGGGAGCCCGCGCTGACGATCGAAAGCGGCGGCGCGATCGACGGTGCGCCGCCGAGCAGCAGATCGCCGCGCTGCGCGATCGGCGTCCGGGCATCGTTGCCCGACAACTCGGGCCAGGCCGCCGCCAGCATTGGCCGCTGCACAAGCGCACCAGACAAGTCCGTCGCCAGCAGCAACACTGGCGCGCGCTTCGCATAGGCCTCCAGGAAAGCCTGCTCCCAGGCTGCAGCGCCGGTGCCGAGCGGATCGCCGGCGAGGTACACGAGTGGCCCGTTGGCCGCAGCGGCGCGTGCCTGCAGTGCGCGCAGCGCCGCCGCCGCGCCATCGTCTGCCGCGCGACGTGCATGCCAGAGCCCGAGCACCAGCTGCGCCTGCGGCTGCACGGCCCGCGCTGCACGGCGGTGAAAGTGACGCGCAAGGCTGGCCTGCAGTCGCCCCGCGAAGGCATCGGTGTCACCGACAGCCGCAAACGACAGTTCGTCGGCCAATTGCGCGACGCCGGCCGCCAGCGCCCACAAGGCAGCAGGCTGCGCCGTAAACGACTCGCGCACCCAGGAGTTCGCACGCAGCGCGGAGAACAGTTCCGCACGTGCCGCCGTGCCACTGCGCAGCGGCCGTCCAAGCCATGCGGCCAGCGGCGCGATACGCGGCGGCATGAAGGCTGTCGGGCCGACCTGCTGGCGCAGCGCCACCCGCGCCAGATTCGCGTGAATGCCACTTGGAACGAGCCATGTCAGCGTGTGCCACTGCCGCGCAGCAAGGCCCTTGGTCGACGCAAACTCGATTACCGCGCGCGCGGCCTGCGGCCAGAAGCGAGCGTCGGCGGTAAGACTGATGCGTTCAAGCGACACGACAGGTCCATTGTAGAAAGCCATGGACGGCCGGCCAGCGCGTGGCCATGGACGCACGGCGCCGCTGCAGTGCTACCATTGGCTCAATTCAGGCCATCGTCCCGATGCCCCACGGGCGCTTCCGGCCGGTCTTGATCCCCGTAAGACCCCACCTTCTCCCTGTTTCTGAGCGCCTGCTCCGGCGCCGAGAGGACATGTCATGAGCGAAGCCATCAAGTACGTGAGCGACGCGTCGTTCGAATCCGACGTGTTGAAGTCCGACCATCCGGTGCTGGTCGACTACTGGGCCGAATGGTGCGGCCCGTGCCGCATGATCGCGCCGATCCTCGACGAGGTTGCCGGCGACTACAAGGGCAAGCTCACGGTTGCCAAGCTGAACGTCGACGAGAACCAGGCGACGCCGGCCAAGTACGGCATCCGCGGCATCCCGACGCTGATGCTGTTCAAGAACGGCGCGGTGGTCGGCACCAAGGTCGGCGCACTGTCCAAGTCGCAGCTGACCGCATTCATCGACAGCAATATCTAGTCGGACAAGGTCGGGCCATTTGCCCGACCCCGACCTCCCTCGCGGGCGCCTGCCTGTCCCCCGGCGCCCCACCACTCCCCGCGAACCCTATGCAACTTTCCGAACTCAAGGCCCTGCACGTGTCGCAGCTGATCGACATGGCAGGCACGCTCGAAATCGACAACGCCAACCGGTTGCGCAAACAGGAACTGATGTTTGCGATCCTGAAGAAGAAGGCCAAGACCGGCGAACCGATCTACGGCGACGGCACGCTCGAAGTACTGCCCGACGGCTTCGGATTCCTGCGCGCGCCGGAGTCCTCGTATCTGGCGTCGACCGACGACATCTACATCTCGCCGTCGCAGATCCGCCGCTTCAACCTGCACACCGGCGACTCGATCGAGGGCGAGGTGCGCACGCCGAAGGACGGCGAGCGCTACTTCGCGCTGGTGAAAGTGGACAAGGTCAACGGCCAGCCGCCGGAGTCGACCAAGCACCGGATCCTGTTCGAGAACCTGACGCCGCTGTTCCCCGACGAGCCGCTGAAGCTCGAGCGCGACATCAAGGCCGAGGAGAACATCACCGGCCGGCTGATCGACATCATTGCGCCGATCGGCAAGGGCCAGCGCGGCCTGCTGGTGTCGAGCCCCAAGAGCGGCAAGACGGTGCTGATGCAGCACATCGCCCACGCCATCGCCGCCAATCACCCGGACGTCGTGCTGATCGTGCTGCTGATCGACGAGCGCCCGGAGGAAGTGACCGAGATGCAGCGCTCGGTGCGCGGCGAGGTGGTCGCCTCGACCTTCGACGAACCGGCGGTGCGCCACGTGCAGGTCGCCGAGATGGTGATCGAGAAGGCCAAGCGCCTGGCCGAGAGCAAGAAGGACGTGGTGATTCTGCTCGACTCGATCACCCGTCTGGCGCGCGCCTACAACACGGTGGTGCCGGCCTCCGGCAAGGTGCTCACCGGTGGTGTCGACGCCAACGCGCTGCAGCGGCCGAAGCGCTTCTTCGGCGCCGCGCGCAACATCGAGGAAGGCGGCTCGCTCACCATCATCGCCACCGCGCTGATCGACACCGGCTCGCGGATGGACGACGTGATCTACGAGGAGTTCAAGGGCACCGGCAACATGGAGATCCACATGGAGCGCCGGCTGGCCGAG
>Ga0209254_10006442_pt1 | contig 10823 bp, 9 predicted proteins | sample FrelakmetDIP11DI_FD_187148 | JGI IMG/M metagenome (GOLD analysis project Ga0209254, IMG submission 187148) | Freshwater lake sediment microbial communities from the University of Notre Dame, USA, for methane emissions studies - DIP11 DI (SPAdes)... | ecosystem: Environmental > Aquatic >... | reverse complement strand
GGCTTCCGGTGGCGAGCAGGAGATTGTCGTAGGTGAGGTACCGGCCTTCGGTGAGACGCAGCCGCTTCGCATGGCGCTCGATCGAGCACGCACGGGTTCCCGCGCGCCACTCGATGCCGTGGGATTCGTAGAAGGCGGCCGGGCGCAGCACGAGGTGAGACTCGTCTTCGTCGCCCGAGAGAAACTTCTTCGACAGCGCCGGGCGCATGTAGGGGAGGGAGGGCTCGTCGCCCAGCAGGATCACGCGCCCCCGGAAGCCCCGCTCCCGCAGGCCCACGGCGGCCTGCGACCCGGCCTGCCCGCCACCCACGATCACCACGGTGCGGCCGGCGAAGGGGCCGCGGCCGCAGGGTTGCTGGGATATCGATGTGGGGGTCAATGCCCTTCCTCTTGTCCTGGATTCGTGCGAGGTGGTGCGGGTTGCTCGAGGTCTCGTCGAAATCTAGCAGTCTTGCTCTTCCCGGTATGTCCGCCGGCCATGTCCTTGGCGCATGGCGGCCCTGCGCTCGGAAAACCCCAGACCATTCAAGCTCATCGGCGCCGCAATCCGGCTGTCAGTGGCTTGCGTCATTTAAAATACTTACGATATATTATCCGTATCCAAAGTTGAAATCCAGAGGGTCCACGAATCAAGGGCCCGGAAACCATCGGGGAGAAACGCATGGCGACCTATCAAGTGACCTACTGGCAGGAAATTCCCTCGCAGGTCGATGCCCGCGAACCCGGCGCCAAGGCGCACAAGGAAATGCTGAGCCAGCGATTCCAGGAACTGATCGACATCGTGGCTTCCAAGAGGAAACTGGGCGATTCGGATGCTTACATCGCCGGCTGGAACAAGGGTGACAAGGCGGAGCGGGAAGGGACGCCCGAAGCGGTCGCCAAGGCGGTCGCGGCGGAAATCGAGGCTCGCTTCGACCAGTTCCGCGCCGAGGCCCTGGCGCGCTCCCAGTAGGGCGAGCCCGGGAGTCGCCATGGCTACCGTTCGTATATCGATTCCGCCTAGGTCGCCCGGGGTTCGGGGCATATCGGAACCCCGATGGACAGCGTGCTCGAACTGACCAGCGAAGCCTTGGGTGGGGCGGGGGTGGTGTTCACCTTCAACCCCGCGCGTCCCGACGTGCGCGCCGAACGCGTCCTGCGAATCCAGGGCTACAAGGATCTCGGGCGGGTCCGCCCGGCCATCACGCAGGCCGCCGTCGAGATGGCGAAGGTCGCCGAGCGGCTCGCTGCGCCTGGCGCGGCCTGGTGTTGCGTGCCGATCCGCTCGTTGCGCACGGGCGTCATGGGCCTCGAAGGCGGCACGCAACTCCGGTGCGAGGCCTTCGACGAGCTTCTCGCAGGCTGCACGGCGATCGCCCCCTTCGTCCTGTCCGTCGGGCGCCCCATCGGAGAGCACGTGATCGAGCTGGCCGATCGCGGTGACCTGCTCGAGGCCGTGCTCCTCGAGACCGCCGGATGGCTCGCGATCGAGGACGCCACGCGCCAGTTCCGTTCGCACCTGCGCGAGGCGGCCGCGGCCCGCGGCCAGCGGATCACCACGCGCCTGGGCCCCGGCTACACCTACCGTTACGGCAAGGCCGAGGTGATGTGGGCGCTGGAGGAGCAGGCGGCGCTCTTTTCCCTCTTCGGCGGCGCCGAGCTGCCCGTCACCCTCCACGCGAGTTGTGCCATGAACCCGAAGCTTTCGCGCTCCGGCATGCACGGCCTCGCGCCGGCTTCCATTCCCGAACACCCCGCCACGCACTCTGGCGCCCCGGCCACCCAGGAGCAGAAATCATGAAGATCGCAGGAGATGGTCTCGTCATCATCGGCGAGAATTTCAACGCCACCCGAAAGATCAAGATCACCAGCCCCAAGGTCGTGCAGCAGGACGGCAAGGTGTGCATCGGGTATACCGACCTCGACGGCAACAAGCGCCTGCTCGACGTGACCACGTGCATCCCGGAGGAACCGAACAAGCGCGCGGGCTTCAACATCCCGCACATCGCCGAGGCCTGCCGCCAGAAGGACATGAACTACATCACCTGGGCGATCAAGAACCAGGAGAAGCACGGCGCCCACATCATCGACCTGTGCGTGGACGAGATGTCCGTCTACCCGGAGGAGCGCAAGGAATGGATCCGCTGGCTGGTGCAGACGGCGCAGGGCATCACGGACTCCATCCTGTCCATCGACTCGTCGGACCCGGAAACCATCCGCGCCGGCCTCGAGGCCCATGACAGCGCGAAGGGGCGCCCCGCGATCAACTCCGTGAACCTCGAGGACGGCCGGCAGGTGCTCGTCGACATGGCGAAGGAACGCAACGCCATCCTCTTCGCCAACGCGAGCGGCTCGAGCGGCATGCCCCAGGACGCCGAGCAGCGCGTCGTGAACCTCGAGGGCTGCATGAAGCTCATGGACAAGGGCGGAATCGCCATGGACGACCGCTACCTCGACCCGCTGGTCTTCCCGATCGGCGCGGGCCCCGACTTCGGCCAGCACTACCTGGACGCCGTGCGCACGATGCGCGAGCGCTATCCCGAGGTGCACATCTTCGGAGGCCACAGCAACGTCTCGTTCGGCCTGCCCGAGAGGAAGACCCTCAACTTCACCTTCGTCGCGCTGTCGATCATCGCCGGCTGCGACTCGCTGATGATCGACCCGATCATGAACCCCTCGAAGGAGTTCAACGACTTCATGTTCGCGGCCAATGCCCTCACCGGCAAGGACGAGTACTCCGTGAAGTACCTCAAGTACACCCGCGGCCTGATGGCGCAGGCCAAGAAGGCGGCCGCTGCTTCGGCCGCTTCGGCCGCCGCCAAGGCCGCCGCCTGATACCGACCAAGGAGAGAAGAACATGAAGGAGCTGCTGCCGCGCGAACGCTTCATCCGCACGCTTCGCCACGAGCCGGTCGACCGCGTCTCGGTGCTCTACCGCATGAAGCACGAGGCCAAGGAAAAGATCGCGCGCGTCTTCGGCATCGAGAAGACGGGCACGGGCCTCGGCCACGATCCCTCGCTCGAGCTGCGCCTGGGCAACGACGCGATCATCTACCAGATCGGCATCAATGCCGAGTTCTCCCACCGGCCCATCGCGATCGGCGAGACCTGGTACAACCACTTCGGCGTGGGCTACGGCAAGAGCGGCCTGGAAGGGCGCACCCACGAGGAAGAGCAGGAATTCAAGAAGACGCAGGAGTTCTGGGGCCCGGCCAAGGTGGTGCCCGAGAACTTCCCGAAAAGCCACCCCGTCACCACGACGGAGGCGCTCAAGGCCATGAAGTGGCCGGACCCGGACGACCGTCGCCTGCTGGACCCCATCAAGGCCCTGTGCGAGAAGTACAAGAAGGACTACTTCATCATCGTGGACCTCTCGTCCACGCTGATCGAGGCGGCCTACGCGCACATCGTCGGCACGCAGAACTTCTTCCTCATGACGGCCGACGAGCCGGAGTTGATCGACGGCGTGCTCGACGGCCTGACTGAGTACTACACGAAGCTCGGCGTCAACGCGATCAAGGAGGGCGCCGACATGATCCGCGTGGGCGACGACGTGGGCGCGCAGCAGTCGATGATGCTCTCGCCCAAGATGTGGCGGAACCTCGCGAAACCGCGCTTCCAGACGATGATCGCGGCCTTCAAGAAGGAGAACCCGGACATCTTCGTGAAATTCCACTCGTGCGGCGATTACTCGCCGATCTTCCCGGACATCGTGGAGCTCGGCGCGCATCTCTCAGGGCTCATGCAGCCCACGGGCGGCCTCAAGGACAAGGCGGCCATCAAGGCGAAGTATGGCGGCCAGATCGCGCTGTGCGGCGGCTTCGACGTGCAGCGCACGCTGCCGCGCGGCCAGGTCGAGGACGTGAGAAAGGGCGTGCTCGAGTGCTTCCAGACGCTCGGGCCCGGCGGCGGCTACGTCTTCTCGCCCTCGCACTACATCATGGCCGACGTGCCGATCCAGAACATCATGGCGATGTTCGAGGCGCAGAAGGACTACGGCGTCTACGGCAAGTGGCCGCTCAACTGAACGAATTCACGAGAACCCGACGAGGAGCGCTGCGATGTCCGATCCCGAAGAACCCGTAATCAAGACCCCGGAACGCTGGCAGGAGCGGGCGCCCGCCGGGTGGGAGTGGGAGTCCCTCTGGTCCGCCGTGGAGGAGGGCGACCACAAGTTCGCCGACAAGAGGACGCGCGAGGCGGTCGAAGCGGGCATCAACCCGCGCGTCATCCTCGACGACGGCCTGTTCCCGGGCTTCAACGTCCAGGGCGAGCGCTTCAGCGCGCAGATCATCTTCATCCCGGAGATGCTCATCACCGCGCGCGCGATGAAGGCGGGCCTCGCCATCATCCGGCCCCTGCTCGCCGCCAACAAGGAAAAGCCCGTCGGCACGTTCGTCATGGGCACCGTGCTGGGCGACATGCACGACATCGGCCAGTCGATCGTCACGATCATGCTCGAGAACGCGGGTTTCAACGTGATCAACCTGGGCACCGACGTGCACCCGGACCGGTTCATCTCGACCGCGCTCGAGAACAAGGCGGACCTCGTCGGCTTCTCGGCGCTGCTCTCGACGACCGTCTATTACCAGAAGGTCACGATCGAGGAGTTCCAGAAGGCCGGCCACCGCGACAAGGTGAAGATCCTCATCGGCGGCGCCCCGACCTCGCAGGAATGGGCCGACAGCTGCGGCGCCGACGGCTGGGGCCGCGACGCCATGGAGGCGGTGAAGCTCGCCCTTCGCCTGATGCAGGAGCCGCGCGCGGCCTGGGCCTGATCCCATGAGCGCGCCCGCCGTCACCTTCGTCACGGCCGCCGGGGAAACCCGGCCGGTCAGCGTCGGCCTCGAGGGAACGCTCCTCGATGCCGCGCGTGCCGCCGGCGTCGAGATGGACGCCACCTGCGGCGCGCGCGGGCGGTGCCGCAGCTGCCGCGTGAAGGTGCTCTCGGGCGAAATACCGCCTCCCACCGTCCAGGACACGTTCCAGCTCGGGCACGACGAGGTGCACGAGCGATTCCGGCTCGCGTGCCAGACGCGCGTGATCGCCGACTGCAAGGCCGCCCCGATGCCGCCCAAGGCGGAGTCGGGCTACCAGATCCTCGGCGGCGGCGTGGACCTCGGCACGGATTCGCGCCTGGGCCTGGATTCGGGCGTGACGAAGCACGTGATCCGGGCGAAGACGCCCGAGGGCGAGCATCACCAGACCTCGGACCTGGAGGAGATCCTCGGGTGCCTGCCGGCCGGCACGAACCGGCACCTTGCGCTCGACGTGCTGCGAAAGGTCCCCGGGGCGCTGCGCAAGGAGAAGGGGCAGCTCACCGTCACGACCTTCGGCGACGAGGTCCTCGACATCGAGGCCGGCGACACCTCGGCGCACCGGTACGGGATGGCCTTCGACATCGGCACGACGAGCGTGGTGGGCACGCTCATGGACCTCGCCACCGGGGAGCAGCTCGCCGCGGTGGGCGGCCTCAACCCGCAGGCCCAGTACGGCGGCGACCTCATGTCGCGCATCGCCTTCGCGCAGTTCGACGAAGGCAAGCTCGTCACGCTGCGGGCCAAGATCCTCGGGGCGATCAACGACTTCATCAAGGAGGCGTGCACGAAGGCGGGCGTCTCGCAGGACCACCTCTACAAGATCGTCGTGGTGGGCAACACGTGCATGCATCACGTCTTCCTCGGCGTCGACGTGACCTACGTGGGGCTCGCGCCGTACGCGCCCGTGGTGCGCGACCTCCTGGTCTACCCCGCTCGCGAACTGCCGCTCAAGGCGGCGCCCCATGCGCGGGTGTGCCTGCTTCCCATCGTCGCCGGCTTCGTGGGGGCGGACACCATGGCCTGCGTGCTGGCCACGCGCATCTACGAAAGCGATGAGATCCGCGCCCTCGTCGACATCGGCACCAACGGCGAGGTCGTGATGGGCTCGAAGGGCAAGCTCTACGCCTGCTCCGCGCCCGCCGGGCCGGCGCTCGAGGGGGCGCAGATCCGCCACGGCATGCGCGGGGCCGTCGGCGCGATCGAGCGAGTGGAGATCGGCGAGGACGTCGAGTGCAAGGTGATCGGCGACGCGCCCGCCGTGGGCATCTGCGGCTCGGGCCTCATCGACGCCTGCGCGAAGATGATCGACGCGCGGGTCATCGATTCCAACGGGCTCTTGCGCCGCGAGAGCGCGGAGCCGCTCGCTCCCGCGATCCAGAACCGCATCGCGAAAGGCGAGGCCGGCCGCCAGTTCGTGCTGGTGTGGAAGGACGAGGCGGGACGGGACCACGACATCGCCATCACGCAGGCGGACATCCGCCAGCTCCAGCTCGCCAAGAGCGCCATCTATTCCGGCATCCTGATGCTGCGCGACGTCATGGGCATCCAGGACGACCAGATCGCCGAGCTCATGCTCTGCGGCGGTTTCGGCAATTACATCAGCATCGAGAGCTCGGTGAAGATCCGCCTCCTGCCCGAGCTGCCCCTCGATCGCATCACCTACATGGGCAACGCCGCCGCGATCGGGGCGCAGATGGCGCTCCTGTCGGAAACGGAGCGGCTCAGGGCCTTCGAACTCGCGCAGGGCATCGAGCACGTGGCCCTCGCCGCGCGCCCGGAGTTCCAGGCGATCTTCGTGGACGGCATGAATTTCTCGGGTGAACCGTTCGGCCCGGTGCAACGCCGGCGACCGGTCCGCACCGAGTCGGCCGCGCGGTAGCCTAGCGGCGCGAATCGCCCTCCCGGTCCTCACGACCATGCGCGTCAACCTCCTCTTCGGCTTTCTCGGTTCGGGCAAGACGACGCTCGCCCGTCACCTCCTTTCGAACCTCGAGCCGGGCGTGAAGACGGCCGTCATCGTGAACGAGTTCGGCGAGGTCGGCGTCGACGGCGAGATCCTCAAGGGCGCGAACGTGGACGTGGTGGAACTCAATTCCGGGTGCCTGTGCTGCACGCTGCGCGGCTCGCTCATGATGGCCGTGGAGGAGCTGCGCGAGAAGTCGGCGGTCGAGCGCGTCATCGTCGAGGCGACCGGGGTCGCGCAGCCGGCGGAGCTCCTCGAGACCCTGGCCGACAAGTCGATGAAGGGCGGCCTCGAGATCGGCCCGCTCGTCACGGTGGTCGACGTGGCCAAGTTCCCGAAGCTCGTCTCGATGCTGGGCGACTTCTACCAGGACCAGATCGAGAACGCCGACGTCATCGTCGCCAACAAGATCGACCTGGCGACCCCCGAGCAGCTCGAGGCCGTGGCGCGGGAGCTGCGCGAGCTCAATCCCGAGGCGGACCTCGTCTTCGCCGAGCAGGGGCACGTTCCCCCCGGAGTGCTCTACGAGCCGCGAACGGCGGGCCTCGTGGAAAGGGCCCGCGAGGAGCTGGCCGCAGCGCTGGCGGAGCCGGGTGGCCACGGCGCCCACGCCGGCGATCACGTGCACCATGCCCATGACCATCACCCTCACGGGAACGGACATGACCCTCACCAACACCATGGGCACGACCACGATCACGATCACGGCCACGATCACGTGCATGCCCACGACCCCCACGCGGCGGCCCCGCCCCAGTCGTTCGTCGTGATCGGTTCCGGCGGCACGCGGCGCGAAGGCCTCGAGCGTTTCTTCGCCGCGCTTCCGGACAACGTGTGGCGTGCCAAGGGCTTCGTGCGCGTCGACGGCGCGCCGTGCCTCGTGCAGTACAGTCTCGGGCAGCTCGAGGTCACGCTCGCCCGGGAACCGGCTTCCGAGGCGATGGTGTTCATCGGCCAGCGCATGGATCGTCCCTGGATCGAAGCTCGCTACGCGCTGGCGGCGAGGGAGTGAGCGTGCCCACGACCGCCGCGATCGCCACGGACGCCGGCCGGATGCCGGGCGATGTCCAGGGTACGCCGCAGTTGCTCGCCGAGCGCGCCTACAAGCTGCTGGTGCGCAAGATCACGCGCCTGGAATCCGAACCGGGCTCCGTCCTCGTCGAGCGCGACCTGATGCAGGAGTTCGGCATCGGCCGCACGCCGATCCGGGAAGCGCTGCAGCGGCTCGCGAGCGAACGGCTGGTGAACCACCGGCCGAACCGCGGCATGTTCGTCTCGGAGATCACGGCGAGCAGCGTGCAGGAGATCTACGAGTTCCGTTCCGTCGTGGACGGCCATGCGGCCTGGCTGGCGGCCACCCGCGCCACGCCGGCTCAGGTGGCCGAGCTCGCCCGGTTGCACCAGCGGCTGCTGCGCGCGACCGAGGACGAGGACATCGACGACTACGTCGAGAGCGATCGCCACTTCTACCGGGTGCTCGGCGAGGCGGCGCACAACGCGCTCATCTCCGACACCATCCCGCGCATCTTCAACCTGCACCTGAGGCTCTGGTTCTTCATCTCCCAGAAGACCGGCAGCTGGCAGCCGGTCGCCCAGGCGCACGAGGTGATGACCCTCGGCCTGGTGAAGGCGCTCGAGCGTCGGGATCCGGCTGCGGCCAAACAGGCGATGGAGTCCTACATCGCGGGCCGCCTCGGCGACATCAAGCGCGTCCTCTAGCGTCACCCGCAATGCGCGGCCCGCATGACCGCCCCTGCGCGGCAGCATGGTCGCCTACAGGACCTTCTGCTAGCATGTCCATAGTCCTTTGGTGCCCGGTCCGCTTCCAGCGGCCGGGTTAAACGGGAAACAGGAGCCGGCTCATCGGTGACCTGTGCTGCCCCCGCAACGGTCAGCAGGCGCGGGCGTGTCCACCGGCATTCTTCCAGGAGTGCCAAGCCACTGCGGCGTGAAGCCGTGGGAAGGCCGGATGCGCCAAACCCTGCCCAGCCCGGATACCGGCCAAGCGACCAGGCGGAACGGTCGCGGGAGGCGATCGTCGGCGATCCCCGGATCGCCGGCTCCCTCCCTTCGTTCCAGGCTCCAATACGGGCCCGCGGGGTTGCGGGCCGAGGGAAGGAACATCCATGCCTCACCGCAGCTACTCGATCGCGCGCCTGCGAGGCGCACTCGTCTTCGCCCCCTTCGTCGTCGTCTTGCCGGCGCTTTCGCAGTCGCCACCGGTCTACCAGGGCAGCGAGACGGTCGTGACCGCCGGTCGAATCGAACAGCGCCTGGCCGACTCCCTGCGTTCCGTCGTCGTCGTGACCGCGCGCGACATCGAATCGAGCGGCCAGCTCTCGCTCGCGCAAGTCCTGCAGCAATTCGGTGGCGTCGAAACGGCCACCTCAGGCGGCATCGGCAGCGCCACCTCGATTTTCCTTCGAGGGTCGAACAGCTCCCACGCGCTCGTGCTGGTGGACGGCGTCCGGATCGGTTCGGCCACCCTCGGGACGACGGCCATCGAGAACATCCCGCTCGGCCAGATCGAGCGCATCGAGATCGTCTCCGGTCCCGCGAGCGGCCTTTACGGCTCCGACGCGATCGGAGGCGTGATCCAGATCTTCACCAAGAGCGGAAGCCGTTCGCCCGGGGCGAGCGTGGTGGCCGGCCTGGGCAGCGAGGCCACCGGATCGCTGCGCGGGAGCCTCGCCGGCACGGCGGGCGACACGTCCTACGCGCTCGCCGCGGGGCACTACGAGACCGACGGCTACAACGCCACGCGCGAGACGATCTCCTTCGGCCGCTACAACCCGGACGACGACGGCTACCGCAACACCAACGCCTCCGGGAAGATCACGCACCGTTTCGGCGAGCACCTCGAGATCGGGGCCTCGCTGCTGTACAGCGACGGCAGCACGAAGTTCGACAACGGGCCGGACACGGACGATCGCATCGAGCAGACGCTGACCACCGCCGCCGTGCACAGCCGCCACCGCCTCTCGGACCGGTGGGAAAGCCTCGTCCGGCTCGCGCGCGGCCGCGACGAAAGCGAGACCGTCGGCGCTTTCCCGGGCCGGTTCCGCACCGACCAGGACCAGGCCCTCTGGCAGAACACCTTTCGCCTCGAGGGGCAGTCGATCGTCGCGGGTCTCGAATACCTCGGCCAGAAGGTCGATGCGACCACGGCCTACGAGGCGAACAAGCGCACGGTGCGCTCGGCCTTCGCCGGCTACGTGGGCGAGTTCGGCAGCCACGCGCTCGAGGGGAACCTCCGTCGCGACGACAACAGCCAGTTCGGCTCGCCCACGACGGGCTCCATCGCTTACGGCTTCCAGGTCGCCAAGGGGGCGCGGCTGCGCGCCGTCTACGGGGAAGGCTTCCATGCGCCTTCGTTCAACGATCTCTACTTCCCCGGGTTCGGCAACCCCGAGCTGAAGCCGGAGCGCTCGAAGAGCGGCGAGGCGGGCCTGCAGCTGGACGGCGCCTCGCAGCGCTTCTCCGCGACGGCCTTCAACAACCGCATCGACGACCTGATCGTCTTCTTCTTCGATCCGGTCACGCAGTTCTTCGGGCCTGCCAACCTCGCCAAGGCGCGCATCCGCGGCGTGGACCTCGCGTGGGAGGCGCGGATCGCGGACGTGCGCCTGCGCGCCAAGGGAACCTTCCAGGATCCGGAGTCCGAGGACACGGGCAAGCAGCTGCCCCGGCGCGCAAGGCAATTCGGCAGCTTCATCGCCAGCCGCGGCTTCGGCGCGTGGACGGTCGGCGCGGAGGTCGTGGCGAGTTCCCACCGTTTCGAGACGGCGAACGAGGCGCCCGCCTCGAGGATGGCGGGCTACGCGATCGCGAACCTCACGCTTTCGTGGGCATTGGCGCGGCAATGGCAAGCGGACCTGCGCTGGAACAACGTGACCGACAAGGACTACGAGCAGGTGCAGGGCTACCGCACGCCCGGCAGCAACGTGTTCCTTTCGGTCCGGTGGACGCCCGGTGCCTGAGATGGCCGCGATCGCTTCTGCGGTGACGGCAGGGGCCATCGTGCCAGGGGCGCGGCTTGGCTCGCGTCCCGCAAGGGCGAG
>Ga0209254_10006441_pt1 | contig 10824 bp, 3 predicted proteins | sample FrelakmetDIP11DI_FD_187148 | JGI IMG/M metagenome (GOLD analysis project Ga0209254, IMG submission 187148) | Freshwater lake sediment microbial communities from the University of Notre Dame, USA, for methane emissions studies - DIP11 DI (SPAdes)... | ecosystem: Environmental > Aquatic >... | reverse complement strand
AGCCCAGGGGTTGTACGACCCTGCCAATGAGCACGACGCCTGTGGCGTGGGGTTCGTTTGCAACATCAAGAACGTCAAGAGCCGGCGCATCGTCGAGCAAGGTCTCGAACTCCTGGTGCACCTGACCCACCGCGGGGCCGTGGGTGCAGACCCCAGGGCCGGGGACGGGGCGGGCATCCTGGTGCAGATCCCCGACGCCTTCTTTCGCGCCCAGGTGGGCTTCGAGCTCCCGCCGGCGGGCCGCTATGGCGTTGGGATGGCGTTTCTGCCGCAGGACCCTGGTCGCCGCGAAGAGGTGCTGGGCATCGTCGAGCGCCACCTGGCCGAGGGCGGGCGGCGCGTGCTCGGATGGCGCGAGGTCCCGGTGGACAGCAGTGTCCTGGGGGAGAGCGTTCTGCCCACGGAGCCCTTCATCCGGCAGGTCTTCGTCGCCTGCGGCGATGACTGCCCGGACCAGGACGCCTTCGAGCGCAGCCTCTTCGTGGTGCGCAAGCGCATCGACAATGCCGTCCGCGCCAGCGGTCACAACCAGACCGCCCACTACTTTGCGTCCCTGTCCTCCCGCACCATCGTTTACAAGGGGATGCTTCTGGCCGACCAGGTCGGCGGCTACTACAAGGACCTGCACGACCCGCGCTTCGACTCGGCCCTGGCCCTGGTGCACCAGCGCTTCTCGACCAATACCTTCCCGACCTGGAACCTGGCGCACCCCTTCCGGATGATCGCGCACAACGGCGAGATCAATACCCTGCGCGGCAACCTGAACTGGATGGCCGCCCGCCGCCACTCCATGGAGTCGAACATCCTTGGCGAGGACCTGAACAAGGTGTGGCCCTTGATCCCGGAGGGGCAGTCGGACTCGGCCTGCTTCGACAACGCCTTGGAGCTGCTCGTTGCCGGCGGTTACTCGCTGGCCCACGCCATGATGATGCTGATTCCGGAGGCCTGGGCCGGCAATCCGCTGATGGATGAGGGGCGCCGTGCCTTCTACGAGTACCACGCCGCCCTGATGGAGCCCTGGGACGGTCCGGCGGCGGTGGCCTTCACGGATGGCCGCCAGATCGGGGCCACCCTCGACCGCAACGGCCTGCGCCCGGCGCGCTACCTGGTCACCGACGACGATCTGGTGGTGATGGCCTCCGAGATGGGCGTCCTGGATATTCCGGAGGAGCGCATCGTGCGCAAGTGGCGCCTCCAGCCGGGCAAGATGTTTCTGATCGACCTGGAACAGGGCCGGATCATCGACGACGGGGAGTTGAAGGCGGCACTCGCCGGCGCCAAGCCCTACCAGGCGTGGCTGAACCGCACCCAGATCCGCCTGCGCGAGCTGCCGCCCGACATCGGGCCCATGGCCCCCGGGGCCGAGACCCTGCTCGACCGCCAGCAGGCATTCGGCTACACGCAGGAGGACATCAAGTTTCTGATGACGCCGATGGCGACCACCGGGGAGGAAGCGATCGGCTCCATGGGGGCGGACAACCCGATTGCCGTCCTGTCGAACAAACCCAAGCCGCTGTTCAACTACTTCCAGCAGAACTTCGCCCAGGTCACCAACCCGCCCATCGACCCGATCCGCGAGGAACTGGTGATGTCGCTGGTGTCGCTGATAGGTCCGCGCCCGAACTTGCTAGGCATCGAGGATGCGGGGACCCACCTGCGCCTCGAGGTCGATCATCCGGTGCTGACCAACACCGACCTCGCACGCATCCGCCACATCGAGGATCACACCGGCGGGTCCTTCCGCACCAAGACCATCAGCATCTGCTACGCGGTCGAACAAGGGGTCGCCGGCATGAAGCCCGCCGTAGCCGCCCTCTGTGCGGCCGCCGAGCGGGCGGTGCGCGACGGCTACAACATCCTGGTCCTGTCCGACCGGTCCACCGACGCCGACCACATCCCGATCCCGGTGCTGCTGGCCACTGCCGCCGTGCACCATCATCTGGTGCGCATGGGGCTGCGCACCGAGTCGGGCCTGGTGGTGGAGACCGGTGCGGTGCGCGAGGTCCACCACTTCGCCGTCCTGGCGGGCTACGGCGCCGAGGCGATCAACCCCTACCTCGCCTTCGACACCCTCTCCGCCCTCCGCCCCAGGCTGCCGGAGCGCATCAGCGAGGCCGAGCTGCACAAGCGCTACATCAAGAGCGTCTGCAAGGGGCTGCTGAAGGTCATGTCCAAGATGGGCATCTCGACCTACCAGTCGTACTGCGGGGCCCAGATCTTCGATGCCGTGGGGCTCGAGGGCGGGTTTGTGGACACCTACTTCACGGGGACCGCGTCGCGCATCGAGGGCGTCGGCCTGAAGGAGGTCGCCGAGGAGGCGGTGCGCTGGCACCGCGATGCCTTCGGCGCCAATCCCATCTATCAGACCGCGCTGGACGTCGGCGGGGACTATGCCTTTCGCATTCGCGGCGAGGTCCACGCCTGGACACCCGACTCCATCGGTAAGCTCCAGCACGCGACCCGCGCCAACGACTGGAAGACCTACGAGGAGTTCTCGCGGACCATCAACGACCAGAGCGAGCGCCTGCTGACCCTGCGGGGCCTGTTCGAGCTGGCCCTGAACCGGGACCCGGTACCGCTGGAGGAGGTTGAGCCGGCCCAGGAGATCGTCAAGCGCTTCGCCACCGGGGCCATGTCCTTCGGCTCCATCTCCTACGAGGCGCACACCAACCTCGCCGTCGCCATGAACCGCATCGGCGGCAAGTCGAACACCGGAGAGGGCGGGGAGGAGCCGGAGCGCTTCCAGCCGCTGGCCGACGGGTCGCCCAACCCGGCCCGGTCCGCCATCAAGCAGGTGGCCTCGGGGCGCTTCGGCGTCACCACCGAATACCTGGTCAACTCCGACGACATCCAGATCAAGATGGCCCAGGGGGCCAAGCCCGGCGAGGGCGGGCAGTTGCCCGGACACAAGGTGAGCAAGCAGATCGCCCGGGTGCGCCACTCCACCCCCGGGGTCGGGCTGATTTCGCCCCCGCCTCACCACGACATCTACTCCATTGAGGACCTGGCGCAGCTCATCCACGACCTGAAGAACGTCAACCCGCGGGCCCGCATCTCGGTGAAGCTGGTCTCAGAGTTGGGGGTGGGTACTGTGGCGGCTGGGGTCTCCAAGGCCCACGCGGACCACGTGACCATCGCCGGCTACGAGGGAGGGACCGGTGCCTCCCCGCTGACGTCCATCAAGCACGCCGGCTCGCCCTGGGAGATCGGGCTGGCCGAGACCCACCAGACCCTGGTGCTGAACCGGTTGCGCGGGCGTATTGCGGTCCAGGTGGACGGCGGCCTGCGCACCGGGCGCGACGTGGTCGTCGGCGCCCTGCTCGGGGCAGACGAGTTTGGCTTTGCGACGGCACCGCTGATCGTGTCCGGCTGCATCATGATGCGCAAGTGCCACCTGAATACCTGCCCTGTGGGCGTGGCCACCCAGGACCCGGAGCTGCGCAAGCGCTTCACGGGCAAACCTGAGCATGTGGTCAATTACTTCTTCTTCGTGGCCGAGGAGGTCCGCCGCCTGATGGCGCGGCTCGGCTTCCGCCGCTTCAGCGACATGATCGGCCGCGCCGATCTCATCGACATGCGCCGGGCTGTCAGTCACTGGAAGGCCAAGGGCCTCGACTTCTCGCGGCTGCTCCACCTGCCGCCGGCCCGACCCGGGGTCGCGACCCACCACTGCGAGGCGCAGGATCACGGCTTGGCCAAGGCCCTCGACCACGAGCTGATCCGGCAGGCCGGTCCGGCGCTGGAGGAGGGCCGGCCGGTGCGGATCGAGGTCGCCATCCGCAACCACAACCGCAGCTTCGGCGCCATGCTCTCGGGGCGGGTGGCGGAGCGCTACGGCCACGCCGGCCTCCCCGATGACACCATCTTCATCGGGGCTCAGGGGACCGCAGGCCAGTCCTTCGGGGCCTGGCTGGCCAGGGGGGTCACGGTGGACCTGCAAGGGGAGGCCAACGACTATGTGGGCAAGGGGCTCTCCGGCGGGCGCATCGTGGTGCGTCCGCCCGCCCAGTCTGCTCTGGCCCGCGCCGAGGACAACATCATCGTCGGCAACACCGTGCTCTATGGCGCCATCGCCGGGGAGTGCTACTTCCGCGGTGTGGCGGGGGAGCGCTTCGCGGTACGCAACTCGGGGGCGACCGCCGTTGTCGAGGCCGTCGGCGACCACGGGTGCGAGTACATGACCGGCGGCATCGTCGTCTGCCTCGGCCCCACAGGGCGCAATTTTGCCGCCGGCATGAGCGGCGGCATTGCCTATGTGCTGGACGAGTCCGGGGATTTCGCGCGGCGCTGCAACCTGGCGATGGTCGAGCTTGAGCCCATCGCCTCCGAGGATGATGCCCTGGAGGCCCTATACCACCAGGGTGGCGACCTCGCCGCCCACGGCCGTGTCGATCTCAGCCGCGACATGACGCGGTTCGACGCCCTGCGCCTGCGGCAACTCGTCGAGCAGCACCTGCACTACACCGGCAGCGCGGTGGCGCAGCGCCTCCTCGCGGACTGGGCGGAGAGCCTGCCCAAGTTCGTCAAGGTCATGCCGGTGGACTACCGCCGCGCACTCACCCAGTTGCTCGCAGAACAACAGGCCGCGCGTAGCGACGCCGCCTAGGAGGGTCATCAATCATGGGCAAGGTAACCGGCTTCATGGAGATTGCGCGTTCGGATCGGGTCTATGCCCCGGTCGCGGATCGTCTCCAGCACTATGAAGAGTTTGTCATCCCCCTGGGCGAGGAAGGCGCGCGCCAGCAGGGCGCGCGCTGTATGGACTGCGGCATCCCCTTCTGTCATCAGGGGTGCCCGGTCAACAACCTGATTCCGGACTGGAACGATCTGGTGTACCGCGGCGACTGGAGGCAGGCGGCTGAGGTCCTACATTCCACCAACAACTTCCCCGAGTTCACCGGGCGTATCTGCCCCGCGCCCTGCGAGGCGGCCTGCACCCTGAACATCGACGACAGCCCGGTGACCATCAAGACCATCGAGTGCTCCATCGTCGACCGCGCCTGGGAGGAGGGTTGGATACAGCCGCAGATCCCGGCCCACCGCACCGGCCGGCGCGTCGCCGTGGTGGGGTCGGGCCCGGCGGGCCTCGCCTGCGCACAGCAGTTGGCCCGGGCTGGTCACAAGGTGCACGTCTACGAAAAGCAGGACCGCATTGGCGGGCTGATGCGTTACGGCATCCCGGACTTCAAGATGGCGAAGTACCTCATCGACCGGCGCATCGCCCAGATGCACGCGGAGGGGGTCGCCTTCCACAATCAGACCCATGTCGGGGTGGAGCTGCCGGTGAGTCGGCTGCTTGACGACTTCGATGCCCTGGTCCTCGCCGGCGGCTCGGAGCAGCCGCGCGATCTCCCCATCCCCGGGCGCGGTCTGGAGGGGGTCCTGTTCGCCATGGACTTCCTGCCCCAGCAGAACCGACGCGTGGCCGGCGACCAGATGAACGGCGTCACCGCCGAGGGCAAACACGTCGTGGTCATCGGCGGCGGGGACACAGGTTCCGACTGCATCGGGACTTCCAACCGCCATGGCGCCCTCTCGGTGACCCAGTTCGAGATCCTGCCCCGGCCGCCGGAGAAGGAGGACAAGTCGCTGACCTGGCCCAACTGGCCAAACCGGCTGCGGACATCCTCCTCCCACGAGGAAGGCTGCGAGCGGCTGTGGTCGGTCGCCACCAAGGCCTTCCTCGATGACGGCAACGGCCGCGTGCGCGCGGTGCGCTGCATTCGGGTCGAGTGGGCCCGAGACGCGGCGGGGGCCTGGCGCATGACCGAGGTGGCAGGCTCCGAGTTTGAGCTGAAGGCCGACCTGGTGCTGCTGGCCATGGGCTTTGTGCACCCGGTGCACGAGGGCCTGCTCGCCTCCCTGCGGGTCGATCTGGACAGTCGTGGTAACGTCAAGGGCGGTACCGAGGGCCCCGAGGCATACCACACCTCAGTCCCGCGGGTCTTTGCTGCCGGCGATATGCGCCGCGGGCAGTCCCTGGTCGTCTGGGCGATCCGCGAGGGCCGTCAGTGTGCGCGAGCGGTTGACGAATACCTGATGGGCAGGTCGGAGCTGCCGCGCTAGGTTCGTCAGGAACCAAGAGCCCGATCGGGCCGCTCCCGATCGACGAGGGTCAGCGCCCCTCGGTTGGTGGGGCTGTGGCGATGGACAGGCTCAAGCGGCCCGGCCATCGCCACGGCACAGGGTTGCTAAGGCGTCACACGCAGCCCTGGGCGAGCATGGCGTCGGCCACCTTGACGAAGCCGGCGATGTTGGCCCCGCGCACGTAGTTCACGAAACCGTCGGCCTCGCCATAGCGGACGCAGTTCTCGTGGATCGACTTCATGATCTGCTGGAGGCGCATATCGACCTCCTCGCGAGGCCAACGGACGACGCCTGCGTTCTGGGTCATCTCCAGACCCGACACCGAGACACCGCCGGCGTTGGCGGCCTTGCCCGGGCCGTAGAGCACGCGGGCCTGCAGGAAGACATCGACGCCCTCGGGGGTCGTCGGCATGTTGGCCCCCTCGGAGATACAGTGGCAGCCGTTGGCGACCAGGGTCCGGGCGTCTCCCTCGTCGATCTCGTTCTGGGTGGCGCTGGGGAAGGCCAGGTCGCACTTCACGCCCCAGGGCCGCTCCCCGGGCAGGAACCGGGCATGGGGGTAGCGGTCCGCGTACTCGCTGATGCGCCCCCGGCGGACGTTCTTGAGGTCCATGATCCAGGCGAGCTTCCCTTCGTCGATGCCCTGATCATCGACGATGGTTCCGCCGGAATCCGACATGGTGATCGGCTTGGCGCCGCAGTGGATCAGCTTCTCGACCGTGTATTGAGCGACATTGCCGGAGCCGGAGACGGCCGCGACCTTGTGACGCACACTGTCGCCACGCGTTGCCAGCATCTCTTCGGCGAAGTAGACGGCGCCATAGCCGGTCGCCTCGGGGCGGATCAGCGACCCGCCGTAGGCCATACCCTTGCCGGTCAGCACGCCGTTGAAGCGGTTGGCGATACGCTTGTATTGGCCGAACAGGTAGCCGATCTCGCGGCCGCCCACGCCGATGTCGCCGGCGGGGACGTCGGTGTCGGGCCCGATATGGCGGTAGAGCTCCGTCATGAAGGACTGGCAGAAGCGCATCACCTCATTGTCGCTCTTGCCCTTGGGGTCGAAGTCCGAACCGCCCTTGCCGCCGCCCATCGAGAGCGTCGTTAGGCTGTTCTTGAAGACCTGCTCGAAGGCGAGGAACTTGAGCACGCCGATGGTGACGGTGGGATGGAAGCGCAGGCCGCCCTTGTAGGGCCCGATGGCGCTGTTCATCTCGATGCGGTAGCCCCGGTTGATCTGGAACTGACCCTGATCGTCCACCCAGGGAACGCGGAACATGATCACCCGCTCGGGTTCGACCATGCGCTCGAGGATGCGCGCCTCGCGGTAAGCCCTGGAGGCCTCGACCACCGGGTAGACCGATTCCACCACCTCGCGGACGGCCTGGTGGAACTCAGGCTCATTCGGGTTCCTGGCCACCACCTCGGCCACGAACTGCTCGACGGCCTTGGACCCATGGCCCGTGTCGGCCCCGCCCGAAACGCCCGTTGTATTCGCTGACATACCTTCTTCCCCGGGGCCGCGCCCGTTCGAATCGTTCGCTGAAGATGCCGCCCGGCCAGGATCGCCGGGTTGCCGTTCCATGATCGGCCCGGGCGCACATCGCAGTTGCACCAGGATGGATCATGCGGCGCGCATGATAGGCCCGCTTAGGTGCACTCGCAACGGCGTATACTCCCGGGCCGAGCCAGCAAGGGGCACCGCATTGGTGCGTTAGGGCCCCGGGGCTGGCAGTCGCTCGGCAGGCTCCCGCGGCCTGCCGGATCGCAAACGATGCAGGTGACCCCATGATCGAATCGCACTTCAGCACGGGCATCCCGGCGCTCGACCGCGTGTTTCGCGGGCTGCTACCCGGCGACAATCTGGTCTGGCACGTCGACGCCGCCGCCGACTTCGCGCCCTTGGTGCCAGGCTACTGTCGGGCGGCACAGAAGGCGGGGCGCAAGCTGATCTACTTCCGCTTCGCCGACCATGAGCCCTGGCTCGGGGAGGGTGACGTGGGTGGGGTTCACCACCTCAATGTGGCCCAGGGCTTCGAGCGCTTCGTCACCGAGGTCCGATCGGTCATTCACGGGGCGGGTCGCGGCACCTTCTTCCTGTTCGACTGCCTGTCCATCCTGGCCGAGGTCTGGTCCAGCGACCGAATGCTCGGCAACTTCTTCCTGCTGACCTGTCCCTACGTCTACGACATGGAGTCGCTGGCCTACTTCCCGCTGCTGCGTAACGTCCACTCGGCGCAGGCCACGGGGCCGATCTCGCGCACCACCCAGATCCACACCGAGATCTACCGCTACAAGGGCACCATCTATATCCAGCCGAGCAAGGTGGAGCATCGCTATTCACCGACGATGTGCATGCTGCACGCTTGGCAGGGCGATCGCCTTACACCGATCTCGGACAGCTCGACCATTGCGGAGATCCTCACCGCCAAGCCCTGGGCAGGGCTCGACGCCGTCCATTTCCGTCTCGGCAGGTGGAATCGCACCTTCCTCCAAGCCGAGCGCATCTGGGAACTCCAGCAGCGCGGGGTGGATGGCGGGGAGGAGGCCAGGGAGGTCTTCCGGACCCTGGTGCGCATGGTCTTCAGCCGCGACGAGCGGGTGCTGCCCCTGGCCGAGAAGTACCTCGACCTTGGTGACCTGGTCACCATCTGGAAGCGGATCATCGGCACCGGCCTGATCGGCGGGAAATCGGTGGGCATGCTGCTGGCCCGCGCCATCCTGCGTAAGACCGACTCACGCTGGCAGACCCTGCTCGAGGCCCACGACTCCTTCTTTATCGGCTCCGACATCTTCTACACCTACCTGGTGGACAACGGCTGCTGGCTGCACCGTCAGCGCCAGGTCGGTTGCCGGGAGGCCCTCGTGGATGACCTGCACGAGGCCCGTCGGCGCATCATCACCGGCCGCTTCCCGGACGATCTCGTGGAAGGTTTCGCCGAACTCCTCGACTACTACAGCCAGTCGCCGATCATCGTCCGTTCGAGCAGCCTGCTGGAGGACAGCTACGGCAACGCCTTCGCCGGCAAGTATGAGAGCGTGTTCTGCGCCAACCAGGGCTCCCAGCAGAAGCGCCTGGACGATTTCATGGCGGCGATCAAGACCATCTACGCCAGCACCATGAGCGAGAAGGCCCTGCGTTACCGGGAGCAGCGCGGTCTGCTCGACCGCGACGAGCAGATGTCGCTGCTGGTGCAGCGGGTATCGGGGCGTCGCTACGGCAACTACTTCTTCCCGCAGGTCGCGGGGGTGGGGTTGTCGATGAACCCCTATGTCTGGAACAAGCTCATCGACGCCAAGGCCGGCATGGTCCGGCTGGTCTTCGGCCTGGGGACGCGGGCCGTGGACCGCTCGGACGACGACTACACCCGGGTGGTGGCCCTCAATGTCCCGCAACGGCGCCCGGAGAGCGACGACGAGGAGGTGCGGCAGTACTCCCAGCGGCGCGTGGATGTGATCGACCTGGACGCCAGCCAGGTGATTGCGGTCGAGTTCTCCGACATGCCGGACCGCAAGGACGAGCTCCCGCTGCACATCTTCGCCTCCCCTGACGAGGGACTGGTGCGTCGAGCGGCGAATCAGGGGCTGCCGCCCCCGACAACGCAGCTCCTGACCTTCGAGCACCTGTTGTCGAAGACCCCCTTCGTCGCCGACATGCGGGAGATGCTGAGGCTCATCGAGGGTGCCTACGAGTACCCGGTGGACATCGAGTTCACCGCGAACTTCGCCGACGGCGACCAATACAAGATCAACCTGGTGCAGTGCCGTCCGCTCCAGGTTGCCACCGACATGGCCGCCACCAGCCTGCCGGAGCCGGCCGCCGAGGACATCGTGCTGGAGGCCACCGGCGCCGTCATCGGCAAGAGCCGCCACCATGCCATCGATCGGGTGATCTATGTGACGCCTGCCGTCTACGGGCAGTTGCCGACCCAGGACCGGTATGCGGTGGCGCGCCTGATCGGCCGCCTTCTGCACCTCGATGGCCCCCAGCGTTCCCGCGAGGTCCTGCTGGCGGGGCCCGGCCGTTGGGGGACGACTATGCCCCTCCTGGGGGTGCCGGTCTCCTTCGCCGAGATCGATACGGTGGCCGTGCTGTGCGAGATCGTTGCCATGCGCGAGAACCTGGTCCCCGACGTCTCCCTCGGCACCCACTTCTTCAACGACCTGGTCGAGATGGACATCCTCTACCTGGCCCTCTTCCCCGGTCGGGCGGGCAATCGTTGGAGCCTGGAGTTCTTCGAGCAGTCGCCGAACCGACTGGCCGAGCTCGTCCCGGAGGCGGCCCAGTGGGCGCACGTCGTGCGGGTCATAGACCCGCCCCGCGACCCGGCGTCCAAGACCGGCCTGACGCTCTGGGCCAGCTCGGTCGACCAAAAGGTCCTGTGTTATCTGGGTCCCTGAGCATCGTGACGAGCCGGCGTTGTCGGGCCTGAGTTGGTCCATGGTCCGGCCAAGCCCCAACAGGGGCGAGCGAGATGCCCGTCCGCGATGAGCCCAGGTGGCAAGACTCATGGTCACGGCCGTCAAGACGCGGGATCGGGACCCGCAGCGCCCGCTTGCGATACTCCCGACACCTGTCGATAATCCCCAACCTTTTGCCCAGCAGGGAATCAGAACAATCCGATGAAAGTTGGCATCCCAAGAGAGATCCTGGCCGGGGAGACCCGGGTCGCCTCCACCCCTGAGGTGGTGAAGCGGCTGGTCAAGACCGGCCTTGACGTGTGGGTCGAGGCAGGGGCT
>Ga0209254_10006440_pt1 | contig 10825 bp, 10 predicted proteins | sample FrelakmetDIP11DI_FD_187148 | JGI IMG/M metagenome (GOLD analysis project Ga0209254, IMG submission 187148) | Freshwater lake sediment microbial communities from the University of Notre Dame, USA, for methane emissions studies - DIP11 DI (SPAdes)... | ecosystem: Environmental > Aquatic >... | reverse complement strand
CGGCCTTGCTCTCCAGGTTCAAAGCGTGGTGAACACGGTGAACAGCCCTGCAGTGAACGGCCGGGCGGGGGCTCTGCTTGGGCTATCTGACCCGAGCGCGCGCGACTACACCGTGACGGCAGCCATCGTCCCACCGGATTCGTCGTCCGGCAGTACCGTGTCGGACGTCGTCGGGGTGACCGCAGTGAGCGCCGGGCCAAAGGTCTCCGCGGCGGCGGCGAACAACAACATGGCAACCACCGAGACGGCTCCGCCGAGCGCGACATAGCCCCACAGCAGGGGCGACGGCGCGAGGAAGGTCGGCAATGCCAGGCCGACCAGGTAGCCGTTGAAGCCATACAGGCCGGCATGCAGGGCGTCCTTTGCCACGCCCAGCCAGTAGGCCGCGAGCGTCGCCGCGACCAGTGCAATGAGGCCGCCGATGGCGACCTGGGGCATCCCGCCAGCGTACGAGCCCCAGCTGATGGCGATGATGAACACCAGGCCGGAGACCGGATTGTCCTGGAACATCACCTGCCCAACGCCGCGCAGGTTGACGTCCACGAAGCGCAGGCTCGCGGACGAGGCACACAGCTTTTCCCAGCGTTCTACCAATCCGGTCATGGTCGCCTCCCGTGAGATACCGTCGCTGCCCCTGATGCCGCTTCGCGGTGCAACCGCCGCTCAGCGCCAGAAATGCGGCGGGGGAATGCCGCAGCCGGTGACTTCCTCGCGCACGACTCCCCAGAACTCGCGCACCTTCTCCCTAACCTGCACAGTCTCGCGGCCCAGCACCTTGTAGATGAGGCCGGCGTCATTTGGCAACCGGCATGCACCGTGGGCAATGCCCTGCGCCAGATCGACGTCCGCGCCGAGCCGCGCAGCGATGCGGTCGGCCGGTTCCCTGGGCGTCAGCACGATCACGTTGCCGAACACATCGAACGAATCCATCACGCCTGTCTGCCTCACGGCATGGCGTGCAGGCTCAAGTGCCAGCTTCTCGGTGAACAGCAGCCGTCCGCCAGGCCGCTGGGCTGCGACCGAGAGCGACAGCAGCGTCGCTCCAAAGCACTCCTGTGGATGATGGTGCTTGCGTCCCGGCTGGACGATTTCCCCGTACAACAGCGTGGCTGTCGGTGCGAGCGTGATCTGGGTATCGCTCGCGAAGCGCGAGCGGCGGTGGGGGATCAGTGGTTCGGGCAGGAACTCAAGGTAGGCGCCGTCGTCCAGCACGAATGACTGACTCTGCGCCGCATAGTTCACGTCCATGGCGTGTATCTTCGTCGCTGACTGGGTCGTGACGTGCGCCCTCGCCTGGGCCCCAAGGGCGACCTCGAGCGACAGGCGGTCGCCCTGCAGCAGGCAGCCGGATGAAGTGATCAGGAAGACGTGGGCGAGGTCCGGCAGCGCGGGATCGGAGTGCAGGGCGCGCTGGGCCAGATAGGGCACGCGTCGATCGAGTTCCGCCAGGATCGTGCGGCCTTCACGTCGCTCGAAGCCAAGCCGCAGGAATCCGGATTTGCCGACCGTGCCGCTCGGCATCTGCTCCGGCTCGTCCTGGAATGCAGCGAGCTCCGGGGTGGTCCGGCCGAGCCTGGCCGCCGACCCGTCATTCATCAGGCACGCTGCCGGTTGGGCAGCTTGAAGTCGAAGAGCAGATCGCTGCAGATCAGCTGGACCAACTCGGGTATGCCATCGCCGGTCTTGCAGTTGGTGAACAGGAACGGCTTCTCGCCCCGCATCATCTTCGAGTCGCGGGCCATCACTTCGAGACTGGCGTCAACGTGAGGCGCGAGATCCGTCTTGTTGATGACGAGGATGTCCGACTGCGTGATGCCGGGCCCATTCTTGCGTGGAATCTTGTCGCCGGCGGCGACGTCGATGACGTAGATGAAGAAATCGACGAGGGCTGGGGAAAAGGTCAGCGTCAGGTTGTCGCCGCCGCTCTCGATCAGCACCACGTCCCCGTCGGGAAAGCGCGCCTCCATGTCCTCGACCGCCGCGAGATTCATGCTGGGGTCCTCGCGCACTGCCGTGTGCGGGCAGGCGCCTGTTTCGACACCGAGGATGCGTTCCTCCAGCAGGATGCCCTTGAGCGTGCGCTGGACGTGCTTCGCATCCTCGGTCGTGACCACGTCGTTGGTGATGATCAGGACCTTGATGCCCAGTTCCAGCAGCCGCGGCGTGATGGCCTCCACGATGGCGGTTTTACCGGACCCGACCGGGCCGCCGACTCCGATGCGCGTGATCTTCTTCATCAGTTCATGAACAGGCGAACGTGCGCCTTGACGTGGACTGCCGCCAGGATTTCGGTCAGCGGCGCAAAGCCTGCCATGTCGGTCAGCTCCGCCATGGCCGCGGCTTCGTAGGCGGCGGCGACCTCGGCATTGAGGCAGTAGAGCATGCGCTGCGTATCGACGTGACTGACCTTCATGAGACGCAGCGCTGCGCCCAGGATCATCGCGGCGACACCGTGCTGGTGCACTGCGAAGGCGGCGCGCGCCGGGAGGCCCTGCGCGGCGAAGTTGGCCGCCAGCCCAACCGGGTAGCACCCCGGGGTCGCGCCGGACTCGATGCGCTCCCGCCAGTCCCGCAGGAGCGGCACCGCAGTGACCTCGACCCCCAGTTCGGTGAATTTCTTGCCGATGCGCACGGACATGGCACGGGTCTCGGCCGAGAGCTTGCGCGCGTATACGATCTCGTCGATCCGGATGAGCTCTGCGAGGTTACCGGTGGATGCAGCGCGATGCGCGAAGATGACGGCGATCCCGTCGCCCCGGGCGGCCTGCTCGACCGCGGTGCGCGCGAAGGCCAGAAGGGTGCCGGCATCGGTGACTACGCCCTTCTGGATCGCGGACTCGAGGCCGCCGGAGAAGGCGAAGGTGCCGACGGGAAGCATCGAGTCGCCAAACTGCAGCAGGCGAACGAGCTGGCCTGCGTCAGCCTGCCCCACGGGATCGCGATCAGCGATCATCATTTGACGGGCCGCAAGGCGGTCGGCGGGTGCCCGTGCGCGCTGCCCGTTTCCGCATCGACCGTGGCGTAGCGCTCCTGCGTGTGCGTATGCACCGGTCCCTCGGCGCCGCCGAACAGCCGGCGCGATTCGTGCGGTGCTAGGTAGGGAACGACCCGGGCGCCCGGCACGAACTCGTAGCGGATACCCTCGAAGCGGTGTGTGTTCATGACCGACGCCATGACCTTGCGGTCCACGGTCAGCGGCACGTAGACCACGCCGCCCTTGACGAGTGCCGGCCAGTGCTGGTTACCAAGCGCATGACCGAGCTCGACGCAGGTGCGCACGGCGATCTCCGATCCGTCGCTAGCGAGCCCATCCAGGTGGATGACCATCACGTCGCGCAGGCTGAGCCGCGCGACCACGGCGGACGGCGCAGCGGCATCCCAGAGCAGCACGTCGCCATCCTGCATGAAGGTGCCGCGCTCGAGCGATACGGCGATCTCGAGGCCGCCGGTGGTCTTCTTGCGCAGGCGGTTCTTCTGTGCCTCCCAGTGGTCTAGCGCAAACGTATCCACGGATGCCGCGGCCAGGCGGGCCGCCCACTCCGGATCGCTGGCGTTCCCCAGTACGGACTCGATGAGGATCATTGCGCAGCGCTCAGCTGAAGAAGTACTTCTGGTTCAGCGAGACCGTCTTCAGGGGCGCGACCGTCGCATGCTTGCCATCGACGGTGACCGCGAACGTTTCCGGGTCAACTTCGATCTTCGGGGTCCCAGAATTGCGCACCATGTTCCGCTTGCTGATCTTGCGCGTGTTCTTCACGGCAATGACCTGGCGATTGAGGCCGAGGCGCTTCTTGATGCCGGAGGCGTGTGCCGCGCCGGAGACGAACGTCACGCAGCTGTCGGCCAGCGCCTGGCCGAACTGCCCGAACATCGGCCGGTAGTACACGGGTTGTGGCGTCGGCAGTGACGCATTAGGATCCCCCATGAGGGCCCAGCTGATGACGCCGTTCTTCAGAACCATCTTCGGCTTCGCGCCGAAGAAACCAGGCTCCCACAGCACGAGGTCGGCGATCTTGCCAACTTCGACGGAACCCAGCACGTGTGAGATCCCGTGCGTGATCGCCGGATTGATCGTGATCTTGGCAACGTAGCGCAGGACGCGGAAGTTGTCGTTGCCCTTGGCGTCCTCCGGCAGCTTGCCGCGCCCGGTCTTCATCGCATCGGCGGTCTGGATGCAGCGCAACCAGCACTCGCCGATACGCCCCATCGCCTGCGAGTCGCTGGAGAACATCGAGATCACACCGAGGTCATGCAGCACGTTCTCGGCCGCGATGGTCTCCGCGCGGATGCGGCTTTCAGTGAATGCCACGTCCGACGGGATGTCGGGACTGAGGTGGTGGCAGACCATGATCATGTCGTAGAGCTCGGCCTGGGAATTGATGCCGTACGGCAGAGTCGGATTGGTCGAGGAAGGCAGCACGTTCGGCAGGGCCGATATCCTGATGATATCCGGCGCGTGGCCGCCGCCGGAGCCCTCCGTGTGGAACGAGTGCACGGTACGGCCCTCGAAGGCCTCGATCGTGTCTTCGACGAAGCCGGACTCGTTCAGCGTGTCGGTGTGGATGCAGACCTGGACGTCCATGTCGTCAGCGACGGTGAGCGCGGAACGCAGCACAGCGGGTGTCGTGCCCCAGTCCTCGTGGCACTTGAAGCCGACCGCGCCGGCCTTGATCTGCTCGATGAGCGCAGCCTTCCCGTGCCCGTGGCCCTTGCCGAGGATGCCGACATTGACCGGCCAGCCCTCGATCGCGCGCAACATCGTGCGGATGTTTCCAGGCCCTGGCGTGACGGTCGTCGCGTTGGACCCGTCCGATGGTCCGGTGCCGCCGCCGATCAGCGTCGTCGTGCCGTTGGAGAGCGCCGCGTAAGCCTGCTGCGGCGAAATGAAATGGATGTGGGTATCGATGCCGGCGGCGGTCAGGATCAGGTTGGCACCGGAGATCGCATCGGTCGCGAGGCCGCATTCCAGGCCCTTGGTGATCCCGTTCATCGTCTGCGGATTGCCGGCTTTGCCGATGGCGCAGATGCGCCCGTCCTTGATGCCGACGTCCGCCTTGACCACGCCCAGCACTGCATCGATGATCGTTACGTTCGTGATAACGAGATCGGGCGCGCCGCCCGCGCGCGTGATCTGGTTGTCCATGCCCATGCCTTCGCGCATGCTCTTGCCGCCGCCAAAGACGATTTCGTCCCCGGATGGCCCGCGCAGGTCGCGCTCGATCTCTACGAATAGCCCCGTATCGCCGAGGCGGATACGGTCACCCGTCGTAGGGCCGAACAGGCCGACGTATTCATTGCGTGTAATGGTCGCCATGTGTCACCCCTGACCCTTGGCTGGCCGCTTCGCGGCCGGTGAACGGAAGCCGCGCTTCGCAGCGAGTGCTATGGCCTTCGCCTTCTTTGTGCCGCCAGTCTTGCCGGCCGTGGGACCGTCAGTGAGATTGTTGAACCCAAACGCCGCGCGCTTGCCGAGGTAAGGAACCACCGTGACTTCGCGTTCGTCGCCAGGCTCGAACCGCAGCGCAGTGGAGGCCGGGATATGCAGGTGCTGTCCGAAAGCCGCGGCGCGATCGAACTCGAGGGCACGATTGACCTCGAAAAAGTGAAAGTGCGATCCGACCTGCACCGGGCGGTCGCCGGTATTGCGGACCTTGAGCTTTGTCGCCGTGAGTTGTTCATGGAACGGCACGGGCTCCTTCCGGCAAACGTACCCGCCGACCGGGACCTCGGTGGTCGCCGGGTCGACGTTCGGACCGACGGTTGGAAAACTTCTGGCACTCCCCATGTTCAGTCTCCTTTGGCGTCAGTCACTGGATCGGCGTGTGCACGGTTACGAGACGGCTACCGTCCGTGAACACGGCTTCGATCTGCACGATTGGAATCAGGTCTGCCACGCCCTCCATCACGTCCTTCTTCGACAGGACCTCGCGCGCCTCCTTGGCCACCTCTTCGATGGTGCGACCAGCCCGCGCGCCATCCAGGGCTGCTGCCGATATCACGGCGACGGCCTCCGGGTGATTCAGCTTGAGGCCCTTCGCCTTGCGCTTGAGCGCAACGTCGGCCAGCATGTAAATAATGAGCTTGTCGAATTCCCGCGGCGTGAGATGCATGCTTTCCTCCCGGTCAGAACTGCCTGCCGGCCAGATGATTTAATTGTTGGCCCGACTAAAGCATGAACACCGAAGGAGATCAAGATGTTTCTCCGGCAGCGCGAGGCCACGCCGATGAACAGGCGTCGGGACGCCTGGCACTGCAGATTGTTGCGGCCTACGCCACTGCTTTCGTGGCCTTTGGTTTCATCGTTGATTCACCCGGGGAAATCGCCCGCGGGCTCCTGGCCATCCTGACTTCCCGCGACACGCTGCTCACCGACTACTTCGGCGTCGGTGGAGTCGGTGCCGGCTGTATCAATGCGGGCCTCCTCACCTTGTCCGCGTGTCTCGTGTATTACAAGGCACAGGCAAAGGTAACCGGCGCCTCGGTCGCTGCACTGTTGCTCGTGCTTGGATTCGGATTGTTCGGCAAGAACCTGCTGAACATCTGGGGCATCGTGGCGGGCGTTTACCTCTACTCGCGCGTCCGGAAGCAGCCTTTCGCGACGAACATCAACATCGCCTTCTTCGGCACCGCGCTGGCTCCGATCTTTTCGGAGATCCTGTTCAGCAGCAGCCTTTCCCTGGCAACCAGTCTGCCGCTCGGCATCCTTACCACCCTGGTGATCGGGTTCGTGCTGGCGCCAGCCGCCGCGCAGCTCTCGAAGGCACACATGGGATTCAGCCTGTACAACATGGGCTTTGCCGCCGGTCTCGTCGGCACGCTGGTCGTCGCGCTGTATTCATCCTACGGGTTCATGCCGGACCCGGTCTTCATCTGGACGACCGGCAACAATGCCCTGCTCGGCAGCTTCCTGGCCGCGCTCTTCGCCACCATGATCGCCGGCGGATTGTGGCTGGATCGCACCCTCCTCACCAGCCTGAAGTCACTGGTCCGGATGCCGGGCCAGGCGCCCACCGATTTCATCGCGCTCGCCGGAGTCGGCGCGGCCCTTGCCAACATGGGCCTCTGCGGCGCGATCGCCACGCTCTATATCCTCGCCATCGGTGGTGACCTGAACGGGCCTGTGATCGGCGCCATTTTCACCATCGTCGGCTTCGCAGCGTTCGGCAAGCATCCGCGCAACATCGTACCGATACTGCTCGGCGTGTTCCTCGGCTCGCTCGCCAAGCCCTGGGCGATCGATGATCCATCGATCCAGCTTGCAGCCCTGTTCGGGACGACGCTCGCACCGATCGCGGGGCGTTTTGGCTGGCACTGGGGCCTCGTCGCCGGATTCGTGCATTCGTCGGCGGCACTGACCACGGGAGTCATGCATGCGGGGCTCAACCTTTACAACAACGGGCTGGCGGCGGGCATCGTGGCTTCGGTGCTCGTGCCGGTCATCATTGCCATCCGCGCCATCACCAGGCCTGGGGAGGAACCGCCGGGGCCGACGGGACCGGGTACGGTGAGCAAGAGGGATTGAAGAAGCGAGGGTCGCGGCTGAAGCCGCTCCTACCGCCTCTCAGTCTTCCTCGGGCGCCTGACGGAAGTCGACGCCGAGGGCGCGCAGCTTGCGATAGAGATGCGTGCGCTCCATGCCGACGCGCTTCGCCAGCAACCCGACCCGGCCACCGCACAGCGCGAGCTGCTGGGTCAGGTAGGCCTGCTCGAACTTCTCGCGCGCTTCCCGCAGCGGGAGGCTGAGCAGGTCCTGCTTGACCAGCGGCTCGGGACTACCGGCGGCAGGCGCGAGCTGCTCCTCCAGTTCCGCGAGCCCGATCTCCTCCGCGCCCCCGGCGACGAGCAGGCGCCGCACCAGGTTTGTCAGCTCGCGCACATTGTCCGGCCAGGGGTAGTGGCGCAGCCGGTTCTGGGCAGCGAGGCCGAAGCGGCGGAAAGCCAGACCTTCCTCATCCACGAAGCGGTCCACCGTGTAGCGCAACAGCTCCGGCACGTCCTCATGCCGGTCGCGCAACGGAGGCACGCGCAGCTCGAGCATGGCCAGGCGCGCAAGCAGGTCTTTGCGCACGAGGCCGGAACTCTCCGGCGCCAGCGAGGCCGTTACCCGCACCTCGAGCGGCATTGCGTTGGACTGGCCCACGCGCACGTAGCTGCCCTGCTCGAGGCCGCCAGCGAACAGGCGCTGCGCCCCCGGGCACAGGTCCTGGAGGTCACGGAGGTACAGCGTGCCCCCGCTGGCCTGCTCCAGCGCGCCCGGTTGGACCTCGCCGTTGACAACGCTGCCAAAGAGCAGCGCTGCTGCATTCTCCTCCGGGATCGCGGCACACACGAGCGCAACGAAGGGCCGCGAGCCGCCCGCCAGGTCGTGCAGGTAGCGTGCGACGACGGTCCGGCCCGAGCCTGGCTCGCCCACGATCAGCACCGGCTCGTGGCGCCGCGCGACACCCGCTGCCTGCTCGCGCAATGTGCGCATCAGAGGGCTGCGGCCACCCGGCTCCAGGCGCTTTGGCAACAGCCTGCGGGGTGCGGGCCGGGCTAGCTCCGGTGCCCGGTCGAGGGCCTTCTCGACCGTGCGCAGGAGCTTGGCCAGCGACAGGGGCTTCTCCACGAAGTCGACGGCGCCGAGACGGGTGGCCTCGACGGCGGTCTCGACCGTGCCATGGCCGGAGAGGATCACCACCGGACAGCGGGGTGACCCGTCGCGGGCCCATTCGCGGAGCAGGGTGATCCCGTCCACGTCGGGCATCCAGACGTCCAGCAGGATCAGGTCGGGCCTCTCGCGACCCACCTCGGCGCGGGCCGTGGCCGCGTCCGACGCGACGCTGACGTCGTAGCCCTCGTCCTCCAGGATGTCGCTGATAGTGTTGCGGATGTCGTCTTCATCGTCCACGACAAGGATGTGTGCAGTACTCATGCTCTTTCCCTCCACGGCTCGACGCGGACCGGCCGCGTCTCGCTCAGTGCGTCACGGACCGTAGCCCGGACCGGCAGTCTCACGGCAAGGCGCGCGCCCCGCTCTGGAAGATTCTCGGCGGCGACCGTACCGCCGTGCTCTTCCACCAGTTTCTTCACGATGGCCAGCCCCAGGCCCGTGCCTTTCTTCTTGCTCGTTACGTAGGGCTCGAAGAGCCGCGTCAGCACATCCGGCTCTATGCCCGGCCCATTGTCGGCCACGGTGATCTCGACAAGGGGCCGCTCGCCGCCGGGGACGCTCCGCGCGCCAATCTCGATGACACCGTCCGCCTGGCCTTCCAGCGCCTCCTGGGCATTGCGGATCAGATTGTGGAGCAGTTGCCGGACGCGGACCGCGTCCGCATCCACCTCAAGGCCCTCCTCCAGCTCCAGCTTCACGACCGGCTGGCCCTCCTGGGCCCGATACAACCACGCCACCTCCCGCACCAGCTGACCCAGGTCCACCCGGGCAATCGCCACGGCGGGCGCGCGGGCATACTCGCTGAAGGCATTGACCATGTCGCGCATCGCCTCGACCTGCTGGACGATGGTGTGCGTCGAGCGGTCGAGTACCTGTCCGTCCTCCTGCGCCATCGTCGGCAGGTAACGGCGGCGGATGCGCTCGGCTGCGAGCCGGATCGGGGTGAGCGGGTTCTTGATCTCATGCGCGAGGCGCCGGGCCACCTCGCCCCAGGCGGCTTCGCGCTGGGCAACCAGCAGTTCGGTCACATCGTCGAAAACGATGATGGCGCCGCCGAACACACCCGCCCTCCCGGCGCCGCCGGCGTCCTCTCCCGGCAGCGCGGAACTGGCGCAGTTCAGGATGCGCCGCGAGCCATCGGTGCGCAACGCGATCTGGCCGCGCCATTCGCGCTGCTCGCCCGCCAGGTGCGGCCGGCAGGCGTCTATGAACTGCGCGGGCAGCGGGCCCGCTGCGGCAATCTCCTCGAAGGCCGACCCGGCCCGGGAAGCGAGGTCCACCCCGAGGATGGCGCCCGCAGCATCGTTGGCAATCCGAATCCGGCCGTCGGGGCCGACGGCGATGACGCCCGTGGAGAGGCGCCCGAGGATCGTCGCGAGGTTGGCCCGCTCGCGCTCGAGTTGCTGCTGGCTGATCCGGCTTTCTTCCCTGGCCCGGCCCAGCCGCTCGATCATCCCGTTGAAGGACTCGATCAGGAAGCCGACCTCGTCCGCCGCCCCCGGAGGCAGGCGGGTGTCAAAGTCGCCCTTGGCGACAGCCTCGGTACCGGCGGCGAGGGACTCGATGGGCGCCGCAAGCCGCCGGGCCAGGTAGAAGGCCCCGGTCGCCGCCGACAGGAGCGAGAGGAGGAGCACCAGGGACAGGGTCAGGGTCAGGTTGTCCTTGAGCGGATCGCGCAGGAAGCGGAGTTCGGAATACCGCGTGTAGGTGTCCTGCACGGCATCGGCGAGTCGCCCCTGGCGGTAACCGATGGGGAACACGGCCTGCAGAATGCGCGGCCCGCTCTCCCCGGTATCACCCGGCATCTCGCCAGGAATCGGCACCGCGGCGCGCACCTGGTAGCGCGCATTGCCGAGGGGTTCGAGGGCCACGAAGCGCTGGGTCTGGGCCAGCATGTCCCGGGCGTCCTCGGACAGGATCGGGGGCAGCGCGTCGCTCCGGGAACTGGACGCCGCGACACGCAGTTCTGGCGTGAACACGGTCAGCTCGTCGGCGTTTGCGTCCGCCCGGAGCACGCTCAAGGCACGTGCCAGCGCCTCCCCGTCGAGGTTGCCGAGCGCGGCGGCCAGGGAAGTGGTCTGCTTGCCGACGATGATCTCGACCAGCGGCATCTTCTCGACCGGCGAGAAGAAGTGGATGCCGATGAAGTTCTTCGGCCGCTTCGACGCCTTG